>Ga0315280_10002638_pt1 | contig 28782 bp, 18 predicted proteins | sample YL17G06_40_MG_FD_203697 | JGI IMG/M metagenome (GOLD analysis project Ga0315280, IMG submission 203697) | Sediment microbial communities from Yellowstone Lake, YNP, Wyoming, USA - YL17G06_40 | ecosystem: Environmental > Aquatic > Freshwater > Lake > Sediment | place: USA: Wyoming | collected... | reverse complement strand
CCTCGTCCCTCGTCCCTCGTCCCTCGTCCCTCGCCCCTCATCCCTCGTCCCTCGTCCCTCGTCCCTCGTCCCTCGTCCCTCGTCCCTCGTCCCTAGCCCCTGTTTCCTCGCGGAGCCGCCGGTCGTACATCGCCCTCTTGTACGGGTCCAGAAGCCGCACGCGGGCCGCGGCTACTTCGTTCAAGAGCTTCTGCGCGATCGCCGCGTGTTTGCCGGGAGCCAGCGACTTCAGATGCGCCATGCGCTGATCGGCGGCGTGCTCGATGACCTCGGGCCGGTCTTCAAACAGCGGGATGCCCAAGAGGCGATAGCAACGGGGCGGCTGCTCTTCCGGGGGAATGCCCAGCCAGACGTGATAGGCGTCAAACGCTTCGGGCATGAGTCACCCCGTGCGAGATGGTTGCCGCCGGTCCGGAAGACTCCCGCGGTCTCAGAGGCTCCGGCAGTCTGTGTGTTCGGGCGAGCTACGCCCATTATACCAGACGGGGCCGTGGGCAAAGCCCTCTGAAGAAGGGAAATCGGGAGTGGGAAGGCCAGCATCGGTCGCCACCCCGAGTGGCAAGGGCATCTTGCCCGTGCTTCCAAGACGCACGGGCGAAACGCCAGTGCTTCCCGACCGTTGAGAGAACTGACAGGCTGGAAGCCTGTCCTACTTTGACAGGCAGGAATGTCTGTCCTCGTGTGACAGACAAGAATGTCTGTCCTCCTGCGACTTCAAGCCGCCTGGCTCTCGTCATCGGCCGGGGCTGTTTGCGCCGGTTCTTCGCGCCGCGCGGGGGCCACGCGGATCTCGCCGTCCTCACTGACGTCCTCGAAGCGCACGGAGACCTGCTTCGAGACCCCCGATTCCTGCATGGTGACGCCGTAGATCGTGTTCGCGCAGGTCATCGTCTTCTTGGAGTGCGTGACGATGATGAACTGGGTCCAAGCCAAGAAGTCCTTGAGGACCTTGGTGAAGCGGTCGATGTTGGCCTCGTCCAGGGCGGCGTCCACTTCGTCCAGCACGCAGAACGGGCTGGGCCGGCTGCGGAAGATCGCCAAGAGGAGCGCCACGCAGGTGAGCGTCTTCTCGCCGCCGCTTAGAAGCGAGATGCTCCGCGGCTCCTTGCCCGGCGGCCGCGCGACGATCTCGATGCCGCTCTCCAGGATGTCCACGCCCTCTTCCAGTACGATGTCGGCCTGGCCGCCGCCGAAGAGATCGCGGAACAGGGTGCCGAAGTGCTCGCGGACCGTCTGCAGCGTATCGGCAAACAAGCGGCGGCTGTCGGCGTTGATCCGCTCGATGATCCGCACCAGCGAATTCTTGGCGTCGCTCAGGTCTTTGAACTGCCCCGACAGCGCGGTGTAGCGGGCCTCGAGTTGCTCCAGCTCTTCGAGGGCCTCCAGGTTGACGTTCCCGAGGTTGTTGATCTTCTGCCGCAGGTCGTCGATCTCCCGCTGGACTTCCTCCCGCTGCCGCTTGTCTTCGTCCGACGGGCTGTGCTCCAGCTCCGACAGCTCGATCTGGTAGTCCTCGCGGAAGCGGGCCTCCAGGGCCGTCCGCTCCATGCGGACTTCGTTGGCCGCCAACTGCTTGGCGTGGACCTTCTCCTCCAGCTTGCGGACTTTGGCCCGAAGCCGCTGGGCCTCGCCCCCCAAGGCGCCGCGATCCTCCTGGATCGCTCCCCGCTCCTGCACCAGCTCCACGGTCCGGGCCGCAAACGTCTCTTTGCCGAGATAAAGCTCCGCGATCTCCGATTCCGACCGGAGGATGCTCCATCGCGACTGCTCCGCGCGGGCGACCGCCCGGTCCAGCTCCTCCCGAACCTCGGCGATGGCTCGCTGCCGCTCCTGCTGGCTTTCTTCCGATTGCCGCATCCGGGCCCGGAGGTTGCGCAGGCGTTCTTCGCTCTTGGCCAGCTCGACTTTGGCCTCCGTGGCCTGGCGGTCCTGGAGTTGGCGGTCGGCCTCCAGGCGATCAATCTGCTGGCTCAGGGCCGCCAACTGGGATTCCATCTCCGCCACGGCGGTCTCGCACCGCGTCTGCTTTTCGCGGGCGTCGGCCAGGGCGCGGAGGGCCGAATCGTGCTGGACCGCGGCGGCCTGCCATTCCGCGTTCAGCGCCTCCCGCTGCTGGCTCAATTGGGCGCCCCGCTCCTCCGCCGCGGTGATCTTGTGGCCGTGCTGACCGAGCGCCTCGGCAGCCCGCTGGTGCTCCGCCTCCGCGCCGGCGAGCTGTTCCTGAGCTTGTCCGATCTGCTGGTCCAGGCGCAGGATCGCGGTTTGCGCCTGCTGGACCTCGGTTTCCAGGCCAGCGAGTTGGGTCCGCAATGCCCGCGTCTCGCTGCGGCGCGAGATGAGCCCGACCGAGGCGTGCCGCGGCCCGACCGTCAACGTGCCGTCGGCCGCGAGCAACTCCCCGGCCAGGGTGACGAAGCTCGACCCCGGGCCGGCAGTTGTCGACAGCGCCAAGGCGTGGGAGAGTTTCTCGACAATCCAAGTCCGGCCCAACAGGCGCCGGGCCAAGGGCTCGTACTCCGGCTCCGTTTCCACGAAGCGGTCCGCTCGTCCCAAGACCCCCGGCTGCCCCTCCAGGCCGCCGCCGTCTCCGCCGGCCTCTTCCACCCGGCCCGAAAGCCAGACGAATCCCACGCGGCCCGTGAACGGACGAGCCCCAGTCTGCAGATACTCCAACAGCTCGCTGCCCGGAGCCGCAACGACGTGCTGCGCCGTTTCGCCCAGGGCCACCTCGACCAGCGGGGCCGCTTCCACGCTCACCCGCAGCAGGTCCGCCACCAGCCCGCGGACCTGGCCAAACGGCCCGCTCGACGCGCCGCGCGCCAGGGCGAGTACGTCCTTCACTCCCGGGCTGAGCCCTTCGCAGCGATTTTCGAGTTCTTCGAGGACGGAGATCCGTTCGGCCACGGCGGTCTCGCGCCGCTGAAGCTCGGCGAGCCCGGTCTGCCGCAATTCGCGCTGGCGGGAGTGCTCGGCGAGTTGGGCACGCGCGGCCGCGACTTGCCCGTTGCCGACCTCCAGTTGCGCGGCCAGCTCGTCGTGCTGCCGGCGCAGAGCATGAAGCTCCTCGGCCAGCGCGGCCAACTGCGCGTCCAATTCGGCCAGCCGCTGTCCGGTCCGCTGGCGAGTGGCTTGCGCGGCGGCGGCCCGGCTCTCCAACCCGCTGATCAGGCTGCCGAGCGTCGCGGCAGCCCGCATCTGCTCGAAGTGCGCGGCGCGAAGCTGCTGGCCGTCGCATCGCACGTGGTCGAGCTGGGCCATCAGATCGGTAAGCTGCCTTTCCCTCTCCCCGACGGTCCGGGCAATTTGCCGCTGCTGGTGCTCGGCCTGGCGGATCGCTTCCACCGTTTCGCGCAACTGCTGGTCCAGCCCTCCGGCGCGGGCATTCATGGCGGCCAACTGCTGGCGATGCCGGCCGATCTCCTGCTCCAGGTCGCGGCTCCTGGCCCGTTGGTGGTCCACGGTCGACTCGGCGGCGGCGATCCGCTCGCGGAAACCGGCGGCCTGGGCGTCCGCCTGGCGCATGGCATCGTGGATGGCGGCGATCTTGGTTTCCGCTTCGAGGAGCCGGGCCTCGGCGGCTTCGGCCTCTGCCCGGGTGCTGTCCCGCTGCGCGATCAGAGCGGCCAGCTCGTCCTCGACGCTCTGGAGTCTCTCGGTCAGGCGCCGCCAATCGACGAGGGCGGTCTGCGTGCGGAGTTCCTGGAGCCGGTCGGTGTATTGCTTGAAGCGGCGGGCCTTGCCGGCCTGCATCCGGACGCTGCGCAGGCGGTTGTCCACCTCGTCGACAATGTCCGACAGCCGAAGCAGGTTCTGCTCCACGCGCTCCAGACGGCGCAGGGCCTCGATCTTCCGGGCCTTGAAGCGGCTGATCCCGGCCGCCTCCTCGAAGATCACCCGGCGATCCCGCGGCGAAGCCTGCAGGAGCACGTCGACCTTCCCCTGCTCGATCACGCTGTAAGCTTGGGCCCCCAGGCCGGTGCCGGAAATCAAATCGCGGATGTCCCGAAGCCGGCTGGGCTGCCGGTTGATGAGGTATTCCCCCTCGCCGCTGCGGTAGACGCGCCGCGTGATGTGTACCTGGGGCGTGTCAACCGCCAGGAGCCGGCTGGAGTTGTCCAGGGTGAGGGTGATCTCGGCGGCATTCAGCACGCGGCGGCTCCCGGAGCCGTTGAAGATCACGTCGGCCATTTCCTTGCCGCGCAGACTCTTGACGCTCTGCTCCCCGAGGACCCACTTGATCGCGTCGACCACGTTGGACTTGCCCGAACCGTTCGGCCCAACGATCACCGTGATCCCAGGGGGGAACTCGAACCGGGTCTTGTCGGCGAAGCTCTTGAAACCGACAAGTTCGAGGGCCTTGAGCATGACAGAGGGGAATTCAGGAGCAGGCCGCGATGGACCCCCAGGGGCGGCGTTTCCCTCGGGGCAACCTTCCCCCTACACGCGAGGGGTATTTCGGCGAGGCGTCCGGACTCAACCGTCCGGTCAGCCCGATCCGCGCCCCATCATTTTATCAAAGAAGGCCCTCAGTGGACCGGGCTTGTCGGCCTTCGACGGGCCTTTTCCCTCCAAATCCACCGCCTCCGCCTCGGAGATACCGTCCTTTTGGGGCAACGACCCCTCCGATTTCACGCTCGCGCCGTCTGTCAGCCTCTCCAGCCCCGCCGTGGAAACACCCGGACCCTCCTTTTCGGGCTTGCCGTCGACGATTCGGTCGTAGGTGCGGCCGGGCTCGGGAAGGGCATCCACCTTGAACAGGCTGGTCAGGGCCCCGGTGGCCTTCGCCTGCTGCAGGGTCTGGACTACGTCCGGATAAGTCCCCCCGAGTTCCACGATCGCGCGGATGACTTCGTCGACCCGATCCGAGACGAGCCGCTTCTGGTCCGGCTCGCGGACCGAGAACTTGCTGACGGTGATTTCGCCCGGCTTGGACCCGGTCACCAGGATGTGATTGCCTGCCTCCAGCGCCAACGGCGCGCCGAGGCGTTGCTCCCGCCCGAACAGGACGATTTCCGGCCTGCGACTGCGAGTCACGTGGATCATGGGCGGCGCGGAGCCGTCCAGGATGTGGTAGTGGAATTGCCCGCCGAGCTGCTCGCCCCGCACCAACGGGTCGTTGCGGTTCATGACGCACAAGGCGCGGAACGCCCCGTAGCGGGTCTCGACGCTGGGAAGTTTCAGCAATTCGTAGAGTTGCTCGGTGGCGGCGTAATCGCTCATCAGACTCAGGGCAGCCAGGGCGTACACGCGGAAGGCCGGCTCGTTCCGCGCGGCCTCGCCCAACACGGGCGCGGCCCTCGCGTCGTCCAGGTAGGCCAGGACCTCGGCGGAGTAAAACCGGACCTCGGCGTTGTCCGACTGGATCGCCTTGGCCAGGATCTCGATCGCCGGGCGGCCGATCGCCTCCAGTTGCAGCGCCGCAGGCGACGCGGTGACCGGGTCGAGCACCTGCTTCTCCAAAGCCCGCAGCCGCTCGTTCAACTCGATCTCCGATTCCCTCAGAACCGTCGAGCGGACCACGGCCATGTAGCGCGGCACGTTGTCCTTGTACCGGGGATGGACTCTCAGCTCGATGTACTTGTCGGTCTTGGCCTTGGCCACCCCGATCTTGGTCCCCCGCTCGTTGAGGTAAAAGCGGCGGTTGACTGCGCCCTCGACGCGCATGGCACTACCGATCGACTGGTGCCCTTTGCGGAGGGCAAGGCCGACGGGGAGCGATTTGTGGGCCACCCCGCCCCCGAGAATACGGCCCCGCCCAGCCAACGAGGAATCGCTCTTCTCGCTGGCCGAAGGATCGACCAGGACCGGCCCCTCCGCCACCCCGTAGACGTGGCCCTCGTGGATCAACTTGTCCGTCATGACGGCCATTTGCCTCAGGTCCGTCTCCAGCAGGTAGCCGCCGCGGAGACTGGTCGTCTCGCTGGGCGATGGGGTGCGGACCTCAACGTCGAAGCGTTCCCCTTTCTGGATGCCCGGCCGCAACACCCCGCGCACCATCACCAGCGACGCATTGTTCGACGCCAGCAAGGCATTGGGCGTTTTCACCATGCGTTTGTGCATCTCGGCCACCAGTGCCGACCGTTGCGTCGAAGGTCGCGGGTCGCTCCCCGTCCCCTTCAGGCCGGTCACCAACCCCACGTTCTCGATCACGACCGGATACATGTTGAAACCAACCGCCAGATCGCCCACCAGAAAGGCGGGGGCAGCCTTGGTGGGCGGCTCGTCCGGGCTCTGCGACCCGACGATCAAGCCTTGCCACGTGGAGCAGCCGCCCAGGATCATCGATGCGGGGATCAGAGCTCCAGACAAGAGGAATGCTCGACGCGACTTCATGGCTGGTTCCCGAGGTTGTTGGGGGATGGCCTCGAAGATGGATTCCCGGTGGGCTCCCGGGCAAGGGGAAATACGGGGTACCCGACCGTGGGGATAGTCCAGGCGCACCGATGTGGGAAGCGAAAGCTATCCAGAGCGGGCGGACAATAGTCGCTCCGCCCGAAATGGTCAAGGGGAATCGCTCATGGGGGATCGTACCCGCCGGGATGCCAAGGGTGGCACCGGCAGATCCTCAACAGCCCACGAATCGACCCCCTCAATGCCCCGTACTTGCGAACCGCCTCGATAACGTAGCTGCTACAGGTGGGATAGTAGCGGCAGTGCTGCCCCAGAAGGGGGCTGAGCGTCCATTGGTACAACCGCACCAAGGCAATCAGGGCCCGGCCGGGGACGCGCCAAATCTCGTTAACCACGCTGCGAATCATTCTCAACGCTTATGCACGGCGAGTCTCCGCGCGGCCCGCTCCGCCAGCCGGACCAGGGATTCCGCTACCCCCGCCAAGTCGGGAGAAGAATCCGGACGAGGCACGACCACCAGATCCACCCCCGCGGGCAGCCGGGCACGGCTCAGCCGGAACGCCTCCCGCAGTAGCCGCTTCCAGCGATTCCTGACAATGGCCTTGCCTATTCTACGCGACACCGACAATCCTAGTCGCGGGCAGTCAAGCCCATTTTCATGCGCAAAGACCAAGAGGCGCGAATCCGAGGCCGTGCAACGGAGCCGAAAGGCCCGCCGGAAATCGGCATTTCGGCGTAGTCGGTACTTGGGTCCGAACCGTAGGTCGGTCATGCCCTTAGAATTGCCCAGCTTATTGTTTTCCGGGCCCTTACCACCGCAGATTCGCGCGAGGGTTTTGGGGGTAACGCAGGTCAATCTGGGTAAGCATCTCCCGCGCGGCGGCGTCCAAGTTCTTCGGCAGCACGATCTGAATCTCCGCGATCAAGTCCCCGGACGAACCGCTTTTGGACGCAATGCCGTATCCTCTCACCCGGAGCTTGGTCCCGCTGGAGGCACCGGGCGGAACGTGCAGGGAGACCGTTCCCTTTGGAGTGGGGATGTCGATCGTGGCCCCCGCGGCGGCCTCACCCAAGGAGACGGGCACCCGGAGATAGAGATTGCCTTGCCGGCGCTGGAAGAAGGGGTGCGGTTCCACATGGACGGTCAGTATCAGGTCTCCCGCCGGTGCGCCGCGATCCCCCGGCTCCCCCTGTCCGGCGAGCCGCAGCTTCTTTCCCTCCTCGATCCCCGGGGGGATCTTGACCGACAGGGTTTCCGGAATGCCCGCTCCTCGGGCGATCGGCAACTGGACGTCTCCGCCAAGCACCGCGGTGGCGAATGGGACGGAGATCTCGTAGGCCAGATCGGCCCCTTTGCGGCCGCGCTGGCGAGGCCCTTTGCGGGTGCCGGCGCCGCGCTGAAACTGGTCGAAGAAGGAGGCGAACCCGCCGGTCGGATCGGCCCCAAAGCGTTCGCCGAAAAACTGACCGAAATCAACGTCCTCGAACCCTGGTCCGCCGGACGCGGTCCGTGCCCCTCCGCCAGGCCAGGTACTCCAACTTGCCCCCCCTCGCGGTCCGCCGGCTCCCATCGTCTCGAAGGAGCTGCCGTAGCGATCGTACATCTCCCGCTTTTGCGGGTCATTGAGCACATCGAAAGCCGCTTGAACCTTCTGAAACCTCTTCTTGGCGGTCTTGTCGCCGGGATTCATGTCGGGGTGATATTTCCGCGCCAGTTCGCGATAGGCCTTCTGGATCTCGGCCTGCGACGCATTCCGTGGAACCCCCAGAATCTGGTAGTAATCCTCTGCCATGGCTTCGCGGCCATCCTTTCACCCGAACGCCAAGCGGCTAGTAGTCCGACGCGCCTGATTGGGCGACTTGTAGGGCGGATTTGTAATCCGCCCAAAGCATCGGCGAGCGTATGAGCACAAGTCGTAGTTTAGCAACCAGTTACGTCTATTCGTGTGCGGCTGCCCTGTGCGTACTTGACACCCCTTAAGACACCCGCTAGGCTGATTGTCTGAAAGTGGTTGCCTCGGTGGTGGTCACCGGGGCAACCGCGGTCAAACCTACGAAGCAGGCGTGACCGTGACTCATTCTAACGCGACCAGGGGCAAACCGAAACCTGCCAAGCCCCGTCCAGACTTCCCCCTCTTCCCTCACGCCACCAATCGGTGGGCGAAGAAGGTGCGGGGCAAGCTCCACTACTTTGGCAAGGTGGCTCCCGACGGCGACCACGGGGCGCAGGCAGCGCTCGAGCGATGGCTTGACCAACGGGATGATCTTCTCGCCGGTCGCACCCCACGGGTCAAGGGGGAAGGACTGACCGTCCGGGAGCTACTCAATCGGTTTCTCACGTTTAAGCAGAAGCTGCTCGACAGCGGCGAAATCCGCCGCAAGACGTTTGCTGAGTATCGGCTGACGTGCAACCGGATTGCCGGGAGCTTCGGTTTAACCCGCCTGGTGGTCGATCTGGACGCCAGCGACTTTGAGGCGCTGCGGCCCGAGCTTGCCAAGACGTGGGGGCCCGTGCGGCTGGGAAACGAAATCCAGCGGGTTCGCATGGTTTTCAAGTATGCCCTCGACTGCAAATTGATCGACGCCGCAGTGAGCTTCGGCCCGGGGTTTAGGAAGCCGTCTGCCAAGACGCTGCGGTTGGCCCGGAACGGACGCGGGCCCAAGATGTTTCAGGCCCACGAGATTCGCAAGATGCTGGACGCCGCGGGGCCGCAACTGCGGGCGGCGATCCTGTTGGGGGTGAACTGCGCCTATGGCGGCCACGACCTAGGTGGATTGTCCTTGACGGCCCTTGACCTCGACGGCGGCTGGGCAACCTATCCGCGGCCGAAGACTGGAATCCAACGGCGGTGTCCGCTCATGCCCGAGACGCTGGCGGCAATCCAAGAGGCCATTGCAGTCCGACCTATGCCAAAGCACAAGGCCGACGCGGGCCTGTTATTTATCTCGGCACGGGGTCATCGGTGGCCGGATGATCGGGCGGATAATGGGGTCGGAGTGGACTTTGGCAAGCTCCTGAAAGCCGTGGGACTACATCGGCCCGGGCGGGGGTTCTACGCTCTTAGGCACACCTTTCAAACAATCGGCGACGGGGCCCGCGATCCGGTGGCTACGTCGAGCGTCATGGGACATTGCCCGCCCGCCCGCGATATGGCGAGCGTGTACCGCGAGGGCATCGACGATAGCCGGCTGGTGGGAGTGGTCAGCCACGTGAGGAAGTGGCTTTTCGGGGCGGACAAGACGGAGTAGGATCGACGCAGCGGGGGCTAGGCTTGCATCCGAACCCCGGATTCCGACCGGATGCCCCTGCTGATTTTTCTTCGGACCACGACGGAGGTGGAATTGTGAAGAAAGACCTTTCGACGTTGCCCTACCACCCCGCCGTCCTGCGACGCCTGCAGCGAATCGCAGAAGAGAAGCGCCGGCAGAATCTAACGCCAAGGCAACAGGTGGCGCAAGCGAGACTAGAGGCTCTTTTGACGCAAGAGGAAAAACGACTGGGGATGGAAAAGGCAGAACTGCAAGAGCCGCTTACGGAAGAGCACCAGAAGGCATTTGACCTGATTTGTACGCGGGGGCCGTTGACAGGGAAGGAAGTTGTCAACCGACTGGGAATCGCGAGCGAATCACTTTTCACGGGCAGGTCTGTCCCTGAACTGAGAACACGCGGCATTCGCAATCGTCGGGGACTCGGCTACTACCATCCCGACTTTTATAAGCCCGGTCCCAAGCCCGTGGGGAAGACGTAGTTTAGCGGTTGGGTACAAAGCGTCCGTCCGAGTCTAAGATTCGGCTATGGACGCTCAACTGCAAAACGTTCTGGGCCAACTGCGGGATCTCGATCCCAACACCATTCGGACCCGCCTCCTGGAAATCGAGGCCGAAGAAAAGGCCCTGCGCGTTCTCTTGCGCACGAGCAAGGCGGCACAATCGGCGGGGGATTCCATCGGGCGGGAGGGCCGGCGATGAGCCTTCCCGTCACCTGTACGCGTCGCTATCGCACCCCTGCTGAGGTTGCTGGCGATCTTGGCGTTGATCTTCGCAAGGTGCTCGCGTGGATCAGAACCGGCGAGTTGCGCGCCTGCAACCTGGCCACCAGGGTCCACGGCCGGCCGCGGTGGCGAGTCTCTGCCGTGGACCTGGAATGCTTTTTGGCCAGTCGCGCCGTGCAGCCGCCCGTCAAAGTGGCGCGGAAACGAAGAGCACCCGAGGGCGTGACGGAGTATTTTCGATGAGCACCACGACCGCTACCCCTTACGCGAGCCAGGCCGTCGTCTTGCCCTGTCACGGCTCCCGGCCATCACACGTCGAGCGGGTGCCCGTCGTGGTCGTTGTCGAGCCGGACGGCTATCTCACCGCTACGGCCCCAAGGACGTGGATCTGCGATTTGTACAGGTCCTCAGGACCGCCACGCCCGATTCTCGGACTCAGGCCGAAGCCTACGCAGCCCGCTCACTCCCGTTCCCGCACCGCGCAATCGTGTTCGATGCCCGTTGCTCGCGGGCAAGCAGAAAGGGCCGAAGCCGCAGAAGGAGACCGAGGAATTCTCCATCGTCTTCCAGAACGACGACCGGATCACCATGGCGCCCACCAAGTCGCCGGCGGAGGCCGCCACCCTCGACCGGCAAAAGAAGTAGGCCGCCGGCATTTGACGCGTCGGAAAGGCCGCCCGGGCCGCCGTCAGCCACATCCTGGCGCGGCCTGCGGCCGCCGCGCCGCCGTTTGCTCCCGGCCGGTTGTTCGGGGCTCAAGCCCCCTCGAAGCAGATCGTGATGGGCTCGATCGGCGTCGGCTGGGTCTGGGTGGGCCGCGGCGGCTTCGAGGCCTCGAAACCCGAGTGGAAGAAGGACGTCCGCGAGCGCGAGAAGAAGAAGGACCTGGAGGTGCTCCTCTACGACTCGCCCGGCCATCACCCGCGATCAGGTCCAATATCGGCCCTCTGGCCCACCTCTTGCGCCGACGCCCCGGCCAGTAACCTCCCTTGAGGCTTGGAGTTACGGTTGGTACCATATCCGCAAGTGCGCATCCCCCACAAGCGTCATGTCCAACGAAAAGAGGCGTTTTTTCGCGCAACCTCCAATGGGCCAATGACTTCCGACGCGAGTTGCCCTGGCGGCAACTTCCTCTTAGTTGCCCCTTTCGGTTGACCAGCACTTACCACGACGGCCAATCCACCACGATCATCGCAATCCATTCCCGCTGAACCACTTGCGCCCCATCCCCCAAGCCGCCTCTCGACGTAACCCAATGTTGCCCCCACGGCAACTTCGCCGCGCGCCATGACAACTTGCCCAGGCGCGCCACGGCAACTGATCAACAGCGGATTCCACCCTCCGTGGGGGTGATTGGGTAACAAGGTGACCCGGTAGCGAGCGACGGGCGACGGCCTCCCCTTTCCCCCCGAGTTCTTCACCTCGCCAGCCTTTCACCCCTCACCCCCTGTCACCCCAGCCACTGACCCACCCTCCGTTTCCCTGGGGACTCTGTTCCGCCCGTTGGCGACCGCGCAATTGATCTTGACGAGCCTCTCTAAGTTCACTAGCATCCCGGCCCACCACGGAGGGCCGGCATGGACGCGCCACGGGACTTCGCCGCTTGGCTCACTTCCCACGAGCACCGGGACCCGCTCTACGGTTGGCTGTATCGCTACCATTCCCGGAGCGATGCCCACTCCATCGCCCTCTGCAAGCTGGTCCTTCGCGACCTCGTTGACGCCTGCCAGCCGCTCCGGGACCACGCGCTTGCCGACCGGGTGGTCTACGGCATCAACGCCAGACACACCATCCCCAACGGCAAGAAGAAGACGCTCGACCTCGCCATCGGCACGCCGGCCGCCATCGACCCGACGGACCGGCTCGCCGGAGTGATCTGCCCCGGCGAGATCGGCCGCGTGCTCATCGCGTGCGAGGCGAAGACCTGCATGACGGAGCATGGCAAGTCGCAGCCGCGGATCTTCGATGAACTCGGCTCATCCCACGAGATTGTCCACCAGGGCGACCGCGACGCGATCGCGGCCCGAATCACCGTGGTCAACATCGCCGCCACCTTCGTCTCGCCGCTACGTCAGAAGACGAAGAAGAGACTTCACATCTCGCAGCACAAGCAGCCCCACGCCGCCGAGCGCATGATCAACCACCTTCGCGGGCTCCCCATCCGCGACACTGTTGGCGGTACCGGCTTCGACGCCTACGCGACCATCGTGGTTGACTGCGACAATCAAGGACCCGTGACCCTCTGGACCGATCCGCCCGCTCCGCAACCCGGCGACCGAGATCACTACGACACCTCCGTGAAACGGCTTGCCGAAGCTTTCGCCGCTCGTTTCAAGTAGTGATCGATTCCGCGCCAAGGCAGACGCCGCTCATCCATCCCATCTTGCGGCAATCGCCCACGTCAGCATCGGCAATGGTCTTGTGTTGCTGCCAGGCGCTGCGGCTTCGCATCCTTGATGCAAGTGTCCATCGGCAGAACCGCAACTACCGTAAAGCTCGAATGGCTTCGGCGAAGGCCAATTGGAACTCACGCCGAACAACTTCCGCGTCGTCCTCGGTCGCTGGGACCTTTGCGCTGCCATCCCTACTGAGCACGTGCGCCGTAGGAGAGTCTGCCCGAAAGCCGTGGATTGTGTTGCAGTATGCCTGCAACCTCCCATAAGCCGTCCGGAATTCCGTCACTGCAAGCATGGACGCATACGAGTTGCCACCAGCCAGCTTCTGCGCTCTCTGCTGGTCCAACGACATTTTGACATGTTGCGTGCGGAAGACCTGTTGCACCAAGCCCCCCATGATGGCGTCGATCTTTGTAATGAACTCATCCCAATGGCCATCGTCCCAAAGTCTGCTTGACTTCTCTAGGCCCTGGGTCACGCTGATTCTCAAGCTGCGCCCGAGCAACGGCTCATAGTTGATAGCCGGATCGAGTACATCTGCGTCGGGATCATAGAACTTTGCGAGGCTATCGAACAAATCCATGTCGTTTCTCTGTTCGAGGGCCAGCCGGGCGCGTCGAGCCACGACGAGGGTTTCGCCTTCGGGGGCCGTGTCCTTGACGAACTGCTTGACGACATCTAGCGCTACAGGGTCGCGCATGGACGCGATGGCGTTCAGCGCAGAATGGCGAACCTTCTGATCGGCATGAGGCGGAATCAAGTAGCCCCTGACGTATGGCACGAGGCTGGAATCGCCAAGATCGGCAACGAAATCCAACCATCGTTTGATCTCTTCAGATGTTCCCCGCTGTGGCCTCTGCTGAATCAGTCGCTCCTTGAGAAGTCCCAGTGCTTTCTCCATGACGGCCCTAGCAGAAGTGTCACTTTCTGCCGCCAGCCGTGCCCTTAAGGCCCTGATGCTGCCCAAACTGCCAAGTTGCCCGCACGCCTGATACGCTGCCGCACGGACGGCTGGCGTGTCACAAAACGTGGCGTGGAGTTGGCCTGCAAAATCTCCCTGCCGCTTCCGGTCCTTCGCAACAACGAGAATGTCCGTGGCATGAGCTATGGCGGTGCTCCGCACAAACTCAGTCAACTCTGGGTCTCCATCGCGGTGAAACCCGACTCCTTTGCCTAAGACCGCGACGTTGGCTAGTCCGCCCTCGTGTAACCGATCCAATAGGAATTGAGCATCCTCCTTGGCTTGAAGAGCGTCCAACGCCGTTTGGGCGGCGACGGAAAACGAGAGGTTCTCTCGCTGAATCACTTCGATGGTGTAGCGATTCAGCCGGTCGTCGAGCATGATCTCTTCACGTAATGCGGACTCGAAACTGCCCCGGCGTGCGTGCTGTTGAGGGGCAAGGAGGACTTGCTCACAATGCCGAAGCATCGGAGCATTTTGCCCGTAGGCGCTGGATCGTCCAGCCTCCCGGATGACGACTCGCATTACATACTGAACGAGGGCCGAATCTCGACCGAACCATTTCTCGACGATAGCCATCGCGCCCTCAGATGACGCTGGCGGGCTAATGAGGCGTGCCACGGACACAATCGGATTCCGAGAAGGATCAAGTCGTTCCATCTCGCGCAGGACTCGCATCAGAGCCGGCTGGTCGAATTCGGTATCAGGCCCCGCTCCTCTGCCGGTGATCGTCTCGATGTCAACACCTCCGTTGTTGCCCAAATCCAGTTTCCCGCATACGGCGGTCAGGATGCCGATGGCCACTGACTCAGCCGCACGTTGTCGATGTGCCGGGTGTAAGGAGGAAAGCGATTCACAGATGTCGCCAATCGCCTCCTCGAACGATTCGTACAAGCTCAAGATATTGCCCGATTCGATGACGCTGCGATACCCCTCCTGTTGCGGCTGCTCAAGGACCGGCTTGACGACTAACTTGCTGTGGCCAGCGCGAACACATTGGGCAAGCCCCTCCAGCACGGGACTGGTCGTGGACACGTTGTTCGGCCATTGGGCAAGGGCCAGAAGCGCCCTGGCTACGTCGGCAGTCCTTTCGCTGACCGCACGGAACAGCGTGAGCGTGATTCTTCCACGGCCGTGTTCCAGACCATCGCGCCCGTAACTCGATGCCCACTCTCTGAAAAACGCCGGGGTCGCCAGCTTTTCCGCGAGTGTGACGAGTCGGTCCACCTGGTCCTTGCCGTCCTGCCACTGTTGAGCATGGGCATGGAAAGCCTTCCGCAACACTTCTCCGTGAGGCTTCAACTCTTCCGCAGTGAATTTGGCCGCCAATCAGACCAGAGTGACACCGGTAAGGCCCTGCCCACGGTGGTCAATCAGTGACAGCAAATCTGGAAGGGACGCTGCGTCACCAATCTTCCAGTAGGCTTCAGCCGCAGCGTCGAATACCTTTCGGGAAAACTGCTTCTGATCGGCCGGCGGGGTGAGCGCGGTAATTGCCGTGTCGATGTCCTCCCTGGAAGGCTTTCTTGTCTCGCCTAGGGCAGTTATCGCGGCCTCTTTCACGCAATCCACAGTTACCTGGTCATGCTGAAAGCACACGTTAGGGCTGAACCCCTTCGTCGCCCAATCTCTGAGCATCGCGCGCCGTTCGCGTCCGACGAATGGGCCAGAGCGTCTTATGGCCTCCACTCGAATACGCGCATTGGCGGCATTTTCCGCTGCCTGCCACAGAAATTCTCGGGCAACGGGCACACGGGCTTGGGCCAGAACGTCCAATGCTATTGTGACCAGATGTATGCCAGGATTGGGGCCATGCGGTTCAAGGCTCGACAGCAAGGTGGCGGCAACTGCTATGCCGGTCGGCGATTTGGTGCGAAGGGATTGTTTTAGAATGCCGACAATTCGGTCGCGGGTGAAATTACCGAATGCCTTTGGTTCAAGGGGGGAGGGGAATGACTTCTTCATCAGTTTCGTTAACTCCTTCTTCTTGATTAGGCCGCGCGCTCCCGCCCTGCCATCTGAAAGAAGTCTTTGGAAACGCTGATGTTCTTCGGATTTACCCGTTTGGGCGCGGTTCTTCAACCCGTTTCGCCGTTCGCGTGTACCAAAAGGCTGGCCGTCCCGAAAAGCCCCCGCGTGTTCTCCTCGAGGTGCTTTTTTGCGTAATCGAAGTAGTGAGGATCAATCTCCACACCAATGCTGTTCCTTCCCCACTTCGATGCAGCCAAATTCGTCGTTCCAGTCCCCATGAACGGATCGAGCACCGTATCGCCGACAAAACTGAACATCCGGATCAAACGCTCGGCAAGCTCGACGGGGAATGGGGCGGGGTGGTCTTTTGTCGAGGCCCCGGGCAGTCCCGTCCAAATCTGCTGAAACCACTCCCGGTGGGAATCCTCCGGGATGATGCTCAGCACTCGCGTAGCCACCGAGGGAGCGCGGTAGCCGCCCGGCTTGCGCTGCATGAGGATGAACTCGATGTCGTTCTTGATCACGGCGTTCGGCTCGTAGGGCTTGCCCAGGAAGCTGGACCCGTTCTCGACCTCGTAGACCGCATTGGCGATCTTGTGCCAGATGATCGGGGCCAAGTTGTCGTAGCCGATCGCCCGGCAGTGCTCCTGAATCGAGGCGTGCAGCGGAACGACCGTATGCCGCCCTTGGTTCTTGCGGCGCGAAAGGCACACGTCGCCGACAACGCAAATCAACCGCCCGCCCGGAACCAAGGCCTCGAAACACCGCTGCCAGACCTTGTCGAGTTCGGCCAAGAAGTCCTCGTAGTCGGCGACAAAGCCGAGCTGCCCCTCGCTCTTGCGATACTCCTTCAGCGTCCAGTAAGGGGGCGAGCAAAGCACCAGGTGGATGCTCTTCGGCTCCAATTCCATGCTCCGCGCATCGCCCAGGCGAAGCTGGTGATGCGTAGGAATCTCCCTGACGGCAGACTCGATCTGCGCGGTCAGTTTCCGGTCCTTGGCGATTCGCGGCATCGCGGTCTGCGGATCGTCAAGCTGCCGAACCGCGCTCGGCAATAGTTCGGCGAAGTCCATTCCGATCTCCTTCCCCCCTATTGTAACCATCCACGAGCCGACATGTAACCCGGGGCGGAGAACGCGACCCGTCCGGTACTGGCACGATGGCGGACTCAAGCGCGCGGGGCAAGTGCTTGTGGTCCAGGCGCCTCGTTCGGCCGGGAAAAGGAAGGCGCGAAGAATTGAGGACGAGGGGCGAGGGTTGACAAGGTGACGGGGTGACACGGTGGCCGGGCGCGCCCCTAATCCCACGGTTCTGCCGCGGTCTCCTGACCACGCCACCGGCCAGACCGAAGGTCTCCGGCCGCCGTAGGCGAGACGGGGGACACGTGCCCCTTCACTCTGGACTCTCGACTCTGGATTCTCAGGGCAACCCCTGTGGCCCGGTCGGGATCTCCCCGATCTCGACGGCCCCCGCGGTCAGTGTAGGATTTCGCCAGCGTTTTTTGCCCGCGTCGGGGGTTTTTCACAGGCCAATCCTCCCTGGAGGGAACGTCATGTCGGCTCAAGCTCAACTAGGCCGGCCAACGGTGGCGGCAAGCCCGCCGGCTGGGTATACTGTGGCCATGGCTCCCGGGCAATCGCGGGGACTGCCCGACTTGCCGCTTGAGGACCCACCGGAGGGACATCCATGAGAACCTTGATTGTGCCTGTTGTCGTGTTGAGTCTGGCGTGCGCCGTCTGTCTTGCCGGGCCGCGGACCCCGACGTTCAAGAAGCTGCGGTTGACCGACAAGTTCTACTGCGAGGGGGCGTACTACGCCGACTTCAACAAGGACGGGAAGCTGGACGTGGTGTCCGGCCCGTACTGGTACGAAGGGCCCGACTTCCAGAAGCGCCATGAGATCCGCCCGCCCAAGGCTTTTGATCCCAAGGATTACTCCGACAACTTCCTCACCTATACGGGCGATTTCAACGGCGACGGCTGGCCCGACGTCCTCTATGTGCCATGGCCCGGCACGGATGCCTATTGGTATGAGAATCCCGCTGGCCACGAGGGGCCGTGGAAGAAGCACCTGGCGCTGAGGGACGTGGGCAACGAATCGCCGGTGTGGGGCGACATCAACGGCGACGGCCGCCCCGAGCTGATCTACAACACGACCGGCTACCTGGGCTACGCCACCTACGATCCGGCCAGGCCCGAGCAGGCGTGGACCTTTCACGCCGTCACGCCGAAGGGGAACTACCAGCGTTACACGCACGGGATTGGGTTCGGCGACATCAACGGCGACGGCCGCGTGGACATTGTCGAGTCGGACTGCTGGTGGGAGCACCCGGCCAAGGAGGAGCCCGGCAAGCCCTGGCCCCGGCACCCCTACAGGTTCGCGGAGGCCGGCGCCCGGATGCTCGTTTACGACGTGGACGGCGACGGGCTGGCAGACGTGATCACGGCCTGGCACTGCCACCAGTACGGCCTGGTCTGGCACGAGCAGATCCGCAGCCAGAAGGGCGAGATCACCTGGCGACAGCACGTGATCCTGCCGCCCAAGCCCGACCTGAAGTCGCCCGCCCTGCGGATCAGCCAGCTCCACGCCCTGGACCTGGCGGACATCAGCGGCGACGGGCTAAAGGACATCGTCACCGGGAAGCGGTTCTGGGCGCACGGCCCTAGCGGCGACGCCGAGCCCGGCGCCCCGGCGGTCGTCTACTGGTTTGAGTTGCGGCGAGACAAGGAAAAGGGCGTGCAGTTCATCCCCCACAAGATCGACGACAACTCCGGCGTCGGCACCCAGGTGGCGGCCGTGGATCTCAACGGCGACGGCATCCCCGACGTGATCGTGGGCAACAAGAAGGGGACCTTCATCCACCTCAGCCAGCCGGGGAAGTGACGCGGCGGCCGTGGGGAGGGCGAGGCTCCTGCCGAGCCGGCTGAGGTGTCGTACATGGCGACCAGAATCTTGGCTCGGCAGGAGCCTCGCCCTCCCGGAATCGGGAAACGCGATTTAGTTGGTTGCCTTTTCCCCCGGTTTTTTCGCCGCGCCCGCGGCGAGCAGCATGGGTAAAATTACTTAGCCGCAACACACCGGACGCATCACTTCTGGGCATCGCACCTTGCGGCGACCGAGGATCATTAGTCGCGGTTGCTGAACCGCATGATGTAGTAAAGCAGCGTCAAGATCGCCTGAAGCGTCGCCGCCACGTAGGTCAGCGCTGCCGCGTTCAGCACTTTGTTGACGTAGACCATCTGGTCCGCCGGGACGATCCCCAGTTCCACCAACTGGGCCTTGGCCCGGGCACTGGCATTGAACTCCACCGGCAGGTTCACCACCTGGAAGAACACGATCCCGCTGAAGGCGATGATCCCCGCCCAGACAAGCCAGGGGACTTGAAGGACAACCCCGAGGATCAGAAGGATGAAGAACGAACTGCTGCCGAAGCCGGCCACGGGCACGGCAACGTTGCGGACCACCAGCGGAGCATAGGCGTGCGCATCCTGGATCGCGTGCCCCGCCTCGTGGGCGGCAATCCCGACCGCCGCCAGCGTGCGGCTCTGGTAGACCTCCGTGCTGAGTCGGAGCACCTTGTCGCGGGGATCGTAGTGATCGCTCAGGTGGCCCGGCACCATCTCGATCCCCACCCCGGTGAGGCCCGCCGAATCGAGCACGTGGCGACCCGCCGCCGCCCCGCTCAAAGGCGCCGGCATTCCCTGGGCCCTCGCATAGGCCAGCTTGACGCGAAGCTGCGCCCAGATCGCCAGGATGATCGCCGGAGAGATGAATACCAGATACAGGGGATCAAAATAGAACATGGCTTCCTTTCGGCTTGCTGATCTTGTACGGGGACGTTCACCGATTTCCCAAGTTATGGATGGCCGCAGCGCCGGCCACGTTACGCCGCTCCGCTGCCGCCCCCGGCTACAGTATTATACGCAACCCAGGAACAAGCTGCGCCACCCCCCAAGTGGCTGGATCCATGCTGCGGGTGCCGCATCGAACCGCTCGATCGGCAACGTCGCAAGTCGCGGAATCCCAATGACTAATGACGAATGTCGAAGGAAGGACGAAGCACGAAATCCAAAAGGATATCGCACCAGTGCTCTTTCGTGCTTTGTCCTTCGGGCTTCTTTCGTCATTCGTCCTTCGACATTCGTCCTTGCGGTCAGACCGTCTCGGGCACCACGTACGGCGGCCGGTACTCCTTGGTCAGGAGCTTGTCGGCCTCCGGGTCGCCCACGAAACGCTCCTTGGCGGGGTCGAAGTTGAGCGTCCGCCCGAGCCGGCAGGCGATCTTGGCCAGGTGGCTCACGGCGGTCGAGAGGTGCCCCTGCTCGATGTCGGCATTGAGATCACTCGCCTTCCGGCTCCGCACGGCGGCGATCCAGTTCTGAAAGTGCTCCAGGTCCATCATCGGCTCGCCCGCCGCGTGGGCGAAGGGCCCCGGCTCGCGCTTCGGGCCCAGGAAGACCCGGTAGCTGCTGTAGTCGGGGAAGATCATGTATCCCTTGGCGCCGAAGAAGATCACCCCCACCACGCTTCCGTGATCGACAAAGGGATACTGATCGCCCATGCCCGCCTCGGTGGGCGTGTACCAGTGGCGGATTTCGAACTGCACCAGGAGGTCGCGGCCTTGCCATTGGGCGGCGAGCGTCTGCGTGTTGGGCGTGTCGGCGTCGTCGTCGGCCGCCGGCACGTAGCGCCCGCCCATGGACTGGATCTTCGTGGGATGGGTGTCGAGCCCCAGGCCCCAGCGGATGATGTCCATGTTGTGGACGGTCTGGTTGGCGATGTCGCCGCTTCCGAAGTTCGAGCACCAGTACCAGCGCCGATGATAGAAGCTGCTGTAGGGGACCATCCGGGACGGCCCGACCCACTTGTCCCAATCCAGCCCCTTGGGCACCTCTCTGGGGCGCTCCTTGCCCAAGTGGCCGCGGAGCTTGTACGACATGCCGCGGGCCATGTACACCTCGCCGATCACGCCATCCTTGAGCTTTTGGATGCCTTCGCGGATATTCGGGCTGGAGCGACACTGGGTGCCGAGCTGCACCATGCGGCCGTACTTGCGCCCGGCCTCGACCATCTTCCGGCCCTCCCAGAGCGTGTGGGCACAGGGCTTCTCGACGTACACGTCCTTCTGCGCCTGGCAGGCCCAGATGGTTTGCAGGGCGTGCCAATGGTCTTGCGTGGCGAAGCTCACCGCGTCGACGCCCTTGTCGTCGAAGAGCTTCTTCTGCTCGGTATAGCGCGTGAGCTTCTTGCCGGCCAGTTGCGGGTACCGGGCCGCGGCATTGACTAGCAGATTCTCGTCGCAGTCGCAAATCGCGACGATCTCCACGTCCTTGGTCATTTGGGCCAGCGAGGCGACGTGCGAACTCATGCGCCCGCCCAGGCCCACCAGGCCCACGCGGATCTTATCGTTGGCCCCCGCCGCGGCCCTGGCAATGGCAGGCGCCGCAAAGGCCGCGGCGCCTGCCGCAACGGTGGATGACTTGAGGAACGCTCGACGGTTCGTATCTGTCATGATGAATCTCCTTTGTGCATGTTCCATTGCGGCTACTTTACCGCGCGCAGGTACTCCACGGCAAACTCCCCGCTTTGGGCCCCGTTGCCGGGGTCGAGACGGATGGCAGTGATCGTCTGCCCGGCCCACTGCGGGTGCTTGCCGAGTTCGAGGCGATATTCGTGCCACTGGCCGTCGGCCCGGATCGGGAAGTTGACCACCCGCTCCTCGACAAAGACCGGGGAAGCCGCCGTGGCCCAATAGAGTTGGCCGCCGTGGCCCGCCGTGACCCTCATACGGAGCACGATCGCCGAACAATCGTCACCGCGCCCGCGGAGAAGCGACCGGCCGATGTAAGGATCGCCGCCGTCGATGTGGCCCACCATCGCCCCGTCGCGGACGGTCAGGTCCGACACCTGGTGGAACGCCTGCCAGCCTTGGAGCGACTCGCCAAACTCGAAGGCGATCCGCTCGGCAAGCTGCGGCAGGCGCTGGATGGAGCGCCACGCCGCGCCCTCGACCCGGACTCTGGACAACCCGTCGCGGGCAACGCGGATCGACAGGCACGCCATGCTCGCCTCGTAGCGCCAGCCGGGCCCCGAGCCCTTCTCCACGTCCTCGCGCGGCGCCAGCGGCTTGCCGTCCAGGAAAACCGCCGCGGGCTTGGCCACGTTGAAGATCACCAGCGTCCCCTGCTGGCCGCGCGGGTAGGTCACGCCCAGCGAGCACGTCTTGCCGTCCCACGCAGCGTCGGCGATCTTGGCTGCCGTGGTGATGTGCAGGCGACTTGCGCCTTGCCCGACGATCACCGTGGCCGGCTCTTCGTCGCGCCCAAGGATCTGGAGCACGTTGGCAAGGATCATGCGCGGCGAGAAGACCCACGGGCATTTGTCCGAGTTGACCGCTCCGATGTTGTCCGGCCACAGGGCGACGTTCTCGCCCGCGGTGTCTTGCTGGTGGATCGCACTGCGGGTGAGCATCACCGAGATTTGCCGCCAGGGATAGCTCTTGTCGTATTGGCCGAGCTTCCAGATCGACTGGGCGTAGCGCAGGCCGTTCCACTGCACGGGCCTGCCGAACCAGGAGCCCTGCATCCACGTGGCCCCGAAGACCGGGATGCTCGCCCCGAGCAGGAACGGCTTCTGCGGGTCGTCCCACAGGTACACAAACGGCAGCCCGCGGCGGGCCCACGTGACCGCATCGCGGAGCCAGCGGGGGTCGCCGCTAAAGCGGTACGCCTCGATGTAGGCGTCCACCGCGTCGGCCGCGGCAAGGATGTCGGGCGTGTGGACCGGGACCTCCCAGACCTGGGCCGCGCGCGGCACGCGGAATTGCTCCATGAACTCCAGCGTCTTGAGCATCTGCTGGTAAGCCGCCCGGTCGCCGGTGATCCGGGCGTAGCGGAGGATCTCGAAGGCCCGGCGGGCGCAGGTGCCGACTTCCGCCGCGTTGTTGGGCCCCAGCTCGTGATAGTCCGCCCCGACGAACGGGCCTTGGCCCTCCTGATCGGCGTCGAATCGCCAGGCCCCGTCACTGCCGCGCGACGACAGGAGGTTGGCCGCGTGGGCCGCATTACCCCAGAGCATGTCCACGCGGCCGGGGTGCCGCTGGGCGTCCAGGCGCGGCTCGCCGCCGATCAGCTTCAACACCTCTTCCGCCCGGGCCCGGCATTGCTGGCGGACCTCGGGGTCGGGGCTGAGCAACTCCCCCACGAGCAGGTCGGCGACGAAGTCCCGCGGGCGATCCATTTGCGACATCATCCCGCCGCCCTTGGTCGTCCACCATTTCTGCTCCTCGGGCACCCAGAGCGACTTGAGATACGCCTGCATCGAGAACTCGATTTCCTGCTCGTAGGTTCCTCGGGGTAGCCGCTTCGGCTGCGCGATGCCGAACTGACGGACCCACTCGTCGATGGCCGCCAAGGCGTCCTTTGCCTCGCCGTCGGCATAGATCAACGCCTCCAGGCGCAGCGGCTTGCCGGGCTCAAGGCGATACGCCTTCTCGCTCTTGATGTCCCATGCGTTCGCTTTAACGAACTCCGGCGGATTCGGCAGGAAGAGCGACATCTGGTGCGAGCGGTAGTTGTGCGTCTGGTCAGGCGACACGAAATAGGCCCCCGGCCGGTCACGCGTGCCATCCCATTTCTGGCGAGCGTCCCAGAGCAGGCCTACCGTCCCGTGCCGGCCGTGGACAGCCATGGCGGGAATCGTGACCCAGATGGGATGGACGACCGCGCGGATACGGTCGGCGTGCCCCGCGGCGATGTCGAGCGAGTCAGAAGAAAGCTCGTTGCCCACGAGCCATTCCATGCCCGGGAAGACCGCCTCGTCGCGGTCGAGCACCTGCAGCGACGGGCCGACGAAGGATGCCAACGCGTCCGGCTTGTCGGGGGTCAGCTCGTAGCGGACCGCGATCGTCTTTGCGCCGCGCTGGAGCTCGAAGGTCACGCTCACGCGGAACTTCTCGCCTTGCGGCGCGCGTTGGAAGCGGAGTCGGGCCGTTCCGTCGGGCGTGACCTCCGCCTTCGGCGGCAACTGGCGGGAGGGCTGAAACCAAGCCTCTTTGAAATCGCCATACTCGATCTTGCCATCCTTTTCGCGGACTCGGACAGCCATGAGCTGCGGAAGCCACGCGACCCGCTCCCAGCCCGACGTGGTCCGGACCGACAGCTCTGCGAGGTCGTGGTCGAGAACGAATGCCAGCCGCACGTGCTCATTCTCTATGAACGCAAAACCGCCTTTGGCCACGGCCTGCAAGGAGCCGGACGGTTTCGGATAGGCCGTCGGATCGACGAAGTCAAGGATGAACATCGATTTCACATCGAGCGCATCGTCGGGAAGGTCGGGATGCCGCGGACCGAACAGAACGAAGTAATCCATCCCCGACCTGGCCACGGGCAGGTTCTTCCTGACAGTGACGCTCTGTCCCGGGGCCAAGGGCCCGCAAGCGATCCCAGGGTCGCCGCGCGCGAAGAGCACTTTGGGATTGGCCGCGATGGCATTGCCGACGTTCACCAACACACAGTCGATCGTCACTGGCTGCCCCAAGAAGAAGACCGGCGAGGTCGCGCCCCAATTCTTCAGGACCACGTGCGGCGCGATGGGCAGGACCGATTCGGCCTGCGCGGCGCCGGCCGTGGCCGCGATTCTCACGCTGGGCTCGCCGACCGGCGGACGATCCGGTTTGGCGGAATGATCCCCAGAGTCTGACCGGCCGGGCTCGACCTCCGGCCAATCGATCTCGCAGTCGCCGATCCGTCGGCCTTCGAGCGTCCATCGAACGGGAACCTTGCGGTCGAGGGCGATCTCGCCCAAGCGGATTTCCTTGGGAGTGGCGGTCAGGCCCGCGGGAAGCGTGAGCGTGAGCAAGACATTCTTGGCCGGCTCGTCGCCCGCGTTCTCGATGGGCGCGACGAGCGTGCATCGCTCGCCGGGCTTCTCCGGGTCTTCTTCAAGACGAATCTTGCCGAACCGCAAGAGTGGACCGACCTTATCGACGTAGGAGAAGTCGTCCAGAAGCAACTCGCCGCCGGTGCCTTCGATCCGGGCAGCGAAGTGGACCCACCTGGCCTTCGGGTTCTTGGTGAAGTCGTACTTGAGCCGGGCGTGGTGCCACTGGCCGTCGCCGACGTGTTCCTTGGGCACCGTGTATTTCGCCCGCTGCGCACCGGTGTTCTCCACGTTGTCCTGGCCCATCGGGATCACGTAGATTTGCAGGTTCGCGTCTGCGGCCGAGATTGCCTTGTACCAGAAGTCGATCCCGCCGCGGAGCCGGTCGATCAAGGCCGGTCGTTGCAGGCGGGCGTTATAGCCGCGATTCAGTCCGGTCTCCTCCCGCGGCGGTGTGCCGGCAGCGCGAGCCAGGCGCAGCGACCGCTTCCCCGAATGCGCGTCAGTCGAGACGCCCACGGTCTTGCCGACCGGGTCCCAATCGAGCGGGAATCCGGCCGGGTTCAGTTCCTCGAACGAGCCGTTCGTGCAGGGATTCGCGGCGTCGGGTGCCGCGCCGGAGAGGGAAACCGCCAACAGCATAGGAAGAAGAGTCATGAATCGTGCTCCCTTCTCACTGAATCCCCGTGAAGCCCAGGGGTTGCAACCCCTGGGCTTTGGACTGGCGACGACGCACTCTTGCTGATAGCTGACTGCTGAAAGCTGATAGCTCGTTGCTTTGCCGGGTCTTCGCTTCGCTCGACCCAGCCTACGGTTCTCGACCCAGCCTACGGCTTCTTCAGGTACTTGTCGAACCAGTCGGCGATGGTCTTCTGGTCCTGGCCGATGGTGAGCCAGCCGTGGGCGGCGCCCTTCTTGACGACCAGCTCCGCCGGCACGCCCGCCTCCTTGAACTTGGCCATGATCAGCTCGGCCTGCTGGATCGGCACCAGCTTGTCGGCGTCGCCGTGGATGATCAGCGTGGGCGGGTCGTCCTTGGTGACGTGATAGACGGGCGAAATCTGCCGGCCGATCTCCAGGGCTCGTTTCTTGTCCGTGATCTGCACGTAGCACGCGGTCTTCGGGTCCAGCTCCCGGAACTGAAAGGGGGCCTGGAAGCCCTTCAGCAGGTTCTCGCCCAAGGCGACGTTGCCGGGCGTGCCGTAGTTGAGGAAATCGGCGGGCGGGAAGAAGCAGGCCACCGCCTGCACGCGGCTGGAGGTCCGCTCGACCGCGTCCTTTGCGATGAGTTTGCCCGGATCGCCCGCAGTGCCGATCATCAACGACAGGTGCCCGCCGGCCGAGGCGCCGGTGATCCCGATGCGGTTTGGATCGATCTTGAAGTCCTTGGCGTGGGAGCGAATGTAGCGGACCGAGCGGTTCAGGTCGGCCACGGCATCGGGAATGGTATACCGCGGCTGGCTGCCGTGGACCACGGCGAAGACCGTGTAGCCGCGATCGAGGAACTCGCTCACGAAACCCGCGTTGATCCACTCGTGCGACGAGAAGAATCCGCCGCTGACGACCCAGACCACCGCGGCGCCGTTGGGGTCCTTCTTCGGCGCCAGCACGTCCATCGTCAGCGCCATGCCGTCCTTGCGCCCGTAGATCACATCCTCCTGACGCGTGTACGACTCCGTCTCCGCCGCGAGGGCCGGCACGCCGCACGTCGAGACGACCAAGACCAAGAGCACGAACAGGCCGAACGCTGGTTTCCGCTTCATGATTTCGCTCCTCAGTACCATCTCTACCACTGAAAGCCCACGGGCTGCAAGGGCGTGGGCTTTACGCACGCGACCGCACCGTTCAGTATACGTGCCGCCCCGGTCGAAGGAAACACGCTCGGACGATCTCCCCTGGCTTCGCCGCTCGCGCGTTGACTGGCCGCGGGCGGCGTGATACCTTGCAGCCGTGTGGCATTGCCACGGACAGTGTGCCACTGCTTGCCGCAAGGCAAGCAGTGCGGCCAACGAGAGTTCCGTTCTGAGACTTCGGAAGTCTTTGAGAAGTCTACGAGCGCACTGCTTCTGTCGAAGCAGTGGCACACAGCCGAGGGCGGCTGTGCCACAACCGGCATCCCGCCAACACCGTTCCTGCCACGGAGTACACCCATGTCCAGCCTGCTCGTTCTGATGCTTTTCGCCGCGGCGCCGCCCGAGGCGGTGAAGATCCCTGCGGACTCGGAGATTCTCAAGACCCTCCGGCCCGAGCATCCACGCCTCGTCGGATTGCCCGCCGATCTTGAGCGAGTCAAGAAGCTTGTCGCCGAAGACCCGCGGGCCGGCGAGATCTATAAGCAAGTCAAGCGGGAAGCGGACCGGTGCCTCGCGCAAAAGCCGATCGAGCACCGGCTGGTCGGCCCGCGATTGCTCTCTCAAAGCCGCACCTGTCTTCGCCGTGTCTACACGTTGGCGACGGTGTACCGAATCGACGGCGACCGCCGCTACGCGGACCGGGCGATCCGGGAGATGCTCACCGCCGCGGCGTTTGACGACTGGAACCCTTCGCACTTCCTCGACACCGCCGAGATGACCCACGCCCTGGCCATCGGCTACGACTGGCTCTACGACGTGCTCACGCCGGAGAAGCGGGCGACCATCCGCAAGGCGATCGTCGAGAAGGGGCTCCGCGAGGCGGAGAAGATCTATCGCAAGCGGGGCTGGTGGTCGACGTCGCGTCACAACTGGAACCAGGTCTGCAACGGCGGCATCTCCATCGGGGCCCTGGCCGTGGCCGAAGACGAGCCAAAGCTGGCGGCCTACATGGTCCATCAGGCGGTCCAGTCCGTGCAGTTGGCCATGGCCGAGTTCGCCCCCGACGGCGCTTGCGGCGAAGGCCCCGGTTACTGGAACTACGCCACGAGCTACAACGTCTACATGCTCGCCGGGCTGGAGAGTGCCCTGGGGACCGACTTCGGGCTGAGCCAGTCCCCCGGGTTTTCCGAGACCGGCGATTTCCGCATCCACTTCGTCACGCCCACGCGGCTCGCGTTCGCCTTTGCCGACACCGGCTCCGGCATGGGCCAGGCCCCGCAGATGTTCTGGCTCGCCCGCAAGTTCGACAAGCCGCTCTACGCCTGGCACGAGCGGGAGTGCGCGGACGGGGCGTCCGCGCTGGCCTTGTGGTGGTTCGATCCCCGCGGCGGCCCGCCCGAGGGTTATGGAAGCGACCGCTGGTTCCGGCACGTGGACGTGGTCATGATGCGGAGTCGGTGGAACGACCCGGAGGCGGTGTTTGTCGGCTTCAAGGCGGGCGACAACAAGGTGAACCACAGCCACCTGGAATTGGGCAACTTCCTCCTGGACGCCGCCGCAGAGCGCTGGGCCATCGACCTCGGCGCGGACGACTATAACCTGCCGGCCTACTTCGGCAACAAGCGATGGACTTACTACCGGCTCAATACCGCGGGCCACAACACGCTCCTGATCGACGGCAAAAACCAAGACCCGAAGGCCGTGGCCCCGATCGTCGCGTTTTCGTCCACGCCCGCCCGGGCCCACGCGGTGGCCGATCTGTCGGCGGCCTACCGGGGGCAGGCCACGAAGGTCCGCCGCGGGATCGCCCTGATCGACCGGCGCCAGGTGCTGGTGCAGGACGAGATCGAAGGGACCGCCGGCTCGGAGATCACCTGGCAGATGCACACCCGGGCGGAGATCCAGGTGGATGGCCCACGGGCGGTGTTGAGCCAGAGCGGCAAGAAGCTGTTGGCTCGCCTGGTTTCGCCGGCCGGGGCCGTGTTTACCACCGCAGCGGCGAGCGCCCCGCCGCCTCAGGCCCAGCAGCCCGACGTGACCAAGCTGACCGTGAAGCTCCGCGGGAGCGAGAAGCCGCTGCGGCTGGCGATCCTGTTTGCGGCCGACGGGAGCGACGCGAAAGCGCCGGAGTTGACTCCGCTCGCGGCGTGGGCCCAGTAGGGCAGACATTCCTGTCTGCCGGAATGCCTGCCCTCCTGGCCCTTGACAACGCGGCCGCAAGGCGGCATAACAAGGGCCAACTGCCTTGGGGCGCTCCTTGCTGAGCGCAGGTTGATGTTTCGTCAACCGGGTCCTGTGGGACTTGCCGGAAAGTGGCGGAGGCCACGTCACGGGGGTTTCACCCCCGCTCCGTGGTCTGCAAGGCAGCCCGGCGGGGGCGGCGGGGATGAAGACTCCGCCGCACCCGCCCCTTTGTCGGTTCCTCTCTGCGAGGGGGC
>Ga0315280_10002637_pt1 | contig 28786 bp, 39 predicted proteins | sample YL17G06_40_MG_FD_203697 | JGI IMG/M metagenome (GOLD analysis project Ga0315280, IMG submission 203697) | Sediment microbial communities from Yellowstone Lake, YNP, Wyoming, USA - YL17G06_40 | ecosystem: Environmental > Aquatic > Freshwater > Lake > Sediment | place: USA: Wyoming | collected... | reverse complement strand
TTCCTTGCCCCGAAGACAGCCCTGCCCTCGCACACCAGTTCAAGCGGGTCCAAACCGAGCATCTCGCACGCCCCCCTGACCTCCCCTCTTATCGGGATATCATCCTCCTTGATCCAAACGCTCACGCCAGACTTCGCCGCCATCTCGTTCATTGCCATCGACAGCCCTCCCCTCGTGGGATCCTTCGCGGCTGTCACCTCGCCTGCTTTCATCGCCGCCCTCATGAGCCGCCAGAGGGGTGCAACGTCTGAGATTATCGACGTGCTGAATGCGATGCCTCCCCTCAGAGAAGCCACCACGATGCCGTGATCGCCGATCGGTCCCGTAACTATGATCTGGTCGCCGTCCTTCAAGCCCGAGTCGAGGATGGGCTTTCTACCATCCAGGAGGCCGATCCCTGTTGTGGAGATTATTATCATGTCGAGTTTGCCCTTGGGCATTACCTTAAAGTCGCCGTGGATCAGCGCCATCTCCACGCCCTTGATGGTCTTGTTCATGGACAGTATGATCTTCTTTAGATCCTCTATTGGGAAACCCTCCTCCACCACGACTGTGTCCGTGAGCGCTACCGGCCTAGCCCCCATCATTGCCAGGTCGTTCACCGCCCCGCAGACCGCGAGTTTGCCGATGTCACCGCCCGGGAAGAATATCGGATCCACCGTGTGGGCGTCTGAAGACACGACGATCTCTGCCCCATCCACCGATATGGTCGCGCCGTCGTCGAATTCGTCCAGCCCCACGCCACCCGCTATCTTCCTCTTGGTGATGTTTGATATTATGACCGATCTGATGAGATCGTTCATCATGGTTCCGCCGGCACCATGGCTCAGCTGTATTCTATCCGTCACTCTTCTCCACTCCTGATAGACTTGGTCAATTATTAATCAACAGGAGTCCAATTCTCTCAAAAAACTTATATCTGTATTTATTTTATGTAGGTTGTTCGATCGAGGGATATTGATGAGCTATTGGCAAGGCCGCGACAAGAAGAAACCGACAGGCGGGAGGCTCCACACGAGCAAGGAGAAGAGAAGGTTCGAACTGGGCTCAGCCCCTACCGAGACCGCAATGGCAACCAAGGAGGAGTTAAAGAAGTCCACTAGGGGCTACGGCGGGAATATCAAGATTCGTCTGGACGAGGCCGCGTTCGTTAACGTCACCGACCCAAAGACAAACACGACCAAGAAGGTCAAGCTGCTGAAGGTCAAGAAGAACCCATCCAACGTTGACTACGAGAGAAGGGGCGTCATAACCAAGGGCGCTCTGATCGAGACCGAGATTGGCGACGCCAGGGTCACATCCAGACCGGGTCAAGACGGCCTTCTGAACGCTATACTACTAAAGTAGAATTTTCTGCGTTCCTGTAAACCTGATGCTTCTCCTTCACTTGTTGGCTCTTTCTTCCCTATTTTGAGCCCCTTATCCTCTTCAGGACAAGCTCCCTACCCTTGTCGATATCAACGTCCGCGCTCCCACAGGCAGCGCACTTCAGGCTGTAATCGGTGATCGCATCCATCAACTTCAGCCTGCTCTCCTTCCCGCACTTCCTGCACCTGAGCACGATCCCGCTCCTCTTGATGTAGACCTTGCTCTTCTCCGCCACCGTCCCCTGGCTGACCATCTTCAGGGAGTACCTAAGCTGCCTAGGATCCACGTGCGTCATCTCCCCGATCTCTAGAAATATCGCATCAATCCTGCTCATCCCCTGCTCCTTCGAGAGCCTCTGCAAGAAATCCACGACGCTTGTGGCAAGGGAGAGCTCATGCATCGAAGGTCATCTTCACAGTTAAAAAATTTAAGCACCCTAATAATAGTTACCTTGAGTGTGTCTCCTGATGAGCAAGAAGGAAGGGTTGATCGTCATCTGGCCTGCGTACCTCGACGCGCAGAGGAGTCGTCTCGAGGGCAGGATGGTTGCCAAGAGCCTTGCAGTGGAGTCCCCCACTGCCGACGAGATATACGAGGCGTGTAGGGAACTGAATTATGCGCCGGTCCTCGAGAGCATCAAGAAGCTTCCGCGCTCCTCGTGGGAGAGGTCCGGACGCGTCCTTGTGGTGAAGAAGGAAAAAAAGCTCAAGATGCTCAGGGAGATATCCAAGGTCCTACAGAGGAAGAGGGCCCTCAAGAAGCCGTGACCAATTTAACTGCGTTTACAATCGGGTAATAGAACAAGCAAAGAATATAATTAACCATAGCGATTTCTATCCTAACCTCCATCTAACGGAGATGGTTTCTTGAAGCCACTGGGGTTCACACTACACATTTCTAAAAGCGGCCTCCTAACGGTCAAAGCCACGAACCCCCCAAGGATCGGCTCAACTGCATTTCTCAGGGGAAGCGGGCCTGTAGGAACGGTGATAGACGTCTTCGGTCCCGTCGCCTCCCCCTATGTGTCAGTAAAATTGAGGCGACCGTTGGACCCATCGCAGGTCAGTAACGTCGAGGTATCTTGGGAAGAGAGAGAATTCCGAAGAGGAAGAGGACGAGGAAGAGATAGGGATAGGGGAAGAAGGTTTTATGCAAAGAGACCTTACTGATCTTCACGAACATCTGGACGACATAACGTGCCCCGAATGCGGGGGCAAGTCCTTAGTAAGAGATTATGAGAGGGCAGAAGTTACCTGCACGGAGTGCGGTCTCGTCATAAGCGACAAGATCCTCGACCCAGGACCAGAGTGGAGGGCCTTCGACAACGACCAGAGGGACAAGAGGTCGAGGGCAGGCGCGCCAGTCACGCTGACGATCCACGACAAGGGCCTCTCCACCATGATCGACTGGCGGGATAAGGACAGCTACGGCAAGTCCCTCACCTCGAAGAAGAGGGCCCAGATCTACCGCCTCAGGAAGTGGCAGAGGAGGATAAGGGTCTCCGACGCGTCCGAGCGGAACTTGGCGTTCGCTCTCTCCGAGCTGGAGAGGATGGCGTCGCAGATCGGCCTCTCGAGGAACATACGGGAGGCGTCAGCTCTCCTCTACAGGAAGGCGGTGGAGAGCCAGCTGATAAGGGGTCGATCGATAGAGAGCATGACCGGGGCTGCGCTCTACGCAGCGTGCCGGAAGTACAACGTCCCGCTCACGCTTGACGAGGTGGCCGGCGTCTCCAGGGCCAACAAGAAGGAGATCGCCAGGAGCTACAGATTCATATCCAACGAGCTGACGATCAGGGTCCTCCCAACCGATCCAGTAAACTACGTCCCCCGTCTCATCACAAAGCTGGACCTCGACGGCACGGTTCAGCGCAAGTCCGTTGAGATAATAAAATTCGCGAGCAGCGAGGGCTTGACCTCAGGCCGCGGTCCAACAGGGGTCGCGGCGGCCGCAGTCTACATCGCGAGCGTCCTTTTGGAGAGGAAGAGGACCCAGCGGGACATTGCCAACGCGGCCGGCGTCACTGAGGTCACGGTGAGAAACAGGTACAAGGAGCTGCTCGAGAAGCTCGATCTTGAGATATGTTTATAGTTTCTCTTCCCCCTTTTAATTACGAGAGTGCCGGCTATTGCCTGAAGCGCTAGATGAGAAGATCTTGTCCTTGCTGCAGAACTCAGAGGGGGCTTTCATGCTCCAGAACACCCTCTCGAAGGCATTGAACCTCGGCAGCAAGGAGTTAACAAGGTCTCTAGCCGGGCTGGAAAAGCGCGGCGTTGTTAAGAGGCAACCGTTCAAAGACGGTGGTAAGAAGACATACAAGATCATCCTGTTGAGGAGGAGGCCCAAAGTCAACCTTAAAGACGTATCGTGGACCTCCTGCCTAACCTGCCCTGATATCGAGAGGTGCGGGAGGGGGCAGCCCATATCCCCCGAGACTTGCAACAAACTGACGGCGGCCGTAAGGTCAGAGTACAGCAGGCTTCTCACCCTCGGGGAGATCAAAGATGCCCACTAAACGTCAGGTTCTTGGAGACTTTTACTACAAGGAGGCAAGGAGGGAGGGCCTCAGGTCCAGGTCTGCCCTGAAGCTCAGGGAGATAGCCGTCTGCTACGGGCTCATCAGGAGGGGCGATTACGTGGCCGACCTCGGTGCGGCGCCTGGAGGGTGGCTTCAGGTGGAGCGCGATCTCGTCGGGGATCAGGGTCTCGTGGTGGGGATCGACCTCAGCTCCATCAAGTCCCTGCCTTATGAGAACGTCAGGCTGATCAAGGGGGACATCTCCGATCCGGCCGTCCTAGAGGAGCTGCAAAAGATCTCCGGCAGGCAGATGGATGTGGTAGTCTCGGACCTAGCGCCCAAGTTCTCGGGCATCCACGATCTGGACCACGCCAGGCAGATCGAGCTGGCAAGGGTCGCACTCGCCAGCGCCTCGAAGATCCTGAGGAGGGGCGGGAGCATGGTGATCAAAGTTCTAATGGGGTCTGAATTCAATGCCTTCCTGAAGGACGTCGAGAGGAGCTTTGCGCACGTGAAGGTGTTTAAGCCAAAGGCCTCCAGGGAGAGCAGCTCAGAGATCTACCTCGTCTGCAGGGGGTTCAGAGGGTCGCCTGACCATCCCCACCCCGGTATGGCAGGTTCTGCTTGAGGGTGATCTTACCAGAGACGCCTTGCCCAGCATCACTATTAATGGACGGCCACCCCACATCTACTATTTATAAATAGGCGATGAAGATAGAAGAGGGTAGGTGTAGGACTTGAGGTGTTATATCGTTGACAGCTTCTTGGGATTCTTCGTATACGACGAAGATCTGAAGCTCATCAGCGCCAAGACCTTCGACAGCGCTGAGGTTGCCACTGTCCAGCTTCTGGACCTGGAGAAGAATGGGACCTGCCCGGTCCTGGAAGAACTCGTGGATGATCTGGTCAAGATGGGGTTTGATACCTTCGTCTTTGAGGGCGAGCAAGAGGCCAAGGCGATCAGGTCCAAGTTCAACGTCGAGTCACAGGCGGTCTCACCCAGCGCCGGAGGCAGGGCGTTCCGATCCTCCGTTACCAGCGCGTACGAATCGGTCGGGCTCAAGCCAAGTGTAGCCGAGAAGATGCAGAAGGAGGTCTCCGAAGAACTGGCGAAGAGCAAGGTCCGAGTGGCCTCCGAGAAGCGGGACAGGCTGGTGGCAGAGGCGGTAGCCGGGCTGGACGAGATTGACAAGAACGTCAACATAGGCGTCTCGAGGGTGAGGGAATGGTACGGACTCCACTTCCCCGAACTGGATGGTCTGGCGCAGGACCACAAGCAGTACATGGCAATCGTGAGCAAGTTTGGTACCAGGTCTAACCTGGACTTGGAAGGGGTCAACAAGATCGTCCAGAGCGAGAACAAGGCCAAGGCAATATGCGACACGGCGAAGAGCTCCATGGGGGCGGAGATCGCTGGGGTGGATCTAAAGCAGATCAAGGAGTTCGCAGAAGTCAACCTGAAGATGTACGTCCTGAGAGACGAGCTTGAGAAATACATCGACGACACGATGAAGGAGGTCGCACCCAACATAAGGGAGCTCGTCGGGTCGAGCCTGGGGGCGAGGCTCATAGCGCTTACCGGCAGCCTTGAGGGGCTCGCCAAGAAGCCGGCCAGCACCGTCCAGGTGCTGGGAGCCGAAAAGGCCCTGTTCCGATCACTAAAGACCGGCGCAAGGCCGCCAAAACACGGGATAATCTTCCAGCACCAGTACATCCACAATGCGCCGAGGTGGCAGAGAGGCAAGATAGCGAGGGCGCTTGCGGGCAAGCTCTCCATAGCTGCCCGCGTGGACGCCTTCGGCGGCGAGTTTATCGCGGATTCATTGAAGAAGATCTTGGATAAGAGGCTAGAGGACATACAGAAGAAGTACAGCAAGCCGCCGGTGAAGGAGAGGCGTCCTGAGAGGTTCGAGAGGCGCGAGAGATTTGGCGGGCGCGAGAAATGGGGTAAGAAGAAATGGGGCAGGGAAAGGCGGTGGCGACGCTAAAGGAGCACCCTAAGTTCAGAGGGGTCTACATAATAGAGGATTCTCAAGGAAAGAGACTGGCAACCGAGAACCTGGTTCCGGGGACCAAGGTTTACGGCGAGGATCTGTACCGTTTCGATAAAACAGAGTACAGGATCTGGGACACCTTCAGGAGCAAGCTGGCCGCCTCGATAGAGAAGGGGATCAAGGACGTCCCCATCAATGAAGGGTCTAGGGTGTTATACTTGGGAGCCGCCAGCGGGACGACCGCGAGCCACGTATCCGACATCCTCGGAAGGAAAGGGAAGGTCTTTTGCGTGGAGTTCGCTCCCAGGGTCATGCGGGAGCTTATCGAGATCTCCACACCGAGGAGCAACATGGTCCCCATACTTGGCGACGCGAGGATGCCTTCGTCGTACCGGTCCTTTGTGGAGGTCGTGGACTCCGTCTACTGCGATGTGGCGCAGCCCGAACAGGCAAAGCTGCTCGCGGATAACGCCGATATGTTCCTGAGGAACCACGGCAAGGTCATGATAGCGATAAAGGCGAGGAGCGTCGACGTTACGAAGGACCCCATGGACATCTTCAAGCAGGAGATAAACGTGCTTGAGGGGCGAGGCTTTAAGATAATCGATGTGAAGAAGCTGGAGCCCTTCGACAAGGATCACGCAATGGTAGTGGGTGAGCTGATCTAGATGGAAGAGGACGAGGAGCGGCTCAGCAAGACCTTCTGGGAGGTGGAGCTAAGAAAGCTCAACGACGGGTTGCCCAAGGCCAAGAGGCCCCTCGCCGTCCTCCTCCGCGAGGAGCATCCGTCCTACAAGAACCTCAACAACGAGGACATATCCTTGGACAAAAAGGAGCTTATGGATATCGCCCGGCTGGTTCCGAAGGAGAAGATGGGCGAAGTCAGCCTGCCATTCGTAATAATCAAGGAGTCGGGATCCAAGAAAGGGGTCTACCTGATCCAAGGGAACGAGTCCGAGAGGAAGATCATAAACTCGGTGCTAAAGAGGGCACAGGACAACCGGTTCATATACCTCACCGAGATCCTCGAACTCTCCAAAAAGTACCCATCCTTGATCGTCTTTGGATTTCAATTCTAGGGTGCATCTCCATCCATTGATTCGCCTCATAAAGAAGCATCCCGACATCTGCCACTCCCGGAATAGAATTAATTTATATCCCTCGTAATCTATCCTTAAATTAGAGCAAAAATGAAGGACGAATCCAACGATATCTTGGTCCACATACTGAGAATTTTGGATAAAGCAGGCTTCACCGTTTCCCAGGTCGACTCGGATTATTGCCTAGAGATCGTGGCAAAGAAAGGCAACGTAAAGCTCCTGATAAAGACTCTCGAGAATGTGGGCAACGAGCGGAAAGAGTCTGTGGAGGATCTCCGATCCTTGGCTACGACCTTCTCGGCATCACCGCTGATAATCGGTTCTAGGGTTCAGAGGGGAGTGATCGGGGAGGGTGCCCTCTACGAGAGGTTCGGGATAAACGTGATAAACCCAAAGACGTTCAGGGACGCCGCCCTCAACAGGAAGTTCCCGCCGGTCTACTCCAAGAGGGGCGGGCTGTACTTCAGGATCGACGGCGAAGCCCTGCGAAGGCTCCGGAAGGAGGGGGGCATGTCGCTGGGTGACCTCGCGAACAAGATCGGGGTGAGCAGGAAGGCCGTCTACGATTACGAGAGTTCACAGATGGGCGCCACCCTCAAGACCGTGGCAAGGATGGAAGAGGTACTGGATGCGGGAGTAACGATGGACATAGACATATTCGACTGGCGTTGCGATGAAGAGCCACCGGACAAGAGCCCTGCCGGAGCGGTCGCACAGCAGCTTCACAACAAGCTCAAGACGATAGGCTGCAAGGCGATCGGATTCAACTACGCGCCCATCGACGTACACGTGAGGAACGTCGGGGTAAGTTTTCTGGCGAACGAGGAGCGACTCGGCGAGAGAGCGCTCGACAGGAAGGTCGAGGACGCCCTCGAGGTCGGCAAGCTCCTGGAGATCGAGCCCGTTCTCATCACCGGCGATGTACGACCGAGGGGACTAAACATAACGATCCTCAGGATTGATGACATCCGGAAGCTGGAGAAGTTGAGGGATCTGGAGCGTCTTCTCAACATAGACACAATAAATAACGTGGACAACTGAGTTCCGTTCTTGCCGCTGCCTACACTCGTCTCAAGGAAGGGCGAGCGATCCGCTCCCTGAGGGTATGCCTCTCAGAATCTATCCCTCGGGTTATCGACTCCACGGTCTTCCAGCTCTTCCTGACTATATGCGGCAACGTCCTTTTACTGACGTACCACTCCGATATAAACGCCCTAGTCTTTGGATCACTCGGATACCCAGAGCCGAAGTCGCCAAACTCCTGGCGCATCGACGCGACTATCCTGTCTCTGGTGGTCTTTGCGATTATCGAGGCGGCCGCCACCGCCGGAAAGAGATCCTCCGCGTGGTGGGCGGACTGGATCTCCGTTGGAGACCTCATCCCCGAGAGGACCATCTCCTTGAATCTGGAGGGTATCACGTCCACGCTGCCTATCTGTGCGAGGTCTGGTCGGAGGCCATCGAGGATCTTGGCCATCACGTCCGCCTCCAGCCGGTTCAGGCTCTTCACCCTCCGCCTGTCGTCTATCACGGCTGCCTCAAGGATCTCTGTGCGGTGGACCTTTACTGCCTCCAGGATCGCGCTGCGAAGGACCTCCCTCCTCCTCGGCGTCAGTTTCTTCGAGTCCCTAACTCCCATATCCACGAGTTCGGGGATCCTGCTCTCCTCCACCAATACCCCGGCGATGACCATGGGGCCTATCACTGGACCCCTCCCGGCTTCATCTATCCCCGCAATAAATTTCATAAGCTTCATTTATATGGTGAATCAGGGATTTAAAAAAAGTGATCGCTTTGAAGGCAATAGTCACCGGAACACCAGGGTCTGGGAAATCCACCGTAGTAAGAAGGGCGTGCGAGGAGCTGCAAGGAAGAGGTTGGAAGATTGGCGGGGCCATCTGCCCGGAGGTCAGGGAGCATGGAGTGAGGGAGGGATTCGAGATAATAGACCTGATGACCGGGCAGAAGGGAACCCTAGCGGAGGTCAAGCCCTCAGACGGTCCCAGAGTAGGGAAGTACTACGTCAATATCAGCAACCTCGAGGGGATATGCGTTCCCGCGATCAGGCGCGCCCTAGATCAAGCAGACCTCGTGGTGATCGACGAGGTCGGACCCATGGAGATGAAGAGCGCTACCTTTCAGAACTGCGTAAGAGATGCGTTCTTGAGCGGTAAGAATCTGGTCGCCGTCGTTCACTGGACCTTGGCCCTCAGGTTCTCATCAGAGTATAAGGATGCCAGAGTATTCGAGGTCACGTTGGATAGCAGGGATTTTGTCGTGGAGGAGATTGTAAGATTCTTCGAGGGGGGCGCAACAAAGATTTGAAGCTCACAAAGGTGAGGGAAGGAAAGACCGACCTAACCGTCCCTGATCCGACATCTTACACCTTCCATGGCAAGTACGAGCCCACAAGGGCGCCCGTATTCTACAACCCAAAGATGGAGTTCAGCAGGGACATCGCGGTGCTGGTCCTCAACGTCTTCTCAAAGACGAGGAAGCGCGAGATCGACGTCTGCGATCCCCTCGCCGGCTTGGGTGCCAGAGGCATCAGGTTCGCGAAGGAGGTCAGCGGGCTCAACAAGTCTGCGATCGGGGACCTCAACGACGCCGCGATTCCGCTAATACGCGAGAACGCGAGACTCAACCGTGTAGAGGGTCTCGTCGAGATCGAACACAAAGACGCAAACCTGCTGCTAGCGGAGCACTCCGAGCCAGGAAAGAGGTTCGACTACATAGACATAGATCCCTTCGGGACGCCTGCTCCCTTCCTTGACTCCGCGATCAGGGCACTGAAGAACGGCGGTCTCCTCGCAATCACCGCAACCGACACCGCGCCCCTCTGCGGGGTCTACAGTAAAGCCTGCCTCAGGAAGTATGGCGCCGTCCCGCTCAGATCAGAGTTCTGCCACGAAGTCGGTCTTAGGATCATGATAGGGGCCGCAGTTAGAGAGGCCCTGAAGTACGACTTCGGACTGGAGGCGCTGCTCTCCTACAGCGTGGATCACTACCTACGCGCCTACCTCAGGGGATCCCTCGGAGCAACAAAGGCGGACTCCTCGGCATCCGATATGGGCTACATATTCTACTGCCCTTCGTGCGGATGGAGAAGCGCCGTAAAGTTAGGCGGTGAGTGGCTTTGTAGTTGCGGCATGTGCGGCAAGCCGCTCAAAAAAGCAGGCCCGCTCTGGTGTGGCAAGCTCGCGGACAGGGCTTTCACGGAGAGTCTGATCGAACAGGATCATTCTGGCCTGAATACAAAGAAGCGGATAGAGAAGCTGCTGAAGCTCCTGATCCTAGAGTGCGACAAACCGCCGACGTACTACATCATTGACAAGATCTCCAGCAAGCTGAAGAGGGATGTCCCTCCAGTGGCAAAGGTGCTTGAGAGTCTGATCGATATGGGGTACGAGAGTTCACCCACGCACTTCCACCCCAAGGCCGTAAAGACCACTGCGCCCTTGAATGTGCTCATGGAGATAGTCCGTGAGTCATGATCCGCCCACAAACAGAGTAAAAACGAGTGGAACGTCCCAACTTGGTTGCTGCTTGGTTTTTTAGGCAAAGCTTTTTATTCCACAGCGTAATGGATAGTCCCGAGCGTGTAAGTTATGCCATCACATGGTTCGCTGACAAAAGCTGGAAAGGTTAGGTCTCAGACTCCAAAGGTGCCGGCAAAAGAGAGGACGGGTTTAACTCCTCTGCACAGGAACAGGAAAAATTTCATAAAGCGCGTGATCCACGCCCCGCCAGAGGGCGAGACTAGAAGGAGAAGGCGTCGCTAGCCTCTTCTAAACTTTTTGAAAATTACAGTAAGCGCTATTTTTAGGATTAACCTTAAATACAACTTTTAATTCTGTGCACAATTGTAAAAGAAAAATTTCCAATGGGCGAGGAGGATCTCGAAACAAAAGTGAAAACTTCCTGCGTACAAAAGGGAAAGCAGATAATCGGCAAACACATCTACGGAAACCTTTACGGGTGTGTTGCATCCTTTTTAAATAACGAATCCGCACTCAAGAACCTAGTTATTGAGGCGGCCAAAGTTGCAAAGATGACCGTCTGGGATACGAAGGCCTGGAGGTTCGGCGGAGCAAAGGGCGGTGTCTCTGCTCTGGCTCTAATTCTGGAGAGCCACATCGCGATCCACACGTGGAACGAGTTCAAGTATGCCACTGTCGATGTCTTTACCTGCGGTGATAAAAGCGACCCGATGCTGGCATTTGACTATATTGTCTCCCGGCTGAAACCGAAGTATGTCACAAAACACTTCGCCGATAGATCCAGCGAATAACCCTCCAATTTTTTGATCTGTTTTTTATTTTTTGTAGCCTCTGAAATAATCTCGTTTTTCGGCTGTTCTTCATAATGCTTAAAGGTGAACTATGCCCCCTTTCTTCAGGGGAATAAGTGAATGATCGAGCTGGTGGAGGTAAAAGTTGATGGTAAGGTAGCCATGGGCATCAAGATTCAGATGCCCGATACCCCTCCTCTCATAATGATAATGGGCGACAAAGGGGTGGTCTTCTGCGGTTACCTGAACCCCGAATCTGCCGAGAAGTTCGGCCTCGCCGCGGTAATAGTGCGCGGCGTGAATTCCATAGATGAGGCCCTTGCTAAACCAGCCTCTTACTGCACAAAGAAGGCAGAGACCTTAGGAGCAAAGGTGGGTATGAGCGGTAAGGAAGCGCTTCGCCTCTTCTTCTAGTTCTAATTCAGGTTCTAGTACGACCTCGCGATCCTTATCGTCTTGTCCGCCTTGCCGTCGCAGTTTATGCAGGTTTGCCCCTTCCCCGCAGATCCTTCGTTGTACGGCACTCCCAGTATCCTCGCGTCCAGTTTGACCTCCAGCTCCTCGCCGCATCCCCTGTTGCCGCACCACGGCGCCTCGACTATCCCTCCCTTCTCATCTAGGGCCTTCCTTACGTCCTCCACAGTGGAGGCTCGCGAGATCCTCTCACCCATCCACTCCTCCTCTCTCTCTCCGAGGTTCGCGTCAATTGATGCCAGCAACTTCTTTATCTCCTGGACTAGCGAAGTGACCTTAACCACCGTCTTCTGCAGCGTGTCCCTTCTGACCAGCACAGCTGTGCCCGCCTCCAGATCTCTCGGCCCCAGCTCTATCCGCACTGGTGCCCCTCTTAGCTCCCAGGTGAAGTACTTGTTGCCCGGCGTTACCTCCTTCCTGTCGTCCACAACGGTCCTGAACCCGCTTCTCGCGAGTTCATCCTTCACCTCGTGGCACCTCTTGACCACTCTCTCCTCCTTCCCCTTGTAAACGATCGGGATTATCGCCACCTGAACTGGCGCGACCTCGCTCGGCAGGACCAAGCCTTGGTCGTCGCCGTGGACCGATATAAGGGCGGCTATTACCCTCTCGGATATGCCGTAGCAGGTCTGCCATACGTACTCGTACCCGCCGTCCGACTTCATGTACTTGATATCGAAGGCCTTTGCGAAGCCCTGCCCCAGGAAGTGCACCGTGCCTATCTGAAGCGCCTTGCCGTCGGAGAGGACTGTGTCGAATGCTATGGAGTACTCGGCGCCGGGGAACTTGTCCCAGTCAGGCCTCACAGACCTCACGAAGGGGATCCTCAACCTATCAAATATCCTGCTGTAGATCTCCACGCCCTCCCGCACCTGCCCCTCCGCCTCCTCTTTTGTGGCGTGCGCGGTGTGTGCCTCCTTGAAGGTGCTGACCTCCCTCACCCTTATCATGGGCCTTGTGGCCTTGGTCTCATACCTGAAGATGTTTACAATCTGGAAGATCTTAATCGGCAGGTCAGAGTAGGCGTTGATCCAGAGCTGGAACATGGGATAGATGGCCGTCTCGCTGGTGGGTCTAAGCGCCAGCTTGACGTCGAGGGGTGAGGTGCCCCCATGAGTAACCCAGAAGACCTCCTCCTCGAAGCTCTTTATATGTTCGCTCTCCTTGTTCAGCATGTAGTCGGGGATAAGCAAGGGGAAGAGGACCTCCTCGTGCCCCTTCTTCTCCAACTCTTCCCTTATGATCTGCGTGACCGCCCTCCTGATCTTGAAACCGAAGGGCGTCCAAACGCCAGTGCCCTTCACTGGGTACCTTGTGTCGTAGACTGGGGCCTCCGCGATAACCTTATGGAACCATTCGCTGTAATTCTCGGACCAAGCCTTTCTCTCCGGACTCTTAGGCATCTCCATCTACCTACCAGCGTTGATATAATCATCTAGATTCTTTGTCCTTCTTAAAAATCTCTCCTCTTCACCAGTGGGGCGACCCTCCGCCTGATGCCTCCCGCTCCCCGTTACCTCTGGCCTGCCGTAAACGCCGTCGTATCCCGGCGATATGACCAGTCTGCCCTCCCTGTTCATGAGGACCGTCTCTGCGATCTCCTTGCCGCACACCTCCACCAACCTCTCCTCCGGCGCCTTTGTAAGCACCTCAAGCTCGTTGTTGAATTTGCCAACTATCTCCCAGTACCGCCTCTGCACCTCTCCCGAGAAGACGTCCTTTCCTAAAACCGTGGCGATGACCTCGCTGAGGGGCAATAGCCTGATGAACCTCTGGGCCCCCTTTGGGGTGACCCCTTCCTTCCGGTCCGCTAGCTCCTCCACCCTCTCCGCCACGCCCTTCGTCATCCTCTTCCCGCATACCGGGCAGATCCCTCTCAGCCTGATCGCTTCATCGGGCGGAACTGAGACGTTGCAATTTCTATGCCCTGTCCAGTGATACTTCCCGTAGGCAGGGTCAACCTCTATCGTGGTAACGTCCTCCTTTCTGTGCATTATGGTTTCCACCACATCCTTGTAACGCAGCCGCGGGACCTCTAGGATGTTCGCCTCTCTGCCTATCCTCCACGGGCTAGGGCTGTGGCTGTCGCTGTTTGAGACCAAGGTGAATCTGTCAAGCGCGCTGACCCTCCAGTTCATTGGCGGGTCAGACGAGAGCCCGGTCTCCAGCGCGTATATGTGCGGGGTCTGATCCTCATAACACTCCTCAATGCGATCCACGCCGCCCCTATCGCCAAAGAGCGAGAACCAAGGCGTCCAGATATGCGCCGGGATCACCATGCAGTCCTCCCCCAGATCTGAGACCATCTCCACGAGCTCTGCCCCGGTCATGGATAAGTTTGGCCTCCCGTCGCCCCCAAGGCTCCCCTTCTTCTCAAGGATGGAGCAGAGCTGTTCTGCAACCTCCATCGATGGGAGGAGTATTACGTGGTGTATCCTTCTGGACCTCCCCTTGTAATCGAAGGTCGTGCAGACCTCTCCGCTGACCACGTACCTGACCCTGCCGTCCTCCTTGAGCCTGTAGAGGCCGCCCTCCTCGACGAGAGCTGCGCGGATCTCCTCTCTCCACTTGGGGTGCGTGAAGTCACCCGTTCCCAAGATGTCCAGCCCCTTTACGATAGCTCCTCTCTCCAGGCTCTTGAAGCTCATGTCCTTGCTAGTGGCTCTACTGAACGGACTGTGTATGTGGAGATCCGCTATTATTTGCATCTTTAAGCCTCTTGCTCATCAATGTACAATTCAATCTAAATTATATAAATCAAATATGTGGCATATTACACCTTTGACGCATAATGATTTCATCGATATAAACTAAATACTAGCTAATGAGTACTCATACGAGCAATAAAAACTGTTTTAATCTTGAACATAGAAAGTCTGGCACTAATCGCTTTTGATTAACCTGATTTGATAAAACATTGAGTATGGCTCAACAACATCAAAATATATCCATTTGCGATGGGGTTAGTGTTGTTTACTCTCTTTAAGGCGCGCCATCGATGGATACTTTTCTTTGATGACGTAGAGGATTTTTTCAGCTGCTGTAATCTCCGGACATATGGTGTCTGTTATGCCTAATTTTTCAGCAATCCTTGATAGACGAGGATCACTCACCCTTGCTATTACCCTCTTTACTCCAAGATCCTTGGCGATAAGGCATCCAAGAATATTTTTTTCACCGTCACCGGTCACAGAGACCAAAAGGTCGTAATTGGTAACGTCTATGTTGCTCAGATCATCCATGTCTGTGACGTCTCCCTTGAATACCATTACATCATACTGATTAGAGATCTCTTGGCAGCGCTCTGCATTGATATCCATCACCGCTACCTCGTTTCCATTCTCCTTCAATTCCTTTACGAGCATCTCGCCCATTCTACCGGCTCCGACAATGATGATCTTCATGATGCAGACCCATTTTTCTTATATATGAACATGCTATTAAATAATTTCAATCACGGATGAAGTGGTTACCCTTCTTTGATCAGAGTCATAGATGAGGTTGCAAGTGGCCTGGTGGGCCTGTTAATAGTAATGGGAGTTTTATTGTTTATACCAATACTCCCCGCCTTACTGTATTTTGAATATTACACAATTCTTGCATTTGCTGTACCCGGATTGGTGATGTTGTTCCTCGGTATGTTCTTGAACAAAAAATTCCCGTTAAAGGAAAGGTACTCGATGGAAGCAACGGTAGTCATAGCCCCCGTGGGCTGGCTTCTTGTATCCGCAATTGGATCGATACCATTTATATTTACTATTGGAATGTGGCCTCTAGATGCGCTGTTCGAGACAATGTCAGGATTTACTACAACTGGAATGACCTTGATAAACAACCTAGAAGCCATCCCTCGATCCATCCTCTTTTGGAGGAGCCTCACGCAGTGGGTAGGAGGCGTTGGCATCATCCTCCTCTTCACAATAATCTTGAGGGGAAGTATGGCGACCTGGCGGTTATACTCGCTCGAGGGGCGTGAGGAAAAATTCACCCCTAGCATCAAATCCACAATAAGGGACATGTGGTTGATTTATTTCTTATTAACTGCTATATGCGCGGTCTCTTTGTATCTTTGTGGGCTATCACCTTTTGATTCAATAAATCATGCAATGACGACGCTCTCAACAGGAGGTTTTTCGACCAGAACCGACAGTATCATGGCTTTTGGTAATTCTTGGGTTAAGGGAGTTTTGTGCATATTCATGACCCTTGGAGCAACAAGTTTTACGTTGTTTTACAACCTTCTAAGACTTGACTTCAGAAAGATCGTGAATGATGCAGAATTTAGGACCCTGATCGCCATAATTTTGTTCTCGGCGCTGTTAGCAGTTCCCGCCCTCTTTTTTGCTGGTACCAATATAGGGTCTAGTATCTTGGACGGGCTTTTTAACGTCATCTCAATTGTTACCACAACGGGCTATTCCACTATGAACCTAAATCTATGGCCGACTGTGACTAAAGTCTTGTTACTAATATTGATGATCATCGGTGGCAGTGCCGGATCTACAGGTGGGGGGATGAAGGTCTGGAGGGCGACAGTGCTCTATAGAATAGCAAAAAGGGAGGTGGAGAAGATGACTTTGCCGTCATCGGCTGTACGACCCATCAAAATAGGTGGAAAGGTCCTTGATGAAGAGTATGTGATGAAGGTAGGATCATTCTTCTTCATATACATCTTTGCTGCTCTCATTCAGTTTCTTTTACTTACCATATTCATTCCCGATCCCTTCGGTGCCCTATCACTTGTCCTATCTGCCCAAGGAAACGTCGGACCCGCTTTCTATCCGTTGAATGATCTGAATAACTTCGTTAAAATTATATTAGTGTTCGGAATGTGGTTTGGCAGACTAGAACTTTTCCCTGTACTAGCGCTATTAAGTAAGGGTATACCCAAGACTGTTAAAGAATTGTATGAATCAAGGAAAAAGTCGAGTGATGTGAGTTAGTCTGTAAAAAGCCTCGAAGCTTGACCTGGATTGTCTGTTTGCTTGATCTCGAGGCCGAATAATCAGCGGTTCATAGAGCCTTAGGATTAGTTTTGGCTGGCTCTGCTTGTAAATGATTAAACACCATGATTAAAATATTGAAGATATCCTGGCCGGATCGGGTAGCCAGCATTCCTTACTTGTAACAAAGACCCGCGTTATCTATCAACATTTAGCAAAAAGTCATTGCATTAGATCTAAGTTGCGCCTAATAATCGCATACAAAAAAAGTTATTAAAGGCGGTGCGGTGTAAGGTTGAGCATTGAAGGAACCGCGTGGTTATGGTGCCAACATTATTCGCACACTTCTACACCAACAGCGTAACCCTCTACGAAAAGGCCAAGGAGGTTGCGACCAATCAGAATTATTCGATCTCGCGCGACGATCCCTCCAACGGAGTCATGCACCTCCACAAGAAGGTCTCAGGCAAGATGGTGCACCTAGAGGTCTACGTAGGCACCGGGAGGGACAGAGGCCTGTCCGTCAGCGTGAAGCCGGGTGACGAGGGCATCTATATGGACTACGGCCGTCAATTCATTGAAGGCCTCAAAAAAGTGGTAAGGTGAAGAGTGATGGGCTTCACTTGGGGAGTAAGATTTTGGCTGAGGCTTGTAAGGGAGATATTGGCCTCCGTTATAGATGTAAGTAAGAGGTGCTGGAACGGGGACATCGACCCCTACATCCACGTTGTGGATACGGTGCTTGAAAAACCTCTGTCCCAGACCATGCTTGCCAACAGTATAACCTACACACCAGGTACCGTCTCCATAGACATTGATGTTCAAGGAAAGAAGATCTACGTTGGAACGATCGCCCCAAGGGGAAGGGGAGATATAATCCCCATGGAGCCGCACGTTGAAGGATGGTTGGAAAAATGATCGACCTCGCCATTTTTGCGGACACCGCCTTCTTCTGGGGGGCATTCATCTTTATGGTTGCCTGCTCAATAGCAGGAATAGGGGCCATAAGGCTGGCCCTCAAGGGCGAGGCCGTGACCTCGCTCATGGGCGTAAGCGCCTTAACAACCGTTGCAGGCGTCAGCCTGTATCTTATCCAGATAATCTTCGATGTCGAGTTTGCGAGGGATACCGCGATAGCGCTCTTGGTACTGGGCGCCGTTGGAACAATAGTCTTCGCCAGACTCTTTAGGATGGAGGGCGGGCAATGATCACTGAGATATTTGTTATAATATATGCGGTCGTCGTCATGGGATTTGTTGCTTGGAACATCAGGAAGGGTGCATTTGTGATAGATCCAAGCAAACTCGTACCGTTCCTCATCTTCGTTTTCCTCGTTCTCGTGGTCGTTCTGCGCTACACCGGTCTTAACTTAGGCGTCGCGGCAGTTACACTCATGAAGATAGGGGCTGCGGGGATCCTCTTTGCCGGGACGATCCCGATGATCTCTGCAGCGGTCGGTCTATTTAGGTTCGGAGACGAGTTCAGCCCCAACATCTTCTACGTGAGGAACCACATCACAGGCGTCATCGACGCGGTAGCCTCGCTCGTAATGATCTTCGCGGGGCTTCTCATCTACCGTCTGGATCTGGTGGCGGTCGGCTTCTTCTTCTTCATACTCATCCCGTTCTGCGGCAACGCCCTCGCTAACGCCTACTATTATAATTATCAAAAGAGGCTTGGAAAATGATAGAACTCTCCGCCAGTTTCATGGTCGTAGCCTACGTGATGGTGATCGGAATAACCATAGGTGCCGTGGCCGCGCTCCTTCAAAAGGACCTGCTGAGGGCCGCCTTCATATGCGGCGCTGAGAGCATCGCTCTGGCCTTCTTATTCCAAGCGCTACTCGCACCGGACCTCGGTCTCACCCAGGCCATTGTCGGCACGGTGCTTCTGCCGGGCATTGTCATACTGGGGATCTTCAAGACAAGGAGGACCGAAGAGGAATGATCCAAGTAACCATCCAGCTGCTGAGTTTCTTTGCGGCCGCGGCACTCGTGATCATTGGAATAGCAGGGATGCTCTTCCTCGACAACCTGATAAAGAAGATAATCGCCTTCATACTCCTCTCAGACGGCGTTAACCTGTTGCTCGTGGCGGTGGGATACGTGGAGGGCGGGATCGTATCCATACTCCTGCCGGGGACGTCCTCGTCCGAGTTTGCGTCGAGGGCCATACTGGTCTTCCCGGTCGGAATAGTCCTGACCAACATTGTCATCGGTGTGAGCACGACGGCTGTACTCGTGGCGCTGGCAATCATGCTCTACAGGCGGTACGGGACCCTGAAATCCTCTAAGGTTCTCAAGGGGGAGCGGCGATGACCGAGTCCACATCCAACCTTTGGTCAATAGCGCTCCTTGTGATGATCCCCATATTCGCCACGATCATCGTCAACCTGCTCTTTAACAGAAAGAGGGCGATAAAGTACATCTCCTTAATCTCCGCGCTATCGCTCGTCGTGATCACCATACTTTCCCCCTATGGATTCCAGTGGTTTACTGGACAGCCTGCCCTCAATCCCAACACGCTCACCTTCACCTTCGACGCGAGCATCCCTGCGTGGCGAATGGCCCTCGAGTTCTACTTCGGGCCGCTCCAGCAGGTCCTCATCTTCGTTATGGCTCTGATCTTGGTCCTCGTGATTGGCATTGCGACCAATGGCCTGACCAAGAACCAGGGGCCATACATCGGGATGATCTTCCTGCTCTTCATGTCAGCGGCCATAATCATAATGGTGAACGACCTCTATCACCTCTGGATAGGCGTAGAGATCGGCAGCCTCGTGGTGGCTGGCGTCGTCGCAGCCTCCGGGGAGGGAATCGGTCAGAAGGCTGCCCTCAAGTATGCCTTCTTCTCAGCCCTGAGCGGAGCAGGGTTGGCCATTGCCCTTGCCCTCATACTCGGCCTCACCGGCTACTCGAACATATCTGACGCTATCAGATACATCCAGACGACGAACCTCAACGGGATGTCAAGCATTCTTTACGTTGCCTTCGGCTTCTTCGTCCTCTCTTGGATCTATGCTGGAGGCCTCGTCCCGATACACCCGCTGAAGTCTGAGGTATATGGTGCCGCCTTCCCGCACGGCACCGCGATGCTCCAGACCCAGTCCAAGCTCATGCTAGTTGCCATAGGTCTTGTTATGCTCCGCCTCTTCGGCAGCCTCCCGTTCGCGAGGGAGGTAATGCTTTCGATTAGCGTGCTCACGATGATGCTCGGCGTGGTGATGGCCCTGCTCCAGACAGACTTCAGGTGGATACTCGCCTATCTTATCGTTAGCCACAGCGGCTTGATCACCGTCGGCATATCCTTGGGCACGTATGACGCGCTCGTGGGAGGGCTCTTCCAAGCCGTGAATGACGTGCTGTACATGAGCGTACTCCTGCTCAGCTGCGAGGCCGTGTACTACTTCGGTAAGGGCACCTCGACAAGGACCGCGGTGGGTATAGCCAAGAAGGCGCCCTGGCTGGCGCTGGCGGTGGTACTCGGAACCTTTGCAGCCTCAGGGATTCCTCCCTTCAATGGTTTCCAGAGTGAGATAATCCTAATTCAGTCTGCCCTCAAAGTCGGCCTGCCCGAGGTGGCGGTCGTCATCCTTATTCTGAGCGTCACCACGTTCATAGCCCTCTTCAGGGCGATCTACAGCATATTCCTGAAGCCTGCGGATACGGCCCACTTGGCGGTCTCGGGTCTCGCGCCCTCAGAGGCGCAGGGGGTCGAAAAAGAGACTCCCATTCCTCGTGGGCTCTATCTGAGTCTGGCCATTCTGGTGGTGATAACGCTGATCCTCGGCGTGTATCCAGATCTCGTAATCAGGTTTCTGACACCAGTCGCACAGGCGGTGAGTATACCATGGTATCCGTAGACAGTCTCTACGATAAAATAAAGCGGTGGACTGTGGAGTTCGTGGGCGGTAAAGGGTACAGTAACCAGATGACCGGCTACATGACAGGAGAGCTCCAGACCACTGTCTTCACGCTGATCCTGGCCTCGCTCTTCAGGATCTTCTCCGTACCCCTCGGCATAGTCCTACTGGTAGCCATGGTCACCGCCGTTCTGTACTTCGCCCCTATGATAGTTCACGTTGAGAGGGAGAGCAGCAACGACCTCAACAGGGTGCTCTTCTGGGTGGTCATATACTTCGCGATTATAATCGCGGTAACGCTTTGGGGGAGATAGGACATGGATCCGAGTGAGCTGAGGGGCAAAAGAGGAATACTGGCCGCAGTGGCCCTCCTCATAATATTTGTCGGAATGATGTCTTCGCTCGTTAAACTATCCGGGAACGTCAACCCAGGAATCAGCTCCGTCTACAACATCTTGGCTTTCTTGGTCGCCCCGAACAACCTGTCCACTTGGGTCTACGACTGGCGTGGTTTCGATACCCTGCTGGAGACCGGCGTGATCTACGTCGGGGCGGTGGTCTCAGTCTTGGTTATCGGGAGGGGCATGGTTAGGATGAAATGCCGCCAGGGTGACCCCCCTGTTCAGTCCCCCCCTCTTGAGTACAAGACCGAGTCTCTCACGGTCATCCTGAAGTACTTCGGTCTGCCTACCGCCATTCTCCTCATGTCGTACGGCATATTGGTGGTTACGGGCGCCTCCACGTCGGGAGGTGGCGGCTTCCAGTGCGGTGTCATCGTGGCGTCAGCCTACCTCCTCACCACGATCTTCTACGGCAAGAAGAACCCAATTAAATTTGGAAAGAGGTTCTTGGTTGGAATAGGGAGCGCCGGCTGGGCAGGGTACGCCCTCTGTGGACTCCCAGGATTTCTGACCACCGGTTACTGGCAGTACAACGTCGGAGCCGACGTGTGGAACCTCGTCGCCCCAATCTACCACACCATCTTTGGCGATCCCTTCAGGCTCTCGCTCGTTCTCCAGGAAGGCGTCTTCAACTCCACTCCGGGGATAATTCCGCTCATAAACATAGGCGAGGCCTTCAACGTGATCGGCGCGATAGGCCTCATATTCTTCGCCTTCATCTATGGCTGGTCTGACTCACCAGCGGATCAAGACACCGAAGGAGGTAAGGGCGAATAATGCTCGGTGAGATAACCCCGCTCATCATAGGCTTCCTGCTGGGCGTACTCTTCGGCACCCAGCTGTCCGGTCCGCTGAGCAAGAGGACTGTGGCATTGCTGGTCGGTCTCAGCATAGTTGGCGCCTTCCTCTTCGAGGCACCGATCTTCACCTGGAGCGTCTACGGGGGGTACATCCTGCCAGGTCTAAGCTTCGCAACCCCCTTCATAGGGGCAACGGTAGGTCTTCTGATAGGCAAGGCCCTTAGAGGTGGAAAATAATGTACCTCACCACGACCGACTGCAACAAGTGCGGCAAGTGCTGGGAGGTCTGCCCGACGGACTGCATAAAGCACCCCGAGGGAATACCCTTCAGCTGCACCACCTGCGGGGTCTGCGCATCGGTGTGCCCCACCACCGCCATACGAAAGAACCGCTTCGGCGGCTGGTACGTGGACAGGTCGAGGTGTATACTGTGCGGGCTGTGCGTCAAACATTGCCCGTTCGGCTTTGCCAAGATAGTACCCGATCAAAGCATAGGCAAGGACAGGGCGAGGGGCATATGTGTGAGGTGCGGGCTCTGCGTAAAAGTATGTCCCAAAAACGCACGTTTTGATCTTGCCAGGTACCTCAAGCGCCCCATAGACTACTCCGTAGTGCTGGAGATCGCAACGCCCGAGCGCCTGAAGGAGATCCTGGAAGGGAAGAAGGTCGAGGCCAAGGCGGTGGTAACAAAATGACGGTCCAGACAGCAGAGGTAAAGGCAACACAGGTCAGCAGGAGAAAGATCTACAGGGACATGTCCAAGTGCATACTCTGCGGAAGGTGCGGGAACGCATGCCCCACCGAGGCCATAAGGTTCACGGTGGAGACCAGGGGACTCTGCACCCACTGCAACCTCTGCGCCGAGGTCTGCCCAGTGAAGGCTATCGACTCCTACGAGGGCAAGATCAAGCCTGAGGAGTCCGGCAAGCCTTACTGGAAGACGGAGTCCTACAAGGAGAGGATCATAAAGTTCAACTGCGTCATGTGCATGGAGTGCTATGAGAAGTGTCCCGTGGGTGCCATCTACCAGTACGAGGGCACGCTCAAGATCAGGAAGGGTGACGCCGGCGCGTCCATAATAAACTGCACGCTCTGCTCCCTCTGCGCCACGGCGTGCCCCAACGGCGCCCTGAAGTTTGAGACGAACAGGATCAGGCTCAACCCCGAGCTGTGCACCCTCTGCGGCGAGTGCGTCAGGGTCTGCCCGCCCCAGACCATGTACCTCAAGGACAGGTATCCCGCGGGCTACTGCACCATGTGCGGACGCTGCATCAAGTCCTGCCCTGTGGGAGCACTCTCCATAAAGACAGTGAGTTGGGAGGGCAACATACTATGAGTTCTAACCCGGACACATGCATAAGGTGCGGCACGTGCGCCAAGGTGTGCCCCACGAGCGCCATAGAGTTCAACCCCATAATACATACGAAGCCGGTGGTAGACACCTCGAAGTGCATCCTCTGCGAGCTCTGCGCCTCACACTGCCCCGTGGACGCCATCCCGGTGCTATACGTCCTCCCCCCTCGGAAACTGGAGAGGTGGACGATATCCATAAACCGTGACCTCTGCATCGGCTGCAACCTCTGTGTGGATGCTTGCAAGATCACCCTCAAGGGGGATCACGCCCCATACCTGAAGGGTGGACTTGCCTACGTTGATGAGTTCAAGTGCATCGGTTGCGGCGCCTGTGCTGTGACCTGCCCCACCGAGTGTGTAAGGGTCGTGAAGGTCTACGACAGGAAGCGCGTGGAAGGGAGGGCTGAAGAAGTGGTGGTGATGCCATGATAACATTCCTGAGGCTCATGCTCGAGGGCGCCTACCGTAACTTCGCGAGGATAGTCAATAAGGCCGACAGGGCGACGAGCATGGAGATCCGGAGGAAGGTTACCACGCTGAGCGTGCCGCCGCTGGACACCGTGCTGGACGAGACCTGCATAGGCTGTTCTGGCTGCTACAACGTCTGCCCTACAAAGGCGATAACCATGGTGTCGCTGGAGAGGCCGGTGGAGATAGTAGAGGGCTACATGAAGACCCAGGTGCCGCGGATAGACCCGGAGAAGTGCGTCTACTGCCTCAACTGCCACGACATATGCCCAATTTACTCCGTCTTCGGGGAGGCCGCCCCTATACACGGGAGGGACGTGGGCGCCCCCCACATGACGATACAGGAGATACTCAAGAAGCCTGTGAGGGCACCGCCCGAGACGATAGAGCAGCTCAGCAAACTCATACCTGTGGAGAGCTTAGCCCTGATCAAAGGAGGAGAAAGGAAGTGACCCTCAAAGCAACGGCGAGAAGGAACGCCATCCACGCCATGCTCTTCTACAGCGGAGGGTGCAACGGGTGCGACATCGAGGTGGTCAACGCCCTCTTGTCGCCGAGGTATGACGTTGAGCAGTACAAGGTTCTGTGGACCTGGAACCCCAGGGAGGCCGACGTACTCGTGGTCTCTGGGATAATAGCCTGGCAGATGCTGGAGCCGCTGAAGAAGATCTACTCCCTTATCCCGGAACCCAAGGCAGTGGTCGCCATAGGATCCTGCCCCATTAACGGGAACGTCTACAAGAACATGGTGGGCGACATCGGGGTGAACGAGGAGATATTCGCCCCCCTCGAGAACATCATACCCGTGGACGTGAAGGTTCCGGGCTGCCCGCCGAGGCCCGAGGAAATAATCGCAGGGGTCGTGAAGGCCCTGCCGAAGATACTGGAGGCGCCGTAGCGTGAGCGATCAACCAAAGCCTGAGAATGCACAAAACGCGGTCGTGGAGAAGGAGCTCTCATTCGGGCCGATCCACCCTGCTCTCATCGAGCCGTACAGGATAAGGCTCTTCGTCAACGACGAGATAGTCGAGGACTGCGAGATCAACATCAATATGGCCTACAGGGGTATCGAGAAGCTCCTCGAAGGCCTCCCCGTAGAGAGAGCCCTCCTTATTACCGAGAAGGTCTGCGGCATCTGCTCCAACGTTCACGCCTGGAACTCCGTCAGGGTCATAGAGGGTGGCCTCAACATAAGCGTGCCGGAGAGGGCAAGTTACATCAGGGTCCTCACGCACGAGGCTCAGCGCATCACCAGCCACATGATATTCTTCGGTCACGCCTTCGAGGTGGTGGGTCACGAGACCTTCGCCATGAGGTCGTTTCTGCTCAGGGAGACCTTCATGGACATCCTCGCCTACGTGGGCGGGAACAGGGTGATGCCCTCGGTGCCTATCATAGGAGGCATAAGGCCTAGGGCCGACCTCACCGAGAGCCTGAAGAGGGTGATACTGGAGAGGGTCAATGAGTTCGAGAAGAAGTACATGGAGTACGTCAACAGGATACTGGCCGACCCGCTTGTCATGTCAAGGCTCACGGGGGTTGGGCTTCTCTCCAAGGAGGACGCCATAAAGTACCACGCCACGGGCCCGACCGGTAGGGCATCTGGGTGGGACTACGACCTCCGGAGGGACATGAAGGAGTACAAGCCCTTTGACTACAACATAATCGTCCTCAATGACTGCGATAACAAGGCTAGAGTGGTTCAGAGGGCACTGGAGATCGTGGAGAGCCTGAAGATAATCAGACAGGTCGTCAAGAACCTGCCGGAGGGACCAGTTGTAAACCGACAATGGGTCGCCGGCAAGATGGACTTCTACACCGCCCTGATAGAGGCCTACAGGGGCGAGCTGATGCACTCCTACAGTCTAGATGATCAAGGTCTGTTGCGCAGCTACAAGATACGCACCCCGACGCCCACGAACCTCGCAGCCATGGAGAAGGCGTGCGTCGGCGATCACGTCACCGACGCCATACTGACCATAGCGAGCTGCGACCCGTGCATGACATGCTGCACGAGGGCCGAGGTGGTGGAATCAGGGAGGAGCAGGGTCATGACCGACACGGAGATAATCAGAAGATACGGTTGGAGGCGGTGATATGGGCGTTCTCTCGTTCATAGCAGGCGTAATCGCATCCTCGGTCGTCGCCACCGTAATCGCGGTTCTCTACTCCCTAGTTCTGCCAGGGATAGAAAGAAAGATCCAAGCCAGGGTCCAGCAGAGGATTGGCCCTCCGATCCTGACGCCAGGCTGGTGGGCCGTGCTGAAGTTCAGGTACAAGGCAAAGACCGAGCCCATCGCCCAGATGCCAGCCTTCTACAAGTCGATCGTCTACCTGGGGCTGGGCGTCGTGGTTTTACTCTTCCTCTTCAGCACCCCGTACTGGTGGGCGGTGCTGAGCTGGGGCAGCATACTCGGGATCGCCGGCCTCCTAAAGCTCGAGGAGGTCCTGTATGTCCTGATGGGTTCCCAGTCCCAGTCCATCCTCTCCACGTCCATGCCCGTCCCCGACCTGGCAAAGGGTGCCAAGGGGGAGGGAATAAGGAGGGAGTTCGTGGAGCAGCACTCCGCGGAGAGGGCCCTCAAGATGATGGCGATAGGCTCCATACCACTCTATCTTGCCCTCATAGTGCCGTTCGTTGCCGCTAGGAGCGGGCTGCTCTCCAGCGTGGTTGCCCACCAGAACCCCGCGTACTTCTCCGCCTCTTGGTTCTCACTGCCCCTTCCAAGCAGCCCCATCCTCTTCACCGTGCCTGGTTTCCTCGCCACCGTGGTCTACTTCGTGGGCTACGTCATGCTCCTGAACGAGAAGCCCTTCAGCATACTCAAGGCCAAGATAGACGTCATCGAGGGAGGGGTGCTGGAGTACGCGGCCAACCTCAGAGCCGTCTACTACATCATGAGGAACCTCCTGCTCTTCTCCCTCTCCAGCATATTCGTGACCCTCTTCCTAGGGATACCCTTCGACCCCTTCATGCCGCTTCTCTTCATCCTGAACATGGTGCTCAGCTTGATAATGCCAATAGCCCTTGCCATATTCGTGGCCTTCTCCCCCATCTTTACCTTCAGGCAGATCTACCCGGTGACAGTAGGTCTATCCGCGCTAGGTGTTCTGGCAATGATACTGGCGGTGAGCATATAGATATGGAGATGAAAAAATGCCCAAGATAGTAATCCGAGGCAGACACGCCTTCAACCTTGGAGGTTGGGTGGTGGAGCACATAGCCCGCCTCCCCTACCGCGACTACGTCGTGGGGAACCCCTTCGACGAGCCAGTCAAGATAGAGGCCCCCATCTACTCCATCGAGGGCATAAAGGCACTGCAGGACCTCGGTCTCATCGTCGAGCCGGTAGCCACCTACGATAGACTCGCAGAAAAGCTAAAGAAAGTGAAGGCACTGATTGAATCTCAACCAGCTTCAGGGACAAGGGCATAAGGGGTTCGAGATGAAGATCTTCTTTATCGGTGATCCGACGCTCGTAAACGGTTACAGGACGTCTGGGATTCAATCGATTCCCGTCACCTCTCCAGATGAACTTCTCAAGGAGGTCGAGACGGTATTTAAGATGGAAGACGTCGGGGTAGTGCTGGTGGACCGGGACTACTCCTCGCAGGTAAAGGACAGAATAGAGTATCTGAAGCTGAAGAGGGTTATGCCGGTACTGGTCGAGGTGCCCGGCCGGCGCGTCACCAGCGAGATTGAACTGAAGTCAATGATAAGCAGGATCATGGGGGTAAAGGTATGAGCTCGGGCGCGCCCAAGGATCTCCAGGCTGATGGTTTCAGGAAACTGGTGGATGCTGTCTTTGAGGAGGCCAGAGTAAAGTCGGAGTCGACAATGAACGAGGCGGTGCGGAGGACCTCCGTAATTCTGGAGGAGTCCGAAAAGTTCGCATTAAAACACTGCGAGGAGATACTGACCTCATACAGAGAAATGGCGGAGATAGAGCCCAGAAAGGAGATCTCAAAGTCCGAGATAGACGCGCGGATGCACCTCCTGAAGCTGAAGGAGTCGTACGTTGGGAAGGTCTTCGAGGAGGCAAAGAAGAGGCTGCAGGCGTTTGTAGAGACGCCTGAATACAAACAACTCATGCTGGATGGCCTGCATGCTCTTTCCAAGTCTGTGGTTATGGGCGAGCTTCTCATGAACGATAGCGATATCAAAAAGTTGGGCGAGCACACCATCAGGCACGCGGCGGGTTCTGATGTTGAGATTAAGGGGCACCCTGTGGGGATAGGGGGTTTCATCATCATATCGAGGGACAAAAAGACATCCGTGGACCGTACCATCAACAACATGCTGAATCAGGAGAAGCTAACTCTACGGGGCAAGATAGCAGATCTACTGTTTAGGTGATTGTATGACCATCCAAGGAAAGATAATAAAGATAAGCGGACCGGTCGTCCAAGCCGAGGGCGCATCCGGTCTAGAGATGCACGAGCTTGCAATGGTCGGTGAGGAGGAACTGATAGGCGAGGTTGTAAGGGTCGAGGGCGACCTAGCAACGATACAGGTCTACGAGGACACCGTAGGCCTGAAGCCCGGCGAGAAGGTCAAGGGATCCGGTATGCCGCTGGCGGTGGAGCTCGGTCCAGGCCTCCTGATGGGCATATTCGACGGCATCCAGCGCCCTCTGACGGTGATAAGGGAGATCACTGGGGACTACGTCAAGCGTGGGGTGAAGACTGCCGCCCTCTCCAAAGAGAAGAAGTGGCACTTTATGCCCACCAAGAAGAAGGGGGAGAACGTTTCAGGCGGGGCGATAATAGGCAAGGTCCAGGAGACCCCCATCTTCGAGCACAGGATACTTGTCCCTCCCAACAGGGCTGGCGTGCTGGAGTTCGTGGCGAAGGAGGGCGACTACACCATAGAAGATGTGATAGCAAGGGTATCGCACGAAGGCGCAACACACGACCTGAAGATGTACCACAGGTGGCCAGTGCGGGAGCCCCGCCCGTATGTGGAGCGTCTGGAGCCCTCCGAACCGCTCATAACGGGTCAGAGGATCATCGACATGTTCTTCCCAGTGGCCAAGGGAGGAGCGGTGGCCATACCCGGTGGCTTCGGCACGGGGAAGACGATCACTTCGCACCAGCTCGCGGCCTGGTCCGACTCGGAGATAATCCTCTACATCGGGTGCGGCGAGAGGGGTAACGAGATGACCGAGGTCCTCCTCACCTTCCCTGAGTGGAAGGACCCCAAGAGCGGCAGGC
>Ga0315280_10002636_pt1 | contig 28787 bp, 28 predicted proteins | sample YL17G06_40_MG_FD_203697 | JGI IMG/M metagenome (GOLD analysis project Ga0315280, IMG submission 203697) | Sediment microbial communities from Yellowstone Lake, YNP, Wyoming, USA - YL17G06_40 | ecosystem: Environmental > Aquatic > Freshwater > Lake > Sediment | place: USA: Wyoming | collected... | reverse complement strand
ATCGATCCGGAGAACTGTCTCTACCTTACCAAGGGGATCTGCCGCGTCTGCGAGAAGTTATGCCAGGCGAAGGCGATTGACTTCAGCCAGAAGCCAGAGGAGTTGACTCTGAACGTGGGCGCGATCATTGTAGCCACGGGCTTCGATATTTTCAACCCCGCGGTCATAAAGCAGTACGGCTACGGGAAGTACAAGAACGTTCTGACCGCCTTGGAGTTCGAGCGGCTGATATGCGCCTCGGGTCCAACGGGTGGCAAGCTGGTCAGACCGTCCGACGGCAGGGTTCCGCGCAGCGTCGCGTTCATCCAGTGCGTCGGGTCGAGAGATGTGAGGGTTGGGAGCTCCGACTGTTCTGGTATCTGCTGTATGTACGCCGCGAAGGAGTCGATCCTCATCAAGGAGCACGAGCCCAAGACCGATGTCTACGTGCTGTATATGGATCTGAGAGCATACGGGAAGGGCTTTCAGACGTTTGTCGACCGGGCTAGGGACGAGTTCGGGGCGAAGTACATAAGGAGCAAGCCTGCCGAAATCTCAGAGGATCCCTCAACCGGAAACTTGTCGATCACCTACGAGGACACGATGGCGAAGGAGATCAAGAAGCTTACAGTGGAGATGGTCATACTCTGCGCGGCTCTCGTGCCGAGGGCCGACTCCGCTGAGCTGGTGAAGATGCTTGGACTAGAGCTGGAGGAGCACGGCTTTGTGAAGGTTCGTCATCCCCTTTACGCACCAGTGGACACGAGCGTCCCGGGGGTCTTTGTTTGTGGGTGTTGTCAGGGTCCGATGGATGTTCCCACCTCGGTGACGCAGGCGAGTGGGGCAGCGGCGAGAGCCTCGGAGATTCTCACGCGTGAGAGGAGGGCTTGAGTTGGAGAACTCAAAGGTGAACTCGACCGAGCCTAGGATTGGGGTGTTTGTCTGCCACTGTGGCGTTAACATCGGCGGAGTTGTTGATGTACCCAAGGTCGTGGAGTACGCCAAGACCCTTCCCGGAGTGGTCTACGCCGAGGAAAATCTTTACACCTGCTCCGAAGAGGGGTTGAGCAAGATCAAGGGAGCTATCCGTGAGTACGGCTTGAACAGGGTTGTGGTCGCCTCGTGCACTCCAAGAACTCACGAGCCTCTCTTCAGGTCCGCTTGTGAGGATGCGGGGTTGAACCAGTACCTGTTTGAGATGGCGAACATACGGGAGCAGTGCTCCTGGGTGCACTCTCACGAGCCGGAGAAGGCGACTGAGAAGGCGAAGGACATAGTGCGGATGACGGTGGCTAAGGCGAGGCTCCTTGAACCTGAGGAGGAGGCTGAGATAGCAGTCGCTGACTCGGCGCTGATTGTTGGGGCAGGCATCACGGGCATGACCACCGCTGTCAGCCTGGCTAGGCAGGGTTTCCGCATCTACCTTGTCGAGAAGGAACCGGAAGTGGGAGGGCTCGTCCGACGATTGAATGCTCTCTACCCCACCATGTCCGATCCGGCTGAGATTCTGAACCCTCTGATCGAGCAGGTAAAGAGCTCCCGGAATATCCAGTTGCTCACATCCACCGGGGTGACGAGCGTTAGGGGCTACGTTGGGAACTTCGAGGTCACGGCACTCAGAGGCAAGACTGAGGAGCTAAAGCTCAATGTAGGCACGATCGTGGTCGCGACTGGTGCCGAGGCTTTCGATCCTGAGGGGAGGTACGGATACAGGAGATTAGCTGGCGTGATAACGCAGCTCCAGCTCGAGAGGATGCTTAGGGATGGTGAGCTGGGCAAGCCGAAATCGGTCGTAATGATTCAGTGTGTCGGCTCAAGGGAGGAGGGGAGGCCCTACTGCTCTAGGATCTGCTGTATGAACGCGATTAAGAACGCGCTCATCATAAAAGAGAAGTCTCCGGAGACCGATGTCTGCATCCTCTACCGGGACATCCAAGCTTACGGAAGAAACTATGAGGATTACTACAAGAAGGCCCGCGAGGCGGGCGTGATCTTTATTATGTACGACAAGGACAAGCCTCCGGAAGTGTCCCGATCCGGCATAAGGCTCAAAGTCTCAGTTGTCAACGCGTTCATGCATCAGGAGGTGACTTTGGGCGCGGATATGGTTGTCCTGTCCACCCCCCTGGTCCAGCACGAATCGGGTCGTGACTTGGCACGCGTGCTGCGTGTGCCCCTAGGTTCAGACGGCTTCTTCATGGAGGCGCACGCCAAGCTCCGACCGGTCGATTTTGCCACGGACGGTATATTCGTGTGTGGCACGGCTCAAAGCCCGAAGAACATCCCAGAGAGTATCGCTCAGGCTTACGGGGCGGCGTCCAAGGCTGGGATTCTCATGGCATCGGGGAAGGTGAGAGCCGAGGCCATCACCGCGATGGTGAACGAGGAGATCTGCCGAGGTTGCGGAAGGTGCGAGGAAGTCTGTGAATTCAACGCCATCGGCGTCGAGGACACAGGCGGTGCGAAGATGACGGCGAAGGTGATGGAGGCGATCTGCAAGGGGTGTGGGGTGTGCGCAGTCGCCTGTCCAACGGGAGCGATAACGATGAGGCACTTCACGACGAAGCAGATCAACGCTATGCTTGAGGCGGCGTTGACGCCTGGGAGGGGTTAGAGTTGACGACCGAGCCGAAGATCGTGGCGTTCACATGCAACTGGTGCAGCTACGCGGGAGCGGACTTAGCTGGCACGAGCAGGATTCAGTATCCTGCAAACGTCCGGATCATTAGGCTGATGTGCAGTGGGAGGGTTGATCCCACCTGGATTCTGAAGGCGTTCGAGCTGGGCGCGGATGGTGTGCTCGTATCGGGCTGTCATCCCCAAGACTGTCACTACATCAGTGGGAACGAGAAAGCGGAGGAGAGGGTCAACTCTACGAAGAGGCTTTTGCGGCTCTTGGGATTGGAGACGGATAGGCTTAGGCTGGAGTGGATCTCCGCCTCGGAGGGGGCGAGGTTCGCCGAGGTGATAAAGGACTTCACTGAGAAGCTAAGCAGGATGGGGCCGACTCCGTTCCGGTCCAAGCGGGGGGTGTGAGTGATGGAAACGCGAATGGAAGATGCTATGGCGAAGACGAACGTTCGGTACTGCCTGAAGTGCGGGAAATGCACCGGCAGCTGTCCGCTCGCGAGGGTCAACCCGGAGTACTCTCCCCGGCAGACGGTTGAGAGGGCGATTCTGGGGCGCAAGGACCAGATCCTTCGAGGGAAGGGAGTGTGGTGGTGCCTGACCTGTGAGCTCTGCAGCGAGAGGTGCCCTCAGGAGGTGCGATACCCTGACTTCATAAGGGCGTGCAGGATTGAGGCGACGGCCAAGGGAATCGAACATATGTGCGCGCATGGGGGCATGCTGGCGGAGTTGCAGCGGGCGATGACATCCCCCGAGGTGAAGCAGGATCGCCTCGGGTGGATTCCGAAGGGGGCGAAGGTTTCGGGCACGGGTGACTTGCTCTACTTCGTCGGTTGCCTTCCATACTTCGACGTGATAATGGAGAAGATTAAACCAGACAGTGTCGCGATCGGTCAGAGCGTGGTCAAGATTCTGAACAGAGTTGGGGTCACCCCGGCAATTATGCCCAACGAGAGGTGTTGCGGGCACGATCTTCTCTGGACAGGAGAGGTGGAGAGCTTCAAAAAGCTGGCAAAGCTCAACATGGATGAGATTGCGAAGACCGGTGCAAAGACCGTGTTGATGAGCTGTCCAGAAGGGTACAGAACGCTCAAGCTGGACTATGCCGATCTCTTCGGTGAACTCCCGTTCGAGGTCGTGCATACTTCAGAGTTTTTCTCGAGGCTGATAGACGAAGGGAGGATGAAGTTTGACAAGAGCATCGACCGAAAGGTTGTCTACCACGACCCCTGCAGGCTTGGACGGCATTTGAGGGTCTTCGATGCGCCGAGGAAGGTGCTCTCAAGCATCTCGGGGGTCCAGCTCAAGGAGATGGAGAGGAGCAGGGCGGAGGCGATGTGCTGCGGGGTGGACGCGTGGATGTGCAACAGCAACTCCAAGCAGATGCAGATCGAGAGGCTGAGAGAGGCTAGGATGAGCGGTGCAGATCTGCTGGTGACAGCCTGTCCGAAGTGCCAGATTCACTTCAGGTGTGTGATGAGCGAGAAGTTGCCGAAATCGGTTTTTCCGGTCCCCGACGAGGCCAAGATCGATGTGATGGACCTCTCGGAGCTGGCCGCGAAGGCGATGGGTCTGTGAGGTGATCGAGATGGACGAGAAACCTTCTGTCCTTGTGATCGGCGGTGGGGTGGCTGGGATCCAGGCTTCCACCGACCTCGCAAATCGTGGGTTTCAAGTCTACTTGGCCGAGAAGCTGCCCAGCATTGGGGGAAGGATGGCTCAGTTCGACAAGACCTATCCGACTCTTGACTGCTCGATCTGTATCCTGGCTCCCAAGATGATCGATTGCTTCCGCCACCCGAACATCAAGGTTCTCGCATACTCGGAGGTAAAGAGCGTCAGTGGGAGTGCTGGGAACTTCACTATTGAGATTCTGAGGAAGCCCAGGTTCGTGGACGCGGCTAGGTGCACGGGCTGTGGGCAGTGTGCTGAGAAGTGCCCCAAGAAGATCCCGAACGAGTGGGAGCTGAACATGGCGGGGAAGAAGGCGATCTACATGCCGTTCCCGCAGGCTGTGCCGCGGGTGATGACGATCGATCCGGAGAACTGTCTCTACCTTACCAAGGGGATCTGCCGCGTCTGCGAGAAGTTATGCCAGGCGAAGGCGATTGACTTCAGCCAGAAGCCAGAGACGGTTCAGATCAAGGTGGGGTCCATCATAGTGGCGACGGGCTTCGATATGATAGACCCCTCGAAGTTTCCTGAGTATGGCTATGGAAAGTACAAGAACGTGATAGTGTCTCTCGAGTTCGAGCGGCTGATATGCGCCTCCGGCCCGACGGGTGGACACTTGGTCCGTCCATCGGACCATCAGAAGCCGAAGACCGTTGCGTTTGTCCTCTGCGTCGGATCGAGGGACGTTAAGGCAGGGAGAGTGTACTGCTCGAATGTTTGTTGCCTGTACAGCGCGAAGGACGCGATCCTGGTGAAAGAGCACGAGCCTGACGTGGATGCGGTGATATTCTATACTGACCTGAGAGCGTACTCGAAGGGCTCTAGGGAGTTCATCGACCGTGCGATCCGCGACTACGGCATCAAGTACATAAGAGGTCGTCCAGGAGAGATCCGCGAGGATCACGAGACGAAGAGCCTGACCATTTGGTATGAGAACACGCTGAGCCGGAAGGTTGAGAAGTTGCAGGCTGACTTGGTTGTTCTATCCGTGGCCTGTGTTCCTCGGGGCGACACTAAGGAGCTCGCGAAGGTTCTGGGGGTGGAGTTGGACGAATATGGCTTCTTCAAGGTCGCTGACCCGCTCTACGCCCCGCTCGACACCACGGTTCGAGGTGTGTTCGCCTGTGGCTTCTGCACTGGTCCTAAGGACATCTCGGATTCGGTTGCCCAGGCGAGCGGCACCGCCGCAAAGGCGGCGGAGGTTTCGATGATGTACGCAAGGGCTGTTCCGCGAGCCGTGAAGAAGGGAGGTTAGGTTCATGCAGCAAGCTGAGACTGTGAAGAAAGCTGAGATAGCGGAGAAGCCTAGGATCGGGGTGTTCGTGTGTCACTGCGGGACGAACATAGGAGGCATCGTCAACGTCCCCGAGGTAGTCAAGTACGCTAAGGCTCTCCCAGATGTGGTCTATGCTGGGGAGAATCTCTACACATGCTCTGAGGAGGGTTTGGCCAGCATCAAGTCGGCGATTAAAGAGCACAACCTGAACCGTGTTGTGGTTGCGTCGTGCTCTCCGCGGACGCATGAGCCTCTCTTCAGGGCGGCGTGTGAGAGCGTTGGGGTGAACAAGTACCTCTTCGACCTGGTGAACATCAGAGATCACTGCTCCTGGGTCCACATGCATGAGCCGGAGAAGGCGACTGAGAAGGCTATGGATCTTGTCAGGATGGCTGTGGCTCGAGCCAGACATCTCGAGGCGCAGGAGGAGACCGCGGTCCAGATCACGAAATCGGCGATGGTGATCGGGGGCGGAGTTGCGGGGATGACCGCGGCGGTCAGTCTAGCCGACCAGGGATTTGATGTTACTTTGGTGGAGAAGGAGCCGAAGCTTGGTGGCATGCTGAACCACCTTCACTTGCTGTATCCGGGGATGAAGAGCGCTGGGGATACGCTGGAGCCTATTCGGGGGATGGTGGAGGACAGCCCTCGGATCAGGGTGATGACCTCGACCGACGTGAAGAGTGTCAAGGGTTTCGTAGGGAACTTTGACGTCACACTTCAGGGCAAAGATGGCAAAGAGTCTCAGCTCAAGATCGGAACGATTCTCGTCGCCACTGGAGCGGCTGTTCTGGCTCCGAAGGGGCTCTACGGCTATGGGGAGCTGAAGGGGGTGATCACCCAGCTCGAGCTGGAGGATGTGCTGAAGTCTGGGAATCTCAAGAAGCCGAAGAGCGTGGTGATGATCCTATGTGCGGGGTCTAGGATTCCGGAGAGACCCTACTGCTCCAGGATCTGCTGCATGAACGCGATCAAGAACGCGCTCATACTAAAGGAGAGGTATCCGGACACTGACGTGTACATCCTCTACCGGGACATCCAGGCTTATGGAAGGAACTACGAAGAGTACTATAGACGGACGCGGGAGATGGGCGTCACCTTCATCATGTTCCTCAAGGATGATCCACCCGTGGTGTCTGCGGATGGGAAGGAGCTGAAGGTGTCTGTCAACGACCCTCTTATTGGGGAGCGCCTCGACCTCAAGGCAGACTTGGTGGTTCTATCAACCCCGTTCATACCGCAGGAGATGAGCAAAGGACTCTCCCAGGTCTTGAGAGTGCCGCTCAGCCCGGACGGCTTCTTCATGGAGGCGCACGCCAAGCTCCGACCGGTCGACTTTGCCACGGAGGGGATATTCCTGTGCGGGACCGCTCGGGGACCCGCTGACGTTCCAGAGAGTGTTGGACAAGCCTTCGGAGCAGCGGCAAGAGCAGCGATACCCATGGCCCTTGGGAAGGTGATGGCTGAGGCGATCACGCCCGCGGTGGATATCGATCTCTGCATCGGGTGTGGCTTGTGTGAGAGGCTCTGCCCCTATGGGGCGATCAAGGTGGAGCAGACGAGCAAGGGAAAGAAGGCTAGCGTCGCTGAGGCGGCGTGCAAGGGGTGCGGTGTCTGCGGAGCAGCCTGTCCAGAGCAGGCGATCACGATGAGACACTTCACTAACAAACAGATTCTCGCGCAGGTGGAGGCTGCGTTCGCGAGGTAGGTGGCGATAATGGGCGAGAAGTTTGAGCCAAAGATCCTAGCGTTCACTTGCAACTGGTGCAGCTACGCGGGGGCGGATATGGCGGGCACGAGCAGGATGCAGTACCCGCCGAACATTAGGATAGTCAGGCTGATGTGCAGCGGGAGGGTTGATCCGATCTTCATCCTCAACGCGTTCAAAGCCGGAGCTGATGGTGTGCTCGTTTCGGGCTGTCACCCGCAGGACTGCCACTACATAGACGGAAATGAGAAGGCTGTTACCAGAGTCGAGTTCACGAAGAAGATGATGGAGAAGATTGGGCTCAATCCAGAGAGGCTTCAGCTGGAGTGGATCTCCGCCTCGGAGGGGGCGAAGTTCGCCGAGGTGGTGGCTAAGATGGTCGAGAGGATAACGAAGCTCGGGCCCAATCCGTTGAAGAGGTGAGCGAGATGAGCCATTCGAAAGCTGTTGTGAAGGTTGGCGAGGAGGCTTTCGAGCCGAGGATCTTGGCGCTTACCTGCAACTGGTGCGCATACGCGGGTGCGGACCTCGCTGGTACGAGCAGGGTGCAGTATCCGACCAACGTTAGGATAGTTCGCCTCATGTGTTCTGCTAGAATCAACCCGGTCTTCGTTCTGGAGGCCCTGAGATCTGGGGTGGACGGTGTGCTCGTAGGTGGCTGTCACCCCGGCGACTGCCACTATATATCAGGAAACTTCAAGACCCAGCGGAGGATCGCTCTCCTCAAGCGGCTTCTCGATCAGCTGGGTGTCGAGCCCGAGAGGCTAAGGCTAGAGTGGATCTCCGCCTCCGAAGGTGAGAAGTTTGCTAAGGTGATTAAGGAGATGGTTGCCGACTTGAAGCGGATAGGTCCAAGTCCGCTAAGGAGGGAATAGCATGAAGGGCAGCGTCCTCGTCATAGGTGGTGGGATAGCGGGGATACAGACCGCCCTTGATCTGGGCGACCAGGGTTTCAAGGTTTACATGGTCGAGAGGACGCCGAGCATCGGCGGGAGGATGGCCCAGCTGGACAAGACGTTCCCAACGATGGACTGCTCGGCATGCATTCTCACCCCGAAGATGGTCGATGCAGCCAGGCACCCGAACATCAAGCTGATCACGTACTCGGAGGTCAAGGAGGTGTCCGGTCAGCCGGGTAGGTTCAAAGTCAAGATCCTGAGGAAAGCTCGGGGGGTGGACGAGGACAAGTGCACCGGATGCGGCAGGTGTGCGGAGTACTGTCCCGTCGAGCTTCCGAACGAGTTTGACATGAACCTGGGTGTGAGGAAGGCGATCTACGTTCCGTTCCCACAGGCTGTGCCGCTAGTCTACACGATCGACTCGGAGAACTGCATCAAGTGCGAACTGTGCTCGGAGATGTGCGAGGCTGGGGCGGTACTCAAGGACCAGCAGCCGAGTGAGATGGAGCTCGAGGTCGACGCGATCGTGGTGGCGACAGGCTTTGACCCCTTCGACGCGACCGCGGAGAGGGAGTACGGCTACGGCGTTTACGACAACGTGATCAACGGTCTCGAGGTTGAGAGGCTGAACAACGCCTCCGGTCCGACCGGGGGACACCTGATCAGGCCGTCTGATGGGAGGATTCCCCGGAGGATCGCGTTCATCCAGTGTGTGGGCTCGAGAGACGAGCGGCTCGAGAACCCCTACTGCTCCAGGGTTTGCTGCATGTACGCTGTTAAGAACGCCGTCTTGATAAAGGAGCACCTTCCGGATGTCGAGATCACGATACACTACATGGACCTGAGGGCGTTCGGCAAGGGGTTCGAAGAGTTCTACAAGAGGGCTGAGGAGGAGTACGAGATCAAGTTCATCCGAGGGCGGGTGTCGAGCATCGTTGAAGACCCTCTCACGAAGAACCTCACGGTCGAGGCGTGGGACACCCTGAGCGGAAAGCCCTTCAAGCAGGAGGTTGATCTTGCGGTGCTGTCCACAGGGCTGATGCCGAGTAGCGGGTCTCCTGATCTGGCGAAGATGTTAGGTGTGGAGCAGGATGAGAATGGCTTCTTCAAGGAGCTGAACCTGAAGTTCGCGCCCGTCGAGACCAAGGTAAAGGGCGTCTTCCTAGTCGGGGTGGCGCAAGGTCCTAAGGATATACCGGACAGCGTTGCTCAAGGGAGTGCTGCGGCTGCCAAGGCGGCGGTCTTTGTCACGGCCAACAAGGGAGGGAGATAAGTTGGAGGAGCCCAGAATAGGCGTCTATGTCTGCAACTGCGGAATCAACATCGGCGCTGTTGTGAACGTTGACAGCGTGGCTGAGTACGCCAAGACTCTGCCGTACGTCGTCGTTTCTCGGACCTATGTGTACATGTGCTCGGACCCGGGTCAGGAGCTGATCAAGAAGGACATCAAGGAGTTCAACCTGAACCGAGTCGTTGTGGCCTCGTGCTCTCCTAGGATGCACGAACCCACGTTCAGGGCGGTGCTGGAGGAGGTGGGCATGAACAAGTACCTCTACGAGCATGTGAACCTCCGGGAGCACTGCTCTTGGGTTCATATGCACGAGCCGGAGAAGGCGACGGACAAGGCGAAAGACTTGGTCAGAATGGCGGTTGCGCGGGCGGCGCTTCTGGAGCCGCAGGAGAAGCGGGAGGTGGATGTGGTAGGCGAGGCGCTGGTGATTGGGGGAGGAATATCGGGTATCCAGTCGTCTCTTGATCTTGCTGACAGCGGTTTCAAGGTTCATCTCGTGGAGAGGGGTCCGAGCCTGGGTGGCAGGGTTGCTCAGCTTCATAAGCTGTACCCGGTCGGTGAGGAGGCTCGGAAGATGCTCAAGGAGAAGATGGACCAGGTCTGGCGCCATCCGCAAATAGATCTCATGCCTCTCTCCGAGGTCTCCGAGGTGGGCGGCTACATTGGAAACTACACCGTGAAGGTCAAGAAGAACCCGAGGATCGTGGACTCTGGCAAGTGCACTACGTGCAGGAAGTGTGTCCAGGTCTGCCCGGTCGATGTTCCCAACGAGTTCAACTTGGGGCTTGACACGAGGAAGGCTATCTACCTTCCCTTCAGGGAGGCGGTGCCTAACTCCTATGTCGTTGACCTCGTGAGCTGTACCAGGTGTGGGAAGTGCGTGGAGGCATGTCCTGAGGGTGCCATCAACTTTGGGCAGAAGCCCCAGGAGGTGGAGTTCAAGGTCGGCACGATAGTGGTGGCCTCGGGCGGCGGTATTTTCGACGCTGCCATGAAGAAGGAGTACGGTTTCGGGAAGCTTAGAGGTGTGGTAAACAACCTCCAGCTCAACAGGATTCTCGACCCCGATGGGCCGACGAGGGGTCAGCTGGTCCGGTTCCCGGATGGGAGGGTTCCGAAGAGGGTCGCGTTCATCCAGTGCGTTGGGTCTAGGGATCCTGAGATCGGGATCAAGTATTGCTCTAGGTACTGTTGCCTGGCAATGCTGAGTGAGGTGAGCGAGGTACTCGAGCGAGTGCCCGGAGCCGAGATCTACGTCTTTCACACCGACATCCGGTCCTTCGGAAAGGGAGCTGAGGAGCTCTACAGGAAGGTCAGGGAGAGCGGTCACGTCACCTTCATCCACGGGAAGGTCTCAAACGTGACTGAGACTGCTGGCGGGTCTCTTCTGATCAAGGCTCACGACGACATGCTTGGGAGTTTGGTTGAGGTGCCTGTGGACCTTCTGGTTCTGTCGACCGGGCTGCAGCCCAGCCCGGGAGCCGATGAGCTGGCTAGAAAGCTGAACATTGTGAGGGGACCGGACGGCTTCTTCCTAGAGGCTCATCCGAAGCTGAGACCGCTGGACACCGCTACAGATGGGGTGTTCCTGGCTGGGGTGGCGCAGGGACCGAAGGACATCACCGACGCCGTCTCGCAGGGGAGCGGCGCTGCTTCTAGGGCTTCGGTGCCCATGGCTAAGGGGAAAGTGGAGATCGAGTCGATATTCGCAGTAGTGGACAAGGATCGGTGCAGCGGCTGCAGGATATGCGAGGCGGTCTGTGCCTACTCAGCGATCAAGGTCGAAGAGGTTGAGGGAGGTAAGCTCCAGTCAAAGATTACGGAGGCTCAGTGCAAGGGGTGTGGCGCATGCTGTGCGGCCTGTCCATCAGGAGCGATCAGCATGAAGCACTTCACCGACCGGCAGTTGCTGGCGATGATCAGGACGGTGTGTGCATAGGTGGTGGCTATGGAGGAAGATGCTCGGAGAATCAGGGAGCTGCTGGACGCGGCGACCGACGCGGCCTCAAGGTTCAGGATGAGGTGGCTGATCGGAAGGGTTGAGGACCTGAAGTTGTCCAAGAAGGTGGATGAGGCTAAGCTCTCGACCTTCATGGACAGGGTCCTTGATGAAGAGCTGGAGAGAAGTCTGATACTCCAGAAGCTCTCGAGGGAGCCGATGACAGTTCAGGAGCTTTCCAATGCGACAGGTATTGAGTCGAAGAGGATCGTCTCCCACCTCATCGCTCTGAGGAAGAAGAGGCTCGTCACCGAGAAGGGTGAGAAGGAAGGGGCGTACATGTACTCGACCGGATAGGAGATAGTGAGATTGGAGAAGAGCGTCGATAAGATGAAGTTCGCCTTCTACTGGGCTGCCAGCTGCGGAGGATGCGAGATAGCTGTTCTGGATATAGACGAGAAGATATTCGACGTCTTGAAGATCGCCGACATCGTCTTTTGGCCGGTGGCTATGGACGTCAAGTACGATGACGTAGAGGCTATGCCAGACAAGAGCATAGATGTCTGCTTCTTCAACGGGTCCATAAGAAACTCGGAGCAGGAACACCTCGCCAAGCTCCTACGCAAGAAGTCTGGGGTCTTGGTGGCATTCGGTGCTTGTGCCCACCTGGGCGGTGTTCCGGGTCTCGCCAATCTCTCAGATCGAGAGGGGATATTCAGGCTTATCTATGACGAGACGCCTTCGACGAACAATCCTGGAGGCGTGAGGCCCAAAACTGTCACCAAAGTTCAGGAGGGTGAGCTGGCGCTGCCGGAGTTCCACGACACTGTGAGAGCCCTGGATCAGGTGGTTGATGTGGACTACTATCTGCCAGGATGTCCGCCTCCGGTTAAGCTCATCGTGAACGCCGTTCAGGCTATTGCCCAGGGCAAGCTGCCGCCGAAGGGGTCGGTCCTCGCTCCGGAAAAGTCCCTGTGTGACGAGTGTCCAAGAAAGAGGGAGCAGAAGAAGGTGTCGGAGATAAGGCGGGTGTACGAGGTGACTCCTGACACGGAGAAGTGTCTTCTGGAGCAGGGCATACTCTGTATGGGACCTGCGACTCGTGCCGGGTGTGAGGCTCAGTGCATCAGAGTGAACATGCCCTGCACCGGCTGTGGCGGTCCAACCCCGAATGCCATGGAGCAGGGAGCTGCCATGATAAGCGCGCTGTCTTCCGTCTTGGGTCTGAGCGATGAGAAGAATCCCAACTATGACCCCGAGAAGCTTATCGACCAGATTAAGGATCCCCTGGGCTCCTTTTACAAGTACTCGTTGCCTCACTCAATCCTTCCCAGGAGGGTGATGAGGAAATGAGCGAGAAGTGGATAACCATAGACCCTATGACCCGTCTGGAGGGTCATGGAAAGATACAGATCTTCCTCGACGAGGAGGGGGGCGTGAAGAACGCCTACCTCCAGGTTCCGGAGCTGCGCGGGTTTGAGAAGTTCTGCGAGGGGAGGAGAGCCGAAGATCTTCCTATTATCACCCCCAGGATCTGTGGCGTCTGTCCCGTCGCCCACCACATGGCTTCAACGAAGGCTCTGGACGCAGCCTTTCACGTCGAACCTCCGTCTGCGGCTAAGAAACTCAGAGAGCTTCTGTATATGGGCTACTACCTGTACGATCACACCCTCCACTTCTACTACCTGGGTGGACCAGACTTCGTCATGGGTCCCGACGCGCCAGTCGAGGAGAGGAACGTTATCGGCGTCATAAAGAAGGTGGGCTTGGACGTGGCTGGAGAGGTGATCAAGCACAGAGCGTACGGCCAGAAGATCACAGCCATCCTGGGAGGAAAGGCTACTCACCCTACCTGCGGCTTGCCGGGTGGCATGTCCAAACCGATGACCGAGGAGGAGAGGCAAGAGATCGAGAAGATGCTGAGGTCCAGCGTCGAGTTCGCCAGGTTCACTTTGAAGCTCTTCCACGATGTCGTCCTCAAGAACACAAAGTACGTGGACCTCATCTTGAGCCAACCGTACACGCTCCGGACCTACTACATGGGGCTGGTCGACGAGAAGAACAGGGTGAACTTCTACGACGGGAAGCTCCGTGTTGTAGACCCGAGCGGGAGGGAGTTCGCCAAGTTCCCAGCCTCGGAGTATCTCGACCACATCGAGGAGCGTGTGGAGGAGTGGAGCTACGTCAAGTTCCCCTACCTGAAGAAGGTCGGGTGGAAGGGGCTTGTGGGCGGCCAGGAGAGCGGGGTCTACAGGGTTGCACCCCTCGCGAGGCTGAATGTAGCCGACGGCATGGCAACTCCTCTAGCCCAGGAGGAGTACGAGGTCATGTACAAGACGCTGGGAGGGAAGCCGGTTCATAACACCCTGGCCTTCCACTGGGCGAGGCTCATCGAGCTCCTCTACGCGACAGAGAGAGGTTTGGAGCTGATAACCGACGGGGAGATCACGAGCAAGGATGTTCGGAACCCCGTTGGAGAACCCGGCGAGGGAGTTGGGGTAGTCGAGGCTTGCAGGGGCAGCCTCTTCCACCACTACAAGCTCAACGCTGAAGGGCTGGTCGAGAAGGTCAACCTGATAGTGGCTACAGTGCAGAACGTTCCGTCTATGTGTATGTCCGTGAGGGATGCTGCCAAGGGTCTCATCCACGGCGGAAACGTGAATGACGGACTGCTGAACATGGTGGAAATGGCCTTCAGGGCTTATGATCCATGCTTCGGGTGTGCAACTCACTTTGCTATAGGTCAGACCCCTCTGGAGGTTAAGATATTCGACCATAAGGGAGAGCTGTTAAAGACCATACACAGACCTTGAAAGGGTTAGTTGAACGCAGGTGCAGGCGGATACACGGAGCATAGAGAAGGATCTGCGAGCATGGCTCTCCGGTGCAAGGAGAGTTGTGGTCGCGGGGGTCGGGAACTCGCTCAGGAAGGACGACTTCGTCGGGGTCGAGATCGTAAGGAATCTGCTGGGGAAGGTTTCTCAGAATGTTTTCCTGATAGAGTGCGAAACCGTCCCCGAAAGCGATCTCGAGCCGATAGTTGAATTCAAGCCGACTCATGTTCTGGTCCTCGACGCCGCACTCCTGGACCTGAAGCCAGGGTCATCCAAGCTCGTGGAGCCCAGCATAATACCGGGTGTTTCCGTGTTGAGCCATGCACTGCCTCTCAGGGTGTTCTCTGAGTTCGTTACGAGTGTAGCGGGGGCAAGGGTTGGTTTGCTTGTGATACAGCCGAAGGAGACGGATTTTGGAGAGGGATTGACGGAAGAGCTGAGAAGAACCGCAAAAGATCTGGCTGACCTGCTTTCGGAAGTCCTTCCTTGAAGTGTATTCTCCGAGCTTTCCTTTCGCTGTCTGAAAGAGAGCGCGATGGTCCGCTGAATGGTCCATGGGGTGACAACACTTGAAAGCGGACTCAATAACAGGTACGCCCCCTCTCTCCTCGAGGACCCAGAGACCAGTAGCGCCAAAGTCAAGATGAAGGTTGAGCCCTGTGCCGCTGACTGGGGTAGGGGGGTTGAGGCTCCGAGGGAATTGTATTCCACCACTACGTCACGGACGAGAACGGGATCACAAACTATGTGAACCTGGTTGTAGCCACAGTGTACAACAACCCGGCGATGGGCCTCGGGGCGAAGGTGGTAGCAAAGGACCGGAGCTCCGGAACTTCTAGTGAGCCTAGAGAACCGCTAAACCGCGGTTCATTCACTTTCATTTCTTGGGATTGCAAGTGGTTATTAGAAAGCTCGATGCACGGTCTTAAGGGTTGGGGTATGAGGATAGGCGCACAAGCTTTTCCCCGCGGGCCTCCGGCTATCGAGATGCTCTCAAGAGCTCACTCACAGGGTTTCCAAGCCTTGGAGGTGGTTCTGGAGGAACCGAACGCCCCTAAAAGCCTCCGGGTTGAAGAGAGGATCGAGCTGAGGGATAGGGCGGAGAGGCTGGGGGTGGCTCTTTTAGTTCATGCCCCATTCTCGCACATCGATCCCGCGGGCCTGAGCAACAAGCTCAGAACTGCAGCTTTAGGCGAGCTCAAGTCCGCGCTCCAGCTCTCTTCGGACATTTGTGCAAGCCTTCTCACTCTCCATGCGCCGGACTCGAAGAGGCTGACAAGCAGGGTCCTTTCGTCGTACGTTAGTACCTTCGCAAGTCTCTACTCTCTGGGCCGGGACCTTGGTGTAAGATTGGCCATCGAGAACACGTATCAGAGTCTGGAGGAATTCCTCAAGCTTCTCAGCAGGATCCCTGAGGAGGGACGATTCGTCACGTTCGACTGTGGCCACGCGAACATCTACTCAAATCCCCTAGCGTTCCTTGAGGGTCTATCCAAGGAGATTGTCGTGAACGTGCATATCCACGATAATAACGGGAGCAAGGACGAGCACTTGGTGCTTGGGAAGGGGAATATCCGGTTCGAAGAAGTTCTCCGCAGCCTATCTTATAGGGGGTACAAGGGTTCGTTGATTCTTGAGCATATCAGGGTGGCAGACTTTGCGTCCAGCAGAAAGGCTCTCTTGGGCATCATGAACAGGATTTCCTAGGTTTTCGCGGTAGGCGACAATCCTTAAATGCTGCGGCCTATAACACGTTAGCCCACTCCATTGAAAAGGAGGGAAAGAAATGGAAAGGCGAGGGTTCAGACATGGCGGCGGAGGCTATCGAGGCGGCGATCAAGGGGAAAGGCCGTACAGGTCTTTCGGAAGGGCTTATGCAACGTTGCCGAAGCCTGTGAAGGAAGGAGACATCGTTGAGCTAACAATCGAGGCTGTCGGAAGCAAGGGCGACGGAATAGCAAAGGTCAAAGGTTTCATCGTGTTCGTACCGAACACAAAGACTGGCGACAAGGTGAAGGTGAAGATAGTTAGCGTCAGGCCTAACTTCGCTCTGGGTCAGATTGCGGAGCCAGGCGAAGAGGCGACTGCGGCTCCAGCGGAACCAGCGGAACCAGCGGAACCAGCGGAAGCCGCTCCATCTGAAGAAGTAGAAAAGGAAAGCGCAGCCGAAGAAGAGGCAGAAGAGGAAGAAGAAGAGTAGTAGAGCAAAGCCTCATCTGAGGCTTTCAGCCAATTCCGTAATTTCTGAAGCGGTTTTTGATTCCACTCATGTTGAGTTCTGGTAGGGATTACCCTTTGTGGACGCTCGAGAACGTTGTGAGAACTTATGATCCGTGCCCATCCTGCTCGGTTTGCGTGGTTAAGTTAGTTAACGAAGAATCCTAGCACGCACGACTCTTCTTCTGTTGTTGAGGACTCAAGATATCCTAAGGGTTCGAGAGTCTTTCTTTCATACATCATCCGATCTCGGATCTTTTAGCTCTGACTCTAAATCTCGCTTGAACGCTGGGGCAGGGGAGTGAAATCCGTTTTTGGATTGGGTTCTGTCGACAAGGGAACATAAATATTCCTAGAGAGCGAATCATGGGGTAATGGAGATTGAAAGGGATGATGGAGAAGATCACAACCCTAGAGAAGGCAAGCCGCCTTGTTAGGAGTGGCAGCTCGATTGCGATCGGTGGTTTCACCGTCTACAGAAAGCCGATGGCTTTTGTCCGTCAACTGCTTCGAGATGATGTAAGAGACCTTACGCTGCTGGGTTGGAGCAGTGGCATAGACGTGGATATGTTGGCTGGGGCTGGGGGGCTCAGGAGGGTTGAGGTCTCCTACGTAGGGCTTGACTTTCTGGGGTTGGCGCCAAGTTATCGGAGAGCTGTGGAGAACGGTGAGCTTCAGGTGATCGAGTACACCGAATTGACATCAGCAGCGAGGTTCAAGGCGGGTTCGATGGGGATGACCTTCTTCCCCGCCAAGAGCCTCTTCGGAAGCGACGTGCTGAAGCACAACCCGGACATCAGAGAGTTCAAGTGTCCCTTCACGGGAGAGATGTTTCACGCTGTGCCGGCGGCGAAGCCCGATGTTACCATCCTGCACGCTCCGATGGCTGACGTCTATGGGAATGTGGTCTACCTGCCCACGAGCAACAGGAATATCGAGTGGGACATTCCTATGGCTGAGTGCGCCGGAAAGGTTGTGGTGACCGTGGAGAAGATAGTTGACTACAACTACGTCCTGAGCGCTCCTCTTCTCGTTAAGATACCCCGGTTCAAGGTCGACGCTGTGGTGGAGCTTCCGTACGGCGCTCACCCAACCGATCATGACTCCTACTACAAGATGGATAAGGAACACCTGCGAATATACGCCGAGGCTTCGAGAAGCCCCGAAGCCTTCAAGCGGTACCTGGATGAGTACGTGTACGGTCCGAGTGATCACTGGGAGTACATGGAAAAGGTGGGTGGAATCAAGAGGATGATGAAGCTCAGACCGGCGGGGGGATGAGAGAATGAAGCGATATGCGAAGGACTACACCATCGAAGAGCTGATGGCTACTATCATCTCAAGGGAGATGAAGAAGTCGAGAAACGGGTTCATTGGCACGGGAACGGGCGGTCGGACCTACACGCTTGCCGTGGGGATTCCGCTAGCGGGCATGAGCCTCACACGAATGACCACCAACCCGGACATGGCGATCTTGTTCAGCTACAAGGTCAACCCTGTGATCGAGGAGATGCCATCACCCGACTCCCTGACGAGTCCTCACGAGCTGATGAACTGGAGGTGCGAGGCTAACCTCGCCTACGACGCGATCTTCATGATGGCGATGCGGGGCGAGATAGACGTCGGCTTCGGCTCGGCGGCTCAGATAGACAAGTTCGGGAACGCAAACATCGTGGCGATCGGGAACTACAAGAAGCCGAAGATAAGACTGATTGGGTGCATCTTCCAAACAGAGCACTTCGCCCTCTTCAACCGGGAAATCCTGCTCCTGGATCATGAGAGGAGGAACTTCGTCGAGAAGGTCGACTTCATCTCGGGCGTCGGGTATCTCGAGGGTGGTGACTCTAGGAGAGAGGCAGGATTGAGGCGGGGAGGACCGGACAAGATAATCACGAATCTCGCGGTTCTCGGCTTCGATGAGAAGACAAAGAGAGTGAAGGTAGTCTCGCTTCACCCGGGTGTCAAGCCAAAAATGGTTCAGGAGAACACAGGGTTTGAGCTGGCGATCCCCCGAGATGTCCCTCGGACCGAGCCGCCAACCGTGGAAGAGGTCGAACTGCTCAGGACAAAGATCGACCCGCGCCACATAATGCTCGGTCCTTCCTAGCTCCGGAAGGCCGGGCTCCCCCGTTTTGTAATGAGGACGCCGCGACGACAATTGTAAATACGGACTCGACAGCTTTGAAAGTCGGTGTTATCAAGGGGTGACGTGCTACTTTAGACATCTGCAAAATTTCTTTGAGGAGGCAAACATCAAAGTCACCCCAGAAAACAAGAGGAAAATAGATCAAGCCTTGCACGCGATCGTTGGGGTTGGCTACAATAACTGTCCGGCCACTTGGAGGGAAGTTAAGAGCAGACTGAAGGATGAGCGATCGAGACAAGACCTAATCGTTAAGCTTAGAGCTCGCATCGCGACGCTCCAAATCTCCTCAAGTCTCCCAACAGTCAATCATATAGGTACAGTTGACAACTTTTAGGCACCAATAGGGGATGGTATAAACGCTTCCAATCGTCGACATCACCGGGGCTTTGACGGCGATCGGGTTTTGGGTGACAGGCTGGTTGATCACCTCACTCGCCGTCTACCTCGCAGCGAGAGCCGTCACTGGAGGTGAGGCAACATTCAAGGCAGCCCTGGCGCTCACCTCAATCGGAGTTTTGATCGTGGTTATTGTATCGGTATTTGCGCAGAGTTACCTGGGATCGATGGTTGGAGTCATCGTGGCCTTCCTAGTCTGGCTTTGCCTGATCAAATTCTCCTTCAAGACAGGGTGGCTAGGTGCGCTGGCGATAGCGATACTGGCAACTGTAATCATCGTGGGAATCGGCTACATCCTTTCTCTTCTCGTCTTCCCCTCGATCCTCTGAGCGGCGTACCACTCATCATTTGACACCTCTCTCCTTGGATACGGTCAGTCTATTCCTAATCTCGCGGTTCGAAGATCGGGCGCAAGTTGCCTCGTTTCGGGCATGTAGGTCAGCACTGCACCTAACGTTGTAGACTGTAACGCGCGTTCTCTTACTATGGTTGTCATCGACCTGCTTGGGGACCTCTCCGAGGTATCGAGCGGTCAGACATATATTGACACGGTAAGCTATTATTCTGTTTGATCAACGCAATGTGTAAAGGGATGGTCTAGATGCCTGAGTTAATCTATGAGAGCATTGAGGTTGGGGAGAAGCCGCTTCCACCTACCTACACCGAGATCACTCCGTACAAGATAAGGACGTACGCCTACGCCGTGGATGATTGGGATCCCGCTAGCATACCGGTTCATGAGGGGAGCATCGGCCAAGCCGCGTTATGTGCCAATGACGCGCTCGCAGCTTACAGATCCAAATATACTGGTCTGTCGGGTCTTCACGCGAAGCATGAGATGGAGATACTCAATCCGCCCCGACTCGGTAAGAAGGTGACCGTTACCGGCAAGCATGTTGATAAGTACGTGAAACGGGGTCTCCCATACCGTGTGTTTGAGGGTGAGGTGGTAGACGAGGATGGTGTGGTCTATCTGCGAAGTCGAGCGCACGAGACGCTTGGGGCTCCGAGCATCGGGATGGCGAAGGGGGCTCCAGCCGATCCTTTTCTTGATAATGTTCCCACGCTGGTCTCCGACATGTTGACGCCGTGGGTGTACGAGAAGATCCCTATTGGTGCCCAGGTCACTCCAATGTGTAAGCCGATCACTCTGGAGCAGATGGTCGTCTTCTCAGGTGCGGGTCGCAAGTCTTTCCATACGGATGTGGAGTTTGCCACGAGCTTGGGTCTGCCCAACCCGATCGCTCAGGGGATGATGTCCGGCTGCTATATCTCAGAGCTGATGACGAGGTTCTTCGGCTGGGGTTGGCGGATGGGCGGAAGGATGAGCGTCTACTTCATCAAGGCTGTGTATGCTGGGGATGTGCTCTACGTCAGCGGTACAGTCAAGGAAAAGGTGCCTGAGGGCGACGCGACAAGGGTGGTTCTCGACGTGTGGTGCGAGAATCAGTCCGGCAAGAAGACAACTGTGGGGACAGCCAGCGGTCTGATACGAAAATCGCAGTAGGACCACGAAAGAAGTTAGGGACCTCATCAGGGACTCCGATAACAGAGCGCCTTTCTGGAGGCTAGTATCCCTCCTTCTTTTCTCTCGAGCATCTTGCTGAGATTCGCTCCTCTAACTTGTCAGACCCGAGGTTTTGGCGGGTTCTTAGCCCGAAGTCCTATGGCTCTTCTCGTTTCTAAACGAAGTCTTTTAACTGAGCACGTTTCGAATCAAAGCACGGAGGATGGGTATGGCTAAGCAAATAGTAAAAACTACGGTAAGCTTGATCAAGGCAGATGTTGGATCTCTGGTGGGACATCACACCGTCCATCCGGAGCAGCTCGATCTAGCCAGGAAGAACCTTGAAGCTGCCAAAAAGAAAGGCGCGATCAACGACTACCACGTTTTCCACGTTGGTGACGACATCGAACTCCTCATGTCTCATCGAAAGGGCGCCGATAATCGTGAGATTCACAAGCTCGCATGGGACACATTCACGGACATTACCCAAAATGTCTCGCGACGGCTCAAGCTCTACGCGGCGGGTCAGGACCTGCTTGTCGAGGCTTTCTCCGGCAATGTGAAGGGCATGGGGCCTGGCGTCGCTGAAATCGAGTTCGAGGAGAGACCCAGCGACCCAGTAATCGTTTTCGCGGCTGATAAGACTGAGCCTGGGGCGTGGAACCTGCCGCTGTACAAGATCTTCTCAGACCCGTTTAACACCGCGGGCTTGGTTATCGATCCCATGCTACAGAGTGGGTTCAGATTTCAGGTTCTGGATGTGAAGGAAAACAAGAGCGTGACTCTCAAGTGCCCCGAGGAAGCCTATGCATTGCTCGCGCTGATAGGCACAACCGGACGCTACGTGATCAGTCGGATCTACCGGCATGATGGGTTGCCCGCGGCTTCGGCTAGCACAACTCGGTTGTCTCTGATCAAGGGCAGCTACGTGGGCAAGGATGACCCTGTTCTGATCGTTCGGGCTCAGCATGGGTTGCCCGCGGTCGGTGAGGTGCTGGAGCCTTTCGCGAGACCCCACCTTGTCGCTGGCTGGATGCGGGGTTCTCACACCGGTCCGCTGATGCCGGTTTCGCAGAAGGACGCTGTGTGCTCACGGTTCGATGGTCCGCCTAGGGTGATAGCGCTTGGCTTTCAGGTGGCGAACAGCATGCTTGTGGGTCCAGCCGATCTGTTTGCGGACCCCGCCTTCGATCGGGCAAGGCAGATTGCCAATGAGATAGCCGACTACATGCGCGCCCAGGGCCCGTTCGAGCCCCACAGGCTTGGTCCAGAGGAGATGGAGTACACCACGCTGCCGAAGGTGATGGCTACTCTAAAGGATCGGTGGGTCAAGGAGAAGTAGGAGAAGACTCGTCTCTCTTCCCTCTTTATTTGAGGTCAGTTTTGTTATCGGCTCGTTGTCTCGAGGAATAGCTCAGCGCTACAGCGCTATGTATGCACGTGTTTCTGGGATTCAAGTCGCTTCCGTGAGCCAAGCAGTCATATTTATAGTTGAGGGTTCTGTAAGGAGCGTGCTACAGGTGAACCGTTTTTGAAGTACGAGATAAAGTATAAGCCTTCGTACTCCATGCTGGTTATCAAAAGCTCGAGCCGGGCCAAAAGATAACGGCTGAGTCCGGCGCCATGACCTACATGAGCCCCAACATAAGTGTCCAGACAAGGATGAGAGAACGGAGCATAGTTGAAAGTCTGGGCTTGGCGTTTCTTGGAAGACAGTCTTTCTTCGTCAATGACTACATTGCTCAAAATGAGGAGGGGAAGTCGCCTTCGTCTCCGCTCCTGTAGGAGATGTAGAAACCCTAGAGGTGGGTCCGAATCGAGGATACCTTATCCAGAGGGCAGCCTACATAGCCTCAACATCTGAAGTGAGTCTGGATATCCAGTGGCGGGGCTTCACCAAGGGTCTCTTCGGGCAGGGCCTCCTCATGATCAAGGTCACGGGAATGGGCTTACTCTTCATCAACACGTTCGGTGCCATAGACAGGCACATCTTTCGGCTGGGTGAGAGGCTGGTCGTGGACAACTTCCACCTGGTTGCCTTCAGCGACAACTGCCAGTACACGGTGACCAAATTCGGCGGTCTAAAGGAGACAATCCTCGGCGGAGAAGACCTAGTTACGGAGATAGTTGGCTCCGGGGAAGTCTATATTCAGACGAAGAACCTTAGGGAGTTCGTGGATTGGCTTTGGGTCCTGATGGAACCACGGGTCAGAGCAAGGGCTCGTTAGATCGTTTGAGGCTTCATTCAAGCCGCCGGTTTGTACCGGAACAGAGCTTGCAAACCTTTTGTAAGCCCGGATTCCGAGCCGATTTGACCTCTAGCTCACAGAGTTAGAGATTTGATCAGGCATAGAATTTTGATGTGTTGGGGCTACTCCGGTTTCTTCTTAGCTTCGCTCGTAGTCTGGGCCTTGAGAGCCTCCACTCTTTGGCGCATTGCCGCTTGGAACTCGTTGGGCAGCTCCACATCCAATGTGATGTGATACTTGGCGCCGTTCTCGTCCTTGCAGTTCAGTATCGTGTACATCTTGGCGTCCTTAAGTTGTCGGGCGCCATAGAAAGGAATCAAGATGCTCCACGGCGTCTTCTGAGGAACCAAATCGACACCGGACATCCGGTTATAGGGTATTGCTAGTTCCAGCTCGGGGATCCACAGTCTGTCGGAGTCCACGATTACATGGACATCTTGAGGCTTTGGTTTCGCCTTGTAGCCTCCTAGATATCTTGCAATGAAGCCTACTTCCTGCAACAGCTTTCCCTCCTTAATGTTAGTTTCACGGTCGTACTTCTTGAGTGTGTCTGATCCTAATAAGGTGAGTTGCTGATGTTTGAGACTGAGAGGTTGGATGGCTCGTTTGTCCTCCATTTTTCCTAGCGGCAACATGGCGCAGGATGTCGGTAGGTTCTCTCAGCGTGTCTTAGTAGTTTCGACTGTACTCTCCAGATGGGCTAGTGTGCCTGATGTAGTGGTGCTCTTGAAATGTCTTATCGATTTTATGGGTTCTCTCGTTCTGCATCGAAACCGGGGACAAGCGATGTTCTCAGGCGCGTTTTTGGTCTGTCAGAATGCCGATGAGCTGTCCCAGTCTGTCGATTACGACTTGAGCGTGCGGGATGAGTTCAGGTTCAGCTCGATACGCGACCCCCAAGCCCGCCACCTCTAGGAAGCTTTTGTCGAACTTACTGTCGCCTACCGCCACCGAGGTTGAGAGGGGAATGCCGAGCTTGCTGGCTAGGTCTGCGAGGCTGCGGCCTTTGTCGAATAGGTCTACCCTGAAGACAACCTCGCCGGTGAGAAACCCTTCGTCATCGGTGACGAGCTCATTTGCGAGAACGTGGTGAACTCTGAGCCTCCGTCCGACTATCTTAGCTAGCGAGTCTAGTCCGCAGGTTACTATTGCGGTCTCGCAGTCGAGGCGTCTCAGCTCTGTCATGACCTCTGTTGCGTCCGGCATGAGAACGTAGTCCGACAGGAGCCTTTCGATTGTGCGTATATGCAGCCTTCTAGGCCAGAGGGCGACATCCCGCCTCATGAATTCGGCGTAGTCTATCTCCCTCTTCTCATAAGCTACTAGGTTTCGGTCGGCGCTACCCAGGGTTCCAAAGTGCTTGTGTAGCTTGACCCACGAGCTCGACTGCTCGAGCAGAGTCCCGTCCAGGTCGAAGGCTACGAGCCTGTAGCGCGTATGGGTCAAGAAGTGTTCCGCTTCCTTTCAGGCAACAGTTCATGTTCAGCCTTGAGCGGGGCGTTCCTTTTTCAAACAGAGCCGGAGGCGGTCACTTCGACCTCTCTCTCCGCTTCTCCCTAGCTCTTTTTTCTCGTCGCTTTTTCTTCTTCTTCGTCTTTTCACTTCTGTGCTTCCGCGCCACTGCCGCTCACCGGACGAATGCTGGATCAACTATATCACAAGCTGTGTTCAATTTAAGATTATTCGAGTCTAGGCTCTGGGGTCGGGAGAATAAAACCTAAGTACTTCCTGTAATGCTTGAATAATCTTCAGTTTGCTGGAAAATGTGGGGAAGACCCGAATTCCTGAGTTTCGACGTCTATGGGGTGGAAAGAGATTGTCTCTAGCACCTTTTGTACCGAGTCCTTTCATCGTCATCGAGCGGATGCTTCGGATCGCTGAGGTGAAGCCCGGTGAAGTGGTCTACGACCTTGGGTGTGGAAACGGGAGGATTCTGATCACCGCGGCACAGAAGTTTGGAGCCAAGGCTGTTGGTATCGAGTTGAATGAGAGTCTCGTCAACGAGACGCTACAGAAGGTGAAGGAACTTCACCTCGATAACATGGTGAAGGTGATACGCGGGAACTTCCAGGATCAGGACATCAGCCCGGCCGATGTTGTAACCCTCTATCTCACAACCAGCGCGAACACCGCGGTCAAACCCAACCTTGAGAAGAAGCTGCGGAAGGGAACGCGGGTGGTCTCACACGACTTCGAGATCATCGGGTGGAAGGCGGTGAAGGTCGAAGAGGTCGCTGAGAACGATGGATACACCCACACGATCTACTATTACCGCACTCCCTAGCTCCTCAGAGGATTAGCATCGCGTCTCTGCCAACAACTCTTTTCAAAGCGGTTCGATCCATGTTAGAGCTGATGCCGCCGGCATAGTCGTAGAGAGTTCTTGGGGTCTCGGATAGTGAGCGCTAAGTCTTCGGGTCAAGACGAGGTTGGTCCCGGTCTGACGGTAGCGGATGTCATGGTGAGGAACCCTTTGACGATGGAGAAGAGGGAGTTTGTTAGCCACGCCCAGAGGATGATGGAGAAGCGTGGAGTCAGCAGGGTTCTTGTTACCGACAGGGGTAAGCTGGTGGGTATTGTTACGGAGCGTGACTTGATTGAGAGACTGAGCAGTCGGAGGACTGGGAAAATTGTCCCGTTGAAGCTGCGGCTGGCTGGCTGTATGGACATGCGTCTCGCCGGACCAGACAGGTTGATCGTGGTTGGGCCGAACACCAAGATCGGTGAAGCGGTCAGACTGATGGTGGAGAACGGGGTCAGCGGTCTTCCAGTCGTGGAAGACGGCGAGGTTGTGGGGATTCTTACAAAGACGGATCTTGTGCGCCTCTGTTTGAGAGTTAGAGATGCGCGCGTGGAGGACGTGATGACAAAGAATCCGATGGTTGTGTCAAGGGCGACCTCGGTTCTGAACGCTCGCGAACGGTTGTTCAAGGAGAGCATTACCATCCTTCCCGTCGTCGAGGACGGAAAGATTGTCGGTCTGGTGGCGGAATCCGATATTGCCCGCTACCTCGAGTCGTTTAGGAGGCGAGCCCCCTACAGGCACTTATCAACGATGATCCAGCGGCTCACCGTGGAAGACGTGATGAAGCGAGATGTTCCGACGGTCGACGTGGACACGCCCGTTTCCGAAGTCGCGAGGATCATGCTTGAGAGGCATATGAAAGGAGTTCCAGTAACGGATAAGGATGGTCGTCTGGTGGGGATTGTGACGAAGACGGATCTGACCAGACTCGTCTTGTGGAGATCAGCCTAGTCTTTCCTTGATTATCCAGAATCATATTTCCCTCTGTTGCAATTTCAAAAGTTATATATTCGCCTCTCGCTACACGTGACGAGAGACTCCAAGGGAAATTGGGGAAAAGAGCTGTGTTGATGCGAAGACTATTCGTGTCTTGGGGTGTCACGGTTGAGGGACATACTGGTCAGTGAGTTGAGGCGGACCCCTCTCGAAGAACAGCGGGTGGAGATCTGTGAGAGGAAGGGTCTCGGTCATCCAGACTATATCTGCGACGCCGTAATGAACGAGGTCTCAATCGGTCTCTCCAGGGACTATCTCAAGAAGTTCGGTAAGGTCCTACACCACAATACCGACAAGTCGCTCTTGGTTGCTGGGGAGGCTGAGAACAGGTTCGGGGGTGGTGTCGTGAAGAAGCCCATGCTGCTGGTCTTTGGTGACCGGGCGACTTTCGAGGTTGGAAATGAGAGGGTTCCTGTCGAGGAGATCGCGGTAAAGGCCGCGAAGGATTGGATCAGGAAGAACCTTAGGTTCGTCGACCCGGAGAAGCACATCAGGTACCAGGTGGAGCTGAAGCAGGGGTCAGCGGAGCTAACGGACATATTCCAGAGGGAGGGAGAGTTCCTGGGCGCGAACGATACGTCCGCGGCTGTTGGGTTTGCTCCAATGACCGAGACAGAGAAGATCGTGCTCGAGACTGAGCGCTTTCTCAACTCTAGGGAGTTCAAGAAGAGCCATCCCGAGTCGGGGGAGGACATCAAGGTTATGGTGTTGAGAAAGGACAGCGAGCTGCAACTCACAATCGCCATGGCGTTTGTCGACAGGTTCATCGACAGCGAGTCGAGATACTTCAGCAGAAAGAACGAGATCCTCGAGGAGGTCAACTCGTTCGTAGCCTCCAAGGTTCAAGGCAAGAAGGTTCAGATCGACATTAACACCCTTGATAAGAGGAGCAGAGGGATGGGCGGGATCTACCTGACCGTTACAGGCACTTCCGCCGACAGTGCTGACTGCGGTCAGGTGGGGCGGGGCAACAGGGTCAACGGGTTAATCCCTCTGAACCGACCGACAAGCTCAGAGGCGGCGGCTGGCAAGAACCCAGTAAGCCACATCGGGAAGATTTACAACCTGCTCTCCTACCGCATGGCAGACAGGATATACGTGGAGGTGCCGGGGATCAGAGAGGCGTACGTTTGGTTGCTGAGCCAGATCGGGCAGCCAATTGACCAGCCGAAGATCACGGCGGCGCAGCTCGTCCTGAGACCCGGAACGCGGATCAGAGACATATCAAAGAGCGTGGATGAGATTCTCGCCTCGGAGCTGGATGAAATCGGACAGTTCACTAAAGAACTGGCTGAGGGGAAGATCCCGGTCTGCTGATGGCCGGACCAAACTGAGTCCTAGGCAGCTCCTTTTTGACGAATTAGACCTTTCACCGAGCTCTGATTCCCGGCTAGCCTAGCTCAGGGTCCCTTTGAGAGGGGGTTTTCCTGTCTCTCGGCTTGAATCAGCTGGGTAAAGGTGAAATCCCCTTGGTGCCCAAACTTGGTTTGGGTGAATGGTATGGTTGGTGTTACTGGGCATCGGGGCGCCGCGGCTCTCGAGCCCGAGAACACGATAAGATCTGTTCGAAAGGCTCTCGACCTCGGTGTGGACCAGGTGGAGATCGATGTTCACCTGAGCAAGGACAAGAAGCTCGTTGTGATCCACGATGAACGGGTGGACAGGACCACGAACGGTCGAGGCTACGTCCGAGATCTCACCCTTGCGGAGATTGAGAAGCTCGATGCGGGAAAGGGTGAGAGGATACCGACCCTCCAGGAGGTGATAGACGTAGTTCGCGGAAAGGCGATCCTGCAGATCGAGCTGAAGGGTCAGGGAGTTGAAGAAGACACTGTGAACACGGTAGAGGAGAATAGAATTGTTGATGAGGTTATGCTGACCTCGTTCAGACATCCAGCAGTTAGGATAGCAAAGGAGCTTAATCCTCGCCTCAAGACGGGCGTGCTCTTCTATTGCCATCCCGTTCGGGTATGCCAGTTAGCGCTGGACGCGGGCGCGAACGCGATCCACCCAAACGTGGACTTTATTGACCGCTCCATGGTTGAAGAGGCCCATAGTCTCGGACTCGAGGTCAGGGTTTGGAACTCGGATGATGAGGAGCAGATGAGGAGACTGATCGCCTTGGGAGTCGATGCCATAGGAAGCAACAGACCCGACCTTCTCCTGAGAATTGTTAGACAAGGTGAGACCGGAAGCTAGAACGGCTTTCTCCAAACATCCGCACCCTATAGGTGCGAAGGTTCGACAGCCAGATTGTATGTCCACGGCACGAAAATGCTGAAGATTGTAGGTTTGCGGGACAAAAATGCTAAAATACGACGCTTGTAGTGGTGGTTTTGAGTTTTAGCCATGAGCGGGGTTCCGGTTTGAGGTGTGAAGTAGGATGATGGTTTACTTGTTCGAGGAAGGAAGCTCCAGGATGAGGTCTCTGCTGGGTGGAAAGGGAGCTGACCTCGCTGAGATGACGAGAATCGGGCTACCTGTCCCACCCGGGATCACAATTACCACCCAAGCTTGCAAGGAGTACGCTTCGGTGGGCAGAAGGCTTCCCGACGGGCTGGAGGAGGAGGTCATCGAGAAGCTCAGGGCGATCGAAGCGAAGACTGGCAGAGTATTTGGCAGCTCGACCAACCCTCTCTTGGTCTCTGTTAGGTCCGGGGCCCCCATCTCAATGCCTGGTATGATGGACACGGTTCTGAACCTGGGTCTAAACGATCAGACAGTCATGGGTTTGATAGCCCAG
>Ga0315280_10002635_pt1 | contig 28787 bp, 57 predicted proteins | sample YL17G06_40_MG_FD_203697 | JGI IMG/M metagenome (GOLD analysis project Ga0315280, IMG submission 203697) | Sediment microbial communities from Yellowstone Lake, YNP, Wyoming, USA - YL17G06_40 | ecosystem: Environmental > Aquatic > Freshwater > Lake > Sediment | place: USA: Wyoming | collected... | reverse complement strand
TCTGGCTCATGACTGCGCAGAACATCTTGCGAAACAACATGGCATCAAGTATGAGCAATATCCATACTTTGAGAATATTGAAAAACAAATTAGAGAACTTATCGAAAGGTTGGAAAATAAACCCAAAAAGAGGGGAAGGAAGCGAAATGGCATATAAAACATTAGAACAACAAATTCGGGAACTGTGGGCTTCAAGAGGACTGGAAGTTATAGAGGAACAGTTTGAATCAGTAGGTAAAAACAAGTTCAAGTGGACTATAATAGCGAGAAAGAAGAAGGAAGCGGAATGAGTGAAAGGTTAATTGTCAAGAGACCGCCTTTGCCTTTTCCATGCCATGCGAAATGGAATAAAGAAAAACGTTGCTTTGAAGGATGTGAAGAATACTCTAAACCAGAACATGGATACGCCTGCTTACATTTTAGTCCGTTTTGGGGATGCAAACTAAAGAAAGCAATTAACAAGAAAGAGGAGAAGGAAGCGAAATAAATGAACCATATAGCATATATTAAAGGCGTTCTGGATGGAGATGCTTGCATTGAAAGAGAAGCAAAACACCGTCCTCGTATTGTGTTAGCGGTTAAAAGTCGCACATTTGCAGAGAAATTCAAAGATGCTTTAATACATTTGGGATTATCGCCATATATTACCGAGCAACACAGAATGAGAACCTTTAATGGTTACACTTTCAGAGATGACAAATTTTATTGTAGAGCACGATGTGACGAGGAAAAAATTTCATTAATTCAGAACATACCTTTAAAAACTTCTGAAGAGAAAATTTCATACTTAACTGGCTTTTTTGATTCAGAAGGCTCATATTATTCAGCACAACAATATATTTTTTCAAATGGAAAAAAAGTTAAAAATGGAACACAGAAACGCATCGACATCACCAACAAAAACAAATCTTTGTTGAAGAAGTGTCAAGCAATATTGAAGGAACTGGGCATATACTCCAAAATCTATGAATATCCAAATAGAGCGTTACAACTCGTCATTTCTAGGCATCTTGATTTTGATAGATTCTTTGGGATTTTCGGTTCAAAATATAGTGGAGCGAAACCAACATGACACTCCAATTTAAATGTAAACGGTGCGGTGAAATACTTGGTTACTATGAAGGAAAAGACTTCTATATCGTATCCGAAAACGGTGCACAGTATTCACTAACTCAACCAAAAGTAAAAGTTCTTTGTTCTGGATGCTGGAATCAAACCAAGTCTAAATCGCAGTAACATATAAAAAAAGGAAGCAAAAAAATGAGTGATAAAATATGTCCTAGATGTGGTGCAATCAATTTCATTTGTGTAAAGACTTGCTGGAATTGTGATTATCCAGGACCTGATATACGGAAGAAGGGAGTTCAACCATGACCACGGAATTCAAAAACGGCAAATGTGCTGCCCATTAGGAGTAAACCCAAAAAAGCAAAAGAAGGAAGCGAAAAATGAAAGTCGGTGACATTATATTCAGGAAAGATATGCCTCAATTTAGGTTCCGAATTGTTGAAGAAAATAAGGAGTTTCCAGATTGCTGGACTGTTGAACCTCTCGAAAAGTATAGGGGTTTTGGTCGATGGGATAAAACAAAAACGATAGCGAAAAACGATGAAAGATGGAAAGTGGAAGCTCAACCATGAGTAGTTTGAAAGAAAAGCACAATTTACCTAAAGCCATTGAAAGGTGACGTTAAATGTCATGGTGGACCAACGTTTTAAAAGAGGCTGAAAAAAGGCTTGCGGAAGAGCCTCAGCTTCTAAAAGAAGCTTATTCACCAGACTTTGCCAAGCTTGCACAGGAAAGAAGCTTATTCTTCAGTTTCGGCGACATTGAACATTTGATTGCAACCGGTGTAAGTTACGGCATGAATTTGAAACGCTTCGGCGCCAGTCTAATGCTGGCTGACTATGAAACTTTGATTAAACGGTTCAAACTGTATCTGCTGCAAGAACTGAAGTTGGTTATCGCTAACAAGCCGCCTTTCAAGTATGACAGGGGACCAGACTACAGTTTTGCCGCTGACATTCTTGATTCGTTAAAGAACCTTGACAGATTAGCACTTGAATTGGAAGACCTGCGCAAAAGGGAAACTTAGGAGCCGGGTTAAAAATACTCAAAAATAGCGGTCTTTTCAGAGAAAGGACTAAAAATTATTAGTTTTTTTAAAGAGTTAGATAAAACATAGATATTTTCTGAGGAAAATTTTAAATTCCGTTAAGACATATAAAATCGTTTTATGTGATTTAGTATGATCGCGGTGATGAACTTGAATCCGGTGAACTGCATTTATCATTGTTATCGATTCATGCAAAAAGGGCTAAGGGAAAATGGGAAATCAAACTTGATTCTTGACTTAATACGGACAGTTATGAATTATCTTGTAAGGTTCGATACGTCAAACCCCAACCATCCAAAGAATAGGTGATTTTTTGGCTGGGCGTTCCAAGGGCTCTCGTTTCTGTCGTCGTAAGATGCGAGTTAAACAGTTAAACACTTCTTTTAAACTCTTAGAATCTTTGCCGCCTCGAGGGCTCGAGATCCTGGAGAAGCTTGGCGCCGGAAACACAGCTTCCGATGTTGCCAAATCTTGCGGGTGCAGCAAAGCCAACATTACTTATTGGAAAAATAAGTTGCTCGACATGAGAGCATTAAGACTTCAGACAAGCGATGCAGTGAAACTTTATTCGCTCACTCCATACGGTTCAAAAATCCTCGCTAGAAGCGATAGGTTGTGTGATGAGGTTGTTGTTTTGGAGGATCATGCGGTTAAGTTTGGGGTTGTTGAGGATGAGAAGGTTAGGCTTGATTGGCGGAAGTTGGGTAGTCCTCGGAATTGGGAGCAGTTGGGTGTACGGATTGGTACTGTTCGTGTTGAAAAGCATGTTGGGCTTACTCGTAGTATTATTATTCATCCGGGCAGGCTGAAGGGGTTTGATGTTGACGAGTTGGAAGTTGATGCTGGCCGTATTGTTGAACGTGTGAAGATGGTTTTGGAGAATAGGTTTGGCATGGTTTTAACTGACGAGGGAGTACCGCTTCACAAGCCTATCACACGGTTTTACAGTAAAGAAGCAAAAGAAGATGTTAAACATGGCACGGTAATTGTTGAAGGTGTCGGTAGCATAGATGAAAGTCCTCCAGAGAAAGTGCCGCACGAAGAATATGAAGGTAAAGAACGAGCAAAAGCTAGGCTCCTATTGCCAGATAGTGTAAAGCGACTTGAAATGAAAGTTGACAGTTTGACAAAGATTACAGAGAGCTTGGCCACGTCGACCACTCGGTTAGTTGACCTGCTACAGAGCGTGTTACAACCTTCACAGCCATCTGGACCTGAGAAGGATGTGGGAAAATATGTCACGTGAAGGGAGAGATAACTCAGAAGTAGTCGAAGTATTCCAACAAAGCATCAGAAAAGGCAGGCTGAACGGAAAGTCATGGGGACACAAGGGTAGAGTTTAAATGATTAGCGAGAAATTGGAGATTGCAAGGATAAATTTTGCACGGAAAAACCATAAGCATATGGATTGGCAATTTCAAGAAGGCATTGAATTAATTGAAAAGGCTTATCGACAATTAGGCGAAGGTTTAGCGGTTAGTTGGAGTGCTGGGCAATGTAGCACAGTAGTTCTTCATATGGCTTTGCAGGTTAACCCTAAAATCAAGGTTGTCTTGAATGATACGACGGTTTTGTATCCTCAAGATTACGAGTATATTAAAACGATATGTTCTAAATTTGGGATAAAGCATCAGTTATCAATAACGAAGCCCGTTAAGCCTTTTTGGGATTGCATAAAAGAATATGGCTTACCAACAATTAGAAGGGCATACTATCACATGGATAGAAATAGGCGAAGTTTTCAAGAGAAAAGGGGTAAACCCGCATGTTGTTGGTTCTGTAAAGATAAACCATTTCTATTATGGGCAAAAGCCAACAATATAAAGGGAACGTTAACAGGTCTGCGAGCATGCGAAAGTAGAGCCAGACAATATTATGCAGCCGACTATGGAACAGAACATTTTACAAAAAGACAGAATATGTGGAAGTTTAATCCAATTCTCTTTTGGACCACAAAACAGGTTAAAACCTACTTTTTAGAGAATGGCATTCCGCAAAACAAGGTTTACACAGAATTAGGATTGCCTCGAAATGGATGCCAACCATGCACAGGCTTTGTTTTATGGGAAAAGCAATTAGCAAAAACTAATTTGCGGATGTATCGTTTCATTCAAAGTTTACGAGGTCAACAACTGATAGATCAATATTCCAATTTAGAATGGGAAAATCAACTTGTTGACAATTGTGTGAAGGAAAGTGTAGAGGCAATAATTTGACACGACAAGGTAGAAAATCTTAAATAATATTTACATAAATATTAACACTCCAGACTTGATATGCAAGAATTAGAGAAGTGCTCCGCATGTGGCGGAGTGGTCCGCAAAGTCGACAGCGAATACGTTTGCGTCGAATGCGGGCTTGTTCAATCTCGCGCCGTCAGCATGGTTCACACTTTGCCTTTTGGTCAAGCATACAGTCCCACCAACATGCTCACTTTTGGCAAAAGTTTGGGCGACACGTTGAAGCCGCAGGACATGTTGAAAGTGCTGAGCAGGGCTCATCACAACAGCGCTCGGTCAGTTGAGGAAACTCGCGCCAAAGCACATCAGATGCTAGCCCAAGCCGGTTTTAAGCCTGACCACAAGGTTCACCGTGTGCTTGACAGCATTCTAAACCGAGTGTTGGAGACACATTTAGGCCTGCAAGCTCGGTTCATGCGCATCAGCAGTCCTACGGAGCCGGCGGAAACTCATAGAATTTTGGAGTGTGCAAGTCAGAAGTTGATGTTGCTGGGCTTCGGCGACGACCATGTGGTTGCCAACGACACAGGTGCACTACTTAGAAAACTGGTTGCTTGGTTGCGGTTCAACAAGGTGTCGTATCGTGCGCCAAGTCTGGCTGACGCCGCAATCTACTATGTTTTAACTGAATATTACAAGTTGAAACCGAATCCGCCGCCCAAAAGAAACAATGGCACCATAGAAACAAACACGCTTAAATTCAGAGAAAAAGAGTTGCAGTTGATAGGCTGGTTTGACCAGCAATGGCGCACAATCAAGATTTTCTGTGATGGAACACGCGACTTACTTTCTTAATTGAGGCACAGAGCAAGAAATTCCATATAATCAACCTTTTAGGATTCCAACAACAAATCCGCAGAAAAAGCCCAACGTTCCAATTGAGAGGTTGGTTGTGTTAAGGTAGTTCTCGTATAAGGGTTTAAGCGCAGCTATGATTTCTGCTAGTTGGCTCATTATTGTAGGCGTTATGAGCCCGACAACTCCGGCGACAATTAAGATTATGATTGCAAATTTTAGGGCGCTTTTCAGTTGCGAACCAATAATATAACCTATAAGCGCAGCTACACCACCCAAAACAAGCGTTCCAGTTCCAATATCTCCAATGAAAGGAATGTTCAATGCTTTTTCACCAGCAATCCTGTCGCCAACCCGATTAGAAACAAGATAATGCCTTCGTGGTGTACGTCGCTGATTTCAAACCAAACTTGATAAAAAATATACTGGTGCAGGGCTACTAGGAAGGCTGCGAAAAGAACGAAAAGGGCTAACTGTCCATTCTTCAATTTGTATCGAAAGAAAAATGTTAGCCAATCTTTATTTTGCCAGAAACTAGGATGCACCCCAAGACCGTGAGTAAAAATGGCGTCACAACAAACGTGAGCATTCTGCATAACCAAAGGTCACTCACAAATTGGCTGACTAAAAACCAGACGGCACCGTCCTCTGAACCGTAGAATACTATGCTGGCTCCTTGCGTGTTTCCCATGGTTACAAGCTGGACGTATGGGTTTTCAAAGTTAACAGTTATGAAAAATGCAAATGTTATAAGCAGCAGCCCGAAAGTTTTTATGGGGTCGTCAATTTTCAAGCCGAACACAACTAGCCCCATTCTGCTGAGTACGAGGAGGCTTCCGTAGAGGATAATATAGTAGATTGTTAAGCCTTCAACAGGTGTCCGCTGGTTTAGGAACAGCAGCCACTGCCTTGTGCTGAACGCGAAGCCCATAAACGCTAGAACAACAGCCAAGGCAAACTCTTTACTTGTTAATTCCATGTTTACTCAAAAGAAAAATCATTGACCTTATGGTGGACCGGGCGGGATTTGAACCTGGGTTCGATTGCCCCGGGGCAAATTTCGACTTCATTCTTTCGTATTTATTTATTTCTCTTTTGGAGAAGCGTTGTAGGTTGCCTCGAAAAGGATTCATAGAAGGTCCCAAAACCACGGTTACAATTCAGATCCCACTTTATCTAGAGCGTTTAATCAAAAAGTTTTGTAGTAGCAATCGCACGCAAACAGAGTTTGCTGTGGATGCTTTCTGCGCGAAGCTCGGCGTAACTGTTAGCGAGGTTATGCAGAAAAATCGGGATGCGTGGAAAAATGGTTCCTGATGACCCTTTGGTGTTCATAGGCATGTTCACTGTTGTCGTTGTAGCGTGTAATGTGCTTTTAGCTTGGAAGCTTGGCAAACTTGCTAAAGCTATTGGTGCTCGCCAAGGTATTGCAACTGAAAGTTCTAAGGCGGGCCCGACGGGAATTGAACCCAAGTCGCAACCGATAAAAGCGTCAGCCTTCACTCCTGAACAGCTTGAACAGTTGAAAATGTTAATCGGCGATGTTCAGCGTGGACGTGGACGGCCGAAAGGCGTCTTAGACAGTCATCCGCGCCTGCCATACAGGAAGAGGCAGCCTGAAGCTTCTCCATCGCCTGAAACGCCAGAGGAGGACTACGTCGCGTGGCTGGAGAACCAGAAAGGTTAATGAAATTTGACAAAATTTACCTTCTTCTTGCCTCGGCAATTGGAATTGCATGGCTTCTTAGCTTAGCTTATATGCAAGCCTCTATAATGCCTGCTAACATAGTGCACACGGTTGACTACCGAAAGCTGGGTGCTATCTGGCTTGTGAAGTTGAATGTGACTTGGAATGGTGAACCACTTGCAAATGTTAGTCTCACAATTTTAGATTCACAACTAAATCGGATATCCGAAAATAGAACAGGCGAATCAGGTTTATGCACATACCGTTCTACCGTCAACGGTAGCTACTACTTAATGGTTGAATATTGGGCGTACTTCCGTCAGGGCGGCGTGGAAATCTTTCGAAAATGGTTCATAGTAACTTTAGGAACATCTGAAAAAGAATCGAGTTCTCTGACGATTCCGCTTCAACTTTCTCCAGAGCAGTGGCCTTTAGAGCCAGATGTCAAAATAGGGGGATAGTTGGTGTTGAAAAGGAAAGAATTTATACTTTCGTTGGCTACGGCATTTTTACTTGTTTTTTCGTTTGTCACGCCTGTTCTCGCACAGACAAGCGTAACTCACGAGTTCACAGTTCAAACATACGCCAGTACAACTGTTATGGTTAGTTTCGCCTATGCGGATAACGTTACAAAAAGTGACGTTTACAGTGCTAACCGCAGCCTCTGGCGACTTGAAACAACTCCTGTCAGCGTCACTTTTACCACGGATGCTGTTGACGTGTTCTACTTCGGCATCAGTGTAAACTACAATATCCAGACAAACCAGACGTTGATAATAGACGTTTATAGTGGAAGCCAACGCGCTCACAGTCAAGGCCGCTTGAGAGTGGATGCGAACATTGTCACTTTGCACTTTCAAATAGTCACGGCGCAGGAGCCGCATTTTCCGTCGGTTGAAGAGTACGCCGCCATAATAATGGAGCGGTTTCCAACACGCCAGGACTTTCAAGACTGGATAAACTATCAGCGTCAGCAGACAGATATTGCTAATCAAAATTTGGTGACGATGTGGGTTGTGGTGGGTTTCAACGCTTGCACAAGCATTGCCTCCGTAATAATTGTGTTGTATAGGCGTCCGAGGGAGAGAGATTGAGTAAGCATCGTTTGGTTTCGAGGTTATGGTTGATAGCAGGCATCTTATGGCTAGTGTGGGGAACTTTGGGTTCTGCAACCGATTTTCTATGCGGTCTCTGTTTCTGTATTTGGTCATTCGTTTTCGCCATGCTTCTAGAGAGAAACGCAAACCGCTTGAAAAGAGACGCTAAAGAACTCGAAAGAATGAAGTTGCGGGACGCAGTCACGGAACGAATAAAGCGACAGGGGGCTTAAACGTGTCTATTCTTGAGCAACTGCCAACGCTAATGCTGTATGTAATAGCTGGAACAGTAGCTTTCGTCATTCTAGGCTATTTATTAGCTGTTAAACGTCCAGCCACAAAAGGGCAAATCATTGGGCATTACACTTTTCACATTTGGGGCGTCGACAGCATTGAAGGTTTAACCAGCCTTGGACAAGACATTTTGCAAGATGAAGCATTCACCAAACTGTTTTGGCTTGCCACTAAAAAGGCTAATCCAGGCTTGCCAGAAGACGAATTTAAAGGGTTTAAGACTAAACTGCAACAGTTCCAGGTTTACGGTGTCCGCAAAGGCTTGAAAAAATATTTGATTGTTGCCAACGAGAACATTCGGACTCCTGAAATAGGTGAGGCGCCGCCGAGTGAAAGGCGCAAATTCAATTTTCCACACGGCTGGCTTGACAGGGTTCACGTTTACGGCTTAGGAAAGGGTCCACTGCATTTTAAGGGTTACAGCGTCTACGCCATGGCGCCTGTGAACATTCAACGGGGACAGCCTGACTTAACCACTTTTCAGGGCATGGAATATGTGGCTAAAGCTGTTGGCATAATACAGGCGGGTATGCCAACCATAGACGAGTTCAAAGCGTTAAAGGAGGAACGGGAAGTTTTACAAGCGAAGTTCAGGGAGAGCGAGCAGAAACGTGCAGAGAACACGCATGAAAAAAGCATTCTGATGGAGGGTTTGGCGCAGAAGCCTTTGGGCGGCGCTGAGAAGGTTGAAACTAAAGGCGGCTTTAACTGGCCCAAATTTCACGTAGGCTTAACGCAGGGAGTGTTAACGTTCATAGCTTTCGCCGTAGGTGCGCTGACAATACCGAACTATTACGCCAACATTGAAGCGTTCACAGCAGGCTTAATCTTGGCAGTGCCAACATTCATAATCGTCGGCTTCCTCAAAAAGTGACCAGAAATGGACACGGAAAGCGAGTTGCAAATTATACTTCTCGGGTTTGGAACGGGCTTCGGTTCGGCTCTTGGAATGGAATTCGCAAAATTCTTGGTTGAAGTCTTCAGAGGCAAACAGAAGAGAAAAAAGAAGTGACATAGTTGGCAGTAAGTGAAGAAGACGTAAAAGAAGACGAAATAATACAGGATGACTTCAAAAAAGCCAAGGAAATTATGAAAAGGATAGAAAAGGTAACTCATCCTAAGGTTCATAGCGACACGGACATTTTGCTTTTTGCGCTATGCCTCATCTATGCCAGACAACTAGAACACTACAAGAAAGAGGAGGCAAACAGATGATTTATGGATGTTGGTTCAATCTAGATATTTTGCTTCAATTTCTGACCATATTAATTCTCTTGGGGCTTTCCAGTCTAATTGCTGGTTTCGCCATAATAACATTCATAACGGTTAATTTGTTCTTCAAAGAGCAAATTTGTTTCCATGAAAAACGCAAGTTAATTCTTGGTTTTGAGCTTTTCTTGGTTTTTTGCGGTTGGCTCGCAATCTGGTTTATAATTTTGCTGGTGTCGAGTGGAATACATGGCTAAAACATGTGCGGTCTGCAAACGTGAAGTTCAACTTGGAACTGGAATTTACTATGATGGTCGCCTAATTCACAAAGACTGTCTAGACTTAGCCAAAATTCAAAGGTTCAAATTGATGAAGGTGCAGAAAACTCGGTGAAAGAACATGGTGAGGCGTTATTATTATCATCTTGTCAATAATACTTGGAAGGGCAAAACTCGTTGGAACCTCTACGTTCAAGCTAATCGTCGCTTCTCTCTAAGGGAAATGTTGGCGAAGCAACATTGGATTCTAGGACACATCGACGAATTGCCATTTAACAACATTACCATAAAAATTGCGTCATGTAGAGAAAGCACCGAAACTATAAACCCAGAACCGAGTACTTCAGCTTTCCACTTTGTTAACGTCACTTTGGATAAGGTGGCACGAGTAATAAGTTGGGATTACGATTTTGTCTTGGAATTTGTCTTCTGCAACGAGAAACATGTTCAGCCTTTTTTAGAGTTTCTTCAGAAGCATTGGTGTGGTGAATGGAAAAAATTAGAGTAGGACGAGAGCGATTACTGCGCCAAACTCTCGACGCCATGCACTTTCTCATATTCCTTACGGTGAATCCTATCCACAATTTGCATATACTCGTCCCACTCAGCTAGGCTCCGTTCACTCAAGAAAACAAGTTTTTCCAAAGCTTCGGCTTTTTCATGTGCCGCAATCGGGTCTAAGCCTTTCTCAACGAAACGCTTTTCTAAAGTTTCATGCAATGCTAAATATTTGCGCCACTTAACAGGCACATCATCGTCAATGTAAACCACGTTTCTTGTGCGATCCCACGAGGCTGACCACACAACATGAGCCAAAACTTCTATGCGGTTAGAAATTATTTCGCCGGCGAACTCGACTTCAATTCTATCCGGCGAGTAAGCAACAATCTTAACGGAAGCAATTGCAATTGTTCTTGACACTAAGCTGGGTTTGTGACGTTTATAGTGGCTTTCGAATACTGGAAACCGTTTGCCCCGTTGCTTTCGGCTGCCATGCTTCCTCGTTTTCCACATTGTCAATCACTCAGCATGTAATATGCGATTAGGTAGCCTGAAACGCCCGAAAGTGCCATCAGGACAGCCACATCTAAAAGCGTGTTGCCAGTGGACAACTTCAAACTGGAAAGCAGCAAAGTGAAAGCTATGAAGAGAATCGGATAGATTAAGACATACGCCAATTGCATTTTCAGGAACGCTTTGCGCTTCATCAGAGGAAAAATGTTGACACTCCCATGAATAAAATTACAACTGATTGATTTGATGTCATTTTTCTTGTGAGAAATAATGGCAACAGATAAGTTTAGTGAGGGTGCGCGAAAGGCTTGGCAGACTAGACGGAAACATGGGTGGAAACCTAAGTCGTTAGATGATAAGGCTCAAGAGCTTCTGGTCATAGCGAAAAAGTTGAAGAAGAAACGGTTCATTAAAGCGCTTCAGCATCGGTATCGTAGCAAAGCACGTAGGCGACAAGTAATCCAAGCAATTGAGGAGGAGTTGATGGAATGAGCAAGTTAAGTTTGGCTGCTAAGAAGGCTTGGGCTACTAGGCGCAAGAAGAATCCTAAAAAGTGGAGAAAGAGAAAACCGCCAAAGTTCACTGGAATACCTTTAACTGAAGAGGAGAAGAAAGCTAAGCCGGGTGAAACAATTTATTATTCTACTTGGGAAAGAGAGATGGTTAAGAAGTACGGTCCCAAATGGTTTTTGAAGAAGCGAAAGAAGTAGCATTTTTCTTTTGGCGATTGAATGGGTTCTAGAAGTTTAGCAGCAAAGAAAGCATGGGCGACTCGGAAAGGGAAGCCGACTTATACAGCTTTTGTCAGTAAATCTAAGACAAGGAAATCAAAGTCTAAAGGGAAGTGGCAACTCCCGAAAGGAGTAAAATTTCCCTATTATGATAAAAAAGAAGACATTCTTTGGACAACTCGGAACACAGGGTTTCGACATCCTAAGAAGTGGAAAGGTCATGAGGCAGTAATGAGTTTCCTTTCAAAATCAAAAGCGAAGTCTAAGAGGAGGTGACTTAGGTGACCTCCGCAGCCGCTAAGAAGGCTTGGGCTACTAGACGTAAAAATTGGGGTCGACTGCCTTCTATGCTCAGAGCCAAGAAAGCTCATGCAACGATGAAAAAGGGCAAACGCATCAAAATTCATTCTCCAACTGTAAAGGTGAACGGTCACGCTAAAGGCACTTATGCTCCGCCTAAGAAGTGGTGGGATCACATGACTAAACAGCCTCATGGCAAAAATGGAAAGCCGTTATCAAGTGCGGCGGCTGGACATTTATGGTTTAAAGTCTATAATAATGCTAAACGTCTGCAAATTATAAAGGAGTTTGGTTGATTTTTCTTTCGGTGCAGTTAAATGGCAACTTTGACAGTGAAACACACACGCCAAGGATGGCGTTATCTGCACCCACGTAAAGTAAAGAAAAAACTAGTGCACGGAGTTTCCAAAGACAAGATTGTAGCTGATTGGCTTAAAACTAACGGTTGGATGACTAAGCGTCCTAAGAAGCCGCCTTACAAGTTTATCTATAGGAAAGAGATCACGAAGCTGAAGAAAGGAGCCAAAACACCTAGCGTTAAAAAGCCAAAATCAAAGCATTCTAAAATGAGCTTGGCAGCCAGAAAAGCATGGAAAACAAGAAGAAAGAATTCAGCCTAAAATTTTGGGTTTTTCATTAATCATCTTCTTTCATTCTTAGGTAATACTTTAACATCATTCTTTCATCATTCTTAAGTAATACAAGCATCACTAAAACCACTAAGACTGTATGATAAGCCATAATTATCATTGTTTTAATGAAATAAGCCTTTTCCGAGAATCTTTAGAGAATTTAAGTTCATTCTAATCATTGTTTCTCCTTTAAAGCGAAAGCTTTAAGGTTTTTTATGAGAAATTGCTTCCTGAGAGTGTTAGAATGGAAAAAGCAAAGAATGTTGTAAGTACGATGAGTTTGGCTGCAAAGAAAGCATGGGAAACGAGAAGAAAGAACATGCAGTCAAATTCATCAGCTAGTTTGAAAAAGAAGAAAGAAAAGAAAAGGGAAAAGAGGGAAGTCAAAGATTCTGGGGAATTGAAAGCTGTTGAAAAGAAAGAGTTGAAAGAGCTTAATGGCGATGGACTTGCAGAGATAGCGAAGGAAACTCAGAAAAGGCTTGATAGGAAGCGGAAAATGGAGGATGCAAAGAATGGCAATAGCAGAACTGAAGTTAAGGCTGTAGAAGTTGGACAGATAATCAAAAATGCTAAGGTTGAACGGTTCAGTGGCGGTTTTAAAGTTGTGGAGAGGGCTTAGATGGCTTTTAAAGTTTTCTGGGATGTTGATAGTAAGTTTGACTTGCAGGCTTGGATGTTGAAAGTGGCTGAGAGCAAACAATGTGCGAGAGCAGTCTGGCAAAATGGCAGAGTTGTTGAAGTGGTTGTGAGGTTCTAAAATGAACATGAGTGAGTTATGTCTTGGCAAGCCGAGAAGATTTAGGGTTGTCTCAAGGAGAGGCATCAACAGCGAAAAATCAAACTCGGTTATCTTGGTCAAGAGGGTTTAACATGGCTGACTCTTATGGCAAAGTTGTAGCAGTCATCAACATCTCTGAACATACCGAGATTCATGTGAAAGCAGGAGCAGAATTTAAAGGTGTTCAATATGTTGACATTCGCAAGTTTGTCAAGTCCGAGAAATACACTGGATATACGAAAGATGGCATAATGATTCCTAAAGAACATCTGAAAGAAATAGTGAATGCTTTAGCAAAGATTCTGGGTTGATTGGATATGCGACTCGGCGAGTTATATTGGAAATTGAAAGCATGGCTCTATGAGTTGCAAATGTGGATTTGGATTAAGACAAATCGAATACCTAACGAGGTTCTTGAAGAGGCAGAATATAGACATGTTGATTTGAGAAATGATGAGGGACCATAAATGGCAGCCATTTTTGCTTCTCATCAAGCCAGAATATTCTATCATAGCGGTAGAATCATAGAAGAAAAAACTGGCAGAGAAAGTCCTTCATATTGGCTTGTTTGCGAGTGCAGAAGTCATCATGGTTTTGAATATTGGGGCATTGTTGCTCGCTTAGATTCGTTGACTCAACTTCAAAAATTGAATGGTGAAAAAGCATGAAGCCGAGAAAACTTAGACTCATTGCAAAGGTCAGTGGGTTTCCAACAGCTATTGCAGAAGTGCATATTCAAAACTTTGCATCTGAAGCAGAGCTGAAAGACTGGACTGATCTGGTGTGTCCAACATGCTTGGAGCAGCCAGAATATCACGGGGCAAGTTATGAATGTAAGAAGTGTGGTCAAACATTCTCGTGGTGGGGTAAGCTTCTAAGAGTCATTAAAGGAACAAAGACTAAACTTGAAATGCCACGATTATTGGCTGAAAAAGAAATTGCAGTCGGCGAGCTTTACAAGATGAAGCGAAGCGAGTTTGCGAAATATTGTGATGCAACAAAGGCGGAGAGAGGTTTAGTTGTTGAGGATGGAAATTCGGCTCATAACCTGTTTAAGTTGTTGGTTGCAACTGAGAAGCTTGGATATGTCATCATAGTTGTTTATAAGGATACTTACGAAGAAATCATCGCATTGCTTAAGATAAGCGAGTCTGGAAGAATTAAACTGCAAGAAATCATTCCGATAAACTTGGTCAAAATAAAGCAGAGTCTTATGCTGAACAGAGACGAGATAACTGCGAAAGATGTTGAGGAAGCAGGCCAGTTTGTTGAGCAGTTTATTCCTATTGCAGACGAAGAGAAGCTGAAGGTTTCAGACTATCGAACAGCATGGATAGAACAGCATGTGCAAGAAGAGCCTGAGAAAGAAGCTGAGAAAGTCGTGCAGATTAAAGAGATCATGGCTAAGGCTGGAAAGAAGGCGTCTTAATGGCAACGTCTTTAGTTGATTCTTTAAAAAACCATAAAGTCAAAATAACAGTCAGCCTGTTTGGAGAAGAGCGAACATTAACTGCAACATTAGGCGAGTATGCGAAGCCGTTCATAGAGTTGCGAGTTGGAAACATAACCAGAATTTTTAATGAATATGCAGTAAAGGAGATAATCGTAGTTGACACAGTTTGAAAAGGTAGACATTGATGTAACCTGCTATAAGCCTAAAATGAAAGTTGCCAAAAACCTGAAAGATGTTCCGATAAACTTTGCAAATGCTAGAAACCTGACTGTGCAAGTTAAGGCTGATGGAGAATTTAACTATGTTAAGTATCAGCGAGAGGCAGAAACTTTTGCAATAAACAGGTTTGGCAGAAAGACTGTGGATCTGCCAGCTTTGAATGAGCTTGTTTCATGTTTGGCGACTTGGAATATTGTTGAAGCCGAGTTTCTGGCTGAAATGTATGCTGTTGACGAGGCTGGGAAACCGTTAACGTTGCCTAATCTTATCCATTATCTTAAGGGTTCAGACACGTCACTTCAGAAGAGAATCAAGCTAGGAGTCTTTGATCTGATTAGTTTGAATGGCGCAAGATCAGAGTTAATCTATCCATTAAAGTTCGGTCAAATGTTCGGCTGGTTCCATGAAGCTAAACTGGTTCATGTGTTGCCGTGGAGTGAACCAACAGAGTTTCAGCATGTTCAAAACTTCTGGAATGAAAAGGTTGAAGGCGAAAAATGGGAAGGTCTAGTCATTCGATTAAACGGAGACACATGGAAAGTTAAACCAAACTGTGACATTGATGCGGCTATCATTGGCATAAACAAAAATAATAAGGGCTTCGAGCAAGGCAAAGCCAAAAGTTTGAAGATGGCTTTAATGAATGAAGATGGCAGTTTCGTTGAAATAGGTGACTGTTCTGGAATTGGAGAGGAAGAAGCCGAGCAATTGTTCGAGCTTGTTAAAAGTTTCAAGATAGGTGAGGACAACATGACTGTTTATGTGCAGCCGATAGTCATTGCAACAGTAGAGTATATTCAAACGTATCCTGACACGAGAAACAAATGCTATGTTATTGAAAAGGGAGAGATCTTTGAGAAGGGAGAGCAGATTTTGGTTAGGCTGCGGAATCCTCATGTGAAAGGTTACAGAGCTGACAAGAAAGCTTGCATCGAGGATATTGGGTTAAACCAGATTAGTTGAAGGTGATATTATGAAAAAAATAAAACACATGGAAGAATTTAAAGTTTTTAATGGATCAGAAGTTAAAACGGATACAGGTGAAACAATAATTGCTGAATACGACATCTATAGGAACGAACACGGAAAATTAGTCAGGATAGGCACGCAATGGAAGAATTGCAATACAAAAATCTAGGTTAGCGCGAAAAGTTTAAGGTAATTAACATCATTTTGTCATGGTGAGAGTGTTAGAATGTCGAAAGAAGAAGAAAGTGGAAATCTGGCTGGCGAAAGTCAGCCTCAGAACCAGCCTTCTTTAGAGGAAGGCATGTATTATGAAAGGGTTTTCGGACCCGAAAAAGTAAGAGTAATGTTCAAAGAAGGAAGCGACGAGATACAGAAACTGGTGTTTGAAGATAAGAACGGACAAACTTTGGAAGTTAGTGACAAACGCTTGGTTTCAAGGTGTTTAATGTATTATGCAAAATATACCGAGTTTAAGAATGTCAGTGAGCTGAGAGCTTTAAAGCCAAATATTCTCGAGCAAGTCTTGAATGAAGCGATCCCTAAGAGAAGCAAGGACTTGAAAGCTTTATATGACGATGAAGGCAGGCTTCAGGGAATAGCGTCAACGATACATGAGCAGATTAGCTGGGCGAAGATTCGAAAAATGATTGAGGAAACTGTGCAGGAATTAACTGGCCAGCTTGTTGAGCCTGAAAATTATGAGCATCCTTTCAAATGGAGTTATGAGGTGCCGACGAAAAATCCTAATGTTAGCTCATGGATTGGCGTTCATGCGGGGAACAATGTCATTAAAGGCAGAAGTGGCATCAGAATCTTTTCGAGGTTTAGAACAGAAAAAGAAGGTTCTGGCGGCAGACCAGCGTGTCTTAACTGGTGTGGCATGTGGCAGTTTCCAGAGCAATTCTTCAACATAGACATGAAAAGATTAGACAACATCGTAAAGTATGTGGGGAAAGAGAGTGTTGAAAACTTAAATTTGCTTGAGTTCCATTTGAAAGGTAGCGGCAAGGAACTTCGAGAGGACCTGCGTAATGGTATTTCAAATTTGATAAAGACTATGGAGAAAATAACGCCAGTAATAGATAAGAGTGTTCACAGTCCATTAAGCAAAGCAGAGATGGAGAACATTCTTTTGGCTTATCAGAGTAAAGCGAGAAGCTTTCTACCAGATTACATTATTGAACAAATCATGGCGCACGTTGAAGAAGAAACAGTCTGGGGCTTCAGCCAAGCAGTTAGCTGGGTGAGGACTCATGGGCAATTCAAATTTACAAATTCGAGCCATCCGATGTTCAAAGATGTTGAAGACCGAGATTTGACGTGGCGACTTGAAAAGATAGCTGGCGAAGTGTTGAGTTTAACTCCGACAATCAATGACATTCACAGGCAGAAAGCGAAGTATCCAGATGGCATAACGTTAGACTTTCTAGTGGGGTCAGAACAGGCTAAAGTGATTCGAGAGGTACAAGCGAAGAAACTTGAGAAGCTGAATATGCAAGTGGCAAGGGCAGCCTAAGCTTCCTCTCTTTTGGATGGTTGCAAAATGGAGAAAGAAATAGCTGACAGACTGAAAGTCGTTAAAGGCATAATTGAAAACTGTGACTTGCAGACTTTCTTGGAAATTCTTTACAAAAGTGGAACAACAAGAGAGGATTAAAATGGGGCAGTTGAAAGTTAGGCTGTGGATAGATACGCTGCGGGAGAAAACTTTCATTGCTGACTTAGAAAAGCTATGCAAAAGATACTGCAAAAACGAAAACAGCTATCGATTTGACTTTAAAGAGGATGGATAAAAATGAGTTACCCTCTTGAAACGGATGAGCATGGTAACGCCACACCGCCAGAGCAAACGCCCAAGTGTCCTAAATGTGGCAAAACCTTCGAGGTAGTAGCAGTCGCAAGCGACTATCACATAGTTGGCTGTCCAGAACACCGAGAATATGACCAAATCAAAGAACACCAGCCAGAATGTCCTAAGACAACCGATAATTTTTGCTCTGAATGTGGTGAACAATTAACGCCTAAAACGATGTGGTCAGAGGATACGTGCATAAAATGTGCTGAAGCACTCGAATTAGAACCAGAAAAAGACATTAAAGAAGTGAATAAAGCCTTAAGAATAGTGGAAAACGCACAGAACGATAAAGACTTTCTCAAATGGGTCGAGGAAAACAGGGATGTCCTCGAGTTTGACTATGACCAATATCAGTCTGGTTGTTTCGGTGGCATGGAAGAGCCAGACGGATTCTATCTATGGTGCCTTAACAGATACGTTGCAGAAAAGCTACAACAGAAGGAGATAACTCTTGCAAGACAGTAAAAAGAGATCCATTCTTAAAACACTCACTTCCAAACTTGTTGAAATAGCAATTTCGGCTGGAGCTCTTCAGATAATCTTTGGACAGCCTTTTATAAGCTTAGGCTTGCCAACTTTGCTTGAAGGATTGCAGATGATAGGCTACTATGTTCATGAAAGAGTTTGGAATAAAGTTAGCTGGGGCAATGGCTGCGAACAATGTAAATGGAGGAGAAGTTGATGGGAAGGATTCATGTAGCTTTAAGGGTTTTGGAAGAGGATAAGGCGTTGCGTAGAAAAATAATCGCTAGAATCTTGGAACAGCACAATTTTTTGGTGAAAAGCGAGGATTTGGATGAGTGGCTTGACATTATTGAGGAGTTTAATGAGGCTTACGAAAGAGGAGAGTGATAAATTGCAAAATGGGAAACAGTTAAATGAATTACGATATTTACGGCTTCAAATAGTCTTATCTATATTGAACGAAGACCCAACAATTGCAGAAATAGTGAAACTTTATCTCAAGTGAGTTAAAATGGTCATGCTGTTCATGAATCCAACAGTAAGAAACTTTTTGCTGTCTAAAGGATACGTTTACACTTTCAGGCTAAAGCGGCACAACTGGGGAAAAGACTGGGCGACAGATAAGAGAGCAGGGCGTAAGCTATGTGACATTTTCGTTGAGAATGAATGGCGCGTTTCAGGAATCAACGACTTACGACCTTTCGTTCATGCCAGCGGTTTCAATTCAATCGACGAATGGATAGAAGCAATACAAAAGTTTAATCCTAAACTTAAGTTTCTTGAGGGGTTTGTCTACCTTGTCTGCAAGTCTTGAGTCGATTTGGATGCCAGTAGGCAAAAAGCCAAGCACTCTTTGGCAGGGCGAATGTATGAGTTTCAACGAATGTTTCCTAGCATTATACGACTACTTCAAAGAACATGAGTGTTACGCTTTCAGTACAATGGGCTATAACTATACAGATGCAATGTCCGTGAATTTTGGTCATCTAAAAGTTCTTCGTATTGGCAGATGGCTTGCCTATTATGGTCTGCTACAATATGACGAAGCCAGAGTCTATAATGAGAAGGAAAAGAAAAAGCAACTGGTTCATAGCTTCAAGGCAACGAAGAAGGGCTATGGAGTCTACCAAAACGGTACAATCATAACGATTGCGAGAGAAGAGCCATTGCAAGTTGATGTTGGCGTTGGACTTGCCTACGCTAAATTTAGCGAGGTTGAAAAGTGGATTAACCAGCAATATGAAGCGAATAAGGTAGCTCAATGGCGTCAAGCAAAGTGGACAAGCGATTTTCACAGGCTCTATTTCAGTTTATGTTTGACGAAGAAACGAGAAGAAGTCATAAGCATATTGAGGAAATGGTTAGGCGATCAACTGGCTTCGATTCCTAGACGCAGGCGAGTAGCAGTAGCTAAAGAAATGGCAAAGGTAGATGCTTTGATGGAGACTCAATCTAAACTGGGTGAAAGACTTACGGACTGGTGCAATAAACAATGAGGAAACGATTGTGGAAGCATCCTGAATTTGCAACACAAAACCAAGCAACATTGTTAGGAAAAACTATCGGACAGATTGAAGAGGAATCGGTGTTGAAGGAAACAATCAAAGGCTTAGAGGCAGAATTGCAGCAAGCCGACCATCTTTCACAGTGTAATGAATGTCTCTTCGAAGCAATGATAGCTATAGAAAGATACGGTGGCAGATGTATGCCCTGGTATCTGGACTTGGTCAACGATATTTCAGAAAACAGTGAAGATTGTCCGAGACCAGAAAATTATGAAATAGGCTACTACGGTAAAGACTTGCAACCAGGCACACGAAAGTTTATTCAAGATAGGATTATCTGGGCTAGAAAGGTGTTAGTTGAGGAGTTGCAAGATAAACAAAAATCTTTCAACCAGCTCTCGAAAACGCGAAACTTCTAAGGATTTAACATCAAATCAATTCATGGAGAGTGTTAGAATGGAAGATAGAGTGACGAGAGAGATTAGGACGCAAATGCCTAGATGGAGATATTGGAGATGGAGAAAAGACAAACGCAAAGACCGATACGCATACGGCTACACAACCGAGAAATCTTCAGACGGCAAATTCTACGCTTTCATTTATCGGATCAACGAGAAGAAAGGCACCTGGGTAGTGACTAAAAAGGTGGCTTTTGGAAGGCGCAAGAAAGCGAAGGAAAGAGCACTTCAATGGTATAACAAGAGATGTCAGAAACTGCGGAAAGGTGAAAGCTGAATGACAAAAGGCAAACCAAGTTCAAAACCGAAGAGGTGATTTTAATGTCTTGGAAAAATGAGAAGATGGTCTTAGCTGGAAAGAAAGCTCAGATCACAAAACTGAAGAATCAAGGTAAACATGAAGAAGCGAGAAGGCTAGAAGAAACTTTAATGGGTTCTATTGAGATGCCAAAACCGGCATTGCCTAAGATGGCTCCACAACAGTTGAAGGCTGTCAGGGTTTCCTATGATGTTGCTTACGTGGGCTGTCCAACTGACGTTAATCTGCCATGGGTTGAAAAGTATAGACCAGCAACTTTGCATTTTCTAGTCGGCGAGGTTGCACCTTACCTCAGAGCCTTTGTTAAAACCAACTCTTTTCCTCTGGCAATGGTTTTCTACGGCGATTATGGGCAAGGCAAAACTGCAGGAGCAAAAGCTTTCGTGAGAGACTATTATGTGAACGAAAAAGTGTTCAAGCCGTCAGCCACTTTTAAAGACATACTGAATGGGGGTCAATGGACAGAAGAATACGAAGGATGCTGGCCGCCAGTACTGTATGTTGATGCAACGCTTGATTCAGATGTGGAAACAATAAGGGAGAAAGTGATGAGGTTTATGAGGATTAGGGCTATATGGAATCCGAAGGCGGAGAAGCTTAAGAAGTTTGCAGTATTTGACGAAGCTGACCGGCTGGGCTATGCAGCTCAAGGCGCGTTGAGAAGTTTGCTTGAAAAGTATCCGAACACGGTTACGATATACACGACAAACAGAATTGAATCTATAGATCCTGCAATTGTAAGCAGAGCTTCAGGCGGAGTATTCGAGTTTAGAAAACCAGACAAGGAATCTCTTGAAAAACATCTGCGATGGATACTTCAAAATGAAGGAAAAACTTTAAGCACAAAAACGATAGAAGAAATAACCATTGCCTCTGCGAGTGTTAGGGAAGCTGTTGGAAAGCTACAGCAAGAAGTAGCAGTGGGAGAGTGTTAAAATGCTGAAGTTTAAAGAATATAAACAATTGAATGGAGAAATTTTAAAGCAGGTTAGCGAAGTTGGCTCTGGGATACTTAGAAGATTCGACAAAACACCATACCCAATAGGCGAACATGATGTTTTGTGTCCGCACTTCATGCTTCTGGCTTGGGCTAATGGATGCATGTTCAACTGTGCGTGGTGTTACCTTAAAGGAACATTCAGATTTTATGGGCAGAAGCCGAATGGAAGAGTGCCAATAATACTTAAAGATAGAAAGCGGATAGCAAAAGAACTTGAGACCTTTCTGAAAGCAGACGTGCCACCAGAAATCATAAACACGGGCGAATTATCTGACAGTCTTCTAGACGAGGGTGAAAATCCTTTCAGCAGTTGGATCATGCAGTATTTTAGCGGTTCACGACATAAAATTCTGTTCCTTACAAAGTCCACTAACATTTCGAACTTTCTTAAACACGACTGGCAAAAGAATGCTATCTTAAGTTGGAGCATTAATGCTTCGGATGTGGCTAAAAGGTGGGAGTTGTATGCGCCAACACCAGAACAAAGGCTGGAAGCTGCGAGGCAAGTGGCTGAAGCTGGCTACGAAGTGCGGTTGCGTATAGACCCGATGGTTCCCATATTGGAGTGGCAGAAACATTATCAAGATTTAGTTGACATGATTTTCAGCAAATTTGAGCCATCCAGAGTGACGCTGGGATGTCTGCGAGGCTTAATAAGCACTATAGTGTATGCTAAAGACAAGTCGTGGACAACATTCTTGAAAGAGAAAAGTAACTGGGGCAAGAAACCACCGTTTGAGGAGCGACTTGCAATGTACACGGCTGTGATTGACAAACTTAAAAGTTATGGGTTGAAGGATTATGCTGTCTGCAAGGACACACTTAAGATATGGAAGTCTCTGGGACTTGACATGAAGAGAATAAAATGCAACTGTGTAGGCTGACAGGAGGTGAAGCGATGGCTGAAAAGTTGAGTCTCGTTTTGATAGCGTCAGGATTTCTTTTGCTGGTTCAGTGGTTATCATGTCTTCCAGTGTTCAAGTTTCCAGCTTACACTGAAAGTTGGGGGATATACTCAGCAGTCGTCGTTCCATTATGGCTGTTCATTAGTCTAGGTTTAATAATAGCTGGTTTGATTAAGGCTTCTAGAACTAAAGGCGCCGAGTTTGATCCTGACTGGGAAGTTTTCTTAGGCGATCAAGAGGGTTGAGGACTGGCCTGAAATGGCGTTGCGGCGGTTCCCCACCGCCTTTGCCCCTAACACTCTCAAGATTCTAGAAATAGCCAACGTCATTGGGCAAACAGTCCTGCAACCCATTTTTCTTCTGATTGGCGTTGAAGCTAAAATGGTTAACTCGAAGGAAAGGAACAAAAAAGCAGAGGGGAAAACATTTCCCTATAGTTCCTCGAGCAAAGTTTCAGAGTGTAAAACATAAGCCTTCTTGGAAATCGCGTCCAGCATACATTTTAAAACAGGATAAAGTGCAAGAAGCCGTTTTTGAAGATGGGCAGGTTAAACCTGTAGAGGATGGAGAACTTAAAGAAGCTGGAAGTCTAAACCGCGGATACAAAACTCCTGGGCAGACTTGTCCAGATTTAACTCCAACTAAAATGGTGCAGCGTCAAGAAATTGCTGAAAAAATAGGCGGAGGCACAGTTTTAGAAGCTTATGCGGGAAAAGGCGAATTGTCCGACAAGGTCTATGCTAAGAGTGACGCTGACAAGATTGTGATGGTGGATAAAGATGAGAAACTTTTAGAAAAAGCTGACAAAAGACTTGACGGCAAAGTCCACCATGAAGCTATTGCCAGTGACAATGTTGAATGGCTTGAAAACGAAATGAAGCCTGAGCAACTGAAAAACTTGAAGCTGGTGGACTTCGACGCTTTCGGAAGTCCAGCCAAACCCATGCGGTCTTTCTTTAAGCATTTTCCAATAAGGCGGAAGATGTTTGTCACGGTTACTGATGGTTCAAAAATCTTTTTAGGCTACAAGAAAGGCTACGACGCTATGAAGTGGCTGAGACAGAATTATGGCATACAAATAAAAACACAAGGCACAAGGGAAGATCAGATCCGCATTTTAGACGCTTTCATGAAGGCACAAGGTCAAGTTTACGGCTTCAACGTTAAACCTATCAACGTGGCGTATGGGAAGCACCACGCAGTTTACGCAGGCTACGAAATCACGCCAAAGTAGTCTTGTGCTTCACGGCGTGAAGCAACAGAACCTAATCAATTTTCGTTTTCAAAGTGTGTGCTAAAGTAGCCCTCTGCTTCACAAGACGTGTGACTTTAATACGCTTTTTTCCAACACCAGTTGGATTCTTCACCACAGAGCCAATCTTCGCCTTTTTGATCTTGCCAAGTAAACTAATAGGGATATTCTGTTCTTCTGGAATGTCAAGTTGGCGACTTAATGCGCCTTTCTTCTTAATTGCTTTCTGAATCCACTTTTTCCCTTTTCTCTTGCGACTTCTCCACGCCTTCTTGGCTGCTTCAGAATATTTACTCGTTCCTATCACCATAGGAAAAATAATCAACTCGTAAAAACGGCTTTCCTATGAACTTGTATATTTTTCTAGTGAAGGAATCTGTATGGCTAAGAAGAAATGGGGTCCCGGACACCCATTATACGAATACCTGAAGGCTAAAGGCTACAAGGTAGGCAAGCGGAAAGGAAAGGCAAAGAAAGCAAGGAAATCAACTTCAAGAAGTGCAGCGGCAAAGAAAGCATGGAGAACCCGCAGAGGCGGCTAACAAACCTTCAAACTTCCACTTCCACTTTTTTCTGTTTGTAAATTTAAATGCTTCTGTGATTATACGTAATTACGTATTTTTCTTCTGAGCGTTAAATGAGCAACGAACTTGAAGCCCTTTCAACAGTTAAAAACCTATTGGAAAGCATAGATAAAGACAAGCAAAAGTTGGATGAGGAGCTTAAGAAAATCGAGGAAAACGTCGCCGTAATTGAAGGTTTAGTTTACCCTAAGTTTGATGGCGGCGTGCCTAGAGAATTCGTTGAGGAGGAAAAGTTGTTGCATAGTCTTGACGGTTTAAGCAATGCGGTTGGCTATGCGCTTCAGCTTGTTTTAGAGATGGAACGTAAAATCGAACCGTTACAGATGGCAACGTCTGAACAGGAACAGAAGCAGTCTAATTCACAGCAACCCATAATAGTCCAAGCGGGTTCAAGCCCACCGAAGCCGGAGAAGAAAGGGTTCTGGTCTAGCCTTTTAGGCGGATATTTTGATTATAAAACTTTGAGGCTTCAGATGGAAATGCAAGCCAAAACCGAGCCTTCGCCAACGATAACGCAGAGTCAAGAAGTCAAAGACGTATTGCAGTTTGGAAGGCAGATAATTCCCACTTTAAACGAGATAAAAACATGGCTTAAAGCTGGCAAATGCAGACTGTATTTCTTTCAGGACAAAGCCGTGTACTATTACTACCATGTTGAATTGCAGGCGCACTTGAGCAAGGTTATTGGGATAATTCGCAGTTTCGCCAAAAGTTGTATGGAGTATCGCAAGAAAGAACTCGACAGACTTAAGATAGAATTGGGCAAAGCTATAGCGTCAATAGCTCAGGCTGAAGCTTTTGCAGCAGGCCAAAGACAAGTCCTCGAGATCCAGCAGCCAGTTAGCCCAACCGGATTCACTTTTCCCGCACCTCAAAGAAGGAAGCCGCAGGAATGATTATGGCGGAGTTCAGTAGGTTAGATCAAGTCTTATATGTTAATTTGGAGCCGATGTTCTATCCTGGAAAGCATATTTTAGTAGCTGGAGGAGCTGGGTCGGGAAAAACAAGTACACTTCTGCTTATGGCAAAATTATTTTACGACAATAACGAAACAATTGTTTGGCGAGATGATTCCAGCCTGGAATTTTTAAGTTTAGCAGATGAGGTTCCCCTCAAAATTTTTATACCTAGAAACTGCAGATTAAATTACACGCATCCCAACGTGGAATTTTTCGAGTACGACCCCAAAAACATTTTTGGCATATTCAACAATTTCGACCAGAAAAAAATAAATGCAATTTTATTTGACTTGTTCTGTTTTGACATTGGAAAATTCATAAGGTTTTGGAAAGATTTTTTCTACGCTCTTTACAAGTGGAAAAGAACAAAAATGGGAACGGCAGTAGCCTTTTTCACTGATGAATTAAATGATTTGGCGGCTGGCGCAAGGCGTGGCTATATTCCTAAGCAATTAAATCTGGCAAGCAACATTTTTTTCAGTCTCAAAAAATTTCGCAAAGAAAAAATTAGACTTGTTGCATCAACGCATGGATTTAACGACCTGCATAAGCCTGTGCGTGACAGTTTTAATTTTTACATTATCAGAAAAATGCGCCGAGAAGCAGTTCCTGACCGATTCGTAAATTACACGCATTTGATAGAGAAGCTCGATGTCAAAGAGGGAATAGTTGTGGATGAGACTGGAGCTTTCAATCGTATGGAGTTTCCATTATATGTTAAACCAAAAAATGTCAGCGTAACCTTTGAAGGTGACATAGAAGAGCTGGAGACTAGGGAAACGCAGAGGGAGATGGGTATGGCTGTTAAGTATCGTGAGAGGCTTGCAATTTCTGGGAAGGCATTGTTGGATCATGGCGTGGTGAAAAGCTATGATGAGCTTGCGCAGCTTTGGAATGTCTCCACCGGAGAAGCTTGGAAAATTGTGCGTGGAAGAACAGGAACTTGAATTTTTTTTCTTGCTGTCAGATTTATTTTTGCTTCAGATTTATTTTTGTTTCAAATAATTTTTAGAATGATACTGCAACGTTGCAGTATTCTGTCACGTTTGTTAAATTCATGGGAAATAAACTCGTGGCTTTTGTTAAATTCATGGAAAATAATATGCTCATAATGCGGATTATGAGTGTTTCAACGTATTTTTCATAGGGGTCTGAATGGAAAACTCAGAAAACAGTAGGGGAAAAGAAGTTAAGTTAAACACTATAGAGAATCTGAATACAAAAGAAAGCATATTTCAGAGAACGTTAGAGGCAAAAAACCTTCCCAAAGAAACCATCAGTCTTTACCTTGCAGTCGTAAGAAAGTTCACAGGATTCATAGGCTCCAAAGATGCGTACTCCAAAGCGGATGTGATTCTCTTTCTATCTGAACAAAGAAGACTAGGCAAAAAAGGTGCGACTTTACGCTTCTACTTTTCAACGCTTAAACGGTTCTTTAAATCGTTAAATTTTGCATGGGAATTTGATGTTGGCGACGCACCGAAAATCGAGGAACAATATCAACCCATGTTTGAGGACCAGGAAATTGAAGCCATGGAAAAGGTTGCCGAGAAAAGAGGGCTACGTGACCTAGCAATAGTTCGCCTTTCACATATTCTGGGACCGAGACGAGTTGAATTAAGCAAGATGGATAGGGCAGACTATCGGAAACCTGAAATCTTCATAAAAACTGCAAAACATGGAAACCCAGTTTGGAACTACATGGATGAGAAAACCTGTGCCGTTCTTGACGCTTACTTAGCAACTCGCAGAGATCGCAATCCAGCAATGTTTGTGCGTGGTCGAGGCAAATCAAGATTAAGCACACGTCAGCTTTCCGACATTCTAAAACGGATAAGGGAAGAAGCTGGAATCAACAAGTCTCGGGCAGGATTTCATGCAGCTAGACGCAAACAAGTCACCGACATGGACATGCGTGGCGCCACACCTAAAGAAATCACGATTTACAAAGGCTGGAAAGATGATAAAACGGTTCTACGCTACACGAAGCCAAAGCCAGAGCAAGTGAAAGAAAAAATGTTGCAGATAACAACTGAACGTAGCCAACTTGGTGGATAAAAAGTTTTATATACTTTTAAATCAGATAAAATGATTCTGTGTGATATAATATGAGGAGATGGATATGAGGAAAATTTCAGAACCAGTCAAGGTAGCTGTCGCAACCAGTTTAATAATTGCTCTGGCTGTAGTCGCAGTTGCTGCTTCTTACACATTGTGGCAAGGCAGAATCCAATGGAATATTCCGGCTCCATCCAAAGAATTTGAAGTTTACTACAATGGTGCTTTGCTAGAATCGCCATACCTTAACGACTTGGGAAACGTCGTGATTGGAACTCAGACGTTTGATTTTGTCATTAAAAACGTCGGAACTGTGGAGATTACTATCAACGTTGCAAGTGAAGCTAAAGTTAATTGTACAGCATCATGGTCAAACAGCGTTTACACGATACCAGTTGGCGAGAATGTCACGGCAACGCTTACTTTGAATATAGCGTTCGGCTCCGGAAGCTATGATTGGACATTCCAAAGCATCTAAGGAGGTTTCGCAAGCATCTAGGGAGGTCTTCCATTTTCTCTTTTTTTTAAATATTTATTTATCTTCTGAGGTGGTTATTGTTGCGGTTGGTTAGTTACGTTTTCATGGCTGCTGTGCTGGTTGTCGTGTGTCTTGCTTATGTTCAGTTTTGGTGGATGGTTGTCCAAGGCGAGCTGCCCCAAGTGAGCAGTTGGATCGCGCAGGTTTCAAGTGGCACCGATGTTGACGTGCATGTTCAGGCTTCAGCAAGCGTCCTTGTTGAGCGTTTGGGCCTGCCCGTTTATGCCAGTGGTTTTCCGTACTTGTGGCCATTGCATATGCTGTTTTTCACGCTGGTTTGGACATTGTTTCTGATGGTTGCTTTTGTTGACTTGGTTTGGAGGATTCGGCTTTGAGGCAAATTTGGGGGATAGCGAGGAAAAAACCTGTGATTATAAAATTTAGAGAGGTTGAACCTGTAACAACGTTCAAAGGTCAAAAAGGCGAATATGTGCAGACCCATGAAGGTGAACTGTTCGCTTTTGCAGGGGAAGATTTCATAATCAAGGGAGTTAAAGGCGAACTCTATCCCATTAAGAAAGAAATTTTCTATGAAACTTATACTGTTTTGAAGGGAAGGAGGGGCTAAACTGTGAGTGTTAAAGAGTCCCTTGTTTTTCCGTTGCCTTCGCCTTATTCGATGCAGTGCACCGTGACCAATGATAACGGCGACAAAGAAACGGTTACGGTTGTGATTGTTCCAACTAGTTTCACTCGGAAAGACGCTTTCACATGGCAAATTGGGTATTCCTGCTCGAGAGGACGCGGTTGCAAATGCGAAGAATGCACATATTCGTATAAACCGAGGAATCTCAGATGAATGTTTGGAAGACCTGGGCTTTAATGGGTTTTTACTGGTTCATTGTCTGCTTGATTGCTGGAGAGGAGTCGCTGTATGATTTTGCCTTTATCTTGACGTTTGTGGGCTATTATCTGAGCTGGTTCTTGGTTGCAGTCACAGCCGTAGCCTTAGCGGATAGGAAACTTCACCTTAAAACACGAGTTAAAGGCTGGTTCAAATGAATGTCCATGTCTATGACCAACACTTCAACATTTCAGAGTTTAAGCTTTCCTTAGCGGAATGGATTAGACTGA
>Ga0315280_10002634_pt1 | contig 28793 bp, 30 predicted proteins | sample YL17G06_40_MG_FD_203697 | JGI IMG/M metagenome (GOLD analysis project Ga0315280, IMG submission 203697) | Sediment microbial communities from Yellowstone Lake, YNP, Wyoming, USA - YL17G06_40 | ecosystem: Environmental > Aquatic > Freshwater > Lake > Sediment | place: USA: Wyoming | collected... | reverse complement strand
GTGCTAAAGATGAAACACCTGTCATAGTTGTACCATTAGAATATACTAAAATTATATTGGTTATAGTCTGAGAGGATGGGTTAGAATAATATATTAGAGTAGATGATACACTGTCGATTTTTAGATATGCACCTGCACACTTTGTTTGGTTTGTTGCTGTTGTCTCTACGCTGCTGGTAGTAGTTCTTGTAAAACTGGTGAGCCATATTGATATTATACCGGCTATTGCAATGACAGCAGCTATAAGTAAAACAGTTGCGATAAGTGGGCTAACTCCTTTAAGTCCCATATATTAATATTAAATTTAATTATTTATAACTGTTTAGAAAAGTGGAGAATATGGAAGAGAAAATAATAACTGTTAATATCAGGAAAAAACTGCTGAGAACGCCTAAATGGAGAAGGGCGAGCCATGCAGCAAGAATTCTTAGAGATACTCTAAAGAAGAGGTTGAAGACTGAAGTAAAATTGAGCAAAGACATAAATGAAAAAATTTGGGCTAAGGGGATCGAAAATCCAGCATCAAAAATAAGGATAAGAGTTGTGAAAATCGATGAAAAGACTTCTAGGGCAGAACTAGCTTAACTGTTCCCAAATGCTCATGTGGCATTTTCCGCAATAGTATCTGGTCTTTTCTTTTTCCTTGTGCTGAGCCATCAGAACCTCATCACCACATCTAGGGCAGCTTCTTCTCGTCTTCTCCATCTTTCCTTCTTTCAATTCCAGGAAATCACTTTGCTTCACTGGTTTGTGCTTCATTTTTTCTCTCCTTTTTCTCCTTTGGTTTTTGGCTTCTCCTTATAGATTTTTACTTTAGCGAAAGACTCGCTAATCCCTTTTTTAGTGAAAATATAATCTATAAAAATTTGGTCTTCGGGAACAGAATACTTTGATGCCAATTGTTTTATCAGATCTTGCTTAGTTGGTGTGGAAGCTCCTGTATGCTTAATCTCTACCTTCAACTCTTTTCTTTCAAGCAATGGGTTCTCTTTTTCTTCTTTTACTTCTAGTTCCATATTCTCAAACTATGGAAGTCTAAGCTAAAAAGGGTTTTGGTTCAATCAAAGCTTTAAGGTATTCATAAATTCTTGAGAAAATGCTTGGAGGAGAGTAATATTCGCCTAAAACTCCTGAAGCTAATTTCATTGTCTCTACACTTGAAGGAGTGTAGCTCTTGTACAAAACAGTTGGTATGCCTCTAGCCAGGCTTTTTTGCACATTTATGTCGAATGGAATTTTTGCTATGACCGGTAATCCTGTCAGTTCTTCCACATCTCTATCTGTAAGCTCGAATGTGCTTTTTCTAACCATGTTGAGGACTACTCCCAGAGGTATTATGTCCATTTGCTTGATGATTTTGTAGCCACGAACAATATCTGCTATTGCATTCATATGAGGGGTTGTGATGAAAATCACTTCACTGCTGGAATTCAAGACGCTCATCGCCTCTCTACCAAAACCTGGTGCAGAATCAAGAAGAACAATGTCAGTATTCTCAATACATTCGATAGAAGATTTCAGTTCGTTTATCTCCAATCCGGTCAACTGCTCAAGCTCCAAAGATGCAGGAATGATTTTTACTCCACTCGAATGGAAATACAGCGCTTCCGGCAGAGTTGCTTCTTTCCTCAGCACATGATTTAATGTTTTGTTGTAATAGAATAAGCCGAAACAAAAACCGAGGTGGGATGCGGTTACATTGCAATCTACAAGCGTCACTCTTCTGCCAAATCGCGATAGTGCCACCCCTAGATTTGCAACAAGTGTAGTTTTACCCACACCACCCTTACCGGAGACTATACCAATTATCCTAGGCAAGACATTACCTAATTATTATTTGATTAAACTTTCATAAATTGATAAAGTTTTTTTGGCTGCAATATCCCAAGTGAACTCTTTCAAAACTCTTTTTCTTCCGTTCTTCCCCCATTTCTTCGCTTCATCAAAATTCTTCAAAACTTCTTTTATCCCCCATGCTATGTCCTCAGGGTTTTCACCGTTAACATGTACACCACTCCTATCCTCACCGGAAGGAATTATCTGCTCTCTCAGGCCGTTTACGCCTGCAGCTCCAACTACTACAGGTTTCTCCATGCTCATAGCTTCTAAACTGACAATACCAAAAGGTTCAGATAAAGAGGGAAATACACATAGATCAGCTAAAGCATAATGCAGAATTCTTTCATCTTCTTCAACCCATTCAGATCTGATATTGACTTTATCAGCGATGCCGTGCTTTTGGACATGAACAATCAGATCGCCATATTGCTCTCCTTTTCCTAGAATTAACAATCTAGTATTTGGATATTCTTTTAGAATAGAAGGCATCGCATGAACGAGATTGTAAACACCTTTGACCCAGGTCAGTCTGCCAACAAAGAGAATAACTTTTTCATTAGGTTTTATTCCGTATTTTTCTCTCAAGTCTTCCAATTTCTTCTTGTCTACTTTTGCAGGATTGTATTTTTCTGGGTCACAACCATTCCAGCATACACTTATTCTTTCAGAAGGGTAGCCGAGAGAAACAAGATAATCTTTCATTGAATTTGATACGGTAATGATCTGATTTGCCCTCTCAGCCATAGTTCTTTCTAAATGCTTAACCACTGCCGATCCCCCGCCCAAGCTCCTCTGCTCTTCGACAGAGTGTAGGTGCAGAGCTATTGGCATTTTTTTCAAATCCTTCTTGATCAGCAAACCAGAAATTGAGGAAAGCCAATCATGCACAGCAACGACATCGAACTTCCTTCCCTGTTTTTTAATAAGATCGTTAACAAACTTTGAAGCAGAAAGCAAATTGTAGGTGAAGATGTCCGAAAACAACTTAATATTCTGTCCCCATTTTCTCAAATCCTCTGTAACTAAAAATGGAAATATATCGCTAGAATCAATTATAAGAGGCCTGTGAATCTCTATCCCATTCCATGTTTCACGCGTTGGCAGCGTCCCGTCATTTAGCGTGAAAACTGTTACCTCATGTCCAAGCTCCTCAAATTTTTTTGTGATCTCTATAGCATAAGTGCCTAAACCGCCGACTAACCTCGGATGAAATTCCCATACAAAGAATGCAATATTCATATAATTATCTCTTATTAGCCGAATCTTAAGTTTTTGGCCACTTCCTCTGGTAGTGTCTCGATAACAGGTTCCTGATGCATTAATTCCATGAATCCTATATCCGAAACGTAATATTTAGCTAAAACTGGCCTAGAAGTTATTTTCAGGTTAAGCAGAAAGTAGTCACTTATACTTTTATCAAGAGAGGCTGAGAACACCACCATGTTTAGGCTTCTCACTTTATTTGCCCACAATTTTTTGAAAAGTTTGGATAAACCATTTGCAAGATCTCGTATTTGTTTGGTTTTCATTTGGGACAAATTGGAAATGCCTTTGCATACCCCGGAGATTTGATTGTTTCTTATTGGAGCGAAATCTACAATCCAAGAAAAACTTCCCGTCTCACCAATGAATCTTTTTCTATTCTTCTTTTCACTCTTCACCAAATCCAGCCAAAAATTTGTTCTTGTTTTTTTGAAGTATTTCAAGCTTTTTTCAACTAGTAGATTAGTCATGAAAGTTGGTTTGCCATCTAGAATGATTTGAAAGTGAGGATGAATTATCGAGGCAGCCGCAGGTGGCATGTAATTGAAATTCATAGAAGGATATTTGAACGCGGGCTTCTTTCTGTTTGCAGCTTTAAAAAAATCTATGCTGTTTTCTATTGAATCGAACAATATTTTTGGAGAAATCTCATTCAAAGCAAGATAATGCTTTTTTGGCGAGAACACGGTAACACCATGAAAAACGCTGAACGGATAGAGATTCGGTACTATGACAGAATTTCCATGAATAAACCTGTCTTTTATGTCGACGAATTTTGGAGTAATCCTGAATACATTCTTTGGGCAAAAGGGGCATTTTTGTTTTGACTTTTCTATTAACGGTTTAATTGATTCTACTTCTGCTAAACCGGGATGGACTCTTTTTGACCTATTGATATTTAACCTGCAAGCCATTTCTGTCAAAGGGTCCTTTCTTAGTTCGATCTCCTGCTGATCTACGGCAAAATTCAATAAAGGATTTCTGATTTTTGTCTTCAGGCTTCTTTTCTCAAACTGTATCATATAATTAATTTGGAGATTAAATTAATAATTAATGAGCATCGATGTTGTTGTCATAGGAGACATGAATGTGGATTTGCTTACTAATCCGATTAGTTCTCTGCCAAAAAAAGATTTCCAGATTTTAATTCCTTCAATCAATTTACAAATTGGAGGAGGGGCTGCAAACTTTGCCTTTGCAATTTCTAAGCTTGGTTTAAAAACAAGATTGATCGGCTTAGTTGGAAAAGACATTTTTGGGGAATACATCACTAGAAAGGCAAAAGAATTCGGAATTGAAAGCAAAATAAGAAAAATAGATAGAGAAAAAACTGGAATAACACTTGGTGTCCAGTTTAAAGACGGTTCAAGATCTCTTCTAACTTTCAGGGGAACAAACTCTTTGCTTTCAAAAAAAGATTTTAAATTAGAAGATATAGAAGGAAAAGCAATTCACATAGGAGGATACAATTTTTTAGACAAACTAAGAAAAGATGTTTATAAAATTGTAAAATATGCCAAAAAGAAAAAAATGCTAGTGAGTTTAGAACCAGACATAAAAAGTGGAATGAGATTTGATATCAAAAATTTGAGAAAAGTTTTGAAATTTGTTGATCTGTTCTTTCCAAACAGAAAAGAAGGTGAGATACTAACAGCTAAAAAAGAAAAGCGGGAAATAGTAAAAAGTCTTCTAAATCTTGGCTGTAGAGTTGTCGCTCTAAAGTGTGGAGAAAAAGGATGTGTTGTTGGAAGTAAAAATAAAATCTTTACAATAGAAGGAATTAAGGTGAAGGCAGTTAATCCCACTGGAATAGGTGACATATTCAATGCCGCTTTTGTTTTCAACTACATCAAGACCAGAGACATAAAGAAGGCGGGTGTTTTTGCGAATGTAGTTGGCGCTTTAGCAATAACAAAAAGTGGTGAAGATCGATTCCTAACTGAAAAAGAAGTGATAAGATTTGAGAGACAACCATGAAAAGAAAGATAAAAAGAATTTTTGAAAGAAGTATAAAAGTAATTAAAGATTGCTCTTTGAAAAATGGTGCAATAGTTGCTGCTAACCCAAAAGATCCAGATTATCCACAAGGTGTTAAAAATTATTATTATGTTTGGCCAAGGGATGCAAGCTTTTTTTGTGTTGCTTGTGATTTGATCGGTTTGAGAAAAATTCCTGAAAGGTTTTTTAATTGGTGTTGGAGAGCTGAAGAATTCAAAGAAAAGGGAGTTTTTTACATGAGATACTATCCCAGTGGCAAAATGTATGGGAGGCAATTCCAACCTGATCAAACTGGATCACTGCTTTGGGCAATAGAACATCACTCTAAATACTGGAATGTAAACAAATTTACTGACTTAATAGAAAAAGCAGCTGATGGGATTTGTTCTTCTTGGAATGGTAGATGTTTCAGAAGGTCTTATGACATTTGGGAAGAGAAAGTTGCTTCTCCTAAAAAAGGAGAGAACTTTACTTATTCTCTTGTTATGAACATAAAAGGATTAAGCTCTGCAATTGAATTAATCAGGTCAAAAACAGAATGGGTAACATGCAAAAATCAAATGAAAAAGGAAATTGAAAATGCTTACGATAAAAAATTAGGTTATTTTGTTAGAAAATTTAACGGACATAAAGATATTAGCATTGATTCTTCTATTCTAGGTTTGTCCTGGCCAAGCGATGTAATAAAGCCAAATGATTTCAGAATGAGGTCAACCGTCGATAAAATAGTTAAGACTAATAGTATAGAAAATGGGGGGATAATGAGATATAAGGGGGATAGATATGCTGGATTTTTGAGAAGAAAAGAAGCTGGGGCATGGCCTGTTCTTAACTTTTGGTTATCTGCCTATTTTTACAAATTGGGAGAAAAAGAAAAGGCAAGAAAATATTTTAATTGGGTTATTGAACGAGTAGATGAAAAATTACCAGAACAAATTAAAAATGGTAAGCCTGCTTCAATAATTCCTTTAGCTTGGTCTCATGCAATGTTTATAATTACAGGAAGATTTTTGAAGTTATTCTGAAGAAAAAATCATATTTTAGTTTATTTGAATTTGTCAAAAAATTTTGTTCGAATATTATTTAATTTGTTTTTTTTTTGTCAAAATATTGTATTAATTGTTATTTTTACCATTAATGCGCACACAATAACAAAAATTTTAACAGATTTTCTTTTTCATCTTATCGTTAACCCAGACTATGAGACAGGAGAGGAGATAAATTATCACTAATTCTAAAATGAAATATTCATAAGCAATAAATTGGCCACATTTCAATTCTTCAAGTTTTTTACATTCAAGAAACTGGTTCAAAGGAACTACAGATATATACACCGGGCACCCAGTTGGATAACCTATTGCCATACATTGTGTTTCCATTGATACAGGAATTCCTATGAATATCAATATCATAAAAATAATAATACCAAATATCAAAAATTTTTTCCACTCTGGTTTCAAAAACTCTTTCCAATTCATCCGACCAATTCTCTATACACAGCTAAAGTCTGTTCAGCAATCTTATCCCAAGTAAAAGCCTTCTCTGCCGCCTCTCTCCCATTCTTTCCCATCCATCTCGCCCTTTCTAGATTTGAAAATATATTTTTAACCCCCCAAGCTATTGAATTTGGGTTCTGATAGACTTTCAATCCTGTGACATCATGCCATACTATTTCTCCAGCTCCTGTGCCATGAGTTGCTATAACCGGCTTACCTGAAGCCCAAGATTCCAAAACAACAATACCAAATGGCTCATTCCTGCTCGGCACAACAACACAGTCGCATGCTTTGAGCAGATTAGCCTTATCCTCATTAGAAATATATCCTGTAAATCTTACAGCATGCGCTACATTCAATTGCCTTGTCCTGTTTTCCAGCTGGCCTTTCATATCTCCGTCACCAACAAAAACAACCTTTGCATTCGGATAGTCTTTAATGATATCCGGCACTGCTTCCAAAAGCATGTCAGGCCCTTTCTGATTGGTTATTCTACCAATAAAAAGTGCAACAGGGTCATAAACTCCAATCCCATACTTTTTCTTTGCATCATTCCAAGGATCTATGAAACCGTCGAACTTGTGAGCCCATATGCCGTTGTGTATTACCCTTATTTTGTTCTCTGGTACGCGATGAATCCACTGCGTCTCATTTTTCATGAATTGTGAGCAAACAATAACCCTCTCGGCTATGTATGTGCCATACCACTCTGTGTTTTTAATTGCATTAGCGGGTCCACCATGGAAGTGATTGCCATCTCTCCCAAACTGGTTTGAATGTAAAGTCCAGACAATTCTTTTGTTTCTTCCATTTTTTATATCACTTAGAGCATTGACAACATGCCAGTCATGTCCATGAATTATATCAAAAGCACCGGAAACATTCTCTGTTTCGAAGAAGTAGTGTGCCATAGATTTGCTCATGTTGTTCATTTCCTGTATAAAATCATTGCTGAAAGCAAAAGGGCATCTGTGGTAATGCACCCCATCTATTACTTCATAGATTTTTTGGTTCGGTCCTATTCTTGTGAAGACGTGAACTTCATTCCCCTTTCTCTGCAATGCTGCTGCCAGCTCAGTTACATGAACGGATAGCCCTCCGACTGAGATAGAATGCAAGGATTCCCAAGAAAATAAACCAATTCTCATTTTATGCGCCAATACCTATTTAAGATTATCTAAAAACTTTTATATATATATTCTATTTTTCTGTTTGCATGTCCTATAATTCTTTCTCCCTGTTCAAACCAGAATTCTGTGCCCCAATAGACATAGCAGCTGGTTTCAGCAACAAGCAAAGCACGCTTAGCTTCTTCAAAAGAATTTTTCAATTGTTCATTTAACTTCTTATCTTCTAGAAATGCCTTCAATTCTGAGAATTTTTTGCTCAATTTTTCAATTTTCCCAATCATCTCTGAGCGTTTTGTCCCTTCAACCCAAAATCTATGAGTGCTCACCCAAGAGGAACCAAGAGTTTTAATTTTTATTTCGCTATTTGGTGATATTTCCCCATTTTTTTCATAATATCTATGAAGGAATTTGGTTACGCACATCGAAAAAATCTTGTTATCGACTTTCCTTTTAAAAAATGGGACAAACGTTTTTGGAAAGAACTCATTCATCATCACATTTCCATTTTCTCCATCGCTAGCAGATACTATGAGAGCAGGCTTGTCTTCGATACCACAAATCTTCCCTGCTTTCACCGATTGGATGTAGACCTCATCAGCGCTGCAACCGCTCTGCTGGTCAATAAAATAAGTTGGAATTCTAAAAATTACTGATATCTTTTGATCTTTCGCTTTAAGAACATGCGGCTGGCAAGCAGCTTGAATTCTTTTCTCGAGTGATAGCTGCTCATAACCCTCAATAGATTGCAGCGGTAGGATAACCCATTCATAGCCTGCGTCTAAAATCAATTTAATCAGTTTTTCCAGTTTGTCCTCAAATCCTGGAACAGCCATTTCAGGGAGCCAGAATCCTTTCACTCTTTCTAAGGCATTTCTACCAAATAATTTTTTAAAAACATTCCTCCATTCAACAATCTGATAGCTCCAATCCTCCTCAGGTGTGGTAGGAAAATAACAGTGAGAATAAGCTGTACCAGCAAACTCCATGCAATCGGGATGTTCGTTCAAACATCTCTTTAATTCTCTAATTATATTTCCAATTTTTTCTCCTTCAACCTCTATGTTGACAAAAGATTTTTCTTTACACAGTTCGTCTAAGCTCTCCAACAAAATTCCAGAATAGTCAAGCATTACCCTTGGCTCAAACCCTTGTCTCTTTAGCTGATGCACATACTTAGCAGGATTCTTGTAGGCTCTAGCAATTAACTTCGCGTCCCATCTCTCTCTGGAGTCTTTGGCATGGAGCATTTTTTGCAGATTACTTTCCAGCCCGTTATCCGACCAAATCAATGGCTGGTGCATGTGGAGCCATGGCACATAGCAGGCAATCATATGTTTTATTTTAACTCCTGAGAATTTTAAAATAGTGGAAAGATGATTTTTAAGTTTAAGATAAAAGAAAAGAACGGTAGAATTAAATTAACATTTGGAAAGAAAGTTAAACCCTGGAAAAGGTTTGCTTCCCAAATAATAAATGATAACGTAATTCTTGATGTAAAAAATGCTAGGAAATTTTTAAAAGCTAAAGGAAATAAAGAAGTCTATAGAGTATTCCATTTTGATGCAAACGGTTTATCTTGCGACTTTACACTGTTGCGCCATGGTATTTTCTCTACTTCAAGTATAGGAGAACCATTTTTGACATATGGGCATTTGCATGAAAAAAACATGGGTGAGGCTTATTCGGTTCTAAAGAATGATTGTTTTTTTGAACTTACAGATAAAAGGAGATTCGAAACCTTCATTGTATACCTGAAGAAAGAAGATTCGATATTCATCCATCCTAGATTTTTGCACAGGATAATCTCCTACAAAAAAGATTGCCTAGTTTTAAACTTTGTGCCGAAAGAAGCTGGGCACAACTATAACATAATTAAAAACAAGGGATTTCCTGTTCATTTGATTTACTACTTAAAAGATGGTACAATTGCGCTTGTAAAAAACAAAAAATACAGGAAGGTAAAGTTCAACTTTGTTAAAAGGATAAAAACAAAAGTAGACCCAATAAGAGTTTTTGGAAAAAATCCTGAAAATTTGAAGAAGATTTTAGAAAATCCTAAAAAATATGAAAAATTTTATTTTTAAAACATGAATCGGATACTTTATGTACAATACATAGGAACTAGGCTATTGCCTTGTTATAAATTCTGATTTCGTCTATAGTACCATAGAAAAAAGAGCCTGCTGGACCTTCTCCAATTGGCCAGTTTGAAGTTCTTGCACCTATCTTCACTGACTGGTCTGTTGTTTGTATATCTCCACTACCAGTATACTCTCTCTGCAAAATACCGTTGATGAATGTTTTAACTGTAGAACCCTCATAAGTCAATGCAACATGAGTCCATGTATTTGTTTGAACAGGCCCTCCACCATCTTTCCATCCACACTGATGATCTGGTAGGCCAGCAACACCGCCTAAATACCAAGCAAAGTTATAAGTAGGAATTTGATCCGTAGCAAAACCGCAAGCATAAGCAGGATTGGTGTTGTCATGAACAGCTATTTCATATGGAATTCCCTCTTTGTTTAGGATTATATTATTATCTGTTCGACCTGTAATATCTGTCAATTTTATCCAAGCTTCGATTGTGATCTCTGCTGTGATATTTAAGCTAGTTGAGTGTGACATGTTAACATAATCATCTATCCCATCAAATTGCAAGGCAGGGCCAAATTTACCATCAACCCATTGTGGTGGAGTATTACCATCAGCATTAGTTAAATTGGCATCGTATAAAACTCCATCATTTTTATATTCAGAGCTATCTCCAGCGGTAGTACCAGAACCTTCATTGAAGCTCTGCCACAATACTAAGGAGGTTGGTTTTTGTGCACAGTATGATGTAGCTGTTGCTGCCTTGCCAATAGGTGGGATTATTCTATAGATACAGCTTCTTCCTGTCACTCCTTCGCATGTGTCTTTATAGTTAATGGTCTTTCCAGGCTCTATTGCCCCTTGGAAAGAGGCAGTTAGAATATCGTCAGAAGGAGAGGCTTGTTTTATGTTTAAAGAGGTGATAGCTGTTGTTCCTATGTTCCTTATTGTAATGGTCACTTCTCCTCCCTCACAGAAAGAGTCTACTATCTCTATTTCTTGGACAGTTCCTGTGAACACTCCTGTTATATACATGTAAGCAGTTCCTGCTAGAGCGATTGTTATTATCAGCATAAGAACAGTGGCTATTACTGCTGAGACACCCTTTTTCATCAACGTTCCCTTGTTAAATACTTGTAGAACAAATTAAATTAAATCATTCTATAGTTGGCAAAACTTTATTTTATAAGAAGATGAAATTTGATAATATGAAGCCAGAAGAAATATTTGGAGTAAATGCAGGAAAGGTTTGGCATATTTTGAAGAATAAAGGGGCAGTGAGCGCAACAGTGATAGCAGAGGAGGCTCAGCTAAAAACTAATGAAGTGTTCGGAGCTTTAGGCTGGCTCGGAAAAGAGGAAAAAATACAGATAATAAACAGCAAGAAAGGACTGCTATACAAATTAACAGAATGATCAAAACTTTGGAGTTTGTATAATCCTGTATTCTTTGTCATTCATACTTTTATAACGCACGCTCAACCTGTTCTCAGATCTTTCAAGCATCAAATCGACAAAATCATCGCCAATCCTTTTCCTTCTAACAACCTTCATCCCATCGAATAAAGACGGTGAGACTGTTATCGTGTTGCTTAAAGCATCGACTCTAATTCCCAGCATATACTCGTCGATGCATCTTACCACCAAAGCAGAGCTCCATCCCTGAAGGCAAGCACCCTCTTCCCTCAGATTCTCCTTGGTTAGGATTAGGCTTCCGTCCTCAGAATTCCAAGCCTCACCTATCGCACCAACACAGCTTTTATTCAAGCTGTCTGACAATATTCCAAGATAGTAAATGCCTTTCTCCGGCCTGCTATTCTTGAATTCTGCACACGCAGCCAAAGCAGTTATCCAACCCCATGTGCTACCATTGTGATAACCCGCAGGGTTATAAACCAAACCATTCCTTGAGACAGTTCTTACCCCGAATGGAGAAGAAAATTCTTCACTCTCTATCCTATCCAAAACTTGCTTTGAATTTTGGGATAAGCCGAATAACAATGGGAAGATAGAATTTATTGTTTTAGTCGCATCACTGCCATCAATCCTGTCAAAATAAAATTGATCCTTTTCATTCCAAAATCTTCTTTCAAACTTTCTTTCTATATCCATGGCATGCTCTTTGACCATTCTTGCCCTGTTCGAATCTCCTAAGATTTGGAACAAATTCCCAGCAGACTTTAAAGCTTCTGTCAAGAAAACTTGAATCTCTATTGGCTTTCCAGTTCTGTCCAAAGTGTCCATCCATGTTTCCTTACCAATAGCTTCGATAAAACCGTCTCTATCCTTATCTTTTTGCCTGCACCAATCCACAGCCTTTACCAAAACCTCTTTAACTTCATTTAGAAGCTGAATATCACCAGAGTTTTTAACATAATGATTCAATGCAATTATCCAGAGCAATGTTGCATCTGCAGAGTTATAATCAGTTTTGCCATTCATATAAATAGTATTTGGAATGCACCCATCAGAATGAAATCTTGCAAGTGTTATGAGCGCATTTTTTGCAGACTCAAAATCTCCATAATCTATAACCGCAGGAAGAATCCAACCTGAATCCCTCCCCCAGATTTGTGTGAACCAAGGAAAACCTGCAAAATATCCAAAACCGAAATCAGAATTGTGTGCTAGCTTCTCTGTGCTAATAACACTCTGTCTAAAAAGTTCGTCTAAATAATCAATACCAGTATTCAATTTGGAATCTAAATTCAGGCTAGAATATCTCTTCTCCTTTTCTACAAGGCTTGAAATTAAAGATTTGAATGCACTTTCATAGTATAGGTTAGCCTCATTCTCACTCTTCCCACATGAAAATACAAAAATCAAATCTTCCCTCGACCCTGCATTCAAAACCAAATCTATCGAATATGTTCCGGGAATGAAATATCTTTGTTTTTCTCCAGAAGGATAGTGTTCTCTATACTCTTGAGTCAGTTCTATTTTGCCGGACGGAAAACTGCCAAAAATTAACGAGCCTTTCTCTGAATTGGCAATGGTTTTGCCCTCTAGATTTTTTACTGTATAGGTTCTTTCATGCCAGTTCTCTTCCCTTTCTCTTATGTTTATTGCGACTTCCAAGGATAGCGAAACTTCCTCTTTTTCATTAGTAAGATTCTGCAGTGTCAAAATGCAAACCAAAGCCTTAGCACCTTCAGGCAAGAAAAGGAACTCTTTCGCAGATATGCTGTTCAAATCAAAGTGGTGAATAGAATAACTTTCACTACTTTCAAAACTTGTACAGTTCTTAGGTGAAAGCCATTCGTTGTTGATTCTGAACGCATAGTACTCTAGGAATTTGCAAGGCATCGCCCACAAACCCGTCCACTTGTTTTTAAACCCAGTGTCACAGAATCTATAGAAAAAGGCTTTTTTACCTGAAAGTATATAAGAACGCTGAGAGAGATTCTTAGCCAGTAATAAGTCCATATACTTTTTTTAGTTTTTTAAATCATTAACTTTATTTTAAGGCTTGCCTATAAAATAATAATGACCTCGATAAGTCTCAATTTTCAGGTTCATCAACCTTTCAGACTTGCCAGTTTCCAGCCAGATGGCAATATAAGCAACGACAGTATTTCCCAGCATTACTTCAATCATGGCTTGGATAAGTGGGTTTTTGACAGAGTTGCGAACAGATGCTACTTTCCAGCAAACAAAACAATTCTTGAATTGATAGATAACTTAAAGCATGAGAAAAAGAAGTTCAAAGTCAGCTACTCGGTCACAGGTATATTCCTAGAGCTATGCGAAATGTTCAACAAGGATTTGCTTGACAGTTTTAAGCAATTGGCAGATACTAAATGTGTGGAATTTCTCGGGGAGACTTATTACCACTCTCTTGCTAGTCTGTTCGAATACAAAGGGGAGTTTATTGAACAGGTAAATATGCATAAGCAGGCGATAAAGGATTTGTTGAATTTCAAACCAAGAGTTTTCATCAATACCGAAATGATTTACAACAATCTCATTGCAAAAATCGCTGAAGAGCTTGGTTTTGAGGCAATCTTCACTGAAGGAACAGAAAAAATTCTTGGCTGGCGAAGTCCAAATTATGTGTACTCGAGAAAGCAATGCTTCCCTGGCGATCCAAGAATAGAAAAAAGAATTAAAGTTCTTCTAAGGAATTATAGGCTTAGCGATGATATAGGATACAGATTTTCGGCAAAGGATTGGGACCAGTGGCCATTGACCGCAGAGAAATATGCTGCCTGGCTATCGGCTACTCTTGGTCAATGTATCAATTTATTCATAGATTATGAAACTTTTGGGGAACATCAATGGCAAGAGTCTGGCATATTCTGGTTTTTGAAAGCTTTGCCTTTTGCAGCTTTAAAATATGACAATCTCGAATTTTTGACTCCAAGCGAGATTATAAGAAAACATGAACCTGTTGGTGAGATAGATGTTTTCGAATTTTCAACAGTATCTTGGGCTGACATGGAGAGAGATACCTCTGCATGGCTTGGCAACAGGATGCAGCAGATTTGCTTTGACGAATTGAAAAACCTAGAACAGTTTGTCAAAAAGCTAAATAACCAAGAGTTGACAAAAATCTGGAGGACATTGCAGATAAGCGACCATTTATACTACTGCTGTACGAAGTGGTGGGGAGATGGTGATGTACACAAATATTTTTCCTGTTTTCCTACAGCACAGGATGGGTTTGCAAATTTCATGAATATAATTTCTGATTTCAAGGCAAGAGTTTTGACAGAATTGATGAAAGAAGAAGATTATTTAAAACGTAAATTATAATTTCTCAAATCTTTTTTCCAATTTTTTCTTTATCTCGGTAATTGTTGTATATTCTAGCTCGCTTTGCGGTAGCAAGTGAGGCTCAAAAGGACCATGTCTTCTTATATAATCCATAATTTCGTTACATTTTTGCCTGGCTAAATCAAATGCAGGATCGTCGAAGAGATCAACAGGACCTTGCAATTTGCCATTGTTCAATTGAAATCCTAGTGCGATAATCCTTGCAGGTGCATCAAAGCGAGTAGGATGAGAATCTTTTTGGCTAACTGGCATAAATGGCACATTATGAGATCCGCGCATTCCACCAGCAACTAAAAATGGGAAAGCGAAAGGTTCTAAAACTTCTCCTACAGCAGGAAAACCTGCTTGACATCTTACTATGCATGCAGGGTCGTCTTTTCCCACATAACGTCCAAGAATCAAGCTTAATCTATCAGTAGAACTAACAGCAGCAATTTCATTGTCAGAATTTCTAGTAACAGACTTTATACAGTATCTATGTGGAGAACCAATGAAAGCAAGTAGATCATATATTTCCTGTGGACATGAAAATCTTATTTTTTTATGTTCAATGACGTCATGAACCTCAAAAGAGAAACCTGCATGCAAATTAGGATCTATAATTAGGCCAGGGGTGTTGAAAGAATCTGCAAACATCTTGTATAATGGCATGTTCCATGCTCCTGGCTCGGTTTTGTCTGCCATGAAGCAAACTATTGGTTCGCTCTTCCTCTCTTCGAAAGAAATTTCACAAACACCAGGACCCATTCCTTTGACATTACCAGAAAAGGCTGTTTTCAATAAATCTTGCCCAGCTCCATACAGTTTTAATGATTTAGCCACATCAGCACATTTCATAAAAGTATCAAAAGCTAACTTGTGAATTTCTGGATTTTCTATAAATTTTGTACTTGTCATTATTAACTCCAAATCGTCGCCGCAATTAGTAATATAAAAGTCTATTAAAAGATGTTCGTCTTTTGCTTTTTGCAAACTTTCTTTTGCAGTTTCGATTAAGTCTGGATGAACTCTTCCATGACCGACTATCGATCCTACATCTGCCTTAATCAAACTGACAGTGATTTTTTCAGTCATTTACCTCTTTATTTATTTTTGTTTGCTTAATAAAAGTAATTATGGAACTTCCTTTGATTTTAGTTAACTTCAAATGTTACTTGGAGGGAACAAGTAAAAATGCAGTTAGGTTGGCTAAGGTTTGCAGAGACGTTGCTAGAAAGCATAAAGTTAACATAGCCGTATCGCCACAATATGCAGACATTTATCAAATAGCTAAAAAAATAAAAATCCCAATCTTTGCTCAGCACATCGACCCGATCGATACAGGAGCTTATACTGGTCATGTTACTGCTTTAGCGATAAAAGAAGCAGGGGCTGTAGGCAGTTTAATCAACCACTCGGAAAGGAAATTAACTCTAAGGGAAATCAGCAAATGCATCGAAATCGCGAGGAAATATGATTTGATTTCTGTCGTTTGCTCTGATAGTTTGATGAAAAGCAAGGACATAGCAATGCTAAATCCTGACTTCATAGCATACGAACCTCCGGAACTTATTTCAACTGGTGTTTCTGTTTCTAAAACCAAACCACAAGTTGTGAGCGAAACTATCAGCTTAGTCAAAAGAATTAGACCTGAGATAAAATTTTTGTGTGGAGCTGGTATAACTAATGGGGAAGATGTTAAAAAGGCTATAGAACTTGGAACAGACGGTGTTCTAGTTGCTTCAGGTGTGGTCAAAGCTGACAACCCAAGAGAAGTTTTGATCGAATTTGCTAAAGCAATTAAACATTAGAATAGATTTTCATACTTCCTTCTATCAAAATTCTTTTTAAAACAAATAGAAAAATTTCTCTTCTGCTCTTGTTCCTTTCCAAAAATTTCATAAAATCAGTAAAAACCTCCTCACTTCCTTTTATTTTAACCAATATCTCTCTAGCTAGCAGTTTGATTTCTCCGCTTGACAGCATGCCAATCAACTAATAGAGATGGGGTTAAGGATTAATCTTTTTCTGTCTATTATAAATTAGTGATAAAATGACAGATTTCAAGATAAGAATACCTGAAAGAATAGAAGAAAGCACAGAGGGAAAAGGAATTGACGAAAGGGCAATATCGGCGACAATAGAAACAGCAAAAACTAGCGAGGAAGCAACGGAAAAACTAACAAGCATAGTAATGGAATCGATAGACATCTCTAAATTCAAGGAAAGACTTGTGGAAGAAGCTTTGAAAGACCCAGAGTTAAGAAATAAAATAATGATAGAGCTAATCAAAAAACTATAGCTCCTTTCTTCAATTTTTATGAAACATTACCTTTAAGGTTAAAAATGACCCTTCTTCAGAGCTTCAACCCCAGGCATAGGTTTTCCTGAAAGATAAGTTATCAAAGCTCCTCCACCTAGGCTAATGTAGGAGAATTTGTTTCTGTCTATTCCTAGTTTTTCTATTGCAACTAAAGTATCCCCTCCACCAATCAAAGAAAATGCTTTAGAATTGGCTATCGAATCGAGGAGTAGTTTTGCCCCTGCATCAAATCCTTGCTTTTCATAAACTCCGGCAGGACCTTTTACCACTATAGTCTTTGCGTTTTTAATTATTTCAGAATATTTTTGAGCAGTTTTGTTCCCGATATCAAGTACTGTCGATTCCACAGGCAACTCCTCTACTGATATTTCCTGTCTTCCATTCTCATCAATCGCAACATCAATTGGCATTTCTATTTTTGTTCCATATTTTTCGAGCAGCTGCTTTGCCTGGGGAACAAGTTTTAGAAAATCTTTTTCTTCATAGAATTTCATTTTTTCTCCCAGGTTAAAGCCCTTAGCAATTAAAAACAGTTCACCGACTGTTCCACAAGTTAGAGCGGTGTCAAGTCTTTTTCCTTCCAACATGTATCTCATTATCGCTATACAGTCATCCGGCTTGACTCCACCCAGAATAAAAATGTTTGGGCGTTTCGGATTCAAAGCTTTCTCACAAGATACTAATTCTCTTTCCATCACTCTTCCTGCATAAGAAGGCAATGTTTCTGTGAAGCCAACAATTGAGGCATGGCTACGATGAGAAGCAGAGAAAGCATCATTAACAAAAATATCTGCAAGCGGAGAGAGCTCTAGCACTATCTGACTGTCAGCGTGTTCTTCTGGGCTCTTCTCCTCAGTTTCATCATCCAAAAACCTGACATTGTCTAACAGCAGAATGTCTTTCGGGCTGAGGAATTTTATTTTTTGTTGAGCTCTTTCACCAACTACATCTGCAACGAATTGAACCCTTCTTCCCACATGCTTTTCTAATAGCTTTGCGTGCTGGCCCAAATGGATGAAATCTGCATCGCCTTTTCTTCCCTGGTGAGCTAGAACTACTACCTTCGCCCCTTTGTCCGATAGCTCTTTGATAGTCTTCGCATGCTCCCTCAACCTATCAGAATCCTGTATGCTTCTGTTAGCAACATCATAAGGGACATTGATGTCTACTCTTATTAGAACTGTTTTGTTTTTTACCTCGACGTCACTCAAGGTCAAAAAATCTTTTTTCATCGATTTTTCACTTATTTTTTCTTTCTTATCTTATCATAAATCCAGACTATGAGACAGGAGAGGAGATAGCTGACGAAAAAATTAATTATTATGGGGAATTTCATATAATTAATCCTATAAATAATTGTACCATATCCAAAAAAGATTTCAGAGTAAAGGCTTTTCCAAACAGTTGCAAAGCCACCTTTCACACCAACCGGAGTAGGTAAGGTAATAGAAGAGGGAAATATAGAAATAAAAAATAATAAAATAAAAAGTATTACAAATATCACAATCTTTCTCCAGTCTGGCTTCAAGATCCCTTTCCAATTCATCTCTTTCTACCTAAACAATATCATTTTAACTCAAAATTTCATTTATACGACTTTCTTTAATTCTTTTTCTTAAATTCATAACTTGATCTTTAATATTATTCCATATTTCTAAATTTTCTGTTTCAAGTACTTACACCAAACTTATTTGCAATCTGATACGTTGAAAGCTTTTCTTTCCTATAGAGATTATTTAATACTTCTGGATTTTGGTATTTCATTTTTATCATTAGTTTAACTTGTAGCTAATTATAATCCTTTTTTATCAATGAAATTAAATAACTCAACCAACTTCACGCTATAGGCCCACTCGTTGTCGTAGAAAGCTAATACTTTAACGAGATTTCCTTTCCTGCCAACCACCATCGTACTTAACCCGTCGATTATGCATGAGTGCGAATTGCCAATTACGTCAACAGAAACCAGAGGCTCTTCTGTGTATTGTAATATGCCTTTAAGCTCTTTTTCTGCAGTCTTGAAAACAGAATTCACCTCTTCTTTTGTAACCTCTCTTCCAAGTTCAACTACCAAATCTGTTATTGAGCCGTCAGCAACAGGCACACGAAGAGCGATACCATCCAGCTTTCCTGCTACTTCTGGTATTACCTCTCCTATGGCTTTCGCCGCACCTGTTGTAGTCGGTATTATTGATAAGTTTGCAGCCCTTGCCCTTCTCAAATCCTTGTGAGCAAGATCCAAGACTCTCTGGTCGTTTGTGTACGCATGGCAAGTTGTCATAAATCCTTTTCTTATTCCAAAGTTGTCATTTAGGACTTTAACCATTGGAGCTAGACAGTTTGTTGTGCAGGACGCCATGGAGATTATACTGTGTTTATTTTTGTCATATGCTTTCTCGTTCACTCCAAGAACTATTGTGACATCAGGATTTTTTGCAGGCGCGGAGATTATCACTTTTTTTGCTCCAGCCAGCAGGTGCTTCATAGCGCTCTCCCTGTCTGTGAACAGGCCAGAAGATTCCAAAACAATCTCTACTCCCAAATCTTTCCAAGGAAGGTTTGCAGGGTCTTTCTCCGAAAGAACTTTTATTTCCTTTCCATCAACAATCAAAGCATTTTCCTTATAACTGATATCGGCGTCCAATATCCCATGAACAGAATCATACTTTAGGAGATGGGCCAGTGTTTTAGCATCTGTAACATCATTGACCGCAACTATGTTAAATTTTTTCATAAATTCTTTATCTTGCAGAGCTGACCTTAAGAAAACTCTACCTATTCTTCCAAAACCATTTATCCCGACATTTATCGCCAAATCATCACCTCTTTATTTTTTTGGTTTTATAGACATAAGCATACCAATAAACTGCTCCAACAAAAACTGCTCCTCCAATAACATTTCCTATGGTTACAGGAAGCAAATTATTTAAAAGGAAACCAATGACGCTCAAATTGTCTAAAGATACAGTTGTGGAAACAAAGTCCTTAAGCAAAATTCCTATCGGGATGAAATACATATTTGCAATGCTGTGCTCAAAACCGCTGGCAACAAAAGCCATTATTGGAAAGTAAATTCCTGCTATCTTTCCTATCACATCATCACTGGCAACCGCAAGCCATACTGCCAGGACAACCAAGAAATTTGCTCCGATCCCTCTGAGAAAAGCTTGTGTAAAATCTAGGTTCACTTTTCTTGCTGCTATTTCAACTGCATATGTAGCAATAGCTGAATTATTGAAGCCATAAATCCCTGAATAGAAAATCAAAAAAACAAATAGCAGAGAGCCGATAAAATTTCCGATGTATACAATGCCCCAACATTTCAGTAGTTGCTTGATGCTAACCTTCTTTTCTAAATAAGGTATTATCACCAGACAGTTGCCTGTGAAGAGTTCAGCCCCTGCGACTACAACAAGGACGAGCCCTAGAGAAAAGACACTTCCTGCCATAAACCTTGCAAATCCAAAACTAAATCCCCCTAAATCGTAAGAAACTATAGTTGAAAGCTCAGCTCCTAAAGCGATGAAAACTCCTGCAATAATTGCTAGGACAAACACCTTGCCAAAAGGCAGAGCAGTTTTTTTAATCCCAGTTCCAATCAGTTGTTCGGCTATCTCAGCCGGTTTTTTAAAAGACATTCTCCCTTAATTACTTTAAGTTAGCTAATAAAATATTTTTATATGGTAGAGGTTGTTAGAGCTTCTATTTTGAAGAAAATATACAAGAAAAGAAATCCTTGGTCAAGAAAGTATGATTTTGGCCATTTGCTGGTAATTGGTGGAAGTAAGAGATATTCAGGCTCACCCGCATTCAACGCTTTAGCTGCTTTAAGGGCTGGTGTGGATTTGGTAACAATAGTCGCACCGGAAAGGGCTGCAAATATCATCGCTTCTTTTGCTCCAGATTTGATTGTCTACCCACTGGACGGTGATTATCTCCGACGTGAGCATTTGGACAGACTGATTGAATTTACCAAAAACAAGACAGCTGTAGTCATTGGCGGTGGAATAACAAGAAGTAGAGAGGTTATTAAAACGGTTTTGGAATATTTGAAGAAAATTGATATTCCAGTTGTAGTAGATGCAGATGCTATCCATGCTATAGCAACAAAAAAAGAGATTTTGAAAGATAAAAAAATTGTCTTGACACCGCACGCCTATGAGTTTGAGGTGTTGTCTGGGATTAAACCAACTACTGATTTGAACTATAGAATTAAAATGGTTAAAGATGTTGCAGCAATACCGAAAGTAACAGTTTTATTAAAAGGGTATATTGATGTTATATCAGATGGAACTAAAGTTGCTATAAATAAGACTGGTTCCCCATTTTTAACTAAGGGTGGAATGGGTGATTCGTTGGCTGGAATTTGTGGAGCATTATTAGCAAGGGGGAATGATTGCTTTACTTCTGCCTGTGCTGCAGCTTATATTAATGGAAGGGCTGGGGAAATAGCTGCCAAAAAACTGGGGGAAAGTTTAACAGCTACTGATCTTATAAGCTCTATTCCAAAGGCAATTAAGATTTAAATTTATCCTTCTAATTATTTCAAATGATGTATGATGTTATTGTTGCTGGTGCTGGTTCTGCAGGCTGTATGGCTGCTTATACTGCCGCAAAAAGAAATTTTGATGTTTGTCTAGTTGATGCAAAGCCAAAAGAGAGAATTGGGGATAAGATTTGTGGCAATGGTTTTGGATATCATCACGCAGAAAAAATTGGCTTTTCCATTCCAGAGCATGTTAAAACTAACCAAATAGATGGTATAATTAATTATTCTCCAAGTGGTCATGAGTGGAGAGTTCCAGGAGGAAGGTATAAGGGTGTAATGTTAAATAGGTTGGCATTTGGTCAATATCTCTTAAACATGGCAATCGAAACGGGGACTGAATTAAAAGACAAGACTATTATCAGAGGTCCAATCATTAAGAATGATTTTGTTAAAGGTATAATAACTCATTCTGGAGAAATCTATGCTGATGTTGTTATCGATGCAACTGGACTTAAATCACCTCTGAGATCAAAACTACCAGAATCTTTTGGAATAGAAACAAAAATAGAAGATAAAGATGTTAATGTTGCTTATAGAGAGATTAGAAAAGTTAGATATGGGTTGAAAAATGAAAAATACTGTGAAATTTATTTAGATCCAGATAAATTCCCAGGTGGATATGCTTGGATATTCCCGCAAAGCAAGAATAGTGTAAATGTTGGTCTTGGAATCCAAAAATTGAAGAATTGCCCAAATCCAAAAAAAAGGTTTTATGAAACTGTATTGAAAATGGAATTATTTGAAAATTCTGAAGTGATAGAGAAAGGTGGAATGGACGTTTCAACAAGAAGGTCTCTTTCCTCACTAGTTGGAAATGGTGTTTTAATTTCTGGAGAAGCAGGGTCGATTGTAGATCCTATTACTGGAAGTGGAAATGGACAAGCTTTGGTTACTGGAAAATCTGCTGCTGATGTTGCATGTGATGCTTTAGAAAATGGAAGGAAGGATAGAGAAAGTTTATGGGGTTATAATCTCAAGCACTACACGGAAAAAGATGGATACGGACAAAGATATACCCCTTTAGACGCTTTTCGAATTTTCTTACAGAGTGTTAATCCAAGAGATTTAGATTATGGCAGAGAACACGAAATTATAAAAGAAGAAGACCTAGTAGCCTTAACAACTGAAGGAGAGCTTAAATTGAATATAAGTGAAAAGGCAAGAAGATTCTTTAAAGGAATCGGAAGACTTTCCTTGCTTAAAAATCTTATTTATATAAAAAATGTTATGGAAGAAATCAAAATCCATTGTTTAAATTATCCAAATTCTTCAGATGGCTTAAATGCATGGAAAGAAAAAACAGATTCAATATTTTCTAAATTAGAAAAAGGATTCAAACCTTATACTTGTAAATAGTTCATTAAATTTTTTCATCGCTTCTTTTATCGCGTACAAATGATCTTTATGATATGATTGTGTGCGAGTGATAAATAAAACCTTAATACATATCTAATTTATTACTCAACTTAAAGATTTTATTTTAACAATACAAATTTCAATTAGAGAATAATGTTAAAAGCTTCGATAGTTCCCTATGATTGTATAATAATTGGTGCCGGACCTGCAGGGATTACAGCTAGCATATATCTTGCTAGGAAGAATTTGGATATCTTAGTTATAACAGAAAATCTTGGCGGTCAGGCAGCCCTCTCTTCCTCAATAGAGAATTGGATCGGCTACAAGTTGATCACAGGTCCAGAGCTTGTGAAAAAGTTTGAAGAACATATGAAAGCCTTTAAGATCGTGTTAGCATATGGCAATGCAAAGGAAATTGGGAAGATTAAAGAATTGTTTTATGTGAAAGCTGATAACAAAACTTACTTTGCAAAAAGCGTGATAATTGCATCTGGAAAAAGGCATGTTCCACTGAATGTTCCTGGAGAAAAGAAGTTTACTGCAAGAGGAGTAACATACTGCGCGATTTGCGATGCCCCAGTTTTCAAAGGATTGCCAGTGGTGGTGGTTGGCGGTGGAAATTCTGCTCTGGATGCGATGCTGCAACTGTCAAAATTCACAAAAGAAATATACGTGGTTAACAATACCCAAAATCTTGGAGGAGACGAACTAATTAGAGAAAAGGTTTTGAAACTTCCTTATGTCAAAGTCTTCAATAATTGCAAGATTGCAGCTGTTAAAGGTGATAAGTTCGTTAAAAGTGTTGATGTTCTCAACCTTGTGACAAAAAAGAAATTCGGTTTGAAGGTCAGGGGTGTGTTTGTTGAGATTGGACTCTTCTCTGGAACTGAAATCAAACTGCCAAAAGAGATGAAACTGAACCAGAGAAAGGAGATAATAACCGATAAGGGCTGCAAGACATCGATGCCTGGAATATTTGCAGCTGGAGATGTTACCGACATCACCTATAAACAGATAATAATCGCTGCTGGAGAGGGCGCTTTAGCTGCTTTATCCGCATATGATTATTTGAAAAGCAAGAAGGAATTCTTGAACGGAAAGTATAAGTAGCTTATCTATACTTGCCTCGATTTAAGTCTCTTTAGCCTCTCTTCGCCTCTAATTTTTTTAATGTACGTTGCCACCTCTCTTGGAACAAGATCTTCCCATCTTTCTCCTCTTTCCATTTTTTCTCTTATGTTTGTCCCATTATATATTTCTGGAATCAGAAGCTCTGGCTTAACAACCTCCTTCAAATTAGAAAAGCATTTTTTAACCCATTCACTCCCTGAAATCACAACATCAAAACTAACTTTTTTCATCAGATTTTCAGTCCAATCCTCATCACTTTCTTTATCCTCTGCACCAATTATCTCACACTCACCAAGACATCTTCTTATCATCTCTTTTCTTTCTTCAAAGGAAAATGGGTTTTCAAGGGTGTTTTGTTTGTTGCTACTACCAATAGCAATTATAACCTTGTCAAATTTTTTCATAGCTTGTTTAATAGCATGCAGATGCCCAAGATGAAGAGGTTGTAACCGAACTATGAAAAGGGCTTTCATGGAATCAACCTACATATAAAGCATATCTTCCTGGTTCACTAACTTTCAATATTTTTGCTATCTCGCTATTTACATCAACAATAACAACCAATCCTTTCCAGCTTGTAGAGAGATTTGTTGATTTGCACACAGTGCAAGACTGCTCTGTTGTGAATCTTCTACAATTTCTGCAAACTTGCATTCTCCTAACCATTATTTCACTTTCCTTTCTTCTGCTTCTTTTTTTCTTCCTCAAGCCAAACCAGTGAACCAAGACCACTTTGACGCATGGTCAAGCCGATTTTATTTTCCTCCTTTCCAAATGAAACAGCTATTATCCTTGCCCTTACCTTATCCCCTTCTTTCAAAGTCCTCTTTGTCTCTTTGCCAAGAAAAACTGAATTCTTACTGTCATAGCTGACGAAATCGTCTATAAGCTGTGAGATATGGATTAAACCATCCATAGGCCCTATTCGAACAAACGAACCAAACTCTGTGTTGTCGATGACTTCGCCATAGGACAGCTCATGTACTTCAGGTTTAAATGCCAGAAGCTTGAATCGAGTGCTATAGTGCACACCAGGGTCTCCAGCAACTATTTTGCCCTCTCCAACATTCTCAACAGAAATGACTGAAAGTATCACGCCAAGTCTAGGGTCTATAATCCCTTCTAACTGGTCTGCAATGCTCTCCTTAACTGCATTCTCCACCTTCATGCTCAGTTTTTCAGGAGGAACTCTTATCCTATCTTCAACTGTAATTACTCGATACATTATATCACGTTATAATTCTATTCTTTTAAATTGAACTTAAATTCATTATTTTTCTACTCCCAGTGCCAAACCTTTCTTCCCATGAAAATTTCTGGGAAAATAAAGAATCCCAAGCTGGCTACACCCAAAACATAGGCCAAGTCAGCTGGTGATAATGCTACTAAATGAAACATTTGCTGAGTAATTGGTATATAGGTTATACCAACTGTTAATATGACTGATACAATTGCAGCAATGACAAAAAACTTGTTCTTTAAAGCATCTCTCCCCATTCTCCAAACACTGCGCTTCTCTGAACGACAATTCCAAACTACAAAGAGTTCAAATAGTGCTGCTTGTACAAACGCAACGGTTCTTGCTTCGTTCAGAGTTGCTTCAGTTCCAAAACCATGTGCAGGCCATATATAATACTCTAAACTGAAAACAAGTATTGTTCCAGTTGCTTGTAATAAAAATGAAGCAATAATAAAGGCGCCCATTCCATGCAATATCCCCTCTTTTGGTTTTCTTGGAGGTACTTCCATTATACCTTCATCCGGAGGGTCTGTCGCCAATGCTACAGCAGGGGCACCATCTGTAACCAGGTTTATCCACAGTATCATTGCAGGAAGAAGTGGTAACGGAAACATTTTTTCTCCAAAAATTCCACCAAGTAAAGCAAATGCACCGATGACAAGAAGCTCGTCGAAATTGCATGAGATGAGGAATCGCGCATACTTACGTATGTTATTATAAATTGCTCTTCCCTGTTCGACTGCTTTAACAATTGTTGCGAAATTATCATCTGCCAATATAATGTCTGAAGCTTCTCTTGTCACATCTGTTCCACTAATACCCATTGCAACGCCTATGTCAGCGCTTTTTACCGCAGGGGCATCATTAACACCGTCGCCTGTCATTGCTACGATATGCCCCTTCGCCTTTAGTGCCTTAATAATTTTAAGCTTATGCTGTGGTGAAACTCTTGCATAAACAGTAACACTTTCAACCATTTTTGTAAATTCTTCATCACCAAGTTTATCCAATTCCACACCAGTTAGAACCGAGTCACCCTCTTTCCATATTCCAATTTCTTTTGCAACAGCTATGGCAGTTAGCTTGTGATCACCAGTTATCATCACCGCTTTTATCCCCGCTTTCTGGCAAGTTTTATTTGCAACGATTGCTTCTTCTCTTGGTGGGTCAATCATTCCTTGCAATCCAACAAAAACCATCTCTTTTTCAACAGTTTTTTCATCATATTCTTTAATTTTTGAAGGTAATTTCCTATAAGCCATTGCAAGAACGCGCAAGGCTTCACCAGCCAACCTTTCATTTATCTCTAAAATCCTCTTTCTCTTTGCTTCACTCAATTCTTCTTCTTTATCATTTTCCAGAATATGGCTACACTTTTCTAAAATAATTTCAGGAGCTCCTTTCATGTACGCAACTATTTTGTCTTCTATCGCATGCACAGTGGTCATGCATTTTCTCTCTGAGGCAAAAGGAATTTCAGCTATGCGCGAATAAAGTTTTTCCAGTTCTCCTTTTTCCAGTCCAGCTTTTGCTGCAGAAACTACCAAGGCTCCTTCGGTGGGATCGCCCCTAATCTCCCAAATATTTTTTTCATCATTTTTCTCTAAATGTGAATTGTTGCATAATGCACCAATTCTCAGCAATAACAACAGATCTTCTTTTGGTCCAATGACATTATTGTCTTGTCGAAACTCACCTTTTGGCTCATAACCAACACCACTGATTTCCAAAAATTTACCTCCAACGTAAACTTTGCGAACTGTCATCTCACCCTTTGTCAAAGTTCCAGTTTTATCAGAGCAATTATGTACAACAAATGGCAGCGAATACGTTTGGCTAGATGTTTCTATGTTAAAAACATCTAAAGAAGCATTCTCGATTCGCACATCTCTTATAGGTACGTATACAAAATTTTCATCAAATAAAAATAGATTTTTTTTCTTTTCATTTATGGGATATTTAACAGAGGATATAACATCAGCCTGTGTCCCACTGATAAATATTTCGTAAGATTCACTTATGTTTACTATTCGTCCTTCTATTACACCACTGCCGCCTTTTCTTATATGGAGTCGTGCCCTTATTCCTAATTTAGCTAATAAGATTATTAATTGATAGGCAAGGGTCTTAGAAGTTGTAGCGAATCGTATGTAATAATCATCTATATTACCATCGCCCTTAAGGTATCCGCATAAAAACTTGCGAACTACGCTTTTAGGAGAATTAAGTATGAACTTTGGTATCTTTTTGTTTTTTGCATTTTCACCAAAACTGTCTCTAAGGAAGTGTGTCAAATCTTGGTTCAATGCTATAATTGATAAAGATGTGCGAGTTTCATAAATATAGGTTTTTAAGCCAAGCTTCTTTTCTATAAGCCATCTAATTCTTCTTACATTTTCCGGCTCGTTCTTTCCGAGATAAAAAATTATACGATAACTACCTTTTTGAATAGATGTACATCCTTCGGCCAGATACCACCCAAAAAGCTCCGCCAATTCTTCATCAAGTTCCATTTTAACTCCATTCCTTTTTCTTCCCCTTCGGAAGCTAAAACTATAAGATTTTTCATCTTTTATCCTAGGTATTAGAACCATGTCGCCTTTTTTTACATCTCCAGCACGGATCCAACAGTTTCCTAGAATTTTTATTTTTCGCGGTCTGCTTAGGCTGATTACTGGCCTGGATTTTTTAATCTTTGCCACCAAAACAGGGTGTTCTGGAGTAATTGTAAGCCATGGCAGTCCCATGGGCTTTATGCGAACTACAGTGCCGCTATAATTTCTTTTATAAGTCCTAAGAACTTCATAGAAATCCCCATCAACACCAAGGACTTTATCTCCTACTTTTACAGAATCTATTGTCTTTAGTGACGAATTACAGATTATTGGTGTATCTCCAGGAACACATATTACTGTAACAGAACCAAGACTCTCTGCTGATGACAACCTTCTAACAATTGCATTGCGCTTTGCAAACCCTCGCGCACCCAAAGCCAGAGAAATTGTTACGATGGCTGGCAAACCTTCTGGAACAGCCGATATAGCCAATGATATGGAAGACATAAATGCTTGAATGAATCCCTCAGTTTTCCATCCTTGCGTCAATACTTCAAATGCTTCGAGTGCAAAAATAATTGCACAAACTGCTACAACAACTTTGGCTATTTTCTTTGCAAACTTGTCTAGCTTTTTTTGGAGAGGAGTCTCTTCTTCCTCAGTAGTTTGAACCATTTCAGCAATCTTACCAAACTCTGTATTCATACCAGTTGCAACAACTACCGCTTTTCCTCTCCCGTAGACTATATGAGTTGCGGTAAAAAGCATGTTTTTTCTTTCAGCTAAAGGAGTTTCTGGTTTTAAAACTGTTAATTCTTTTTTTACTGGTATAGATTCACCGGTCAAAACCGCCTCATCCGCTTTTAATTCAACAGCCTCAATTATGTGCGCATCTGCTGGAACATGGTCTCCAGATTCCAGAACAAGAATGTCGCCGGGCACGACCTCTTTCGCTGGGATGGTTATTTCTTTACCGTTTCGAATCACACGCGCTTTTAGTGCTGTCAATTTTTTAAGAGCTTCCATTGCTTTTTCTGCCCGGTATTCTTGAACAAAGCCTGTTAT
>Ga0315280_10002633_pt1 | contig 28806 bp, 24 predicted proteins | sample YL17G06_40_MG_FD_203697 | JGI IMG/M metagenome (GOLD analysis project Ga0315280, IMG submission 203697) | Sediment microbial communities from Yellowstone Lake, YNP, Wyoming, USA - YL17G06_40 | ecosystem: Environmental > Aquatic > Freshwater > Lake > Sediment | place: USA: Wyoming | collected... | reverse complement strand
CAAAAAAAGCAGCCGAATACTATGGAGAGTTAATCTTCGAAAAAGACTTGAAGGTCTGCGACTCTTTGCTCATGTATTGGCCTTGGGGAGAACCAGCAGTTTATGTTTTTACTTTGATGAGCAAGCAAGATTTTTATCCTCCTAATGTTCTTTTAGACACTACCCTGTGCCAGGGTGCTTATTTGGTTTCCACAGGCAAGGAAATTGAGGGCTACACATTAATGGCTCAGGCTGACCGCTACATGACAGTTATCGTAGGAGCATCCACCGACATGCCTTCCTTTATCAAAGCTCATGCCGGCCTTCCCGAGCATGTTTTATCTTTGGCACTCATGCTTCATCCACCCGCGCAGCCTTACTGGATTTATGGAGGGCTTTTCTACACCTTTATGTTAGAAAAAAGGCCAGCAGAACTTGGAGAAGCCGAGGCAGTAGAAATTCATTTAAACAAGACAGTTGCATTAAGAAATCTAGAAAATAAAAAGTCTGGCACAATCCCGGCTTATGCCGAACAACTGGAGTGGGGGCAATTCTTAGCTCCCAACGAGGCTGAAAGAGGCAAAGAGCCTCTCCCTTCAATAAATGTGAAAAAAGTGCTTGAGGGCAAACATCTGCTTCCTGTTGAAGAGCTCAACATTAGAGGCAACTGGGTAGGGTGCTCTCCGGCTGCATTCTATAATTGCCTCAAGTATCTTGAGAAAAGGGGCAAAGTCAGCACCCAAGGGAAGGGAGTTAATACACTCCTCGACTGGATATCCATCTGTTACAGAACCAATCCGGCCAACTGGTTCACCAGCACTGATTGGATTTTAAAAGGCTCAGAAATCATGTTTAAGGGATTAGGATACAATTCGAATTGTACCGCGGTTGAGAGGCAAAACGACACGCCGAACCTATTCTTGACAAAGTACGCTGACGAGATAAACGCCAAATACCCAACCAATCTTGGCGGGAGTGGAAAAGGGGTTTTCACAAATCATTCGACAACAGGAATAGGCTACTGGAAGCAGGGAGGTCGGATCCAACTCATCATCCACGATGGATGGAAAACCACTCCCAATCAACCTGTCTACGTTAAATACAGCGGATATCCAGATGCAGAGCTTGAATATCCCAGATACATGAGAACGTTTCATCCCGGCGCAAAGGCGAATTTCCCCAAAGCGCTGCCCAAGATAGACGCTCCTGAGAAGGTCCTATTCAGCGTCAAAAATAATTCATGGAACTGGAAATTCAAAATTATCAGTGACAACGAGGTCAAATCTGAAATTTATAAATATGTTATCTATTTTTACAACGTAAAAAGTAAAAAATATTACCAAGAAGGTCCAAAACGAGTTTATCCCTATTATGCTCAGGGCCAGGGGAGGTGGGTTAAGCCACAAGTCATAGCGGGTAAATTCAAACCTTATTTTTACTTGGTTGATGACAATGGACATCTGCTCAAGAAAAATTGTACGGTTGTACTTCAAGAAGCAATAGTCGGCACCTGGCTAATGACTTATAAGTGGAAGAAAAATTCAAAACCATATACTTGTGACTGGTATGTCTATAGTAATGGAAAATATAAAGACTCGGAAGGCGCCAGCGGAATATGGACAATTGACGGCAAAAATGTAAGGCTCACCTATCAAACAGGGACAAGGCCTGTTTATTCAGGCAAGATTAACGATAATGCTGACAGGATGAGCGGGACCATGAAAGATGCAACAACTTCAGGCACATGGTCAGCCACCAGAAAGGGCGATGTCACATTAACGGTAAAGGAGGGATTGCCTGCTGGGACGATTAAACCAGATGGTGGACACTCTTAGCCTGTTTTAGCTCAGTCCAAATCAGTTTTTTTCTGAAGGAATCGGGAAAAATGAAGATCGAAGAAGTAAAGAAGATAAGAAAAAAAGCAATTAAAATTATAAAAAAGGCGCACATCGCCATCACTCCAAACGAACAAAAGAATATCGAAGTTTCAGACTTCGGGCTCAGCGACATTGAGAACATCGGGCTTCAGGTTGTTACCTACGAAAATAATGATAGATATTGTGCCAAAGAAATCGTCCTTTTCCCGCGCCAGATTTGTCCTGAACACAGACACCCTCCCGTCGACGAGAGAAATATCGGGAAACAGGAAACTTTCCGCTGCCGCTGGGGAGAAATTTATCTTTATATTCCAGGCGATCCCACTCCGAAACCTAAAGCGAGGATTCCTGAGAAATATAAAAAATATTTCACCGTCTGGAAGGAAATAATCCTGAGGCCTGGCGGGCAATACACGCTTCCGCCCAACACGCTCCATTGGTTTCAGGCTGGGGATAAGGGGGCCGTTCTTTCTGAATTCTCATCAAAGAGCGTGGACGAGACGGACATCTGGACTCAGCCCAATCTGGAGCGACTTCCCAAATACGAATAATTTTAGAAATGAAAAAAACGAATAAAATAAAGGAGCAGTCTTCTCTTAAAAAGAACCAGGAGTTTTTGACGCGCTTGTGGAATCTCGAAAAGGTGCGCCATTGGCATGGGTTCGAATTCGGCGCAAGCGAAGCTCATTACAAGCCGGTGCTGGAACATTTTGGCGGCAAAACTGTTCTGGCCTGCCGCGTGGGATTGCAGCGCGATATTAAATTTAAAGGGATGGCAGACTGTGTGACTCAAATCCTCAGAGCCAAAGAGACTTGCCGCGGCCTGCTCATAAACGTGGATATCACCAATGGCCTTGTGGATGAAACCTGGCCGGAAACTGACTTGGAAGAAATTTATCGCTTGCTGGAAGCCGGATGAAAGGCTTTGACGATCGTCGTGCGCCAAGCCCTCAGATTCTCCCGGCGACAATCTTCCCGATGGCGATGACCTGGTCCATGGTTAAAGTTGTTTTGTCATCACTTACTCCATCCTAAAATCATCCTCTTTTTAAGTTCGTGTATTATTCCTTGGCGGCTTCAGCCATGGCAGCGACGTTTTGGGGTGGGACATTGGGAAGGAGCGCTTCATGGCTAGGGCTGACAATAAGATTGGGACCAAGCAAATTCTTTACTCGTCTCACCTCAGCCTTGATCTCGTCTGGAGTTGCATGGATAAGCATCTCCTGAGTGTCGATTCCACCCAGGAAAGCGATTCTTCCCTTAAAATCGCGGGCGAGTGTCTCGGCATCCATGTTCCGCGCTCGGGCCTGTAAAGGATGGAGGCAATCAACCCCCGCGGTGATCAAACGTTCGATCACTCTGTAGATCGACCCGCAAGAGTGGAGGATCACCTGGTAGCCATGGCGATGGGCCTGTTGGGTGAACCTTTGAAACCAAGGATAGACGAATCTTTCAAAAAGCTCTGGACTTAAGATGAGGTCACGCTGGGTGCCAAAGTCATTTCCAAAAAAGTACGCATCCCCAAAGTTTCCGGCTTCTCTAAAAAACCGTTCATTGGCTTCCAAATAAAATTGGCAAACACGCGCCGTCACCGCCTCGACGACCTCAGGGTGGGTGTACATTTTGATCAAGTAGTTCTCCATTCCAAAAAGGTCCATAACATCATGGAAGAAGGGAGCCCAGAAACCGCTTGCCCGGTAATAATCGCCGGCATTTTTCAAGACCTCGAGGCATTCGCTAAAATCCAAATAATTCAGGTTGGGCCAATCATAATCCTCGACTTCGCCGGGATCCTCGCACTCGGCAAACGGCCCGGCCTGACCGTGAGATTTCTTGCCATGCCAGAGGTCGAATATTTTTTTCCCTTCGGGATGCCGATAAGTGGAATCCATATATTGAGGTGTAATCCAGCGGAAATCATCCCCCAGTTTGAGCCGCAATTCTTCTTCAGAAGAGGTGCCAAAATATTTATGATAGATGGGCCAGGTGTCAGGATGGGGATTCCCAAGCCAGAATCCACAGCGCCCGCTGTTCTTGAGGCCGACGATGGCCCGGATAACTTGACGACTGTTCATATTCTGCTCACTCCTCACACCTCATACCTCACTTTCTTAGCAGATTACCATGTCACCTCGTTCCTCGCAATGGCATTTTAATTTAACCTTATTGGATCTCTTCCATTTTGTGTTGGCTGCATCTAAGAGATCAGGAAACAGTCGTAGCGACCATTGAAGGTTTAGGCTTCCCGAGCCGTCCTTCGAGGGAACCTGGATAGATGGGCGAGGACCAGGTCATGAAGAAGGCCGTGTGAAGAGGCAGAGCGGGCATGGTTCCTCGACCGAAGGGAGAAGGAGAGCGGAGCCTCGAGGCGAGCAAGTTTTCCTCGCTGGGGAAAACGCAGCGTGCCTTCGAATGACCTGGTCCGAGCCCTGCGAGTTCCGCAGGCGAACCACCTTACTAAACTTCCTCAATAAGGTCTACCTCGCGCCAAGTCCCAGTTTTCTCGATGCGGATGGTTTTTATCTCGTATGGCTTGAATGAAAGAGGAATTCGCACTGGAGGCGAGTGAAGCTTGAGGCAAGCTTCAGAGGCAACTCCTGCCATCTCCTGGAGCCGGATGACGAGGGCTTTCTCATCCCAGCCTTGTTTGCAGGCCGTCATCCGAACACCCTCGGGCTCAAGGGAAAAGACTCTAAGTGTTCCCGACGCCCTCTTTTTCCGTACAGGGGAAGGGGAAGTTTGGTACGTGCCCAAAGGCAGATGAGCATAAGCGATGGGAGGTGCGCTCAGCCAATCCGCCAGCCCTGGCAACCTTTTGCGCACTTTTTCTGGATCTCCGGCGGTCGCCAGAAGGCGTACTTCATGGATTCCCTGGTCAGCAAATTTTCGGGCCGGGAATTTCCCGATCTTAAATCCTTGTTCATGGCAGTAGGCAGCACTGCGCAAAACCGACAGTCTGACCTCGCCGTCCTTAAAATCAAGCCCGTGCTGGCCATTGTTCACGACGGCAAATGCACTCGCTTTGCCTTTTATTTTCCCTTCAAGGAAGAACCAGCGGCCATGGACATGTTCCTGGCCATCAACAGCCCGAAAGATCGCTCCGCCAGGAACTTCACAGAGGAGCTGAGATTTCTTGAACACGGTTGGGATCGAAAGCTTCAGTCTCTTTCGCTCTTCATTCCAGTAGATGCGGAGCCTGAATTCAAGCACAGGCCAAGAGGGATAATCGCAGATGTCCATGACAATCTTGCTATGATTAAAAGCCAGAACCGACTGAGTGACGCTGCGGATAGGGCCTCTTTGGATGACTCTCGGGCTCCCTCTTAACGGGCGAAAACGCCCAATAATTTTCCGGTAGCTCCAGCGTCCAGACCCCCAGGAATCTCCATCATCATCGACCACCAAAGGCAAGAAAAGAGGCCCGCTCAGACACTCCCTGTCATTTCCGGCATTGAAGGAAGCGATAAACTTACTTTTCCTATCGATTCTGTATAATATGGCAGGCTTGGTCAGTCGCCGTTCTCTTTTGCCCTCAAAAACTTCAAGCCTGTAATTCGAGACACCCAGGCCCGGCAGCTCCGCCATAAAACTCACTTTGCGACGCCAGTCATTAAAAGGAAGAAGGGATTCTGGTTGCTCTTCTTGACAGGGGATCTCTTCGCCATCAGGCCTGAAGAGCCGCAGGTGCCGAGGGCCGGTCCAGAGCGGGCGGTAATCCACCTGACACTCAACCTCCACGGGGACTTTCGTGCATGATAAATTTGTGTTCAGGACTGTCACGGGAAGGCTTGGGCTCTTTCCCAAAGCCTTTTGATTGAAAGCGACGGCAGCTTCGAGCCGGAGACGGCGTGCCGTTTCAGCGACTTTTCCGTAGAGCTCTAAAGCATCCTGTTCGGCCGGCTCAGTGCAGGTCCCGGTCAAGATATCATGAAAGTCATTCAACAGGTGGCCGCGCCAGGCTTCTCTCAACTTTTTCTCAGGGTATTCCTGACCGCAAACCCACCAAGACGCAGCCCTTAGAGCTTCAGCCTGAACAAGCCGGCCAAGGCTTCTCTGTGCCCGCCGCTTGATCTTCGAGAGAGATGTGTAACAGCCGGTAAAAACCCTCTGGAGCTCACCCTCGACCACCGGTGAGGCTCGAGCTGCTTCTTTGAGCGCTTGATAAAGCCTGTCCGGCGTGCTGTGTTCAATCCGGACCCGTTTTTCCTTTTGGATGAATGAATCGATTTTTCTTAAGTCTTCGCGAGTGGCGCCGCCTCCGTGATTGCCCAACCCCCAAAAAACAGGCACATCCCGGTTGAGCTTGAGCGCAAGCCTGACCCCTTCCTCGAGGCGCTGTTCGATGTTGTCGCGTTCAGTGTGATAGAGCCCCACCGAGATCCGGAGGCCTATGACTTCCGAGCCATCTATTCCCCTCCAACGGTAAAGGTCAGAGGGAAGTTTTAACTCATGGCTCTGGGGCCGCAGGTGGATGTACATCTTATAGCCAGAAAGGCGGAGAATCTGAGGAAGGCCGGCGCTGTGGCCGAAAGAATCGAAGTTATAGGCGACCAAAGGCCGAGCCCTGAATTTCTCCCAAAAATACTTCCTCCCCTCTGCGATCTGCCGGATCAAAGACTCAGTCCCAGGCAGGTTCACATCGGACTGAAGATACCAGCCGCCGCTCGTAGACCAGCGGCCTTCTCCAGCCAATCTCTGAATTTCTCTGAAGAGTGGGGGGTCATGGCGTTCGACCCACTGGTAGAGGATGGCTTCATTGTGGTTAAAAATGAGTTGCTTATGGTCACGCAAAATTCCTGCAGCGTTGCGGAAGGTGGCAAGTGCTTCCGCGCAGCCCTCCTCCCAGCGCCATTGCCAGACAGGGTCAAGGTGAGCATTGCAGATAAGGTGGACTGTCGGTCGTTTCATGGCTCGTTTCTATTTTAATTTGTAGCGGTCAGATTTATCTGACAATGTTCGATAAATCGAACCGCTACAATTTAATTTAATCTTTGTTAAATAATCCCCTTTCTCTATCCCCCTTTATAAAAGGGGAGGAAGGGAAAATTTAAGTTTCTTCTTTTGAAGGAAGGTTTTTATACCAGGTGAAATAGAGGATGATGGCCAACCCTGCTGTTACACTAGCCCAGATGGCAAGCTGAGGCCAGTTGCGGAGGAATGTGTAAAAAGCAAGAAGGGCGAGCGAAAATTGAAATACAGCTGTGAGGATGCCATTCAGAGCGTCCATGGCCGGCATCTTATCTGAGGCCGGCACAAGGCCTCTTTTCACCGCTTCTCTGCGCACAGGCCCCCAGAAGCCAAAAGGCCTCACCCGTGAATAGAAGCGGACGAGCACTTCCATGTCCGTAGGGTTTGTCAAGAAAGTGATAATCATGGTTGTCAAGAAACAAAGGCCCGTATCCCCAGCGAGTGATGTGCTTGCGGAGAAGTAGTTAAAAAATATCTTGCGCAGGGTGATGAGTCCCGCCGAGATGGCCATACTCCAGACAAATGCTTTGGCGCTGAAGCGCCAATAATGCCAACGGAGCGTCGCTGGAACGAGGATCACGGTGACCACAATAAAAATCATCGTCTCCCAGGCAGTGATAATGTTGGCAAAAGAGAGGCTGAAGATGAACCCGAGCAGGAGCGCGATCACCGAGGCAAGTTGCCCCAGACGGACGAGTTTCTTCTGGGAGAAGTTTTTGGCGAAATAGCGCTTAATAAAATCATTGATGACCACAGAGCTCGTGACATTAATCATGGCGCTGATCGTGGACATGAGCGCTGCCAGCAACACTGCCATGAACAGCCCTCGCATGCCGATGGGGAGCTTCTTGAGAACAAGGGGCATAATTTTTTCGGCATCGAAGCCAGCCGACGAGCCCAGATAATAGGTCCCCAGGACAATGAAGGCACAACCTAAAATCCAGCGAAGTGTATAGCCGACGGTCCACATCCCCCCTGATAAAGAAGCATCGCGGGGGCTGCGGGTTGTGAGAAAGAACTGGAAATCCCAGACATTCGGGCCAGCCAGCACTCTGAAGATGAGCCAGGAAAATCCAGCCAGCAAAATGGGGCCGAATGCATAAAAATGCTGGTAGGCTGCCGGCGTTGTCTGAAGATAAGAAGGCCAGAGATGCCAAGCAGGCGCCAGGGAATACCAGGCTGGGTCTTTGGCCATAGAAAAGCTTGCCGGGTTCACCTGATTAAAAACCATGATCGTCAGGATGACCGCACCCCCAGCGATCAGGAAAGTCTGGAGAATATCAGTAAGAATCACGCCAAAAAATCCGCCCAAAGTGACATAAACTCCGACCACCACCAAAACAATCAAAGTGGATTCCCAGCGCGGAAAGGGCAAAAATTCTTCTGCGAATTTTCCGGTACCGACAGAAATGAACATCAAGTTACAGACCATCAAAACAAGAAGAAAAATCGCGGCTGCAATCCTGGCCGCTTCAGCATCCCTGGTAGTGCCGAAGCGGGTCTGATTCCACTCGGCAAAAGTCATGACGCCCGAGCGTCGGATCCATTTAGCCTGGAAGGCCATGTAGAAACAGATGATAAACCAACCCCAGTAGATGTGCGTAGCCCACATCCCTTTGAGGCCGAGGTAAAAAATGGCACCGATCATGGACATCGTGCCGCCGATGTCGATGTAACTCGAGCATCCCGATAGTCCGAGCATCCACCAGGGCACGTTGCGGTCACCCAGAAAATAGGAATCCAGCTTTTTGGTCGCCCGCTTCCGGACGACCACGCCGATCATGGCGACAAGAAAGAGGTAAACAGCGATGATAATAAGGTCGATCCAATGAAGGCTCATTTTCTCCCTTTTGTCCAAGACAGATTCAAACTCATTTTTCAGCTAAATGAATCGTTTATCTTATCAGGTTGATATTGTCAAGAAAAATGCTCTTTTTACAATCGCAGTAAAACATGCTAAAATAAATATGCTAAAGGTATAATATGCCCAAGAAAAAGAATAAATCATTCAAAAATATCATGTTCTGGGTGTCAGCAGGAATAATCATCATCCTCCTCTGGAGCCTGTTGCAATCTCCCAATATCGTCAAAAAAGAAATCAACTTCAGCCAATTCCTGACTGAAGTCGAACAGAATAAAATCGAAGACATAACCATCACCGGAAACCAAATCAGAGGAAGATACATCGACGGAACGACATTCAAAACAATCGCTCCTCAGTATGACGACCTGGTCAAGGTCCTCCGCGAGCACAAAGTCGCCATCAACGTTAAAGACACCACGCGCAGCCCCTGGTTCTCTTATCTCTTCACCTGGTTTCCTATCCTCCTCTTGATTCTCTTCTGGGTCTTCTTCATGAGGCAGATGCAGGCTGGAGGCAATAAAGCCCTTTCCTTTGGCAAGAGCCGGGCCAAGCTTTTCTCCGGGCTACAGAAAAAAGTGACCTTCAAGGATGTAGCTGGCGTTGAGGAAGCCGAAGAAGAGCTTCAGGAAATCATTGAATTTTTAAAGGACCCCCTTAGGTTCCAGAAGCTGGGGGGACGGATCCCCAAAGGCGTGCTGCTGGTGGGAGCCCCAGGAACTGGAAAGACTTTGCTTGCCCGGGCTGTGGCCGGAGAAGCCGATGTCCCATTTTTCTCGATCAGCGGTTCTGATTTTGTCGAGATGTTTGTGGGAGTGGGAGCCTCGCGAGTGAGAGACCTTTTTGAACAGGGCAAAAAACACGCTCCCTGCCTCATTTTTATCGATGAAATTGATGCTGTGGGAAGGCAGAGAGGCGCAGGCTTAGGCGGAGGTCATGATGAGCGCGAGCAAACCCTCAATCAACTCCTGGTCGAGATGGATGGTTTTGACTCTAACGAAGGGATCATCCTGATCGCCGCCACCAACCGGCCCGACATCCTGGACAGCGCCCTCCTCAGGCCGGGTAGGTTTGACCGCAGGGTTGTGGTGAACATGCCCGATGTTAAAGGCAGAGAAGATATTCTCAAAGTCCATGTCCGAAAAATACCTTTGGACAAAGATGTGGATTTGAAAGTTTTGGCTCGTTCGACTCCCGGATTTTCCGGTGCCGACCTGGCCAACCTGGTTAACGAGGCCGCCCTTCTCGCTGCCAGAAACGGTCAGGACAGGGTGATGATGATGGATATGGAATCTGCCAAGGATAAAGTGCTGATGGGAGTCGAGAGAAAAAGCATGATCATCAGCGATGAGGAGAAACGGACGACAGCCCACCATGAAGCAGGCCATGCCTTAGTCGCTGCCCTCATCCCTGAAGCGGATCCGATCCATAAAGTCACAATTATCCCCAGAGGGCTCGCTCTAGGTATCACCCAGCAATTGCCTCTCGATGACCGCTACACTTACTCCAAAGACTACCTCGAGGCTCAGCTCTCAGTGCTCATGGCCGGGAGAGTGGCCGAGAATCTCCTCCTCAAAAAAACAACCACGGGTGCGGCGAATGACTTTGAGAAAGCAACCGAAATCGCCCGCAAAATGGTCTGCCAGTGGGGGATGTCTGATTTAGGACCTCTTACCTTCGGCGAGCGGGATGACCTGATCTTCCTCGGCCGAGACCTGGCCATGAACAAAAACTTCAGCGAAAAGACATCCGAGCTCATCGACGTAGAAGTCAAAAAAATTGTGACGCGAAATTACGAGAGGACAGAACAGCTCCTCGAAAAAAACAAAAGCAAATTGCTGAAGATTGCCGAGGCGCTGCTCGAAAAAGAAGTCTTAACTTCTGAAGAAATCGACGCCATCGTGAATGGGAAAAAAAGAGCCCAGGTAAAAAAGGCTTCTCCATTTAAAAAAGCGGCCGCTCAGGAAGAGAAAAAAGTGGGAAAAGAAAGCGAACCTCCAGAAAAACTAGAACCAAAAAAGGAAGAAAAGCCAGAATTAACAAACGTTTAAATGGTGAGAAAGCAATATCCTCTGCACATCAAAGAAAAGATTTTTTGGCTGGGCCAAAGAACCTGGATTATGGGTGTGCTAAATGTTACGCCCGATTCTTTCTCGGACGGAGGGCTGTTTCTCGACCCAGAAAAAGCTGCGAAAAGGGGGCTTGAACTGGCCTCTGAAGGCGCAGACATCATCGATATTGGCGGGGAAAGCACAAGACCCGGCTCTGAGCCCATTTCTGCCCAAGAAGAGTTAAGTCGGGTTATCCCTGTCATCTCTGCCTTAAGGGAAAAAGTGGATGCTTTGATTTCCATTGACACCACAAAATTCGAGGTGGCCGCGGCTGCACTGGAGGCTGGAGCGGACATTATCAATGATGTGAGTGCCTTTCGTTTCGACCCGAGAATGGCTTCTCTGGCCGCAGAAAAGGATGCTCCTGTTGTCCTGATGCACATGAAAGGAACGCCTCAAACCATGCAGATTTCTCCGCACTATGAGGATGTGCTGGCCGAAATTAAATCTTTTCTAAGAGAAAAAATTGATGAAGCCCAGGCGCAGGGCATAAAAAAGGGGAAAATCATCATCGACCCGGGCATCGGATTTGGGAAACGTTTTGAAGACAACTTAACTTTGATTAATCATCTCGATTTTTTTGAGGATTTAGATTATCCGCTGCTGGTCGGAATTTCTCGGAAATCATACATCGGGAAAATTCTGGGTGCGTCGCCTCAGGATAGGCTGGAAGGAACCATAAGCTCCGCGATTGTGAGCATCATTCGGGGTGCCCACATCTTGAGAGTCCATGATGTCAAGGCTGTGAAGAGAGCCGTCCTCGTGGCCGAAGCCATATTGAATGAAAAGCATAGCCCAAATTCAAGCTTTGAGCGTCAAAACAACTATGTTCAATGAAATTATCAACGCTATAACCCACTCCACGCTTGCGGACCTATTGGATATTCTTCTCTTGGCCTTTATCCTCTATTCCTTCTTGTTGTTGATTAAGGACACAAAAGCTTACCAGATGGTCATCGGATTAGGGGTTGTCGGCCTGCTGTTTTTAATCACCAAATGGGGAAAACTGGCCGTCTCGCACCGGCTGATTACGAGTTTCATCACTTATTTGATCATCGCCATTATTGTCCTTTTCCAAGGAGAAATTAGAAGGTTTTTGACAGGACTCGGTTCTCGCTCATTCCGAAAGCCCCTCGCCTTGCGTTCGTTTCAAGAAAAACTGGAAGATGTGTTCTTAGCGGTCGATTACCTTTCCCAGAAAAAAATCGGCGCATTAATTGCTATCCAAAAAGAGTTTTCTCTCAAGAGCTATGCGGACCGCGGCACTAAAATGGATGCCCTCCTATCCAAAGACCTTTTGGTCAGCATCTTCTATCCTTACTCTCCTCTCCATGATGGCGCCGTGATCGTTGAAGGGAATAAAATCTTAGCTGCCGGATGCCTGCTGCCTCTCCCCGCTTCCCACAATTTAGGAGAAGAATTTGTGGCGCGAACGAGGCATCTGGCTGCACTCGGCCTTTCTCAGGAAACCGATGCCGCCGTCATTGTTGTCTCTGAAGAAACAGGGACTCTCGCTTTGGCCACAAAAGGAAATTTAGCTAGGACGACCGACAAAGAGCAACTTAAAATACGATTGATAGACTATTTGAGGGATTAATGAAAAGATTCCTGAAAAATCTATTTCTGAGAAACTGGGCCCTCAAGCTTATTTCTCTCATCCTGGCCTTTGTTCTCTGGCTGACTTTTATCCCTGAAGAAAAAACTTTTTCTGAAAAAACTCTGACCGTTCCCCTCGAGACCTATAATATTCCCCCTCTGATGGAATTGGTGCAAAAACCACCGGCGACGATCGATGTCACCATCCGCGCCCCCAACCGACTCATCGGCCAAATCAGTTCAGCGAATGTTTATGCCAAATTAGACTTGGAAAAAGCAGCTGTTTTCCAAGAAGAGTATCCTCTTAATATAGACATGCTCAGCATCCCTGCAGGCGCAAAGGTTATTCGAATCTCCCCTAACAAAGTGAACCTCAAGCTTGAAAGAACTGAACAAATCATGATGGAAGTTGTCCCCAGCATTGTCGGAGAACTCAAGGAGGGTCTGAAAATCCAAAAAATGGAGATCATCCCTCCCAGCGTCCGAGTCGAGGGACCTGAGAGTAAAATCAAGAAAAAAGATAAAGTCAGGACAAGCCCCATTGATATTTCTACGCTGACTCAGTCCACAGAACTCGGAGCCGATTTAATCCTTCCTAAGCCTGATTTGAGGCTCGCCCCCTCGCAGAGCAAAGTGAGGATTAAAATCATCATCGAGGAAGAAAAACCACCTGAGAATACAGTTAATAAAGCCAAGAAGCGTGCTTCCTAGGTTCCCCTTTAAAACCCTTTCTTTTTTAGATATAATCCTTTCGCCCGATGTGGCACACGGCGTAAATCTGTAGCGGTCGCATTTAGGCGACGAGGTTTGATAAATCAAACCGCTATATTTGATAAAAGAAAAAATGGATAGACTTTTTGGAACAGATGGAATTCGGGCAGTCGCCGGTCAATATCCACTGGATTTTGCAACCTGTTACACACTGGGGAGAGCTCTCATCGCTCTCCTCGAAGAAGAGGGATTTTCTCCCAAGGTCCTCATTGGGAAGGACACGAGAGAATCGGGCACTTGGATTGAGCAAGCTCTCTTCCAGGGAATAAGAGCCGGACAGGGAGAGCCTGTTTCGGCCGGAGTCATTCCCACCTCTGCCATCTCCTTTTTGACGAAAACTCATCATTTTTCTGCCGGGATCGTTATCTCTGCTTCCCATAATCCCTATCAGGATAACGGCATCAAAATTTTTTCCCCAAAGGGATTGAAAATCTCGGACAAATGGGAAAGGACACTGGAAAAAGAGATCCGTTTCCAAACAGGAGCAGTCAAGGAAGAAAAGGTCGAGATCAAACCTGATTCATCTCTTGCCGAAAATTACAGGGAATTTTTAAAAGGGCAGCTTTCAGCTGTCGATTTATCCAAAAAATTGAGGATTGTGCTCGACTGCTCGAATGGGGCCAGCTCTTCCTTCGCGGCCCCGGTTTTTAACGATCTGGGATTTGAAGTTACAGCTCTGAGCAATTCTCCCGATGGAAAAAATATCAATAAGGGATGCGGCTCTCTCCATCCTGAAAACCTCGCCAAAAAAGTACGGGAAGTGAAGGGAAACATCGGCATCGCCTATGATGGAGATGCGGACCGGGCAATCTGGGTGGACGAGCAAGGGAGAATCCTCAACGGCGATCACACGCTTCTCGTGCAGTCCCAATTCATGAAAGAAAACGGTCGCCTGAGATCCAATTGTGTCGTGGCCACCACTATGAGCAACATGGCCTTGGAAAGGGCGCTTGAAAAAATGGGGTTGCAGCTTTTCCGGACTCAAGTCGGCGACAAGTATGTTCTCGAAAACATGATTAAGCTCAAGTCCAATCTAGGAGGAGAGCAATCCGGCCACACAATTTTTTTGGATGATTGCCCCACGGGGGACGGAATTCTCACCAGCTTGAAAATGTTGGAGGTCATGATCACGCGCGATCTTCCTTTGTCTAAACTTGTGGGAGGATATGAAGAATTTCCGCAGGTCCTAGCAAATGTAAGAGTCGGAAAAAAGATTGACTTTCGTGAATTCCCGGAGATCATGGACACCATAGAAGGAATTAAAGGTAAGCTGGGCGGTGCGGGCCGATTGGACGTCCGCTACTCCGGCACCGAACCTTTAGCTCGGGTGATGGTCGAAGGAAAAGACAGGCAAGCGATCGAACAATATGCCCAGCAGATGACAAGTGTTATTGCGAAATATCTGGGGAAATCCTAGCCGTTTGATATATCGAGTCTCCTCTTATCACTCCTTGGATAAAGGGATGGAGGGAGGGGGAATGTTTGATTGGTCGAACTTCGTCGCATGAATGCGACCGCTACAGAAGGAGGCAAACATGAAACTTGCTGTCAATATCGATCATTTCGCCACAATCCGGGAAGCAAGGCGGGCGGATGAGCCAGAGCCAGTGCTGGCGGCTCTTTTGGCAGAACAAGCTGGAGCCCACGGGATCGTCTGCCATCTCAGAGGAGATAGGCGCCACATCAAAGAGCGAGACTTAAAATTGCTCCGACAAGTCATCAAAACAAAGCTCAATCTGGAAATGGCGGCCACGGATGATATGAAAAAAATTGCGCTTGAGATTGGGCCGGATGTCGTGTCGCTGGTGCCTGAGCGGCCCGAAGAACTCACCACCGAAGGAGGGCTGAATGTCGTGGCTAAGCGCAAGCATCTCGCCCCTTTCATCCAGGACCTGCAAAAAGCCGGGATTAAGGTCAGCATTTTTATCGACCCGGATGCGGAGCAAATCGAAACAGCCCACAAACTGGGGGTTACGCTGATCGAGATAAACACTGGGAAATATGCAGATTTGAAACCTGGGGGAGCTCAGGATAAAGCCTTGGAAGTGATAAAAAAAGCGGCAGCTTTTGGCCATAAACTGGGCCTTGAAATTCATGCTGGCCATGGGCTGGATTACAAGAATGTCCGAGCCATAGTCGCCATTCCTGAAATTACCGAGCTCAGCATTGGCTTCTCGATCGTGGCCAGGTCGGCCATTGTTGGTCTTGAGAAAGCCGTGAAAGAAATGACGACCCTCCTTGAAAAATAGTTTTAGAGGCTGGGGGAGAGTAAGCATGAATGTTCAGATAAATTTTGAAAGACTGAAAGGAGACATAGAAGCTCTTGCCCAGTTTGGCCGCGACTCAAAGGGAGGAATATCCCGGCCCTCTTTAAGCCGAGCTGATTTGGAGGCGCGGGCTTGGCTAAAAGAAAAAATAGCGAGTGCAGGCTTGGCCTTTCGTCAGGATGGAGCTGGGAATATTTTCGGGCTGATTGAGGGCGATGGAAAAATTGTCTGTGCAGGCTCCCATATCGATACAGTGATAAACGGCGGCATGTTCGATGGGTCGGTGGGAGTGCTCGCCGCCCTCGAATGTCTGAGAACTATAAAAGAAAAAAGTCTTCGCCATTCCAAGCCCTTGGCAGTTGCCTCTTTCACCGATGAAGAAGGAAATCTTGTTGGTGATTTCCTCGGAAGCAGGGCTTTTGTGGGGGCTTTAAATCAAGACGTGATCCAAAGAGGCCAAACTCAAATCGGCCCTCCTCTCAAAGAGATACTTGCCGGGACAGAATTCACAGTGGAAAGCATTCTCAATACGCACAAACAGGCGCCGGAGCTTGAAGCCTACCTCGAACTCCACATCGAACAAGGAGATACTCTAGATACAGAAGATATCCCCATAGGGATAGTCAACCAGATTGCAGGGAAGCATTATCGATGGTGCTCTTTTATCGGCAAAACAGACCACGCCGCGACAATACCCTTAGAACTCAGGCACGATGCCTTTCTGGGCTTAGCAGATTTTGCTCTGAGAAGCACACGGCTTGTAGCTACCGAATATTATGGGAGCAAAGTCACTGTGGGCAAAGTGAATGTGATGCCCGGCACTTTCAGCAATGTTCCTGGCCAGGCTGATTTCTCTTTTGAATTCAGGAGTACATCCAAAGTGACTCTTCAGCAGCTTGAGAAAGACCTTTTCGCGCTGGCTGAGGATATTGCTTCTACCCGGGGATTGAAATTTTATTCAAGAGTCATAGATCAAACCAACCCTGTGACTATTCCTGGCCGGATTATGGAGGCTATCAAAGAAGAATGCGAAAAATTGGGATATCCTTACTTAGAGCTTCCGAGCGGAGCCGGGCATGACGCTCAAATCTTAGCAGGTGTCGCGGATGTGGGAATGATCTTTATGCCAAGCGTGGATGGGATCAGCCATTCCCCTCAAGAGACAATCAGATGGGAAGACCTGGAAAAGGCGGCTAACCTTCTCCTGCAAGTGCTCCTTAGATTGGCGGGTTAGCCTTAGATGGTTCTCTTCCATTTTTGTGCTTTTGCACAAAAATAAACTGGATGTCAATCATTATCTAATCGGGGATGAAGGGCGCGTGCCTTCTTCTTTTCGGAGTGTTTCCTTTTTGCCTCTAAAATCTTCAGCTGGGCGCGTTTTGACCTTTTTCTTTTCTGGCGGCGGATTTTTTCAATCCTCTGCTCTTCCTCACTCTTTTTCCCAAGGATCATGCTTTCAATCTTATCCGCGAGAATTCTCCGGGCCAAGAAGCGGTTGATAGCCTGAGACCTCTCTCTCTGGCATTTGACTTCGATCCCTGTTGGCAAGTGCTTAAGATAGACACAAGTGGAGGCTTTGTTGACTTTCTGCCCGCCCTTTCCCTGAGAACGGATAAATTTCTCAACGATATCTTTTTCAAAAATGCCGAGCTTCCCCATCCTCTGGCAGAGGGCTTTTTCCTTTTCTGGGCTGACGCTGAAAAAGGCCATTTTTATTTTTATAGCAGAAGAGCAAGAGCGAAGCAATAGCTTGACTATTTCCATCTTCTGCGCTAAGTCTTATTAATTCACAGAAGAAGAGCGCAAAGAAAAATGCCGGAAGAAAAAGAGCCAGAAGTCAGACTGGAATGTCCCTCGAGCTATGTCTTAAGTGACGAGAGGAGCCAACAGTTAGCCAGCGGCGAAGGCAAAGCCTGCCTGGACAAAGAAAACCTTACTATTCTATCCGAACACGGTGAGACGCTTTTTTTCTCTTACCGAGATATTCTCGAAATCGTATCCGGAGATTATGAAATTTACCTCAACCTCTCCTCTAAAGAGAAACTGACCCTCTCCGAGTTGGGCTATCACTACGAAGATTTTTTGAAGATGCTCCATCGTCTCCGGAATGAGTTGCTCCTCAAAGACCTCCTGATGCATGAGGCGCTCAAAAAACCGGGTGGAGAGGCGGAATTTGTTTCTTTTAACGAACGCGGCGAAGAAACTGGGAGAGGGCCTTGCGAGGTGCGTCTTTACCAAACAGCCCTGGTGCTCATTCCTGAGAAAGGCGAATTCAAAAGGATTCCCTGCAGCGACATTCAGGAAATTCGCAAGGAGGATTATGCGCTCTCCGTTGCCACCGAATTCAAAGAGAAGTTTATTTTTTCAAAGATGGGCAATCAGCTTGATTCTTTTGTTAAAATTCTTTCTGATGCTATGAACGAACTCTCTCTCAAAGCCCAATCCATCCTTAAGGAACTAGCTCCCGAATTAGACCCTTCGCTCATCAGGCGAGCAGCACAATTGATGAAAGAAGGCCGGGCTGCCCGAAGGAGCGACCTCGAGGCCATCTCCCCCGAACTATGGAAGCACGTGGAGGCCAAGCTGAAGTCCTTTGATCTAAAAGAAGAGTATGATTTCCTAAAATCGCTGGCGCGAAGAGACAAAATCTGCATTGGCGTCAAACGGAGCCTCGGCGGCGCCGAGCCCGAAGATTACATCTGGTTCTTGATTCCCATTTACTCGCCCGATAATGCCGAGTTAGGAAACGCCGTGGCCGTGGAGGCTACCTCCAAAGAGGACGAAGGAAGAGCCACATACTTTTTCAAGATTCTGGGCCGTAAAGATTACCCCAATTTCAAAAAAATAGAGGACCTGGACCCGGAAGCTGATAATTTCCTCGTTCGCCTGAATCGCTGCCTGGTCAATATCAATTTCAGGCGCGAGCCTATCTATCTTTCGGAAGAAAAACTCGAAGACCCGAATTTTTCTAAATATAAATTTTCGATACAGAAAATCCCCGGGCTTCGTGAATTGCGGGAGGCCTTCATCGGGCGGGTCGTACATTCTTCCCTTGAGCAATGGAAAAATGATGTCCTTGAATTGCTTAAGTTCAATATGAGTACTTCAGATGACAAGGCAAAATGGGTCAAGAAAGAGGTAAATAATGTATAAAATGTGGCAAACCTTTGAAATAGAGCCAAGGGATCAAAAGTAAGGAGAACAAAAATGGCGAAAAGCGAATTGATCAGTTTTACCGATAACTATGAAGATAATTCGACCGAAGCAGGCTTTCAATTTACGTTTTTCTGCGATATCTGCCGCGAAGGGTATAAAACGAGGTTTATCGAATCCAAGACCTACAAAAAAAAGGGGTTTCTGAAGAATATCGGGAGGATCGCCAGCGCTGCTGCCTCCATCACAGGCATGCACAACGTAAGCTATGGCATCGAACGGGGAACGGATGTTCTGAGCGAGCGCTTTGAAGGAATGTCCCCTGAATGGCACAAAGAGCACGAGCAGGCTTTTGAAGAAGCCCAGATTGAGGCTAAAGGACATTTCCATCGTTGTCCTAAATGCAAGCAATGGGTCTGCGAGAACGATTGGAATGAGCAAGAAGGCCTTTGTGTGGATGATGCGCCGAGAGTGAATGTGGAGGTGGCAGCAGCTAAGGCCGAAAAGATGGTGGAGGATATCAAAGCTGCAGCCAAAGAAAAGCAAATCTTTACAGGAGAAATCGAGAGCAAACAGACGCTTTGTCCCCAGTGCGGAAAACCCGCGGGCGAGGGCAAGTTCTGCAATAACTGTGGAGCGCCGCTTAGCCTTAAGAAATGTCCCAAATGTGGAGCGAAGAATTCCATGAGCTCAATGTTCTGTGGCGAATGCGGGACAAAGCTGGGATAGACGAAATAAGAAGGAAGAACAAATGAAAAATTGGACAGAACACTTCTGTAAGATTTTCTGGTGCATTGCGCTTTCATGCTTATTAACCAACTTCACTCAGGCGCAGCAAAAACTGATGACTGTGGCTGAATCGAGCAATTACACAGCCACTTCAAGATATGCCGATGTGATGGAATTTATCAGAGGACTTCAGAGCCAGAGCTCCTTAATCAGAGTCGAGACTCTCTGCACGAGCACCGAAGGAAGAGACGTTCCTCTGATTATTATCGGAAATCCTGTGCCCTCTTCTCCACTGGCTTTAAAGACCGACAAAAAGCTGGTGGTCTATTTTCAGGCCAATATTCATGCGGGTGAAGTCGAGGGCAAGGAAGCTTCCCTGATGCTGGCCAGAGATATCTTGCTCAACTCCAAGCTTCGCTATCTCGATAAGCTGGTCATTCTCATCGCTCCTATTTTTAATGCTGATGGCAATGAAAAAATCAGCCCTGACAACAGGCCTGACCAGGCCGGCCCGGAAAAAGGGGTTGGAGTCCGCCACAATGGACAGAATCTAGACTTAAACCGAGACTCGATGAAGCTCGAAAGCCCGGAGCTCCAGGGCTTGGTCCAGAATGTCTTGATGCGCTGGGATCCTGCACTTCTTGTTGATTGCCACACGACAGACGGCTCGTATCATGAAGAGCCTGTGACCTTTTGCTGGGGCCTCAACCCTGACGGTGATGCTTCAATCATTAAATACCAGAGAGAAAAAATGGTGCCTGACATCATCAAGACATTGGCGGAGAAATACAACACTCTTTCTATTCCCTACGGAGACTTTAGGGACTTTCAAAATCCGGAAAAAGGCTGGGAAGCCTACAGCCATCAACCCCGGTTTATGACCAACTACATCACCTTGAGAAACAGGATGGCTATTTTGAACGAAAACTATAACCATGCAGATTTCAAAACCCGGGTGCTCGGCTGCTATAATCTGCTTTTCGCTATCTTAGATTACTGTCACGGCCATTCCGAGGAAATCTTTTATCTTGTCGCTGAAGCTGACCAGAAAACAATCCAGAAGGGACTTAGTCCAACCTCACAAGATGCTTTTGGAGTCGAGTTTGAACTAAAGCCGCTTCCGGAAAAAGTCACAGTCCAAGGCTGGGAAATGGAAGTCATTCCCCGAGAAGGAACTTGGCCCGAAATCAAAAAAACAGACAAAAAGCGAACTTTGATCATGCCGTATTTCGCTGATTATTTGCCAAAAAGGTCAGTCCCATTTCCTTATGCCTATCTTCTTCCTGGCGCCGATCTTGAAGTTATCAAAAAACTTCTTCAGCATGGGCTGATTTTAGAAAAATTAACTAAAACAGCTACATTGGAAGTCGAGTCTTTCCCCCTCAAAGAGATCAAAGCATCTGAGCGGCTTTTCCAGGGGCATCGGCCGAACGAAGTCAAGGGCGAATACAGCGTTGAGCAGAGGGAATTCCCGGCAGAGACGATCGTTGTCATGACCGCCCAGCCCCTGGGGAATCTCGCTGCTTACCTCCTCGAGCCTGAAAGCGATGACGGGCTCTTGGTCTGGAATTTCTTCGACCGCTATCTTGTCCCGCAATGGGGACGAGAGCTGGGAATCTATCCTGTCTATAAACTTCTTAAACCAACTAATTTGGCTAAGGAGATCTTAAGATAGTCGCCTATGATAGGTTTATTACCCACAAACCATGAAGATAGATTCCCCCTACTCCCCCCGTTATCAAAGGGGGGGATATAAGGGGAATTTAGTGATGAAAAAACAAGCAAAAAAAATGCTGGCGATGATCTTTATTCTTTCCGCAGCATTATCTTTATTTGTCTGTCGCCCAAAAACAGATGAGGATTTGATCCTGGAGCTTATGGAGAAAATCGATAAGTTGGCTGAGAAAAAAGACATTACAGGTCTGATGGCCAATCTTGCGGAGGATTATTCTGATTTTGAAGCCAGGGATAAAAATGCGACTCAAGCGATGGTGAAAGATTATTTCGCTCATTACAAAGGAATTGTCATCCATGTGCTGAGTACTAGAATTGATCACGTCGATCCGCTGGCTGCCTCTATCCAGACCGAAGCGGCCCTCTCCTCAGGGGCGGCTGAAGTTTTTCGAAGGCTGGTCCGCTTTTCGACCGATAATTATCGCTTCAAATTCAAGCTTGCAAAAGTCCAAGGGGTATGGAAGATACAGTATGCTGAGTGGAGATATGTGAGCCTTAACGAGCTTTATCCCGAATCGCTGACCATTCTGAAAAAAATATTCCCGGGAATTTAGCTACTTCTTTTTCTTTTTCGCGGAGACGATGAACTTGCCGCAATTCTCGCAGATATAAATATCGTTGCTTCCTTCGATGGCCGAGCTCATTTGAGTCGAGAGGTTGATGTTGCATCCTTGGCAAGCGCCGTCAACCACATCGGCCACAGCGAACCCGTATCTTTCCATAAGCCTGTCAAACCTCGCCATGAGAGCCGCATCCAGCTCCTCGCGGATGAGGTCAACCTGATGCTGCAGAGTCTTCTTCTGCTGCTTGGGAGCTTTTCTCTTTCTCATTTCAATCTCTTGTAGTTTCTTCAGAAGCCCGGCGCGGCTGATGATCCGGTCTTCTTGAGGAAGCCTCAGCTCTATTTCAGAGAGGACTTTGAAGAGTTCCATCTTATCCTTGGCTTCAAAACTTCTCTGACGAAATTCAGGCTTGCGGAGGAATCGGGCAAGCCCCGCGAAAAGATGATTGAAGAGCCCGGGGATGGAGGGATTCCAGACGATCAAGATGATGAGGTGAACTTTCTTCTTATCGAGGGAATCAAAATCAATCCCCTTCTCCGACCGGCCGACAGCAATAGCTATCTCACCACCAGTATCCACTCGGGCATGGGGTACAGCTATGCTATCCCCCAGGGCAGTTGTCTCGAGCCGTTCCCTGTCTATCAGGCGGGTTAGAATGAGCTTCTTATTTTTGATTAATTTTTCTTTAGCCAAAATATCGAGAAGCTCTTCGACAGCTCCAACTTTATCCTTGGCTTTAAGGTCATAGACGACCTGGGAAGGTTTGAGATAATCAGAAAAAAGAGAAACTCCCTGAAGATCTCTCATTTGTAATGGCGCTATTTTATCATAAAAATTTTCAGAAAAAAAGAATTAAATTAATTTTGGCCCTCATGTCACTTTTTTCTAAAAGAGCCGGATCCTTTGAATTGAAGAAGCTCCTTTGAATCACGCCCCAGAATTGGTCATCTCAAAATTCAAGTTCGCAAGCACGGATGAGGCTGGAAAAAGAAGATGGCAGAGCAAAATAAAGATAAACGGGAAAGTAGTACTGTTGTTTTTTTCATCTCGCCTCCTTGCGCATTTTATTTCTCTGGTTGACTGCCAAAGCATATGTCCCGCATATCCCTGAAACCTTGGTGGCTTTTGAAGCAAGCTCAATGCCAAAAGAAGCCGCCTCAAAGGGAGAAATCCCCTGCGCCAATTTCCAGGCGGTGCCGGCGCAGAAAACATCACCGCAGCCAGTCGTATCCACAACGTTCTCAACCTGAGGAGCACTGATTTTCATCGAATCTTCGGCAGTGAGCACGAGCACCCCTTCTTTTCCCAGGGTAATAAAAATGGCATCGATCCCCAAGCTCAGAGCCTTTTTGCCAAAAAGGTCCAGCTCTTTTTCATCAGGCAATACTTTGGGATGGCCGAGCATTGAGGCTACTTCCTGTTTGTTGGCCTGAAGATAAGTAGTGCCCCTGGCCCAATCCTTCCACTCTGACAGGGAGAGATAATTCCTATGAATACCAAGCTTTTTGGCCAAAGCGAGAGAATGGATGTCAAGCCAGATCGGGCAACTAGACCGGCGAACAATCTTTCTCCATTCCCTAAGCTCGATGTCAAAACCGGAGTTGAGGACCATGATAAGCATTTTGAGGTCAGGCAAATCTCTGATGATTTTGTTGGAATTCAGCGCCGGGACAACTGATTCTAGAATTTCTAGCCGCTCCCCTTTTTCTGGATAATGAAGGCGAACCTGATTTCCACGGCCAGAGACTGTTGAAATTCCTTGCGTGTGGAGTGCAGTCCAACCTTTAATAACCTTTTCAACCTCTGGATAGATTTCCTGCCCACAATTCGTATAGAGAAAAACCTCCTCTCCCAAACCACAAAGGACAGCTACCTGGTACAGGATCCCGCCAATTCCTTTGAATGTGGCTCCCGACTCATAGGTAATGACATCCGAAGTGATGGTGCCGATCAACCCCAAGCGAACTCTTTTTCTCCTTGCCATGAGTTTTTTTGCCAGCGTTGATTTGATTCCAAATAGTATGCAAGAAGACCCAAAATTGCAAGAAGGAGAAAAATAGGAAAAAATCAGCTATGGTTGAATTTCCTTTCAGGTGATGCGAAGCGACGACTGAAGGAAGGTGGTACGGCGGAGGGGCTCCCCACCCGCCCGGAGCCTCACGGCGCATGAATCATTTTCTTTGCGGCATCCTGCGGGAGCAGAGGTGAGGACAGATGGGGAGGAGCCGTGACAGGACCCTATTCCTTATCATTGGGATCATGCAAAAGGGAATGCTTCCCTCTGCTATTGAAAACGAAACAAGTTTGAAATAAATTAGATAAATAAGATAAAAGCGAAGCGATTCTCATGATCTATCATCTGGGGACATCGGGGTGGAGTTATCCGGGCTGGAGGGTTAAGTTTTACCCCGAAGGCCTGGCCTCAAAAAATTGGCTTGAATTCTACGCCCAGAATTTCAGCACGGTCGAGATCAATATGACTTTTTACCGTTTCCCCAAGCCTGAAACCTTGAAGGGATGGCTAGAGAAAACGCCGCCCCCTTTCTCCTTCACTCTTAAAGCAAACCGGCAGATCACTCATCTCAAGAAATTGAGAAATGTCGAACATGAGGTCCGATATTTCTATATTGTAGCCAACTCCCTAAGAGAAAAACTTGGATGCATCCTCTTCCAGCTCCCCCCTTCGTTGAATCTCGATATCCCCTTGCTCGAAGACTTCCTTGCAGTCTTATCCCCTGAATACAAAAATGTCATCGAATTCCGGCATGAAAGCTGGTATGCCGATAAAGTCTATTCCCTGCTTCAATCCCACAATGTGATTTTCTGTATAGTTTCCTCAGCCAAGGTTCCTCCCGAACTTGTTGAAACTGCAAAGACCGCTTATTTCCGGTTTCACGGCCTAACAGGCGGCTACAGGTACAACTATTCAGATAATGAATTAATCGACTGGGCAGAGAGAATCAAAAAAACAAATGCCAAAGAGTGTTATGTTTATTTCAACAATGACTACCTCGCTTACGCTGTTTTCAACTGCCGGCTGATGAGTGAACTGCTACAAAAATAATGTAGCGCTCGCATTTATGCGACGAAGAGTTTGATAAATCAAAACGCTACTTTGTCTTAATTTCGACCATGCCCAGCTTTTCCAGGAGTTTCACATAGTTTTCGACTTCCGGCAAGGGGAGAGGTTCATATTCTGCAGATGCGGCATTTCTGATCTCCAAAATGCTCTTCTTCCCGTCTATAAAGTTCCTCAACTCAAATGACGCCATCATAATTGCCGGGGGAGGAGAATATTTTAGCTTCTGGATCTTTTCCCGGAGCTCCCAGAAATCCATAATGTTGCCCATTTTTTTTGTCCTGACGGGGATGAATCCGCTCAATCGAATTTCCTCTTTTGTCGGCGGCAACTCCTGCGGCTTAACGTTAAGCTTTTGGCACTGAAGCTTGTAGGTATCCTCAATATCTTGGAGATAAACTGGCTTAAAGTCTTCCAACCTTTTCACTTTTGCTTTCAAAGAGCTATCAAGGCTCGCATCTTGTTTGATGAAAAATTTAATCGAGGAAAGTGCTTCCCCTTCCCTGGCAAGGGCCTGATTGATCACGTTTTTTGCTTCTTTCAATGCGATATGAATTGTTTTTTGGTCTGATCGCAGAAGCATTCTTTCAGCTCTGATTTTATCTTTCCCGATTCTCGCCAGCGCCCTCCCTGATGTTTCGGCGATCATCTTCATAACTTCTGGAGAACCAGCGTTGGCAAGGAAAAGAGCTGTGGCCACCGAAATAAAGGCAACTCTTTTGAGCTGCGTAGAATCGGACTTATCAGGCAGATCTCCACTCGAGTGGTACCACATATCAGGCCAGATCGTAAACGAGACGGCTGGAACTCTCACTCCCCCATCCACAAAAACGACATGGTCACTGCCCCCGGCATAGCGGTCAATGGAATAATAAAAAGGATCCCTGGATCCAGTCGGCGAGAGAATCAGCATAAGCTTACCTCTATAACCATAGGTCTGTTTTTGGTTAAACCCAACCCACTCGATCAAATCTGCAACAACATCATTGAGATAAGAGGGAAGAGACCAGGGCGTGGTCTCGAGACAAAAATAGCCGTTATTCTTGATGATAGCTTCACCTACCATATCTTCATTGATATTGGCAAAAAAGCGTTTGGCAATTTCGGGGTATTTTTTGATGTAAGCTGCCGTCCCCGAAATTTCGGGCACAAAAAGAAAGCGGATCGACCTTTTGAGAGGAGGCGTTTTGCCTTCATCCACAAGCTTTTTGATCGCCCGCGCTGTCTCCAGGATGGCCACGCATCCGCTGGCATTATCATTGGCACCTTGTTTGGCAAACCCTTCAAAAAGGTGAGCCGTGAAAACCAGCTCCTCATCGGGAAAATCTTTTCCCTTGAGCAGGGCTGAAACCATCTGTTCCTTATAGGGAACCATTTGCGCTCTGCAAACGGCCCTGACCACGATTTTCACTCCTCTTTCCAGCGCGTTTCTTAGATCATTGCCTGTTCGGGTTGAGACCATAAAACCAAACGTTTTCTTCTCCTTGTCCGAGGGCCGGATTGAGCCCTCGCCCACCTCATCCGGGTCAAAATCCGGGTGACTGGAGGAATAGGCAACGATGCCCAAAGCCCCATATTTCTCAACGGCCAACCTCCTCGCCCTCTCAGGGTACCCATTAACCAGGACAATTTTGCCTTTGACCTTTTTCCCTTGATAAAAATCCTCTTTGAATCCTGGTCCAACGTAGACGAGCTCAGCCGTGACGTCCGTGGAGCTACTTCCTGAACAGAGAGAAGCCCAAACCTCCTTGAGGTCGGCTATTTTTCTTTTCTCCGGCTCAACGACCCATAACTCACCCATTTCTGCATCCCAGGTTGTTTTAAAGTCAGGAGGGAGGGGAAGCTCTATGATGGCTGAATCGTTTATTCCATACTCTTTGAGTTTTTTCAGGATAAAGCTGGTCTCAAAATATCCCTTTAGATATTCTTCAGGGAGCCTGTTCCGGTTGACACCAGTGAGTAAGACTTCATTCTGGAGGGCTAAATCTCCGGAGACTTCATTGCTGATCTCCTCCAAAATCGCGGAGGGAAGCAGAGTTTCTGGATATTCCGATTTTGGTTGAGAGAAAATACTGCCCAGTGGCAAAAGCAAAATCCAGATCAGAGCCACGAATTTTCTCATGAGCACCTCCTCTCCGGTATTATTCTTTTTTTCCTATCCACATTTCAACTGATTTTTGGTAGAATAATCCCAAAAATATTTAATAAAACAATGAAGCTCTCAAAGGGAGGATCCGATGATAGCGACAGCGACCATCAAGTTAATTGTCATTATCCTTCTGGCTCTATCTCTTATCTGGCTTTTCAAAATACTCTTGAGAAAAGAATATGAAAACCTGTTTCGGGCCGTTCTTGTGTGCCTGATCTTTGCAGGCGCATTGTATATGGTCCAACAGTCCAAGACTGAAAAATTCTCCATCTCAGAAATAAAGAAAAGCTTCTTTCCCACCAAACCCCAGCCGCTCAAATATCAAATCCAAACTGGGTTGAGCAACGGGGCAAATTTTACACGCTATATCTTTGAAGAGCCTTGCCCAAAAATCTCCCTGACTTTAGACCCATCTGCGAAATTTTTTCACATCACGGATGTTTCCTCGGTGAATGCAGTTCTGGAATCTTTAGAGCTTCCAAAAGTTTCTACAGGAGCTCGAGATCTGGCCTCAATCACTGGACAAAGATCTGACTCAAACATGTACCGGTGGGGAGATTATCCACTGGGGATTTTGATTTTGGAACGCGGGCTCTGCACGAACAGGGGCAATTTGGAGTCCTACACTTGTATCACCTCCATCACCATCAAACAGAGATTATGATTGAGGAAAGAAATCCAGCCCGATAGAGAATCAAAAGAAAAAAGACCAAGACCATCAATAAAAAAGGGAGATCTGACAAGAATTGGGATAATGAACAGAATTTTTTGGCTTCAGCTCACGATTTTTTTCAAAAACAAAATAATCCTCGAATTTCGCCGGGAAGCCGCTGGTAGAGTTGCTAAAATTTTCAATGACTTGTTTGTCGAAGATACTGAAATAGCTCTCATGCAGACGCGAGTTTAACCTCCTGGATGAGGTCTGGATTGAAGTTTACTTTAAGAGGAACTTCACACACACCTTCTGCCAGGAGAGGCCACTTGAGAAATTGTTGATTTAGCCGCAGTGAACCGGCTTTGTGGCCATTGAAAAGATACTAATCCCAGAATCATAAACACACATGAGAGCAGATCCACAGCTCTTTGGCTTCTCTTCATTTTTGTCTCCCTCTTTTATTCCAGATATTTGGGTTCGCAACAATTTATTTCTTTTCAAAATGGAGATAGTCCTCAAGCGCTCTCAAGTACTTCATGAATGCATCTTTTCCTTTCTCGGTAAGGGAACAGGTGGTCAAAGGTTTTTTACCTTTAAAAGATTTCTTCACAGAAATGTATCCTGACTCTTCAAGCTTCGAAAGATGAATGCTCAAATTCCCGTCGGTCGTTCCCACTGTTTTTTTCAGGTAATTGAAATCTGCGCTTTTAACTGACATAAGGATGGAAAGCGCCGCTAGCCTGATTTGGGAATGGATCACAGGATCAAGCTGACTAAATTTTTCAGAGTGCATTTTTGACTCAACTCTTTTGATATTTTGAACGGAGGATAAAGCCCGGGACGAAGTAGCCAACGATGATCAGCGGAATAAAAACAAGCGACCTATACTCAGGAGGCAAGAGGATCATCCCGAAAGCACCCAGCCACCAGATGGCAGCACACAACTTCAGAAGGTTCCACTCGTAAATTCCGCCGAGAACAAAGAAGAGAATTCCGGCCATGATCGACATGAGCACGGGAATGACCCCATAGGGATAGAGGCCGAGCAAGGGGAAGACCAATCCCATGGTGATAAACCCAACTGAGCAGGCAATGCTGAGATGGGCGACATTGATCTGAGCGTATGTCCTTACCCCTTGACCCTGCTCCTGTTTTTGCACATAGAAAATAGAGTAGGCAATTCCTATGACTACAAAGGCCAGCCAATTCACCCAGATCCAATGGTATTTTTTAACGAAAACCAAAATGTACATCCCGGCGATGGCCAGGATAATCAAAATCCCCCAGAAAAACAGATAATTCCAGGCTCGAGTC
>Ga0315280_10002632_pt1 | contig 28808 bp, 22 predicted proteins | sample YL17G06_40_MG_FD_203697 | JGI IMG/M metagenome (GOLD analysis project Ga0315280, IMG submission 203697) | Sediment microbial communities from Yellowstone Lake, YNP, Wyoming, USA - YL17G06_40 | ecosystem: Environmental > Aquatic > Freshwater > Lake > Sediment | place: USA: Wyoming | collected... | reverse complement strand
TTGTAGTCCCGCCCCGGCGGGATGGATAACTCTTGCTGATTAACCTCTTGCCGTTCTCCCTGGTCATCCATCCTGCCCCTGCTTTCATATCTCATTCACTACTTTTCATAAAACTTTTGACAATATCGCTTCCACGAAAATAATAGCATAATTTTGACATTTTCTTCACTAAAATTTGGGCTATAATGTCTCACATGGAGTATATAAAAAACAGGTTAACCATTTTTCAATTATTAAAATCCGCTGATCTTCAGGAGGCTGCACAGGACTTCCGCTACCTCCTCAACAGGGGGTATCCGAGAAGGGCTGCACTGGAACTGGTGGGAAATCGCTATGGGCTCACTTTCGACGAGCGTCACCTGCTCCACCGAGGAGTTTTTTCAGATGCCGATTCCAAATCGAGGCGGAAGAAAAAAACTCTACCCGAAGCGGTCCGAAACAAAGATCTCGCTATCGATGGGCACAATGTTTTGATTACCATTGAAGCTGGACTCTCTGATCGGCCTCTCATTCTTGGAGATGACGGTTTCATCAGAGATATCTCCGGTCTTTCCGGAAAATTCAAAAGGACCGAAAAGACAGAAGAAGCTATTCACTTGATCATCAATACTTTAGAACAATTGAAGCCTTCCCAAACCCTTTTCCTCTTTGATGCCCCGATCAGTATGAGTGGGAAATTAGCGCAGGAAATTAGAAACCGGCTAAAACGAGAAAATCTTTTAGGGGATGCCATGGCTGTAAAGGTTCCGGAGAAAATATTAATTGGGTATCCAGGAGTGATCGCTACCAGTGACACAGCGATCATTGATCAATCTAAAAAGGTGCTGGACCTGGCCGGTGATATCCTGAAGAAGAGCGGAACTCTTAAATCCCTTTTCCGTTGGAAGAGAAAAAGAGGCACGTAAAAATCGCTTGGCAGGACATTCTTGTCCTGCCAAGCGGGGTTGGAAAACCCCGCCTATCAACATTGAAATGGAAAAAATTGGAAGTTATCGCTGGGTGATCCTGGGTATTGTCTATCTATCCATTCTGTCCTTTGCACTCATCTTTCAATCCATCCCCCCCATCCTTCCCTTGATCATTGCTGAACTCCCCCTTACCTATGCTCAATCCGGTCTCTTGGTGAGCCTGTTCGCCCTCCCCGGCCTTTTCATCTCCCTTTTGGGTGGGTTTCTCTCGGACCGTTACGGAATGAGGTCTTTAGGAATGGGATGCTTTGCATTAATGATCGGGGGTACCCTGCTGGTAGGATTGGGAACGGATCTTAAGATCCTATGGTTGGGAAGAATCATTGCCGGGACCGGCAGCATCACCCTCTCCATCCTCCTTCCCAAACTTCTTTCCCAATGGTTTAAAGACAGGGAGTTAGGTTTGGCGATGGGTTTCTACAATACGGGTGTCCCTCTTGGATCGGTCATCTGTTTCGGTCTTTTCGGACGAATGGGAGGTATCTGGGGGTGGCGTATTCCCATCCTATTCACAGGCTTCTATGCACTCATTACATCCCTCCTTTTTTTAAGCTTTTATCAACTCCCTTCTTCTCACGAGATAGAAAACAATAAACCAATAAGTCTTTACAGATCCTTAAAGGAGATGGGATTTCCCATCTGGTGTGTGGGCCTTTCCTGGTTCTGGTTCAATGCTGCCTTCGTCTCCTTTGCAACGTTTGCACCGAGTCTTTTCCTCCAGAAGGGTTACACGATCGAACAAAGCGGGCTTCTCATTGGAATTCCCCTTCTCGGTTCCCTTGTCCTGAGCGCACCAACAGGATATTTTGTCGACCGATTTAGGCACCAAGAATGGTTTATTGGAATTGGCGGGATTGTATTGGCGATCTTAACCTTCTCCTTCAACTTGACCTCTTCCTTCCTCTTCCTCGTCACCCTTATGGGACTCTTCTCAGCTTTGGTCCCTTCTCCTATCTATTCCCTTCCTCCGGAGATATTAAAACCGGAAAATGTGGGATTGGGGTTTGGGGTTATTTCCACCTGTTCGAGCACCGGCCTATTCGTTGCGCCCTATTTTGTGGGTAAGGCCAAGGATTTAACAGGCTCCTACGGTTTGAGTTTCTTCTTGATCTCCCTTTTCTTTCTTCTCGTCATGATCTCTATCTTCTTTGCCCACCGCTCCCGAAATAGAATGGAGCCCCACGGGCAAGCCCGTGGTCCCCAAAAACCATACCCACCTACGCCCCTGGGCGCTGAAGCGCTTCGGCGCGCAAGCGCCAAGGCTTCGGTGGGTCATCCGCCGGTGAGCGAAATCCGCCGAAGCATGGCAGATCCGTCGCTGAAAGGGTTCCTATCCGGAGTTACGCATTCCTCGTCCGACGCCATAGTCCATGGCTATGGACGACGGCGTCCACGGCTAAGGCCGTGCTTGCACGTCGAAGTGCGTTACAGCACGCAGGCGTGGTCTCCTGCGTAGGCGGATGAAAAGTTATGAGTTGGGGGTTAAGAGCTCGGGGTTAAGAACCTAAAACAAAATAAGAATAGACCTCTCTAAAAAGATTTCTGAAAAGTCCGGAAATCTCTGTGTAATCTTCTTTTGAAATCTGTGTAATCAAGAGAGGGTGGGTAGCTTTTCAGATCTCTCTAAAAAACCCTTGACAAGTTTGAACCCCTGGCGTATAAGAAGGATATAACTTTGGATACAGTATACAAAATATTCTTGATTTGAAAGGAGGGACCTATGGAAAACGTAACCGGAGGAATTCGAGTTGGCAAAAGGAAATCACTACGCGAAGAGGTCTATGATTCATTAAAAAAGTCCATTCTTCACGGGAAATTAAAAGCGGGACAACGTCTGATTGAGGAGACCTTGGCCCATCAGATCGGGATCAGTCGCACTCCTGTGAGGGAGGCCTTTCACAAACTGGAACGGGATGATTTGGTCACCCGACTCCCCAAAGGAGGATTTGCCGTCAGGGAATTCACCAAAGAGGATGTAGAGGAAATCTTCGGCATTCGGAGTGCCCTCGAAAGCTACGCCGCTTACCTCGCCACTTTCCATATTCCCCCAGATAGAATCTCCATCCTGGAGAAAAAAATTGAGGAATCGGAGAGGGCCCTGGAGAACGGTGATGATGAGAAGGTTGTCCAGCTCCACACCGAATTCCACGATCTCCTCTACAAATCCTGCAAGAGCAAAAAGCTCACCGACATGATCAACAATTTTCGTGACTATTTTTATCGTTATCGGTCTGCCTTGCTTCATACAAAAGAGGGCTTCACTTACTCTCTCGAAGGCCATCGACAGATGTTGGAAGCAATGAGGAATAAAAATGCAAGATTGGTGGAAAGGCTTGTCCGAAAACACTTAGAGAGAGGGAAGGAAATCGTCATCAGGGAGATTGACGAAGGTAGAATGACCCCCTAGTGTAGTGTCTCTAACACTTCTTTACAATAATTTCAGAGCTGTCATTCCTGCAAAAGCAGGAATCCAGGTTCAAAAAGACTGGATTCCGGATCAAGTCCGGAATGACGAAATTGTGAAGTCGTTTTTTTAGCGTATGTGATCTCCCGGCAGAACCGGGGTTAGGGAGAGGAGAGGTGGAAAAGAGGATTCGTATCTTAGTCGCAAAACCTGGCCTGGATGGCCACGATCGGGGGGCCAAGGTGATTGCTCAGGCTCTTCGGGATGGAGGCATGGAGGTGATCTACACCGGTCTCCATCAGACCATCGATCAGATCATTAATACAGCCATCCAAGAAGCTGTGGATGTCATCGGTCTTTCCATCATGTCCGGTGCCCATCTGCCGATCTGTGAAAAGCTCGTTAAGAAAATGAAAGAGAAAAAAATTGAGGACATCATGCTGGTGGTCGGCGGAGTCCTCCCTAAAAGGGATATCCCCCTCTTACAAAAGATGGGGATCGAGGGAATTTTCCCGGGAGGGACTCCTTTTGACGAATCGATCCGTTGGATCAAGGAACATATTAAAAGTGGATAGAGGAGCGGGAACTTCGTTCCCTCGAGGAACGTTTCTCTTTAGGAGCGGCCCTTCCGGCCTTGAGGATCACGCCTTCTTTTAAGGAAGAGTCTGAAGATCCATGAATAGTGAATTTAGATTTCCCTTTGAGAAACTTGAAGTCTGGCATCTTGCTGTTGACTTCGCTGATTACGTTCTCAACATTCTGGATTCTTTCCCGCCCAATAAGTATTCAAGGGTTGTTGGCCAAATGGAAGCAGCTGTCTCGAGCATTCCGCAGAATATCGCTGAGGGAAAAGGTAGACAATATAAGAAAGAGTTTATTCAATATCTCTATATTGCAGAAGGATCGCTTTTCGAAGTTATGACATTATCGGAGATCCTGAAACGCAGAAGGCTTATTGGAGAGAAAGAATCTATTGAAATCAGAGAGCGGGCCGAAATCATTGATCGGAAACTTCACGGGCTGATAAATTCATTAAGGAGCAGATAAAGAGGCTTCTGCCTCGAGTGAAACGCTCCTCAAGCGGAGCGATCCTCAGGCCTAAAGCAGAGGTAGTTATGGGTGTTGCAAAATATATCAAAAATGAAAAAGACGAAGTTCAGGATGTCATTCTCCAGTCTGGCATCCACATCAAACCGCTTTATAGCCGAAGGGATTTGGAAGAGATCGGCTTCGATCCTGAAAAGGATCTGGCTCCTCCAGGGGAATATCCCTTCACCCGAGGAATCCACCCGCTGGGCTATCGGAGCCGGGAATGGACGACACGCCAGTACACGGGTTTTGGAACACCTAAAGAGACCAATGAACGGTTTAAACTGATGATCTCCCACGGCCAGACCGGTCTCAATGTTGCCTTCGATCTCCCGACGCAGATGGGTCTTGATTCCGATGACTCCCTCGCTGAAGGTGAAGTGGGAAGGGTCGGTATGGCAGTCGATTCTCTAAAGGATTTCGAAGTTGCTTTCCAGGGCATTCCCCTTGACCGAATCGGCGCGGGGCTCACCATCAATGCCGTGGCAAGCATCATGCTGGCCATGTTCCAGGCCACAGCCGAGAAATATGGATTTAAAAAAGACCGAGTCAGCGCAACCCCTCAAAACGATATCCTCAAAGAGATGATCGGACGGGGGGCATGGATCTTTCCCGTGAAACCAGCCGTTCGCCTCATCGGCGATACCATCGAATACTCGATGAAGGAACTCCCCCGAACCAATCCTGTCAGCGTCTGTGGCTATCACATCCGTGAATCAGGCTGTTCTCCTGTCCAAGAAATCGCCTACGCATTCCAAATTGCCAATAGCTATATCGAAGAGGTACTCCGCCGTGGTCACTCGGTCGATGATTTCGTCAGGGGCTTCACCTTTAACCTCAATGTATTTGGAAACCTCTGGGAGCAGGTGGCGAAGTTCCGTGCGGCGAGAAAACTATGGGCAATCAATCTAAGGGAACGCTATGGGGCCAAGGATAATAGATCCCTTCTTCTTCGGGGAATCTTTGGTGGGGGTGGATATGGAATGACCAAATCCCAACCTGAGAATAATATCATCCGCGGTGCCTACTATGCTCTTGCCGCTGCCTTAGGGGGGGCCCAGACGACGGCCCTCTGTTCCTTTGACGAGGCTTACACCATCCCTACTCCGAGGGCAGCACTGCTCTCTCTTAGAACTTTCCAAATTTTGATGGAGGAGATCGGGTTGAGGGATACCGTAGATCCTTTGGCAGGTTCCTATTTCATCGAAACGTTGACAAAGCAGATGGAACAAAAAATTGTTGAAGAGATGAAAAGAATTGATGAGATAGGTGGAATGATCAAGGCCGTTGAAACCGGGTATGTCCAAAAAGAAGTGGCCAGGCAGGCCTATGAATTTGAGAAGGGAGTTCAAAAGGGAGAGTTGATCAAGGTCGGTATGAATAAATACACCGAAGGGGAAGAGATGGAGGTGGACCTCCATGAATACCGCCAGGAATCGGTGGAAGAGCAGATCCGACGCCTCCAAGAGGTTAAACGAGAAAGGGACAATCGGAAGGTCGTACAATTCTTAAAAAATCTTGAAAAGGCTGCAAGGGACGAAAGGAATGTAATGCCCTATCTTCTGGAATGTTGCAAGGCCTACGCTACCGTCGGTGAGATGACGAAGGTATTCAAGGAAGTCTACGGAGAATTCAAAGAACCATCCATCTTTTAAACAAAAGTTAACAATGCAAATTTAGCATTGCAAAATTAGCATTTTTCTTTCATTGATAGTTTTGTATTGCTAATTGACTATTTTGCATTGATCTTTCACGCGGAGGTGACTTATGGCTTTTACAATGTTTGGTCGAACAATTCGGAAGATCGCTGTCATTGGCTCAGGAAATATTGGCCCGGATATTGCGCTTCATTTCAGTCAAAACCTCTATTCTTATGGAATCCCTGTGGTCGTGGTCGATATCCTCCAGTCTGCCCTGGATTCGGGCTCAAAAAAGGCCGAATCAAAGATGGCCAAGGCCGCTGAAAAAGGAATCTTCAAAAAGGAAGCCGCCGACGCCATTTTCAAGAACATGCTCTTCACTACCGATTATGGCAAAATTGCCGACGCTGACTTTGTGATCGAGGCCGCTTTTGAACGAATGGATGTAAAGCATAAAATCTTCGATCAGTGTCAGGCCGTATGCCCGAAAACTGCAATCTTTGCTTCCAACTCTTCACACATGGAGCCGGAAGAGATCTTTAAAGACATGAAAGACAAAACCCGATGTCTGGTCATCCATTACTTCTACCCTGCGGAAAGAAATATCTTGCTGGAGATTGTCCCTGGAAAGGAAACAGATCCTTCCCTGGTAGAATATCTCATGAAACTCTACGAATTTATCGGAAAGGCCCCGATCAAAGTGAAGAGCCGTTATGGGTATGCCGTGGATCCCATCTTCGAAGGCCTCTTTGAAGCTGCGGCATTAACCGTCGAAAAGGGACTGGCGAGTGTCAAACAGGCAGATGCAATTGTCCAGAAAGCTCTCGGAATGGGTGTGGGTCCGTTCACGGCCCATAACCTCGCAGGTGGGAATCCCATTACCCAGCATGGCCTCAATGAGATGACCACGAAGATCATGCCCTGGTACCGGTCCCCCAAGATTCTGGACGACCAGGTGAAATCTGGAAAACCCTGGGAGACCGCAGCAAGGGGAGAGGTCGTTGAATACACTCCCGAGACTTATGAGGCAGTTTCGAATAGAGTCATCGGGGCCTACTTCGGAATGATCTCTGAAATTGTAGGAAGTGGCATTTCCAATATCGGCGATCTGGAACTCGCCATGGATGTGGGACTGGTCTTAAATACCCCCTTTGGAATGATGAACAAGATGGGAGTGAAGAAAGCCTTTGAACTGGTCGAAGGCTATGCCAAGGAGAATCCTGGATTCAAGGTGGCTGAGACTCTTAGAAAACAGGCCGCATCAGGCCAACCCTGGAAGATCCCTGTGGTCATCAGAGAAGATAAAGGAGATATCGCTATCGTCAAAATCAGAAGGCCAAAGGTTCTGAACGCCCTCAATGAGGATGTTTTCGGACAGATAAGAGAGAACTTCCTCGACATCCAGAAGGATCCAAAGATAAAAGGTGCGGTTCTGACCGGCTTCGGAACGAGGGCCTTTGTCTCTGGTGCGGACATTGGAATGCTGGCCGCTCAAAGCTCGGCGAAGGAAGCAGAAGAGGGGTGTCTACAGAATTACTCCGTACTTAATCTAATCGAAAGTTTGGGCAAACCTGTGGTTTGTGCCATGAACGGGTTGGCCTTTGGTGGCGGGAATGAAATTGCCATGGCCTGCACTGCCCGCATTGCCAAAAAGGGACAGAAGGTTTTTGTGGGTCAACCCGAACCAAAGCTCGGTTTCATCCCTGGAGCGGGTGGAACACAGAGGCTTCCAAGATGGATAGGATTGGAAAAGGCATGGCCCATCCTCCGACACTCGAACCCGATTTCTTCATCTCAGGCCAAAGAGATCGGTCTGATCCAGGAGGAAGTGGGGGGCGATCTCATTGAAGCGGCAATGGATTGGGTGAATAAGATTCTTTCAGGAAAAGTCAAGGTTCCTTCAATCCCAAAAGGCCCTATTCCTATCCCTTCGAAGCTTCCAGAGGTCGACATCGGCCATTTGAGTCGGAAGATCGACGCCCTTCTTCAAAAGGCAATTTTGGATGGTGCAAAGACGACTCTTGCAGAGGGATTGAAAATCGAAGCCAAGGTCTTTGGAGAATGTTTCCATACTCAGGATAGAAAGATTGGGATTGACAATTTCATGAAAAACGGCCCGAGAGTCAATGCAAACTTTGTCCATGCCTGAGGACAAAGAAAGAGATTATGAATGCCCCCCACATGAATCATCTAATACAAACCCAATAAGTAAACCCCGTTAGAAATTCCAGCGGGCCATTATTTCTAACGGGGTAAAGATAGCCCCCACCCTAAAGGGTGGGGGTTCCGTGTTCCATCCGATAGAGGGAGATTGAAATATGAATATCAAGAATAACCTGTTGGAAATGGTAGGGGTTGAAAACTTCATTGATGACCCTGAAGCTCTCAAAGGGTATTCTAAAGATTTTAGTTTAGTCCCTCCGGGGATGCCTAATTATGTTGTCAAGCCTAAAGATGTTTTTGAGGTTCAAAAGGTCATTCGATTTGCAAATGAGCACTTGATCCCCGTGATCCCTGTTAGCTCTCACGTACACTTTCACGGAACGACCATCCCCAAACAAGGAGGTGTCGTTTTGGATCTGACGAGAATGAACCGCATTCTCGAAATCGATGAATTTAACCGGAGGGTGAGAATTGAGGCGGGTGTCACATGGGGACAGCTCACCACCGAATTGGAGAAAAAGGGGTTCAGAGTGATCATGCCCTTACTGCCCCCCTCCCAACGCTCTGTACTGACTGACTATCTCGAAAGGGAAGTCCCAACAAATACGGTTTATGATTATGGGGAGCCGCTTCAAAGCATGGAGGTTGTGTGGCCAACGGGAGAGATTTTTAGAATGGGCTCAGCCAGTGTCAATGGGTATCCGGCCTCTAAATCGAGGGGGGCTAATCCTTCTGGGCCGGGCATAGATTTTTATAGATTTCTCCAAGGGGCTCAGGGAACGATGGGTGTTGTCACATGGTGTAACTTGAAGATTGAATCTATTCCTAAAATGGACAAGGTCCTTTTTGCCCCTGTTAACGATCTCGCCTATGCAATGGAATTTCTTTACAGGATTTTGCCCCGCAGGATCGGGCAGGAATGCCTTCTTCTGAATAATGTTGACTTGGCGGCCTTAATTGCAGAGGATTGGCCTGGGGAATTTGAAAAGTTACGCCGGACCTTACCCGCTTGGACGCTCATTCTGGTCTTGAGCGGATTAATGAGGCGGCCGGCGGAAAAAATAGAGTATGAAGAAAATGCGCTAAGCGAGATTCTGAAAAATGAGTTTAAGGATATGCTCCTTGCTGATACCCTTCCGGGTTTTCCGGGCTTAGGAAGGAAGATTTTGCCGTTGCTTCGTAAACCCTGGCGCGGAGATCTGACCTACTGGAAAAACCAATATAAAGGAAGATGTCAGAACCTCTTCTTCATCACAAGGCCTGTTTTGACAAAAAAATTCATCGACAGGATGGAGGAAATCGGAGCCAAACACAATTACCCGATGAGCGAGATGGGAATTTACCTGCAGCCGATAGAGCACAACCGGGCCTGCCATCTGGAGTTCAATCTATTCTATGACCCAGCGAATCCTATGGAAATCGAAAAAATTCGGAGTTTATATCATGATGCGGCCATTGCCTTGCTTAACGAAGGAGCTTTCTTCTCAAGACCCTATGGGGAATTGGCTCCGATTTTATATGAGCGGGCTGCCGGCTATACGATGGCACTCAAGAGGGTAAAGGGATTGTTTGACCCTCAGAATATTATGAACCCTGGAAATTTGTGCTTCTAAGTAAGGAGGAGAAAGATGCCAAAAAGGCAGTTGAGTTTGGAAGTGGCCCAGCTCGATAATTTTGTTTACGACATGAGCAGGTGCATCAAGTGCAAGGGATGCTATTGGGTGGAACACACCTACATGCCGGGGGTCAAGTTTCCTACAAGGTGTCCGAGTAACACCTGGAATGTCTTCGATTCTTACGGAGCTTTCGGAAAGATGAGAATTGGCACCGCTATCGCAGAAGGCAGGCTCAAGTGGACACCAAAGCTTTTAGAAATTATCTATGCAGACCCCCTGTGTGGTGCCTGCGATGTCGGCTGCAAGAGAAACCTTGACCTGGAAATAGAGCTGACACTCGAGTCACTGAGAATCAAGGCCGTGAAAGATGGAGCAGGCCCAATGCCTGCCCACAAAAAGGTAGCGCAGAAAATTGCAGCGAATCATAACCAGTTTGGGGCACCACACGAAAATAGGAAGAAATGGCTTACGGGGGACATCAAGATAGCTCAGAAGGCGGATCTCCTTTACTTTGTGGGTTGCTCCGCCTCTTACATAAATCCTGAAATAGCCAAGGCAACGGCAAAGATACTGAATGCCTCCCACACGCCTTTTATGATCATGCCAGATGAGTGGTGTTGTGGGAATACGCTCTACTCGGTAGGCATGATTGATGAAGCAAGAGAACTCGCCCGCCGCAATATTGAGGCTGTTAAACAGACGGGGGCCACCACCCTTCTAACCAGTTGTGCCGAGGGCTACCGCATGTGGAAGGTGGATTATCCGAAGATGCTCAACATCGCCACTTCAGATTTGGGGTTCCGGGTGATCCATCTTGTGGAATTTGCCGACGAGATGGTTAAAAAGGGGTCTCTCAATTTGAAGAAGTCGGTCGACCTTAGGTTGACCTACCATGATTCGTGTGGCATCAGCAGACTTTGTGACCCTTGGACACCCTGGAAGGGTGAACGGGGATGGATGGGCACGGTCAGTCCGCCTCTTAAGAGGCGACGTGGTATCGGAGGACTCTATGCACAGCCCAGGAATATTCTGAGTTCCATACCCGGTGTGGAATTTGTGGAGATGCCCCGTACGAGAGAAAATGCCTTTTGCTGCGGAGCCGGCAGGGGAACAAAAGAAGCCTTTCCTGAGCTTGCATCCTTCTCGGCGAAGCACAGGCTTGATGAGGTGAGAGAAGTTGGTGCGGAAGCACTTGTTTCTGCTTGCCCATGGTGCAAAAATAATTTTGCAAATGCAGCCAAAGAAAATGGTGACAACATAAAGGTAATGGATATCTCGGAACTTATTTTGGCATCGGTTGGGGTTTAGGCCCAAGGAGGGAATGATGGCTATCTCGAAAGAAGCTTTCAAGGTAATGGAATCTATCGTGGGGTCAGAATTTATTTCCGGTGATCCTGCGATCTGTGAGGGTTACAGGTGTGGACCGGGAGGATATGAATGTGGTCTGGGGTATGAGAGGGTAATGACTAAGATCCCTGGCGTTGTGATCCTGCCCCGGACGACAGAAGAGGTTCAGAAAATAGTCAAGGTTTGTAATCGTTACACAGTTCCATATGTTCCTTACAGTACAGGATTCTACGGGCCCCGTTCCCATTGCCATGTTGACGACGAGTTATTGATTGATCTGAAGCGCATGAACGATTTCGAGATCGACGAAAAGCATCTTTACGTCGTTCTTGGGCCGGGTGTCATCTATTCCCCGCTTCAGGAAGAGGCGATGAAGCGGGGAGCGTATGTAGTGATCGGAGGTGGGGGAGCCCAGGCATCAGTGATAGCCAACTTGATCGGGGATGGCTGGTCACCCCTGAGCCACCGGATTGGCCTCCCTCACAGACGAATACTGGGAACCGAGCTTGTACTGCCTGATGGTGAGCTTGTGAAGATGGGCTCGCTGGCTGTGGGTGATGATCCGTTCTGGGGCGATGGGCTCGGTCCTGATCTCAGGGGTCTGCTTCGAGGATACACGGGTTTAAGGGGGTGCCTCGGCATCGTCACCAAGATGGCGGTCAAACTCCTTCCGTTCCAGCCGGAACGACTCATACCGACAGGTATTTCCCCCAAAACAGCTCTTGCGCTTCCTGAAAAGCGAGTCAAATGGGTTAACTACCAGATGCCCAATAAGGAAGCTCAAGTCAAGGCTATGTTTGAGATCGGAAAAGCTGAAATCGCAGGAGCCGTAACGAAAGTCCCTCTTTTTTGGCGGGCCATTGCCAAAGCAGAATGTAAGGAGGAGTTCTGGGAGCTCTGGGGTAAAGAAAATGAAGATACAATAAAGAACTTACATATCGTGCGTGTACTGCTCATAGGATTTACCTCTGAAGAGCAGATGAAGTATGATGAAAATGTGTTGAATGATATCATGAAGGAGCTTGGTGGCATTCCGCAGCGTACCAAACCATCGGATGAATCCTGGATCAAGAATGCCGATTCAGCCGGTATGTGGTTGATGTGCGGATCGTACGTCTCGGTCGATTACGTCATCGAAACGCTCTCGCAAGCAACCATCCATGGAGAAAGTTATGCGGAATTAAAGAAAAAGTACACTCCACCATTAATGCCCGATTATGGCGATCCAGGTTGGTTTCAGAGCTTCGAGCTGGGGCATCAGGGTTACTCCGAGTTTCTCATCTACTGGGATCAGGACGAGGATACCACGGGGGTGGACCATTTCTACGTGGACACGGCGAAGATGAACATAAAAGAGCGTTTTTACACTTCCCTTTTAGGACCTCACCAGCCCCTTTACTTGACAGGGCCGAAGTACGGGCCGAATTACCATGAGTGGCTTTTGAAGATAAAGGATGAATTTGATCCTCGATGGGTCTGTCATCCACCCGTGCCGTTGGCCCACGACGTTTTCGTTGACCGAGCAGAGTGGATGAAACCCATCAAAGACTGGGAAAGCCCTGAAATTCCAAAAAAGATACAGTTTCTTCCATAGGGATGAACCCTTGGCAAAGAAAGAGATGATATGCCCTTTTTTAGGAAAGTTGTGTAAAAACTGCGCCATCTACATCGGTAGGCACTATTATTTGTGCTATTCTGAGAAATATCGGGGATTCATTGGCCGGAGAAGAGCAGCAAACAAGGCACTCATCCATCGCGCTTTCAACCCAAACACCCAAAAGGGTTTTAAGATCCCGAAAATGAAGACCAGGATTTTAGATCCCTTTGACACTGCCCTCTAAACAAAACCGGAGTGGAGGTCTGGTTTCAAATGTTAATTGAAGGAAAGTTTGTGTTGAACGTACCCATCCAAAAGCTTTGGGATCTCTTGCTTGAACCAGGCACATTGGCTTCTTGCATCCCCGGAGCGGAAAAGGTGGAAGCTATTGACGATAAAACCTACGAATGCGTCGTCAAACAATCAGTGGGTCCGATATCAGTAAGATTTAAATTCACAGTCGTTCTGACGGAGGTAGATCCACCCAAACATCTAAAAGCGGTCGGTAGAGGTGAGGCCCTCGGTAAGATGGGTACCTTTACCTGCGATGTGAATGTCCATTTGGCCGAAATCTTAAAGGGCGAAGTTGAGGTATTCTATCAGACGAATGTCAATATAGTTGGCCGATTGGCCACCTTTGGCGAACGCATCATGCGGGCCAAAGCGAAGTCAGTGGGAGAAGAGTTCACCAGGAACCTGCAAGAGAAAATGAAAAGTGGAATCGTGCCGACCGATTTTTTTGGATAAAATGGAGGCCGAACAGGAATGATAAATGATTTTGAATATTTTGCTCCTAAGACAGTCAAGGAAGCCCTCACCTTGCTGGATAAATACCGAGATGATTACAAGATTATTGCCGGGGGTCAATCTCTTCTTATAATAATGAGACAGGGGTTGATTAAACCCGAACATCTGATTGATATTAAAGGCTTATCGGAGCTTAACTATATCAAGTTTGACGCTAAAAAAGGATTGAGAGTTGGTGCCCTGACCACACACCGGACAATAGAAAAATCACCCATTATCAAAAAGTCATTCGGCGTTCTTGCCGAAATGGAGAATCGATTAGCCTCAATCCAGACCCGAAACTGGGGTTCTATTGGGGGCAATCTCTGCCATGGCGATCCAGCCGGAGACCCTGCACCAGTGCTGATTTCACTAAATTCCACCCTAACAATAGCCAGCATAAATGGCGAAAGAAATATGTTGGTTGAAGATTTCTTCCTCGATTACTTTGAGACGGCATTGGAACATGGCGAACTACTTACTGAGATTCAGGTACCAACAATCTCTCCCAACACCGGTGCTGCTTATACCAAGTTCAATGTGATCGAAAACGATATGGCCACAGTGGGAGTTGCCGTTTCAATTACTTTGGCCCCTAAGGGGGGCCACTGTAAAGACCTTCGGATAGCGCTAGCGAATGGTGCACCTCGATCAATGAGAGCTAAACAGGCAGAAGAGCTGCTAAGAGGGAAAAAGATTACAGATCATCTGCTTAAAGAGGCAGGAGAAATAGCCTCTGCTGAAGCGGATCCAATATCGGATATCCATGCCTCAGCCGAATACCGACAAGAGCTGTTAAAGATTTTAGTTAACCGAGTAGGTAAAGAAGCTCTATCGAGGGCTAAAAAGCCTTAAGGTTGCTCAAGGAGGTTTGATTCATATGAAAAACTTAAGGAGGGCTGATATCTCATGAAAAAAGAACTGAGATTGACTGTTAATGGTCAGCCTTATGAACTCTATGTGAAGCCCAACAGTCTTCTGGTGGAAGTCTTGAGAAACGACTTAGGATTGACGGGGACCAAGAGGGGATGTGAAAGTAGTTCATGTGGTATCTGCACGGTGATTCTAAACGGTATGGCAGTGAAGTCATGCTCAATGCTGGCCCTTCAGGCGGATGGAGCAGAGGTGGTTACGGTTGAGGGGCTGGCCAATGGCGGTAAGTTGCATCCTCTTCAAAAGGCTTTCCTGGATTACGGTGCTTATCAATGTGGTTTCTGTACCGCAGGGATGCTCACTTCAGCAAAAGCATTCCTTGATGAAACCCCCAAACCTACTGAGGAGCAAATGAGGGAAGCGATCGATGGCAATATATGCCGTTGTACTGGCTATAACAGCATTATTCGAGCCATGAGGGCTGTGGTGAATGGAGAGTATGAGGAGACAAGATGAGCGACAAATACGCCGTCATTGGCAAATCCCATATTAGGGTCGATGGACATGCAAAAGTAACCGGCAGTGCTAAATATACCTTTGATATCGTTTTACCCAATATGCTTTATGGGAAAATTCTGAGAAGTCCCCACCCCCATGCGAAGATTCTTAAAATTGACACCCGTCAGGCTGAAAAAATGATCGGTGTAAAAGCGATCGTTACAGGGAAAGATACACTGGGACATAAAAATGGGCCCTGGCGGCGTTTTCCCGAACTCTGTGATGAGGAAATTCTCTGCCGTGAAAAGGTCCGTTATATCGGGGATGCTGTAGCCGCAGTTGCCGCTGTTGACGAAGATACTGCAGAAGCAGCACTCGACTTGATTGATGTAGAATACGAGCCGTTGCCGGCCGTATTTGATCCTCTTGAAGCAATGAAGGAAGGAGCCCCTCAACTTCACGAACATGCGGAGCGCAATATCAATGTGACGCGTCGTATTGAATGGGGCGATGTCAACGTAGCCTTTGACAAGTGCGACACTATCCTTGAAGAACAGTTTCACACCTCATCCCAGGCTCATCTTTGTATGGAGACCCATGGTGCCGTTGCTGACTTTGGTTATGATGGCAAGCTTACGGTATGGACTTCGACCCAGTCCAATTACTATATTCAGGTTTTGCTGGCCGCCATGCTCGGCATGAGAGAGGGTGACGTCAGAGTGATAAAGCCGCCGTCTGGCGGGGGCTTCGGTAGCAAGTTTGAACTGGACTCTGCTCAGTTTTGTGCTTCTCTATTGTCACAGAAACTATGTCGCCCCGTTAAGATTATCCTGACCCGCGAAGAAGAGTTTACCGCCACAAAGCGGAAAACACCTATGTATTATTACGTTAAGATGGGGGCCAAAAAAGATGGCACCCTCCTGGCAAAAGAAGTCAGAGTGGTTACAGAGGGCGGTGCATATACGGCGATGGGATCAACTGCGCTTTATCTCACTGGATTTTACTCGTGTATGCCTTACAAGTGGTCCAATTACCGATATGATGGCTACAGGGTCTATACGAACACTGCTCCAACTTCAGCCTTGCGTGGTTTTGGTGCTCCACAGGCATATTTTGCCGGTGAATCGATGATGGATATGCTTGCCGCAGAAATGAAGATGGACCCCATTGAAATCAGACGTAAGAACGCCGTCACTCCTAATTATGAGGTTCCCGGTCAGGCCTATATTCAGAGTTGCGGACTGGGCGAGTGCTATGATGCTATCGAAAAATATATGAAAGAGCGTGGTAAGCTGCCTCTCAATGGAGGTATTGGAATAGGAAACTATGCCTTCATGTCAGGCGGTATTTTTAACTGGTTTAACACTCCCTATGCTTTTTCTGCGGTCATCGTCAAAATAAACATTGACGGTAAAGTTGACCTGTTTACCGGAGCCTGTGATACAGGACAGGGTTCGGATACCACTTTAGCTATAATCTGTGCCGAAGAATTGGGAGTGCATTTGGAGGATATCAGAGTTCACGCTGATGATACGGATCTCGGCCCTGCTGACCTCGGTTCCTGGGGCAGCCGTGAAACCTTGATGAATGGCAACGCCGTCAGGATGGCGGCAGCGGACGCCAAGCGTCAGCTCTTGGAATTCGCTTATGCAAAAATGAAACCCAATGTGGTTTATGACTTGGATATTAAAGACCATAAAATTTACATGATTGACCGGCCAGAACGATACGTCTCCTATTTCGATATCGTTCAGGATGCCATTCGAGGTAAGGAAGGCCAGACAATTATCGGTAGAGGTCACTATACCCCGCATCGTAAGGGTATGGTATCCCCTGCCTGGGGTTTCGGAGTACAGGCTGTGGAAGTAGAAGTGGATTCTGAAACAGGAAAGGTAAAACTGATAGAAATAGTGACCGCCCATGATTGTGGCCAAGTCATAAATCCCGTAGGTGTTCTTGGGCAAGTAGAAGGGGCAACCATGTTAGCCGCTGGGGGTGCCTTTTGCGAAGATCAACCAATGGATAATGGGAAGATTCTTAATCCTTCTATTGGAGATTACAAGGTTCTTCGCTCTGTAGATATGCCAAAAACGATAGGAATTGAGGTTGATACGTATGAACCAGAGGGGCCATTTGGAGCTAAGGAAGCTGGTGAGGGACTTACAAGTCCCACTGCTGGCGCTATGGCAAACGCGGTATACAATGCTGTGGGTGTCAGAATAAAGGACCTTCCCATAACCCCGGAAAAAGTCCTGAAGGCCCTAAAGGAAAAAGAGAAATAGCATCGTTATTTATGCACAGCCACATGATTCGCGGTAAAGGGCGTCATTCCCGCCCCGTATCAGGTACGGGGTAAACTCCAGCGGGAATCCAGGAAAACACTGGATTCCCCCGTATCAAGTATCCCGTGTCAAGCACGGGACAGGCTAACGCAGGCTTAGTCAAGCCCGGAATGACAGACTACGAAGGATTTATGTCGTCATGTGGAATTCTGGAGGTCACCATGGGGTACCACTGTCCTGTTTGCAATAAAGTTTCACGTACCTCTGTAGATTTGGTGCGCCACATGATGGGCCGAGGAGATAATGTTCATAGAGACTGGATTAATGCCAAAGGCTTTAAGTATGCGGAAATGCTCGCTTCGCAATTTCAATCCTTCGGCAGTGAAGAGTATAAGCGCTTGGCTCAAGTGCTGGAGAATGAGCCCAACGTCAAGGTTGATGATTGACGATGATCCCTCTCCATCAAGAGACTGTGTCGTAATCATGATGGAGAGTCGATTCCAACGGAATCCCGCCGTGGCGGGATCAGGTTCTTCAGCTTTAGAATGCGGTCATTTAAAGTTATGGGTAATCGGCCTTTTTGGAAACGGGATTCTTTTCATGGGTTTGGCACCCCAAAGCTGAGCAATGAAAGGTTTCCGCTCTAAAGCCTCATCACCCGACCACCTGTTCCGTGTTAAAGCAGAAGTACGTTCTCGTTGACTGCGACACAGTCTCCAAGGAAGAGGGATAAGATGAGGGTGTAAGTGAAGGCCATTCTCCCTCCCCTTTGCCCTGTTAGATAAGGTTATTTACTTAGTCTTCATTAGTCAAAGTTCCCTATCTAACAGAGTGAATCCCCTCCCGCCTGTGGAGGGTATATTTTTATATGACAAAAATGATTAACATTGGTGATTGGATAAAAAAATGGAGTTTTCTTCAACCTCATAAGAGAGCTTTAATCTTCGAAGATCGTCCCTTCACCTACCACGAAGTCAACCTCCGTACCAACCAACTCTCCCATTTTCTCTTGGCTCTTGGAGTTCAAAAAGGCGACCGGATCTCTGTTCTTCTTTACAATTGCCATCAATACATCGAAATCTTCTTTGCCCTTTCAAAAATCGGGGCCATTCTCGTCCCCCTCAACTGGAGACTGGCTGCGCCTGAACTTGAGTTTATCATCAGAGATAGTGACTCCAGAATACTTATCTTTGAACCTGAGTTTGAAGAGATGTTGACTTCCATACGTCCAAATTTAAAACTTTCAAATGGAGATTACATTTCTGTTGGATCCCCCTGCCCGGACTGGGCAAGAGATTACGAAAAGGGTCTTCTAAAAAATCCTGTCCATGACCCCAGCCTTGAGGTTTCCGTAGGTGACGAAGATCCTCACATTCTTATGTATACTTCTGGAACCACGGGTATCCCAAAGGGAGCGATCCTCTCTCATCGAAAGACCTTCTTCAATGTCCTGAATGCGGCTATGGTCTATAACCTTACCTCTAAGGATATCATGATTATTTCCAGACCTATGTTTCATTCCGGAGGACTCCTTGTCGAATCTGCTCCCATCCTCTATAAAGGAGGCACCATCATTGTAAAAAAACGTTTCCGTCCCCATGAGATCCTCGAGACGGTTCAGAAATATAGGGTCACCGTATTGGAATTGGCGGCAACAGTTTACCAGTTTTTATTACAGGGGTGCGATTTAGCCCGGTATGACCTGAGTTCTATTCGCTGTTACTTCACAGGGGGCGAAAGAATTCCAGTAGCGATGATAAAAGAATACCTTAAAAAAGGGATTGTCATCTCTCAAATTTTTGGCCAGACCGAAGCCTCCACCATCACCTTTCTTCCTCCAGAAAAGGCAGAGTCTAAAATGGGATCAGTGGGGCTTCCAGTCTTTCATGGTGAGGTGAGAATCGTCAATAAAGAGGGGAAGGGCGTTAAACCAGAGGAAATAGGTGAAATTATCATCAAAGGCCCTACCCTGATGAGTGGGTATTGGAACCGTCCGGACCTCACTGCCGGCACGATTCGAGACGGTTGGCTCTATACTGGAGATCTCGCCAGAATGGACGAAGAGGGATATGTTTACATCGTTGACCGTGAAAAGGATATGTATATCAGTGGAGGAGAAAACATCTACCCTGCTGAGATCGAAAAAGCCTTTTTTGCTCACTCAAAGATTTTCGATGTGGCAGTGGTTGGCGTCCCAGATGCTAAATGGGGTGAGGTGGGAAAAGCCTTTATCGTCCTCAAACCGGGTGAAACGATGACAGAAGAGGAAGCCCTAACATTCCTCAAAGGTAAAGTCGGTAAATACAAGATTCCAAAATATGTGGAGTTTGTGAAAGAACTTCCTAAAACAGCAAGCGGTAAGATTCAAAAGTTTCTTTTAAAGGAATGGCACCAAACGAAAACATAGTTATGAGTTCGGAGTTCAGAGTTCGGAGTTAAAATGTTGAATACCCCGAACTCCGAACTAATTACTCCGAACTTTCAGATTGGAGGCTTCAATGGTTGAAAAGTTTTATCGGTTAGGTTGCGACATTGGCGGCACCTTTACTGACTTCGTCCTGCTCAACGATCAAACCGGGGAGATAAAAATCTATAAGTGCCTGACTACTCCTAAAGATCCCTCTGATGCTGTGGAGCACGGCATCAGGGAAATGGAGAAAGTCACTCCAGCCTTTGTCCAGAAAATGGATGAAGTAATCCATGGAACAACTCTGGTCATCAATTCAATTATAGAAAGGAAGGGAGCCAAAACAGGTCTGATTACTACAAAGGGCTTCAGGGACGTCTTGGAGATCGGAAGGGGAATTCGGTATGCCCCTTATGACGTATTTGCTGAATTCCCTAAACCCCTGATTCCAAGACACCTTCGTTTCGAAGTGGACGAGAGGGTTCGTAGTGATGGGACCATTCTAAAGTCCCTGGACCCAGAAGAAGCAAGCCAAGTGGTCCGCACCCTCCTCAAGATGGGCATAGAATCGATCGCTGTCTGCCTGATCAATTCTTTTGAAAATCCCACCCACGAACTGATACTTAAGGAGATCATTGAAAAAGAAGCTCCTGGGATGTCCATCTCTATTTCATACAGGGTTTTGCCACAGATTAAGGAATACGAACGAACTAGCACCACAGCGACCAATGCCTATGTGAAGCCTCTGACAGGAAGATACCTTTCCAGATTAGCTGGAAGGTTAGAGTCCATTGGTTTTAAGGGAAAGCTCTTCATCATGCTTTCAAGTGGTGGCGTGACCTCCGTTGAAACAGCGGCTGAGTTTCCGGTCAGGATCATTGAGTCTGGTCCAACCGCAGCGGTCATCGCGGGTCAATACTATGGCAAACTCTTTAATATCTCGGAGATGTTCTGCTTTGATATGGGGGGGACAACAGCCAAGTCCTGCTTGATTCAAAAAGGGGTTGCTGGGGTCGTTCCAACTTTCGAGGTCGGTCGTGTCCAGAGGTTTATGAAGGGCAGTGGCCTCACCATTCAGGTGCCTGTGGTTGATTTAATGGAGATCGGAGCAGGAGGCGGAAGCATTGCAAAGGTCAGCAGAATGGGAACGCTTCAAGTCGGTCCTGAAAGCTCTGGAGCGGATCCCGGGCCGATCTGTTATGGAGTAGGAGGAACTGATCCTTGTGTCACGGATGCTGATCTTCTATTAGGCTATCTTGATGAGAACTACTTCCTGGGAGGCGAAATGAAGCTTGATAAGGAGGCAGCAAGGCATGGCGTCGAGGAAAAGGTTGCCAAACCTTTAGGAGTTACATTTATACAGGCGGTATGGGGAATCCATGATCTCATCAATGAGACAATGGCAGCAGCAGCCAAGACACATATTGCAGAAAAGGGAGGAAATCCAAAAATCGTAACGATTGTTGCCTTCGGAGGAGCAGGGCCAGTCCATGCCTATGGTTTGTGTAAGAAATTGGGGGCACCTCGGTTACTCGTCCCACCGAATGCTGGAGTGGGTTCGGCTCTGGGCTTCTTCACTGCTCCTCGAGCCTTTGACCTCCTCAGGAGCCACAAGGTTTCTCTGGGCAACGCTGATTTTAATGAAATAGAAAAGATTTTAAAGGAGCTGGAGACGGAGGCGACAAGAATACTCAAGGAAGAAGCCTCAGAAAAAGATATCCGATTCGAAAGGTCCTTGGATATGCGTTTTGTTGGACAGGGAGCAGAAACCAATGTCCCACTCTCTGAAAGAGATTTTACAAGGATGAAGAAGGAAGAGATTCGCCGACGCTTTGATGAAGTCTATGCGAAGTTGTATGGAAGGACCTATCCTGACTCCGAAGTGGAGTTCATTAATTTTAGGGTGAGGGCGAGTCTTCCTGAGCGACTACTGCAATTGCCAAAAATCAAGAGAAAGAGGCAGTCACTTGAAAAAGCGATCAAGGGGAAACGTCCGGCTTATTCTCCGATGGCCAGGGATTTTATCCCCTATACCGTCTATGATCGATACAAACTTTCTCCGAATGCAAAGTTTCGAGGCCCCGCCATCATTGAAGAAAAGGAGTCGACCCTCATTGTTGGCGAGGACGCCTCGGTTTCACTGGATGATTTTGGATTTTTATGGATTGATCTGAAATAGCATGAGGTTGAAGGAGCGTCCCGCAAAGCGGGCCTTGAGGTTGGAGGCAAAAGATCTTGCTTCAAGTGAAACGCTCCTCAAGCGAAGCGATCCTCTAACCTTTGTAGGAGGCAAGAAATGGGACGCACGTTTGACCCGATCACTTTAGAAATACTTTGGCGAAGATTGATTTCAATTGTGGATGAAGCGGACAGCACTGTTTCGCGTACCGCATTCTCAAGCCTGCTCAGGGATGCTCATGACTACACCTGCATGTTCACGGACCGAAAAGGCCGCGAACTGGCTCAAGGGTCTTTTGCAACACCTGGCCAATCTGGAGCCATGGCATTGGGAATCAAGAATCTCGTAACCCAGCTTCCTCTGGAAACTTATAAACCCGGCGATGTATTCATCACGAATGACCCCTGGGCTTTAGCAGGGCATCTCAACGACGTTTGCGTGATGAGCCCCATCTTCTATAAAGATAGATTGACCGCTTTTACCGCCTGTGTTTTTCATCACTCGGATATTGGGGGTCGAGTCTCCTCAGACAACCATGATGTTTTTGAGGAAGGGCTATTCATCCCTCTGGTGAAGCTCTACGACGGAGGGGTACTGAATCAGTCTGTCATTGATATGATCCGGTGGAACGTAAGGACATCCGATGAGGTGATCGGAGATATTCGGTCACAGATTGCAGCGAATCACGTCTGTGCCGAGAAGATATGCCAGATGCTCAAGGAAATTGATTTAGACGGTCTGGATGATCTGGCGGATCAGATCATCAGCCGCACAGAGAAGAGCATGAGGGAGGAGATTGAGAAGATCCCGGATGGGATTTACCGGGCCGAAGGAATCATAGAGCAGATGAAGGGGCAAAAGGATGTGGTGATCAAAGCGGCGGTTGAGGTAAAGGGAAGTGATATCACTGTTGATCTGGATGGGTCTTCGCCCCAAGTGAATTGGGGTGGCAATGTCGTGTATAATTTCACCTACGCCTATGTATTTATGGCCATGAAAAGCATGTTTGGTCCGGATATCCCTAACAACGATGGTTGTGCAAGACCCATCAAATTGAAAGCCCCTGAGGGGAGTGTTGTGAACTGCAAGTTCCCTGCAGCCGTCGCCGCACGGCTCGTCATTGGACATTTTATAACCGAAATCATTTACAGAGCCCTATCCAAAGTCTTACCTGACAAGGTGATTGCAGCAAGTGGAGGCACGCCCGCGCAGATGAATGTGTTCTACGGGAGAAGGAATAACGGGAGACCATGGCATTCCGTGATCATCCGGGGCGGAGGGATGGGAGCAGGTTCCGCCAATGATGGCAATTATGTGTACATTTTCCCTGCGAATGGTGCGAATACGCCTATTGAAATATTCGAAAACGATACGCCCCTCATTGTAGAAAACAGGGAGCTCCTCTCCGATTCAGCCGGTCCTGGCAGGATGAAGGGAGGCCTCGGACAGAGGGAAGTTTTTAGAGTACCTGATGATAAATATGCCCCTATTCCGCCCGTTAATTTAGGGATACAAGCCGGAAGGCATATCCATCCCCCGGAAGGGCTTTTTAGCGGCAAGCCCGGAGCCAAGGCCCAGTTCCTGGTGAACGGATCATCTGGAAATCCGTTTGGGTTAACGCAGTTGAAACCGGGGGATGTGGTCATCATCGATGCAGCCGGTGGAGGGGGTTTCGGAAATCCTCTGGAGCGTGATCCTGAAATGATAGAGAGTGATGTGATTGAAGAATATGTCAGCCTCGAAAAAGCCGAGAAAGATTATGGGGTAGTGATTGTTCCCGAAACCATGAAGGTTGACGAAGAGGCAACCAGAAAGCTGAGAGAAAGTTTGAGGAAAGCCTAAACACAAATTTCAGATTTCGGGTTGTGCCTGCCTGCCGGTAGGCAGGGATTTCGAATTTTCTATTCCGCAATCTGCAATCCGAAATAGAAATCTAATCCCATTATTCCAGCATTCCATTCTTCCAATATTCCAACAGGATAGTCTCCCCTGCCCTGCTTTTCTCTTTAAAGTTGCGAATCTCAAGTCGATTGTCACTTTCACCTACTCTTCAGAATCAATTTGTGGAAAGATTGACAATTACCATTTGAAGGTGAGCATAACAAAGAGAACATCGGTCTTGGCCATTCCAAGGAAAATTTTATGTCGTTTATTAGACAAAAAAAAACGCCACGGCGTCGCAAATTTTCTATCTACAATACAGGAAAATAGAGTGCTGGTTAAAGAGGAGAAAATAAAAATGTCGCCATTTTAGGCAGAAGGCGACGAGAATTGAGCAGAAAATATCTAAAAAGGCAGCGGTAGAATGGTGGTGAGTTTAATTTTTATGGACTTGGTGTAAGGTAAAGCTCATGGGTACTTTCCCAAAATCCAAATCCAAATTCATTGAAAACAGTATCTCGTCCAAGTAATCCTACAAACAGAGGATGAAATGGTAACTGGGAAGCAAGGTGAATTGGACAATCAATGGTTTTGCCAAATATTTCCAGGGTATAAGTATATCGGTAAACAGTTGTCCTGCCCCCGGCTGTGTCGGTTTCAACCCTTACCCCTTGATCCCATGATTGTAATCCAAGGATTGGATAGAGATCCGCTCTCAATGTTGTGACACTTGCCCCAGTATCAAACAATAAGGACAAACTTACTCGGCTATTTGCCGGAGTTATTAATGTGACATCCACCAAAGGCAACCATACTGATGGCCCGTTTGGATCTTGACGTGCTTCATAGAACCGAACTACCTGTTCAAAATTCTTAACTGGCATACGTAAATGTCCACACAACTGGTTCTGCAGGTATAAAGGAAATAAGTGGCCTATCGAATCCGCCGATTTGCCTAATCAGATCAGGCAAATCGGGAGCAGCAGCAATAATCTCATTGTTATATACTGCGACCCATTGACCACCATATCGTCCACGTACGTTTGGCAGATTCTTGCTCAACCAATCTAACTCATCACCCTGATCTGGAGATGGTCTATCGGAACGTATAACGGCAGCCTGCTCGGAAGGAACAAAATCTTCTGCTCCAATTTGCCAATATTTTATCATCAAAGTACCTTTTTCTGTTACATACCATTCAATTCCAATTTTATCTAAAGTCTCAAGAAATTCTTGAGGAGATTTTGCCCCAGAAGCTGATATCAAACTAAGAATAGTCTTTTGACTCTGAACTTGGTTATAGGCTCGAGTGGACGATTTCATTTTTTCTCCTCTCCAGTCCTTTCAATAAGGAGTTTGCCAATATTTCGTGCGTGCGAAAAACTGATTGTAACTGTTGACCTAAGGCGATTTCTCATGTGTGTAATTTGCCCCGCTGGACCCCCTGGAGGGCCAGGGATAGCTTCATAGAGTTGTAAGATGATTTCATTTCCCGTTGAGAGGACTTGTATCATATCACAATAGAATGAAATTGCATCAGGAGGCTGCTCAAAAATACGCTGAATTTGAATTTCTTTTGGAGTTTTCGCCTCTTCAGACATATTATCTCCTTTCCCTATCAATGTGAGATTTTTGAAACATACCATAAAAAACAATAAAAGCCAAACAAAAGAAAATGTCGCCTTTTTTCACAAAAGACGACAAAGAATCGTTCAGAAAAATAGCCTTTCATGTACTCCTTCATGATTGGAACAGGTTCAGATAAGCCTTATCGGTTACCATCTAAACTTTACACATTTTGGTGAATCCTGTCAATAAGGAGTTCAGGAAGTACTATTTATGGTCAGACCTTACTAACTCGCCTTTGCACATGAACTTGCAATCAGACTCGTAATTACTCCGTCAATACAAAGCTCATCAGATCCGTCTTGTTGTATCTTTTTAACCCATCCCACGATTCTACATACCAATAGATGGTTGATCCGCTGGTATCTTTCACCACTCTCCTAACGGCCATCCACTGACCGAACGTGAGCACCTTCATAGATTCCCCTTCATTGTCATTAGGGTTTGTGATATTGAAGGCAAAAGTCTTCTTTTTGGTAAATTGTTCATCACTTCCAAACCAAACCTTAAACTTGGTGTTACAGTTATTTTCCCAAGATAATTCTGGTGGTGAGCCTTTACTCGTAGAGGAAATATTTGGATTTCCTACTGCTTGAGCAGTGTCTATGATAATGCATCGGAATTCACTTGTGAACTTAGTTCTATTTGCCTGGGTCCCAACTACTCTCCAATAGACCGTCCCCTCAGATCCTTCAGGAGTCAATAATACCTTTTTCCATGTACTTGATGTGATAGTGGCTTCTGAGGTTGTTGTTTTGACTTTAACCGGGATAGAACTAAAACTATTATCCGGAGAAAATTGAATCTCATATCCTCTGAACGTCTCTGCTGCCGTCCAGGAAAAGGTAGGGGGGGAATAGAGAGAGCAGGCGTCAAATGGCGTGTTATTAGAAGGTGATTGGGGGGTAATTGGACCCGTGGAGCATTCCCCGAACGTCAAATCTCCACCAATTATTACATTCGTTCCGTCAAAGCTGGCCGTTCCTGAGAATGTCTTCTGCCCTACTTCACTGGGCGGGGGCGTCACCTTGTAAGTAAAGGTTCTGTTATTGCTATCAAAGAAAGGCCCCCACTTTACTTTCTTCTTCACATCGTCCCATCCACCGTTCTTATTAATATCACTTACCGTCCAGCCTGCTGGTGGAGATTCCTCTACCGCATATACCTGAGTCCCTTGCCCAGGGATCACTGTGATAGAGATGGACATTGCGACGGATGGAGTGTAGCAATCTGGAAAGTCACGGGTTGCCGTGCCCAAACTCAAAGTAGCATGAGTTTTAAGGGAAGTCTGATTCCTAAGTAACAGACTCCTAGTCACTGACAAACTTCCAGCACCAGCACCAGGAACCCAACATGAAGGAGGTATCCTGGTTCCATCGTAGTGATACACCTCCCCATTTCTCCACAAGTAACCGGCATTGGTCGGATATTCTATTGGAATAGGATTGGGAGGCACTGGCCAAGTCTGCCCTGACCTCCATGCTGCTGCATAAGCCGTCACTTCACTTATCGATAACTCAACATTGAGGTTTGTGTCAGCAGGGTGTAACAACGCTCCAAGCTGTATAGTTGAGTCTCCGCCAATAACTACGTTGACACCGTCAAAACTGGCCGTACCTGAAAATGACTTAACACCTGTTTCTCCAATAGGAGGGGTAACCTGGTAAGTAAGAGTCCGGGGGTTATTGTCAAAGAAAACCCCCCATTTTACCTTCTTGTTCACATCGTCCCATTGCCCATTTTCATTGATGTTACTGACTGTCCATCCATTTGCTGGTGAATCCTCAGCAGAGTAGGCTTGTGTTGTTGCACCGGGGTTAATTGCAATAGCCACTGTTAACGGAAGAGAGGGAGTGTAGGAGAGAGGTAAAGTTCGAGTGGATCTACTTGACGCAATGGCCACTTGAATTGATCCTGACCAAGCCGAAATAACAGAAGTATCCAAAGTACACCGTGCCCTTGCTCTGACATTGTAAGTTCCTGTAGCCGTCCAAATCTTCGATTGAGTAGTAGTTCCCCAAGATGAAAGGTCTGTACCATCTCCTTTCCAGTCGAACTGATACTCCACTGGGTGAACAAGGCTTGAGACTGAACCACCAGTAGAATAAGAATAGGAATTGTTAGTTGTACCAATGGTTGGTCCAGTTGGTATATTTGGAGTAGAGATGGTTTCAGTTGGGTTGGAGATAGTGACTGAAAGAGCAGAAGACCAACTCGATGTAACTGAGTTGTCTGTAGCACACCGTGCCCTTGCCTTGACAGAGTAAGTGCCAGGGGATGTCCAGGTTTTGGATTGAGGCGAAGCCCCCCACGGAGAAAGATCTGATGCATCCCCTTTCCAGTCGAACTGATATTCTACTGTATGCCCGAAGTTTGAGGTGGAGCCTCCCGTAGTATAGGAATAAGATACATCAGTTGTGCCAGTGATTGGCCCTGTAAGGATATTGGGAATGGTAATGGTTTCGACCACTCCAACTCCGTTTATGGATATTGTCACTGGATTTTCGTCCGGGTCGTTTGAGGGAATACTTGAATTACTGGAGAAGCTCCCTGCTGAGGTCGGTACAAAACGATATGTAATGGTACATGTCTCATTTTGAGAAATAGTCAAACCTGAACAATTGTCTATCTGCTTACTAAAGGGAGGAGAAGGTGAGGTAATGGTACCAATGATGAGATTGGCATTTCCATCGTTTCTTACCGTTACTATTTTACCAGAGGTACTTCCCAGGTTCACATCTCCAAAGTTTAGAGATGTGGGGTCGACAGAAATCTCTGGACCGCCTGTTAAGGGGTCTGATTGAAGGATGGTCCCATTCTCCCCTACAGCAACGAAGGTGCCATTGCCATAGGTTACTGCAGTGAGGTAATAAGTAGTCCCTGAAGTTCTTGTTGTCCATGTAACCCCATCAGGAGAGGTGAGGATGGTGCCACTATCCCCCACGGCAACGAAGGTATTACCTGAAAAAAGCATGAAAATGATATTTCCTTAACTACTTAAAACACAAATTGGCCTTTAAATCCTTATGGAGACGCTATATAACCTTGACAAAATTCCTTCGGCACAACCTTCCTTAAAAAGGAACATTGTGCCAGATGCCAAAAGGTCTGATAATTTTACATCTCTCCCTTGGAGAGCCCAATCTGACTCACTTTGCGGGCATCTCACCTATTCATTGGTTCAGTTAAAAAAGGAAAATAAATTTGCATTTGCTAAAAAGTAGTTTCACCAACTTTCAATTTATTATTTTTTGCTATAATTTATCGAGCAATTACTCATATTTTGACTCCCCTCATTTAGATTATCAGGGTATTTGAGGTTAAGGCATGATAAAAATTTAACCAATTTGCTAAATATTTTGGAAATTAAAAGTCCGAATTCCTTGTATTTTTTAAGATTTCCATATTCGAGTACGATTAATTCACGCTTTTTTCAGGTACTACTATTAGCC
>Ga0315280_10002631_pt1 | contig 28810 bp, 25 predicted proteins | sample YL17G06_40_MG_FD_203697 | JGI IMG/M metagenome (GOLD analysis project Ga0315280, IMG submission 203697) | Sediment microbial communities from Yellowstone Lake, YNP, Wyoming, USA - YL17G06_40 | ecosystem: Environmental > Aquatic > Freshwater > Lake > Sediment | place: USA: Wyoming | collected... | reverse complement strand
TAAAATTTCCATTTCCTTTTTTTCTTTTTCTACCAAATCTTGCCTTTTCCCTTTCTCAAATAATAATAGGGCTTCTTTTCTCTTTTTAATCTCAGAAGAGAGAACTTTAATTACCTCATTATCTATCAATTGGCTCTCTTTTTCCAATTCCTCTTTTTCCAATTCCGGTTTTTCTTGGCTTAATTTATATCTTTTTTCTTTTTCCTTATTAAAAATTGCTGCTTTTAGCATCCTCAAAGTAGAAATTTTTATTGCTTTTCTTTCTTTTAGGGCTTTTTGAAAATCTTTTTCAATTTTTTCCTTTAACATTTTAGCGAGATCATTCATATTTTCCCAAGTTTTTTTAATTTTTCATACTCTCTTTTCATTTTCTCTCTCCTCAAAGCAGCCTCTTTTTCCATACCCCTTGATTTTTCTCTCTTTTTGAACATTGTCTTTCTTGCCCTAAGTAAAATCCCGCTTTGTTGAACCCTTTTTGTAAAGCGGCGAACTAAATTTTGTGAACTCTCTTTTTCTTTTTTCTTAACTTCTAGTGCCATATATTAAACGTTATAATCGGGAATTTCACCCTCTTTCCATCCTCCCAACAAATGTAAATGGATGTGAGCAATGTGACCTGTTTTCCCAATATTGAAAATAAATTTGCATGCCCAAAAAGTATTTTTTTTAATGGCGACCTTTTTAGCGGCTGAAACAAGTCGAGATAAAATTGCTAAACTTTTTTCCTCAAATTTATCTTTCCATTCAATGTGTCTCTTCGGAATAAAAAGTAAATGAATTGGGGCTTCAGGATGAAAATTTTTGAAACCTAAAATTTCTTTATCCTCATACAAAATCTCAGCTGAGGTCTCTTTATTTGCAATTTTACAAAAAATACAATCCATAATACTCGACACTAATATACTAATGGAGCACCAATGTTACGAATAAAACATTAGTATCATTGGCGTAAATTCGTAAATTGGTGTCGTGTTATTTATTTAAGTCTTTTTTTCATCTCTTTTACTATTTTTTCTAATTTCACTGTCTCTTGTCTGCCGCTCGCCATATCCCTAATCAAAATTGTCCCTTCCATGGCCTCTTTTTGACCTAAAATTAAGGTGTATTTTACTCCAATTTTATCTGCTATTTTCAACTGGGCTTTTAGAGAGTCGTGACCGAGGGATTCAGAAATTGGAATACCTTCTTTTCTAAAATCTTCTATTAATTTTAAACTTTTTCTTTTTGCTAGATTACCCAATTGGGCTAAAAAAATCTGGGAAACTTTTTCTTTTTTAAATCTAATTGCTTTTTCTTTCATCAAAGAAATAATCCTTTCAATACCTCCTGCTCCTCCCACTGCTGGGGTATCTTTTCCACCTAAAATTTTAACTAGGGCATCATATCTTCCGCCACCGGCTAGAGCTCCAATTGCCCTGCCTCTTTCACCTTCTACATATATTTCAAAAACAGTTCTAGTATAATAATCCAATCCCCTAACAAGATAGGGATTTAAATGATAGGGCAATTCAATCTCATCTAAAAATTCAAGAACCTCTTTAAAATGTTGATGACAATCTTCGCAGAGATGGTCTATTATCTGTGGGCCCTGGGAAACTATTCTCTGACACTTTTCCTCTTTGCAATCTAGAATTCTCAAGGGATTCTCTTTTATTCTTCTCTTACAATCTTGGCATAAACTCTCAATTCTCCCCCTGAAATAACTTACTAAAAGTTTTTTATAATATGGCCGACAAGCACTATCTCCAATACTATTTACTTCAACAATTAAATTTTTTAATTTTAGTTCTTTTAAAATATTATAAAAAATTTGGATAATTTGAGTGTCAACAACCGGACTTCCTTCTCCTAAAATCTCCAAACCAAATTGCCAAAACTGCCGATATCTCCCCGATTGAGGTCTTTCATATCTAAAGTAGGGGCCCCAGTACCAAAGTTTCACTGGCTGAGGAAGATTTTGCATCCCGTGCTCGATAAAAGATCTAACTATCGAAGCAGTTCCTTCCGGTCTCAGGGTTAAAACATCTCCTCCTTTTGTTTTAAGAGAAAACATTTCTTTTTGAACAATATCAGTAGACAGACCTATTCCTCTTGAAAAAAGTTCGATTTCTTCTAAAATCGGTGTTTCTATTTTTTGGAAATTATAAAAACTAGCAATTGCTTCCACTACATCATAAATTTTTTGAAAGTATTTCTGATCTTCCATCAGTATGTCATGCATCCCAGTTGGTCTTTGAAATTTTGGCTTCTTCATAATCCCTACGAATTACGAATTCTTACGAATATACGAATAATTTAATATGTTGGGGCTTCAATTTTGGCTAAGGTCGTAATTGGCCAGGCCCTGAAATATACTCTACCCACAATATTTTTTCTCGGTAATGACCCCCACTGCCTGGAATCAGAAGAAGAAATGCGATTGTCTCCTAAAACAAAATATTCATTTTCATTTAAGGCGATTTGAATATTTCCTAGGGTTTGGACACCTGACGGGAGATATTCCGATTCATCCAAAATTTGGTCATCTACCATTATCGAACCTGCTTTAATTTCTATTTTTTCTCCCGGTAAGCCGATGATTCTTTTTATGAAGCGTTGGGAAGGATTGTGGGGATATCGAAAAACAACTACCTCTCCTCTCCGGGGATCTCTAAATCTAAAAGATAATTCATCAATGATTAAATAATTGCCATTTTCAAAATTTGGCTCCATTGATTGCCCTTTGACAATAAATGGTTGAAATAAAAAATAGCGAATAGGAATGACTATCGCTAAGGCAATGATAACAATCTTTAAAATCTCCCAAATAAATAGTAAAAACGAGAAAAATGCTTTCATAGTTTATATATAAAATTATATCAAAGTTTTTCGCTTTGGCAAGCGAGGTGGTATAATTAAAATATGATATTCATTGTTGGTTTGGGAAATCCCGGTAAAAAATTTCAAAAAACAAGGCATAATCTTGGTTTTAGGGTTGTTGATGAATTTGCTAGAAAAAATAATTTTCCTGATTTTAAATTATTAAAAAAGTTTAATGCGGAAGTTAGCGAGGGGAAAATCAATAACCAAAGATTAATCCTGGCTAAACCTCAAACTTTTATGAACCTTTCAGGACAATCAGTGAAAAAATTACTCAATCGATATCGTATTAATTCTGCCATGGCTGAATTACCACGAAGGTTATTTATTGTCCATGATGACATTGATATTCCTTTAGGTAAAATCCGAATTGTTAAAAATCGAGGTGCCGCCGGTCACAAAGGAGTCCAATCAATAATTGATGAATTAAGAACTAAGGATTTTGTTAGATTCCGAATTGGCATCAATCCAAAAAATTCTATGTTTTATGCGGCCGTCAAAAATGTAGAAAAATCTGTTCTTCAAAAATTTAATAAAGAGGAAGAAAAAATTTTAAAGAAAATTATTAAAAAAACAATTGAGGCAATTGAGTTTTCTTTAAAATCAAAAATCGAAAAAGCAATGCAAAGGTATAATAAATAAAAAGAACCGAGAGAGTTGCCTCACTCGGTCTAAGGACGATTTAGACTGTAGGTTCGGTATTCTTGTGAACTACGACTATTATCTTCTTTTGAATTTCTATGTTTTCCTTGGCTGACAGTGACATGGGAAATATGGAAAGAATTTTCCACCCCTCCTTTTCCAAGTAATTTAAAGCTTTTTCAAGACCTTCTTCGACTGTCAAATCGGACAGTTTATCCTCCCATTTTCTAAGATGTGTAAGATAACGTGGCCCAAGAAGGGCGGCGCCATAAGCAGTTGGTATAATCCTAAATACTTTTATCGTATTTATCATCTCCTCTCATTTAATTTTCTTTTTCCCTCCAGTCTGGCTGCGAGCGTTATGATCAATAGAGATAACTCCAAATCATAACCTAAGAGCTCGACAAGTTTTCAGGAGGGATACTTGATTTTTTCGTCCGGTAGTTCAGCAAAGCTGACTCACCAAACGGAGCTACTCACAGACAGGCTGGAAGGTACAAATCCCCCGACCCCCGCTCCAGACACCTTCCTTACCCCAAATTTGCTTCGCAAATTTCGGGGACCCCAATTGGGCTCGCTGTTTTTCCACCACGGGGGATTGTCCGGAAGAATATTTATATTATAATTTAATAGAATGGATTTGTCAAGTCCAATCGAACGGGTTCTTATTGTCAGTCTCACCCCCTATTTTTTAGAAAAGGGGAACTTTTGGTTTGAAAAAAATCTAAATAAAATTTTGGAGGCGAGAAAAACCCAATCTTTTTTTGAAGAAAATACAATTTTTATTGAAAAAAATCAAATTTACAATTTCTCTCAATTTTTAAGAAAATTAGATGAAATGGGATATGAAAAAGTTTTGCAAGTTGAAGCCCCAGGTGAATTTTCTCAAAGAGGAGGAATCATAGATATTTTTCCGATTAATTTAAATCAGGCAATTCGTTTTGAATTTTTAGGAAATAGAATTGAAAACATTTTCCAGCTTCTAATAAAAATTGAGGATGAAGAATCGGCAAAAGAAATTTTAAAAAAGAAATTAAAGGCTCAAAAACTGTTTTCTGATTTAAAGGGATTAAAGTCAGGGGATTATTTAGTCCATCTCGATCACGGAATTGGGAAATTTACTGGCATAACAAAAAGTCAAATTTATGGAGATCGGATCTCCATAAATTATTATGTGTTAGAATATGCCAAAAATGACAAACTTTATGTACCGGTGGGCTTAGAAAGAAAATTATCAAGATATATTGGTTTTGTTGAACCGAAAATTTCAAGGTTGGGTTCTCCTTTTTGGCAAAGAGTCAAAAAGAAAGTAAGAGAGGAAACAGAAAAATTGGCTAAAGAACTTCTGGAAATTTATGCCAAAAGGGAGATTGTCAATCGTACTCCTTGTTTGCCAGAAGATGAAATAGATATTCAACTAGCCAGTTCTTTTCCATATGAAGAAACTCCAGATCAAATTGAAGCTATTGAAGAAATTAAAAAAGATTTAGAGAAAGAAAAACCAATGGATAGGTTATTATGTGGAGATGTTGGGTTTGGAAAAACAGAGGTGGCTTTAAGGGCAATGATAAAAATTGTCAAATCTGGATACCAGGCGGCAATGATTTGTCCAACAACAATTTTAGCCAACCAACATTTTCAGAGTTTTCAAAAAAGATTAAAAAATTTACCAACAAAAGTTTCAATGCTTTCAAGATTAAAATCAAAAAGAGAAGAAAAAGAGATAATTAAAAATTTAAAGGAAGGAAAAATTGATATTTTAGTGGGAACTCATCGAATTTTATCAAAGGATGTAGAGTTCAAAAATTTGGGATTATTAATTATTGATGATGAACAAAGATTCGGAGTGAGACAAAAAGAAAAACTAAAGAAAATGCGCTCATCGCTTGATGTTTTATCTCTTTCTGCCACTCCGATCCCTCGGACTCTTTATCTGTCTCTCTCTTCCTTGAGAGATATTTCTTTAATTCAAACCCCACCAGTTGGCAGGTTGCCAATTAAAACTTTTATTTTGCCCTTCAAAGAGAAATTAATTAAAGAGGCAATTGAAAATGAAATTAAAAGAGGCGGCCAAATTTATTATTTACACAACAGAGTAGAAACAATTGAAATGGTAAAAAAATTTTTAGAAAATTTAGTCCCAAATGCCAAATTCGGTATAGCTCATGGAAGACTAAGAGAAAAGGAATTAGTAAAAATCATGGAGGATTTTCAGAATAAAAAAATTGATGTTTTGGTAGCAACAACTATCATTGAAAATGGTTTGGATTTGCCAAATGTCAATACCTTAATTGTTGCCGATGCTACAAGATTAGGTTTGGCTGAGGCCTATCAAATAAGAGGGAGAATTGGTAGATCTCATATTCAGGCTTTTGCTTATTTTCTTTATCCTTCTCGTTTATCAGAGAAGTCAAAAATGAGATTAGATGCCTTAAAAGAAGCCGAAGAACTGGGTTCTGGTTATAAAATTGCCCTAAAAGATTTGGAAATTCGCGGCGCTGGCAACATTTTAGGAAAAGAACAATCGGGAAACATAAACAAAGTTGGTTTAAATTTATATTGCCAAATGTTATCAGAAGCGATAGAAAGATTAAAAGTAAAAGAAAATGGAGGAAATTAAAAAAATCCGTATAGAAGAATATCCAAAACTTTTAAAGAAAATTAAAGACCCACCAGAAATTCTTTATTTGCGAGGAAAAATTTTGCCAAATGAAAATTGTTTTGCCATTGTTGGGACAAGGCGGTGTTCTGCTTACGGGAAACAGGTGGCTTTGGAGATTGCTGGAGATTTGGCCGAGACAGGTTTAACTATTGTTTCGGGATTGGCGCCGGGAATTGATACTTTTTCTCATTTGGCTGCAGTTGAAAGGAAAAAGAGAACAATTGCTGTCTTGGGAACGGGATTAGATGAAAAGTCAATCTATCCAAAATCAAATCTGAAATTAGCTCAAAGGATTTTAGAAACCGGAGGATGCTTAATTTCCGAATATCCACCGGGAACTCCTGGGTCAAAATTCACTTTTCCCCAAAGGAATCGAATTATTTCTGGTTTAAGTTTGGGAATTTTAGTTGTCGAGGCGAAAGAAAGATCTGGAGCTTTAATCACTGCCGAATGGGCGAGAAAACAAAAAAGAAAAGTTTTTGCCATTCCCGGACCAATCCATTCCTTAAATTCTAAAGGACCCCACAAATTAATTAAAGAAGGAGCAAAACTAGTCGAAAATGCCAACGATATTTTAAAAGATCTCGGTCTCCCCTACTCAACCTCGGGTGTTGGTTATTTAACTGGAGGAACGCCAGAAGAAAGTTTAATTTTAGAGGCCTTAAAAGAGGGGCCGTTATATATTGATAAAATTATTGAGAAAACAAAATTAAGTGCTGCTGTTGTCGCCAGTACCCTTGCCATTTTAGAAATAAAAGGTAAAGTAAGAAACTTAGGAGGAAACAACTATGCAATTAGTCATCGTTGAAGGCCCAACAAAGGCTAAAACTATAGAAAGGTTTTTGGGTCCCGAATATCGGGTTCTATCCTCTTATGGACATGTTCGTGATTTGCCCGAGGATGAATTTGGAGTTGATATTGAAAAGGATTTTAAGCCAAAATATATTATTATTCCTAAGGCCGGAAAGACTATACGGTTTTTAAAAGACGAAGTCCAAAAAACGCAAACGATAATCCTGGCAACCGATGAGGACAGAGAAGGAGAAGCCATTGCCTGGCACTTAATTCAGATTTTGAATTTGAATGATAAAAAACCTTATCAAAGAATTGTTTTTCATGAAATTACAAAATCGGCTATCGAAGAAGCTCTGAAAAATCCAAGAAAGATAGACCTTAATTTAGTTGATGCTCAGCAAGCTAGGAGAATTTTAGATAGAGTTGTGGGTTATAAACTTTCTCCCTTTTTATGGAAAAAGGTGGCCAGGGGACTATCAGCTGGGAGAGTTCAATCAGTAGCAGTCCGTCTTGTAGTAGAACGTGAGAGGGAAATTCAAAATTTTGTTCCCCAAGAATATTGGACAATTGCAGCTTTGCTGCAAAAATTAAAAATGAAAAATGAAAAATTAAAAATTGATGAATTTGAGGCAATTTTAATTAAAAAAGATGGGAAGGTTATTCCTAAACTAGGAATCAAAAATAGAAAAGAGACAGAAAAAATTTTAAAAGACTTAAAAGGAGCAGAATATAAAGTAATCAATGTTGAGAAAAAAGAAGTAAAGAGAAATCCCCTACCCCCATTTACCACCAGCACTTTGCAACAAGAAGCCTGGAAGAAATTCCATTTTCCTGCGAGATTCACAATGCAAATCGCTCAAAATCTTTATGAGAGAGGTTTTATTACTTATCATAGGACAGATTCTTTAAATCTTTCTGATTTGGCTCTGTTTTCGGTTAAAAAATTCATTATTAAAAATTATGGCGAAGAATACTGGGCAGGATTTTTGAAGAGATATAAAGCCAAGGGTAGAGTCCAAGAAGCTCACGAAGCCATAAGGCCCACCTATCCAGAAAAAACGCCCGAATCAATAAAATTAAACCAGAACCAACTAAAACTTTATGACTTAATTTGGCGGAGATTTATTGCCTGCCAAATGGCCCAAGCTATTTTCGATTCAACCACGGCTGATATCCAAGCGGAAAGTTATACATTTAGGGCTACCGGCCAGATTTTAAAATTTGATGGATTTTTAAAAGTTTATCTAATAAAATTTGAAGAAACCGAATTGCCATCTTTAGAAATAAATGAGATTTTGGAGTTAACAAAACTAACTTCTGCTCAACATTTTACTCAACCACCACCAAAATATACTGAAGCAACTTTGATTAAAGCCTTGGAAGAAAATGGAATTGGCAGGCCATCAACTTATGCTCCGATTTTATCTACAATTCAGGAAAGAAATTATATTGAAAAAGATGAACAAAAAAGGTTTAGATCAACTGAAATTGGTGTCGTAGTCAACGACCTTTTGGTAAACCATTTTCCAGAAATTGTTGATATTGGATTTACAGCAAAAATGGAAGAAGATTTAGATAAAATTGCTGAGGGAGAAAAAAAATGGGTTCCAATAATAAAAGAATTCTATAAGTCATTTGAAGAAAATTTGAAAAGGAAATATAAAGAGGTTTTAAAAAAAGTTGAGAAAACTGAAAAAATTTGTCCAAAATGCGGAGCTAAAATTTTAATAAGAATTGGGAAATTTGGAAAATTTTATGCCTGTTCAAAATTTCCTAAATGTAAATATACAGAAAATTTAGAAAAAAATAATCTGGGAATAAAATGCCCAAAATGCAAAAAAGGAGAGATTGTAGAAAAGAGAACTAAAAAAAGAAAAATTTTTTATGGCTGCTCAAATTGGCCAAAATGCGATTTTGCTTTATGGGATAGGCCAACGGGAGAGATTTGCCCAAAATGCGGTTCACTCTTAATAGAAACAAAAAGAAAACAAATAAAGTGTTCTAATAAAGAGTGTGATTACAAAAGATAAAAAAAGGTGAGATTTCCTCACCATTTCGTGGCCAGAACCATTTTTGGGTTGAGAATTTTCTCTGTCAGTACTTTGTAATCATCTTTGAAAAGGATTATGTTATCGTTAGGAGTTCCTTGTTGTTTAATTCTTGTTAAATCTTCCATTCCTATGAATTCAATGTCTTTTCTAGTAATAAGAGAAAGTTGTTGAGCCGTTATTCCCCAGAAAAAATGAAGCCGGGTTGCCATTTCTATATCGTTCCTGAAAGAAAATTCTTTTTCCGCAAATTTAGGCAAATTTGGGTTGTAATAATATTGGCGAGAAAATTGACGAGCGAGTTCTTCACCAAGCTCTTCTTCTATTAACCTAACAATCGTACCCAAATCACTTTCTCCTCTCCTTTGCCACCCCTCGATTGGTTGATAGAGGTTCTGTCCATATTTTTTAGCCTTTTTTTGTTTGGCTGGTAGTAAAAGTACTTTCTGTCCCTTCGTAAAGACCCAGATCACTATGACATAGGGTTTCAATTCGTTCCCTCCTGAGTAATATTATCAAATTAATTTGAAATGTCAATAAAAAATGAATTGACAATTAGCTTAAAAATTGATAAATTTAAGTAAAAATAGGCCGGAGTGGTGAAACTGGAAAACACGACGGATTCAAAATCCGTTGCCAGCAATGGCTTGAGGGTTCAACTCCCTCCTTCGGCACTCTCAATTGCTAATTTAATTGCGCCAATTACCGGCTCTTCTTTAGGAAAAATAAATTCGGTTATCGGAGCTATTTTTTTTATTTCTTTTTTTAATTTGTTTAAAATAATTTTTGATTTGAACATTGCCCCAATGAGAACTAAAGGGAATTTTTTATTGTGAAAATTGAGTTTTTTAATAACTGAAATTGCCAAAATTGACAATTCCTCTCCTGATTCCTCTAAAATTTTTCTGGCAACTTTATCTCCCATTTGAGATGCCTTATCTACAGTTTTTGAAATTAAAGAGATTTTTCTAATCGAATCTTTGCCGTAGATCTTTTTCATCAAATCTTCTTTATTCTTTAGTTTCCATTCCTTAAACAGTGATTTTGTAATTTTGGTTTTTGGACCACGGCTATCTAAATCTTTAAAAAATGCCTGATATCCTTTTTGACCCGCCCAAAAACCAGAGCCCTCATCATTTGCCCATCCCCAACCTCCAGTTTTTACTTCTTTTTTTTCTCCCCAGCCATGGCAAACAGAACCAGTTCCAGCAATTAAAACCAAGCCATCTTTTTCATCGGTCCCAGCCCTAAAAGCTGCGATTTGATCGGAAACAATTTCAAGATCTCCTTTTAATACTTTCAAAATTTTTGGATTTTTAAAAATTTCTCTTTTAATTTTTTCCTTTTCAAATTTAAATTCCTCTTCAACTGCTGCCAAAGCAATAAAAATTGATGCAACTTCTTTTTGTCTCAATCCATTTATCACTTTTAAAATTGCTTCACAAATATTTAAAATAGCGGTTTTGAAATCAACATTCCTTAAATTTGAGGGTCCGGTTTTTGCAATTTTTAAAATTTTTCCTTCCAAATCAGCTAAAGCAGCTATTGTCTTTGTTCCTCCTCCATCAACTCCAATTACGTATTTTTGATTCATTTTAAATTTTAGAAGCTTTAATTATATCCTCGCCAGCAACTAATCCGGTAATTGCAGCTCCAACTATCCCCCTACTTATACCTGCTCCATCTCCAATTGCCCAAATATAAGGTATACTGGTCCTTATTCCCTCATTGAACTTTAATTTTAGTGAATAAAATTTTATCTCCGGGGCATACAAAAGAGTTAAATCCTCGGCAACCCCTGGCAAAAATTTATCGAGTTGCTCCAAGGCATCTAAAATATCTTCGATTACTCTCCCTGGATAAGCCAAACTTATGTCACCGGGAATGGCAGTCTTCAAAGTAGGCTGAACTAATTTATTGCTTTCAATTTTACTTTCGGTGCTTCTCCTGCCCGACCTCAAATCCTTTAATCTTTGCAAGATCGGGTTTCCTCCACCAAGCTTTGTTGTAAGCCTTGCTAAATCCCTTCCCCATTCATTTGGAAGTTTAAAGGGTTCAGTAAATTCATAATGGCCGAGCAGAGCAAAATTTGTATTATTCGTCTTTTCTTTATCCTTGCTATGACCATTAACCAGACAAAAATCGTCGTAGTTTTCACGAATTACCCATCCACCAGGACAAGTACAGAAAGTCCTTAATTGATCGTCGTGCTTCCTTGTAATAATTCTAAGTTTTGGGTCATAAACTATGGATGTTACCTCATCCATTATCGAGGCTGGAACTTCAACCCTAACGCCGACATCGATAGCCTTTACCTCACTATTTATAGAAACATTGTATTCTTTTGCCCATTTTTCAAGAAATTTCGCTCCTTCCCTGCCAACCGCGATAATTAAGAATTCGTATTGATATTCTTTTTTACTTTTTGTCTTTATTTTCTTTTCTCTGGGATTAATATCAAGAACTGTTTCTTCAGTAAAAATCTCCACCCCATTTTTTCTTAAATGATTCTCAATACTTTTTATAATCTTCGGGAGATTATCGCTTCCTAAATGCCTCTGCTTTAGGGGCACAAATTCTATACCAACCTTATTTGCCATCCTAACCAATTGAGCTATTTTTTCTCTATCTTCGCCATATAACTTACTCGAAGCCCCATGCTCTAAAAAAATTTTGTCCACTTCCTCCATTTTTTCAAATAAGCAATTTCTATTCATAAAATCGAAATCGCCACCGACAGTATAACTCGAAGAATATTCAGGATTTATAAAATTCAGCTTTCCATCAGAGAGACCTCCTGCCCCTCCAATTCCAGAAGTTATATTGCAAGGTTGGCATTTTTGACAGTATCTTTGAATTAGATTGCTGGGACAAATTCTTTTTTCAATTTCTTTTCCCATTTCAAAAATGGCGATTCTCAGTTTTCCAGCCAGTTTATAGGCAGAAAATAAGCCACTTGGCCCTGCACCTACAATTATGACGTCGTATTTCATGATTTTCGAATTTTTCTTATCTTTTTAAACATTGAATAAAAAATATTTTTATCCTCGACATTTTCCATTACCGAAGTATTTGGGCCGATAAGACAGTTTGAGCCAATCGAAACTCCAGGCATAGTAGAGCAATTTATGCCAAATCTTGTTTCCTCCCCAACAATCGCTCCTAAATGTTTCAATTCCGTCTCAACCTTCTCTCCCTTAACTAGATATTTTATTTTTTTCCTATCAAGCTTGACGTTTGCTGTAATAAAACCTGCCCCAATTTTACAACCTTTGCCAAAAATTGAATCGCCAAAATAGCCTGAGTGAATACGGATATCTTCTTGAAAGACGCAGTTTTTAACTTCGGCATTGGCTCCAATTAAAACATCTTTTTCTAAATTCACATATTCTCTAATTAAAGAGTTATTTCCGATGACACAATTTTCGCCAATATAGCAGGGTCCCTTTATAACTGCATTTTCGAAAATTTTGACATTATCCCCAATAAAAACTTTTCCTTGAATGATTGCGCTTTTGGCAATTTTTGCCGATTTTAAAATTTTAGGTTTTAAAAATTTATCGATTAATTGTTGGTTTACCATAAATAATTCCCAGGGAAATTTAAGAGTGGGAACTTCTTTTTCGGTTAACAATATTCTTACATCTTGCTCTTTCATAATTAAACAAAGCGTGTCTTCGAAATCGTACATATGTTTTTTTATTTTTTGATGGTGTTTAAAGAAATCTCTGGGGAGTAAATATATCCCTTTTAATCCTATATCAGATGGTTCTTTCCCTTTTTCAGGCTGTTCGATAAGGTCTACAACCTTATCTTTAATTTTATTATCTAATTTAACAATTCCATATTTCCAAGGCCTATCTACTTTTTTTCCGAGAAGAATTAATTTTGCTCTCGTCTTTTTTTGTTTCTCTATCATTAATTTAGCAAATTCATCGATATCAAAATGATGGCCGTGAATAACAAAAAAATCACCTTTTATCAGGTTTTTAGCTTGGGATAGTGCATTTCCCATCCCTTTTGGTTTTTTCTGAATCACATATCTTATCTTTATTTTTGGCCCCCCACTAAAAAATTGGTGAGGGGTTAGTTCTTTTTCAACGTCTCTTTCTGGCCCTTGAACAATGATAATATCTTTAATCCCAACTTTTTTTAATCCCTCAATTGTATACCAAATTATAGGTTTCCCCATTATTTTGATGAGGGATTTGGGCTGATAATTTAATGGCCAAAAACGATTAGATTGTCCAGCTGCTAAAATTACTGTTTGCATAAATTAATGATTGCTTTTGCTAATTTATCTGAATCGTGACGAATAAGACTTCTTTTTAAGATGTCACCGGCTACTTTTTTTGTTTCTTTTTCGCTTAAAAAATTTCCTCTAATCACTTTAAAATAACTGTCTTTTAAATCGTCAATAACCGGAAATTCATTTTCTTTTTCATATTTTTTTAGAGCGGTTTTGGGAATTGATTTTGAATTAACTAAAACAAAATCTAAACAATTTTTTCCTAAGTATTGTTCCAGGGCTTGAACATGGTCTTTGGCGGCAAGGCCATGGGTTTGACCATATCTGGTCATTAAATTTAAAATATAAATTATTTTAGCTCGAGTTTTTCGCACTACCTCAACGATGCCCTTGACTAGCAAATTAACGATTAAGCTGGTATATAAATCACCGGGCCCAATAATAATTAAATCTGCTTCTAAAATAGCTTTGGCTGCCTCAGGATTTACCCTTGACTCTGGTTTCAAATAAGCTCTTTTTATTTTTAAACGACCGTCGTGCCTGGGTTCATCAATAAAATGCTCGCCGACTACTTTTTTACCATTTTCGTAAATGGCTACTAAATTTGAGTTATCAAAAGTAACCGGTAAAACCCTGCCTTTTATTTTTAAAACTTGGCTGATTTTTTTAATCGCTTCTTTTTGGGAACCAAGAATATCAGCTAAAGCTGCCATAAACAGATTACCAAAGGTCATACCTTTGGTGCCCTTACCTCTGACAAAGCGATAGACAAAGAGTTTTCTCAAGATCCATTCTGAATCGCCCTTTTCTTCAGATAAAGCGACCAGACATTGTCTTATGTCGCTGGTAGGCAATAAGCCAAATTCATCTCGAATTACACGATTGCTTCCTCCGCTATCGGCCATTGAAACCACGGCTGAAAGATTAACGGGGTATTTTTTTAAACCAGAAAGCAAAATCGATGTTCCAGTTCCTCCACCCAAGCAAACTATTTTTTTATTTTTAAAACTTTTTTTCACTTTATTTTCTAAAAAATTTTAAAATTTCTTCTCGGGGAAATTCACCCTCCCTCAAAATTTTAAAAGTTTCTAAATCAATAACTGTTGAAGGTAAAGAGAGTTTTAAATTTCCAGCATCTAAAATTAAATCGGGTTTTTGTTTTTGATTTGTAAATTGATTTAAAATTTCTTTTATTTTTGTTGATTCTGGTTTTCCGGAAATATTAGCCGATGTCCCAGTCAGAGGACACTTTAGAATTAACAATAATTGATTAATGATTTTGTAATTTGAGATTCTCAATCCAATTTTTTTATCTACGCTTACAACGCCTTTTGGGAATTTTTGGTTTTTTGCTTTTAAAATAACCGTGGCCTTTCCCGGCCAAACTTTTTTCAAGAATTTTTCCTGAGATTTATTAATAATCGCTAAACTTCTTGCCATTTTCAAATCTTTAACAAAAATTGGAATTGGTTTTTTGAAAGTTCTTTTTTTAATTTGGAAAACTTTTTTAACCGTCTCTTTATTCATCGCATCAGCTATTAAACCATAAACTGTATCAGTGGGAACAATTGCCACACCTCCTATTTTGATTACTTCTACGGTTTCTCCTATTACTTTTTTAAAATTTTTTGAAGAGATTTTTATTCTTACCATTTTTGACAGCTATTTCTTTATATCATAAACTAAAATTGAATTCAAAATATGCCTATGCCAGAGAGATTCATAATTAAAGGTGGTGTCCCTCTTTCGGGAGAAGTTGAAATTTCCGGTTATAAAAATTCAGCGGGGGCCTGTTTGGCTGCCGCTCTTTTGGCGGACGGACCCTCTATTATTGATAATTTGCCGCTCTGCACTGATATCTTAGACCAAGTTGAAATTATAAAACAAATGGGGGCTCAAATTGAATGGCTTGGCCAAAGAAAAATTAAGATAAATCCCGAAAATTTAGATCCGGGAAAAATTCCTTCAGATTTGTTTGAGAGAATGAGAGTATCGGTTTTGTTCGTCGGGCCACTTTTATCAAAATTTAAAAGTTTAAAAATTCCGCATCCGGGTGGAGATAAAATCGGTTTAAGGCCTATTTCGGCTCATTTGATGGCCCTGGAAGATATGGGGATAAAAATTGAAGAAAAAAATGGTTTTTATTTTTTTGAATCTCTCCAAAAATTTGAAGGAAAAAGAGTAATTTTAGAGGAATTTTCAGTGACCGCCACCGAAAATATTATGATGATAGCGGCCAGAATTCCGGAAAAAACGATAATTGAAATTGCGGCCGCCGAACCCCAGGTTCAGGATTTAGGAAATTTTTTGGTAAAGATGGGGGTAAATATCAAAGGGTTGAGCACTCACACGATAGAAATTGAAGGAAGAAAAAATTTAGCCGGGGCTGAATTTAAAATTTCTCCAGATCCTTGCGAGGTCGGCACTTTTTTGATTGCTTTTGCGCTAATCCAAGGACAGGGAAAGATAAAAAACGTAAATCCAGAACATTTAATATTATTTTTGGAAAAAATGCGAGAAATTGGAGTCGATTTTGAAATTGGGGCGGGTGAAATTTTAGTAAAACCTTCACGTGAGTTCAAGCCAACGAGAATTCAAGTTCTCCCCTATCCGGGTTTTCCGACAGATTTACAGCCCCAAACCTCAGTTTTACTCACTCAGGCAGAGGGGAAAAGTCTAATTCACGACCCTTTATATGAAAATAGATTTCAATATCTTCACGAATTAAGAAAAATGGGAGCCGATATTGAAATCACCGACCCCCATCGGGCTCTGATTTTCGGAAAAAGAAAATTAGTTGGAAACAAATTAAATGCCTCAGATATTAGATCAGGAGCGGCATTAGTTTTGGCAGCCTTAGCTGCCAAAGGAACCTCAGAAATTGAAGGGATTTTTCAAATCGACAGGGGTTACGAAAAATTTGACGAAAAATTAAGAAAATTGGGGGCTCAAATTGAAAGGGTCTAACTTTTTGCTAATTCAAAGGCTTTGAGATTTAATTCCAGATATTTTGCTGGAATTATTTTTTTTATTGCTTTTAAAATAGATTCTAATTTTAGAGGAATTAATTTCTTAAAAGAAGCTAAACTGATAAGATAAATTCCAGCCAAGACTTCTTTTTGCAATTTTTCTTGGCAAATTTTTGAGGCCTCAATTAAGATTAAATTTTCCTTTAATTTTTTCAAAATTTCCAAAGCCATTTCTTTTTTAAAATTTGCTCCTGGAATAGCTGAAAAATAATCATTTATTAAAAACTTTGTCTTTTCATTAGCGAAATAAAATCCTCTTAATACTTCCTGGAGTTCTAAACCTAAAATTAAATCTCCTTTTCCCTTTGAAACTATGGGAGAGAAAATTTTTTGCCCAAATCTTATATGAACTTCTACCGAACCGCCTCTTTGGGAAAGGCCGTGAAGTTCTGAAGTTTTGACATCATAACCTTCAATTATTGCCGCCTCAGCTAAAATTTGCAAAAGGGTAATTAAACCCTGTCCTCCAACACCCATAATAACAATATTGAAATCTTTGTTAATTTTTAATTTTGAATTGTAATTTTGCATTTTGAATTTTGATTTTTGGATTCACTTTACAAATATGCAAGGCCGTCTTGCCACAATCACTGAAACCTCATCTTTCTCTAAAAATTCTTTAACTGTTTTTATAAATTCTTCTTGATTTCCCTGATCAATTACCTTTAAATTCTTTACACCGCAGGCTGAAACCATATCTTCAATTTTTATTACTTTTCCAGGATGAGGTTGATGGCCGGTCATCGCCGTGGTTTCATTATTGAGAATAATTATCAATGGATTTGATTTATTAAAAACCGTGTTTATTAAGGCTGGAATTCCGGCATGAAAGAAGGTTGAATCGCCAATAAAGGCAATTAATTTTTGGTTTGTTGTTTTTTTTATCCCATGAGCTATCCCAATTGATGACCCCATACAAGATAAATAATCTTGAAAATCTAAAGGTGGACGACCAAAGAGCATGTAGCATCCGATGTCTCCGCCAAAAATCACTTCTTTTTTCTTAACCGCCCTCTTAATTGCTGAGAGGACTAACCAATAGGGGCAACCTGGGCAAAGACGGGGATAGCGCTTGAGAACGGGTATTTGGTATTTAGTATATAGTATTTGGTATTTGGTATTTGTGAATTTGGCGATGGTTGAGGTAACAATTTCGGGTTTTAATTCGCCTACCTCGGGGATTAAATCTTTTCCAAAAATTTTCAGCTTTGGATTTACATTTTTTGCTAATCTCTCAACTTCTTTTTCTAGATATGGTTCTAACTCCTCGACAATTAAAACCTTTTTCAAATTTTTTATGAAATTTTTAATTTTTCTTTCTGGTAAAGGATAGAAAAATCCAAGTTTTAGAATTGGCAAACTTAAATTGAGTTCCTTTAATGCCTCCATTACATATAAATGGGAAATTCCCGAGACTATAACCCCCCATTTATCTACGGAGAGCCGATCTCCATAGATTAGGAAGTTAATTTTTGAATTTTCGGAAAAATCTTTAATTTTTTCAATTTTTTCTAAGAGTTCTTTTTTTATTTCTAAAACCCTCGGTGGCATCGTCACCCATCTTTCCGGGTCTTTAACAAATTTTCCTACTACGAGTCCGGGGCTCGTAATTTTAATCTCTCCTAATTTAACCAAAGCTCTTTGATGAGCAACACGAGTGGTAGTTCTTATCATTACCGGGGTCTTAAATTTTTCTGAAATTTGAAAAGCTAAATTAGTGAAATCTTTGCATTCTTGAGGATCAGATGGCTCTAAGGTCGGGATATGAGCTAAATAGGAATAAGCTCTTGAGTTTTGTTCTGATTGAGCTGAGCTCCAACAAGAAACATCATCAGCTACTACTAAAACCAAGGCACCCTTAATTCCGGTATACATTGCTGGAACCAAAGCTTCAATACAAACATTTAATCCAAAATTCTTCATTGCTACCATCGATTTTAAACCAGAAAAAGCAGCCCCAATTGCTGCCTCCAAAGCCACTTTCTCATTTGTTGACCACTCAAAATAGAAATTTTGAATTTTGAATTTTGCCGCCTTTGGCTCGCTTCGCCCGCGAAGCGAGACGAGCGAGCCTGACCTCTGGCGGGAATTTTGAATTTTGTAAAAGGTATCTCCAATATCAGTTGCTGGAGTTCCGGGATAAGAAGAAACAAAATTAACCCCTGATTCCAGGGCTCCCCTCACTATGGCTTCATTCCCTAATAAAATAATTTTTTTACCCGGCTTATTTATTAGAATTTCTTCCATATTTATTCTACGGTCACGCTCTTTGCTAAATTTCTCGGTTTATCAACATCGCAGCCAAGTAAAACTGCTATATGATAAGCAAAAAGGTGAAGAGAAATAATTGCCAGTATTGGAGTTAGTATTTCCAAGGTTTTGGGAATATAAATAACATCGTCAACTATCTTTTTAATTTCATCATTACCTTCGGTAGCAATAGCGAGAATCTTTCCCCCTCTGGCTTTTATTTCTTGAATATTGGAAACCATCTTATCATAAACTGAATCAGAAGGACAAATTGCAATGGTTGGAAAATTTTCATCAACTAAGGCAAGGGAGCCATGTTTTAGTTCTCCACCAGCCACTCCCTCGGCATGTAAGTAAGAAATCTCTTTTAATTTCAAAGCTCCCTCTAAAGCGATGGGGAAATTGTATTTCCTACCAATAAACCAAAAGTTTTTAAAATCTTTGTATTTTTCTGCTAATTTTTTGATTTCTTGAGATAGCGTTAAAACTCTTCTAGCTAAATCTGGAAGTTTTGATAATTCAGAAATAATCCTTTTTCCCATTACCAAAGCCATATCTCTTTGTCTGCCAAGATAAACTGTAAGCATAGCTAATACTGCTAACTGACCCAAAAATGCCTTTGTTGAGGCAACGGCAACCTCAGGACCTGACCTGGTATAAACACCGGCATCGGTTTCCCTTGCCTGGCTGGAACCAACAACATTGGTAATACCCAAAGTCAGAATTCCTTTTTTCTTCATTTCCCTTAAGGCGGCTAAGGTATCGGCGGTTTCTCCAGATTGGGAAATGAAAATAGCAGCAGTATTTTTATCTAAAATTGGTTTTCGATAACGAAATTCTGAAGCAATATCAACTTCGGTTGAAATTCCAGCATATTCCTCTAACATGTGTTCGCCGATTATGGTTGCAAAATGAGAGGTACCACAGGCCACTAAAATTATTCGATTAATTTCTCTCAATTTATTTGAAACAGAATCCAATCCGCCCAATTTCACCGCACCCTCTTCAACTATTAATCTTCCTCTAATAGCATTTTCAATGGTTTCCGGTTCTTCCATTATCTCTTTTAACATAAAATGGGGATATCCTCCCTTTTCTGTTTCCGCCACTCCCAATTCCAAAATTTGGGGAACTTTTTCCTTTATAATAAAAACATCTTTTGGGGTAACTGTTGCTATTTCATAATCATCGAGTTGAATTATTTTTTTGGCATAGGGGGCGATGGCAATTGGATCAGAAGCAATAATATATTCCTGGCCATTTGTTCCAATTAAAAGAGGACTAGATAATCTGGCAGCTACAATTTTATTGGGATCCTTTTTTGAAATTACTAATAAACCATAAGTCCCTTTTACCTCTGCTAGGGTTTTCCTAACTGCATTTTCCAAATTCCCTTTGAAATATTTTTCGATTAAATGGCAAAGAACTTCTGTATCTGTTTCTGATGAAAATTTATGCCCTTCTTTTATCAATTTATCTTTCAATTCCTGGTAATTTTCAATAATTCCATTATGAACCAAAAAAATATTATCAACACAGTCTTTATGAGGGTGAGCATTAGCTTCGCTGACTCCCCCATGCGTGGCCCATCTTACCTGCCCTATACCCCAATTTCCTTTTAGAATTTTTCCTTCTAATTTTTTTTCCAAATTCTCCAATTTCCCTACTGCTTTAACGCAAACTAAATTGCCGCCATCCCCAATCAAAACACCACTCGAATCGTAACCTCCATAACTTTGGCGTCTCAACCCATCTAAGATAATTGGCAGGGCCTCTTTTTTCCCAATATAACCTGAAACTCGACACATAAAATTAAACTACTATATTAATTAATTTTCCTTGGACAAAAATTATTTTTTTGATTTCTTTGCCTGATATCCAATTTTGGACTTTTTTGCTCAAAAGTGCAAGTTCCTTTGCCTTTTCTTTGGAAATTCCTGCTTCAACTTCAATTTTATCTCTCACTTTACCATTAACTTGAATTACCAAAGTGATAATCTTTTCTTTAACTAATCTTGGGTCATATTTTGGCCATTTTTGTTTATGAATAGAATCTCTATGATCTAGCTGATACCACAATTCTTCAGTAATATAAGGGGTAAAAGGAGCCAATAAAATCAGTAATCTCTCAATTGTGTCCTTGCCAATTTCTTTTTTATTTGAAAAAACAAAATTTAAAAACTCCATAAAGGCAGCAACAGCCGTATTGAATTTTGTTGCCTCTAAATCCTCTTCTATTTTTTTATTGAGTTTATGTAAAGCCTTTAAAACTTTCAGACTGCTTTTTTTACTCTCTTTGCAATCTAAAACTAATTTCCAAACTCGGTTCAAAAATCTAAAGACTCCTTTTACTCCCTGGGTTGACCAGGCAATCGCCTGGTCAAATGGCCCCATAAACATTTCATAAACTCTGAGAGTATCTGCTCCATAATTTTTAACTATGTCATCGGGGTTAATAATATTACCAAAAGATTTCGACATTTTCCTTCCATCTTCAGCTAAAACTATTCCATGAGAGGTTCTTTTTTGATAGGGTTCGGGAGTGGGGGCTACTCCGATATCATAAAGGAATTTATAAATGAAGCGCGAGTATAGGAGATGCAAAGTGGTGTGTTCCATCCCGCCATTATACCATTCAACGGGAAGCCAATATTTTAATTTTTTGGGGTCAGCTATTTTTTTACCATTTTTCGGATCGCAATATCTCATAAAATACCAATTTGAGCCAGCCCAGTTTGGCATGGTATCGGTTTCTCTCTTTGCTGAACCCCCGCATTTGGGACATTTGGTATTTACCCAATCTTCTATTTGAGCCAAAGGCGATTCTCCGGTCCCGGTCGGCTGATATTTTTCTACATACGGAAGTTCTACCGGTAAATCCTTTTCCGGCACTGGCACTTGACCACATTTTTGACAATGCACAATTGGAATTGGTTCTCCCCAATAATGCTGCCTGGAAAAGACCCAGTCTCTAAGTTTATACTGGACAGATTTTTTCCCCAGGCTTTTTTTCTTTAACCAATCGGTAATTTTTTCCATCGCTTCTTCAGAGGTTAATTCATTAAACTGTCCAGAATTAATTAATTTTCCATAATCAACAAAAGCTTCCTTTGAAATATTTCCCCCAGAAATAACTTCTCTAATTTCTAATCCATATTTTTTAGCAAAATCATAATCCCTTTTGTCATGAGCTGGAACAACCATCACCGCTCCCCCACCATAAGTACCAACAACATAATCTCCAACCCAAATAGGAATTCTTTCATCATTAGCTGGGTTAAAACAATAATATCCTGTGAAGACTCCGGTTTTTTCTTTCTCCAATTTCGTTCTTTCAAATTCGCTTTTCTCTTGAGATTTTTTTATATACTTCTCTACCTCTTTTAAATTTTTGATTTTTGATTTTTGAAAGGCGAAGAGGACTTTATCCTCTTTTTCACCTTCGCCCTCTCCTTCAAAGGAGGGGGCTCGGTTTTTGAGGAGCGAAGCGACGAATGGATGCTCCGGAGCCAAAACAATTGCTGTTACTCCAAAGAGGGTATCGATTCTGGTAGTAAAAACCTTAATAATCTCTGGAGAATTTTCAACCTGAAAATCAATTTCTGTTCCATAACTCCTACCAATCCAATCAATCTGCTGAGCTTTTATTTTTTCCAAATAATCAACCTTTTTTAAATCTTCAATTAATCTATCGGCATATTTTGTGATTTTTAACATCCATTGTTTGAGTTTTTTTTGAACAACTTTTTTCCCGCACCTCTCGTGTTTTCCATCAATCACTTCTTCATCGGCTAATCCAATTTTGCAAACTGGACAAAAATTTATTGGGATTTCGGCTTGATAGGCAAGACCGGTTTTAAAAAGCTTTAAAAAAATCCATTGGGTCCATTGATAATATTTTGAATCAGTTGTATCGATTTCCCTTGACCAATCAAAAGAAAGACCCAGGCTTTTTAGTTGCCTCTTAAAATTGGCAACATTTTTCTCAGTGGCTACTCGGGGATGAATTCCAGTTCTAATCGCATAATTTTCGGTGGGAAGACCGAAGGCATCCCAGCCGATTGGAAATAAAACATTAAAACCTTCCATTCTCTTTTTTCTTGCTATAGCATCCATTGCTGAATAACTCCTACAATGCCCAACATGGAGTCCTTCCCCCGAAGGATAAGGAAACTCAATTAAAATGTACATTTTTGGCTTTTTTGAAAAATCTTCAGCCCTGTAAAAATTATTCTCTTCCCAATATTTTTGCCACCTTGACTCTATTTCTCGGGGATTGTATTCCATATTTTTCATTTTAATAACTTAACTTTAATTTGTAAAATAGAATATAATGAGAAAAAAAGTGGCTTTAGTTTATAATCTGGAAATTAAAAATTATAGTTTTGGTCAGGCTCATCCCTTTACAAGTGAGAGATTTGAAATTTTTATAAATTTTTTAAAGGAGAAATTGCCAAATTTTAAAGATTATCTTGAGGAAATAAAACCTGCTCCAGCAACTGAGGATGATTTGAAATTATTTCACATTCAAGAATATATTGAAGCAATGAAAAAGGCATCAGCTGGAATTTTTTTACCAAACATTTTTCAATATACAACAACTGACAATTTCGATCCCTTAACTGGTTATTTACCAAGAGGAATTGAAGAGGCAACGCGAGTTTCGGTTGGAACTTCTTTAATTGCAACAAAATTGGTTTTTGAGGGCAAGTTCAAAAAAGCGATTGCTTTGGGTGGCGGTTTACATCATGCCAAAAAAGATTTTGGCGAGGGATTTTGTGTTTACAATGATGTTGTCATTTGTGCAAAAAAACTTTTAAAATGGGGTACAAAAAGAATCTTGATTTTAGATACCGATGCCCATGCCGGAAATGGAACGGCAGAAGCATTCTATGAAGATGGTCGAGTTTTATTTATTGACATTCACCAAGACCCAAAAACTTTGTATCCCGGAACCGGCTTTGTTGAAGAAATTGGCAGAGGAAATGGAGAGGGTTTTATTGTAAATATTCCTCTTCCTCCAGGAGCCAGTGATTTGGCTTATCGATATTGTTTTGATGAAATTATTTTTCCCTTAGCAAGAGAATTCAAGCCAGAAATAACAATTAGAAACGGTGGCTCTGATCCCTATTTTTCAGATGGATTGACTAATTTGGGTTTGACTTTGGAGGGATTTAAAATGATAGGCCAAAATGTCAGGAAATTAAGTGAGGTTTGCCAAGGAAAAGAAATTGATTTAATTGCCTCTGGCTACAATCTTAAGATTTTACCCCTTGCTTGGCTATTTTTGATTTCTGGACTTTTAGATTTGAAAATTAAATTACCAAAAGAACCCTCCACCAAAATTTGGTGGGGGGCAAAATTGAAAGAAACAAAAAGAGTAGTCAAAGATTTAAAAAATATTCTTAAAAAATATTGGAGATGTTTTAAGTGATTTCTCTCTCGTTTTTTTTATTTTTTATCCCAGTTTAAATAATCTCTTTGCGTTCTCTGTGCTCACTTCTGCTACTTTTTCAAAACTTATTTTTTTTATTTCCGCAATTTTTTGGGCTATACATTTTACAAAAATGGGCTCATTGCGAACATTAATCGGTCCCGCCTTCGCCGAGGCTTCGGCGGGCAAGGGTGGGGCTAAATAAGGACAATCGGTTTCAACCAGGATTCTATCTAGCGGGGTAATTTTAATGTTTTCTTCAAAATTAATTCCTTCAATTTTTTTAAAAATTATTCCATTAAACCCGATATAAAATCCCATTTTTAAATATTTTTGTAACTGTTCCAATGTCCCCACAAATCCGTGCATCACTCCTTTTATTCCTAATTCATAATTCATAATTATTAATTCTTCAATTAAGTCATTGTGTGCCATCCGGCAATGGAAAATTACCGGTAAATTTAATTCTTGTGCTAAATTCAATTCTTTTAAAAATAACTCTTTTTGTTTTTGTTTAAATAATTCTTTTTTCTTTGTGGTTTTCGGTCGCCAATAATAATCTAAACCAATTTCGCCAATTGCCACTACTTTTCCTCCTTCGCCAAGGCTATGGAGGACAAGGTCTTTGTATTTTTCATAATCAAATTCTTTCTCAAAATGAGCGCCTTCTTCTTCATCGATTTTGATTTTCACTAAACCAGTTTCCAAATTTATCGGATGAAGACCGATTGAAGCATAAACTCCTTTTTTATATTGTTTAGCAATCTCCACTGCTCTTTTTGAAGTTTCATAATTTGTCCCGATATTTATCATCCAAATCTCATTTTCTAAACATTTCTTGATAATTTCTTCTCTATCTCTGTTAAAAGCAGCAAAATTTAAATGGACATGGGTATCAACTAACATTTATTAAAAGATTGAATTCTATTTTTTGCGTCAATTTTCTTTAAAAAATCTAAAACAGATTTAGGAACTAAATTTCTCCAATTTTTATTGTGGATGATTTTTTCTCTAATTTGAGTGGCTGATAGATTATTATAAAACATTGGATGAGCTTTAACCCTGACTCCTATTTTCTGAAAACATTTTTTTGTCCAAGAATTTTTAGTAAAGATAATTGCCTTTTCCAACTCTAATTTTGTTATGTTTAAAATTTTTTTTGCCCAAAAAATATCATCTTTAAAATCTGGCACACCGTAAATCTTAAAATTTTTGATTTGCTCAGATTTTAAAGTTTTTTCTATCATTTCTTTTCTTTCTGAAAAAGAAAGGAGGTTATTTTTTGTCAGAGATTCTTGAGAACTTCCAATGATAATGAAAATTTCTTTCTCTTTTTTCAAAATCCACTTTATTGTTTTCAAATGTCCTTTATGAAAAGGTTGAAACCTTCCGATAAAAATTGCTGGCATACATTATCTTTTAAGTTTGGCTATTTCTTTCTCTATATTTTTTTCATCAATTTTGGAAAAAAGAGGAAGGATTTTAGAGGCCAAATTGAAGGTTTTGGACTCTTTTGGAAGTGCCCATTGATTTTTTTCTTCTCGAAAAGTAAAATTTTTCTTTTGTCTTAGAAAAGTATTGAGTTTTTCCATACTTTCGGGGAGAAAGGGATAAAGAAGAGTTCTTAAAGCATCAACTATGGCCAAAGAGTTTAGAATAATCTTTCTGGCTCTTTCCGGAGATTTTTTGACTAATTTCCACACCTGATGTCTCTCTAAATACTTATTACCAAAAGCCGCCAACTCAACAATTTTCCGGAGGGAGCATTGAAACTCGCCATTCTCCAAACCCAAAGCTGTTTCTCTAAAAGTTTTTTCTATCTGAGACCTTATCTCGGAAGAAAGAAGATTAAAAGAGAGATTAAATTCTCTGCCAAAATTTTTTTGGGTGAAGGTTAAGGTGCGATGAACAAAATTGCCAACCGTAGCCACCAAAACATTATTATTTATCTGGATGAAATCCTGCCAGGTAAAATTGAGTTCTTTTTCCTCAGGCATATTAAAAGCTAAGTAAAATCGGATAGAATCAATTGGATAATTCTTTACCAAATAAGGTGTCTCAATAAACCAGCCACGGCTTTTCGACATTTTCTGCCCTTCCAAAAAAAGAAATTTATTAACAAAGACGTTGGTGGGGAGATTAATCTTTTTATCGTAACCTAAAAGCTGAGCTGGCCAGTTAATTGTATGGAAAACTAAGTTATCTTGGCCAACAAAATAATATGTTTGGGCTTTTGGATTGTAGAAAAACTCTCGCCAAAAATTCGGTTTCCCTATTTTCTTTGAATATTCAATTGCTCCAGATAAATAGCCAATCACAGCTTCAAACCAAACATAAAAGACCTTATTTTCTATATTTTCAATTCTCTGAGATTTCGGTATGCGATCTATTGGTAGGGGTACCCCGTAATCCAAATCTCTAGTGATGGCTCGGGGCCGAAGGCCTTCTTCAATCCACCCCAAAGCCTCCTTTTTTACCCATTCTCGCATCTCATTCTGAGTAAGAAGCCATTTTTTGATTTCATCTTGCAATTTAGAAAGATCTAAAAAATAATTTTCTGTTTCCTTTTTTATAAGTTTACTTTTGTCTAACTTTGAAATGGGATTGATCAATTCAGTAGCATCAAGAACTCTACCACATTTTTCGCATTGGTCACCCCGAGCACCTTTTGCATGGCAATAAGGACATTCCCCCTCAATATATCTGTCTTGGAGAAATTTTTTAGATTTTTTAGAATATAGTTGCTCAGTTTTTAAGATTTTAATAAATCCTTTTTTCAATAATTTCAAAAACATATCCTGAACCATTTTCCGGTGATTGGCTGTATGGGTTGAGGTGTAAAGAGTGTATTCAATGCGAAATTTTTTAAGGTAATCTTTATTTAATTTGTGAAATCGCCAGGCAATCTCTTCCGGCTTTTTTCCTTCTTTTGCAGCCTTTAAAGTTATTGGAGTCCCATGAAAATCAGATCCGGAGACCATCAAAACCCTATTTCCTTTTAATTTATGAAAACGAGCAAAAATATCAGGTGGTAAATAGGCACCAACTAAATTCCCAATATGAAAGATGTCATTGACATATGGCCAAGCAACTCCGATATAAATGTTTTTTAATTTAGCCATAATCTTAAAAGGAGGTTCAACCTCCTTCAATTTTATCATAATTATATTTCTTTTAGAAATTTACTTTTTACCTTTAATTATTACTACAAATTCTCCTTTGGTCTTATCCTTTTCGATTTTTTCAATCACTTCCTCAATTTTCCCTCGATAAATCGTCTCAAATTTTTTTGTTAATTCCCGACACACCACCACTTCCCTTTTATTCGCGTTAATTCGGTCATAGCAAATTAATGCACCTCGCAATTCGTTTAGGGTTTTTAAAATTCGATATGGTGACTCATAAAAAATTACTGGATGTTTAGAATTTATCACTTGGTTAAAAAATTTTTTTCTTTTTCTCTTTGTTGGGGGAAAACCCAAAAATAAAAACTTATCCAACGGAAATCCGCAGATACTAGCGGCAGCGGTAATCGCTGAAGGGCCAGGAATGGGAATGATTTTTAAATTGCTACATTGCTTTATTGCTATATCGATTAATTTGTTTCCTGGGTCAGAAATTCCTGGGGTTCCGGCATCAGAAACCAAAGCCAAATTCTTACCTTCTTTCAAAAATTCTAAAATATAATTTATTTTGGTTAATTTCGAATGTTGATGATAACTCAGGGTTGGAGTTTGAATTCCATAACGATCTAATAATTTCTTTGTTATTCTCGTATCTTCACACAAAATTAAATCAACACCCTTTAGAATCTCTAATGTCCTCAAGGTTATGTCTTTGAGATTACCGATAGGAGTTCCAATAATATAAAGAGTAGCCATAATTTAAAACTCTAGTCCCTGCCTTCTCTTTTCCAAAAAATCCTTTAAAAATTCGTAAATTATTCCCGCCAAAGGAATCGCTAAAATTGCTCCCAAAATTCCCCAGAGTCTTCCGCCAATTGCTAAAGAAATTAGAACTAAGACAGGTGGAAGGCCAATAAATTTTTTTGTTAAAATTGGAGTTAAAATATTTCCTTCAATTTGTTGAATTAAAATAAAGGCAATCAAAGCAAAAATTGCTCGGGAAATTGAGTCCAAGGAAACAATTAGGAAAATTAAAATCCCGGTCAAAATTGGTCCGATAATGGGGATGAAATTAAAACTCCCTGCTAACAAAGATAGAGCAAAAGAATACTTTACATTAAATAGAAAAAAGGCAAAATAAGAAAAAACTCCGACAAATAAACAGGCAATAATTCTTGTTCCAAACCAACTGGAAACTTTTATTTGACACTTCTTCCAAAGATCTAAAACAAAATTTTCGTATTTTTTGGGAAAAAGGAAAATTAAACTTCCCTCAACTAAATTTTCTTCCAAGGAAAGAAAAATAGATATCGTAATAATAAATAAAGTAGAAAAAATTCCTCCAAAAATAGCAAAGAGGGTACTAAAGATATTGGACGCCATTTTTTCTAAAGTCTTTTCAAAGGCACTAATTAGTTGCTCCATACTTTCAAAGGCCTGGATACCAAGTCCCTTTAAGGGAGGTGAAATTTTTTCGAAATATTGGGGGAAAATTTGCAAAAATTGTTGAATTTCTTGGACAAATAAAGGAGCGGTTAAATAAATGAGTAAACTAATAATTCCGAAAACTCCAATATAAACAAAAATAACCGCCAGAACTCGAGGAATTTTTTTTCTTTGTAAAAAATCAATTGCTGGATTAAATAAAACTGAAAAAATTAGAGCAAAAATAGTCAAAATTAAAATATCTCTTATTAAGTAAAGAAAGTAAAAACTA
>Ga0315280_10002630_pt1 | contig 28818 bp, 21 predicted proteins | sample YL17G06_40_MG_FD_203697 | JGI IMG/M metagenome (GOLD analysis project Ga0315280, IMG submission 203697) | Sediment microbial communities from Yellowstone Lake, YNP, Wyoming, USA - YL17G06_40 | ecosystem: Environmental > Aquatic > Freshwater > Lake > Sediment | place: USA: Wyoming | collected... | reverse complement strand
AGCGAAGCGAAGCATCTCGCTGCGATCTTGGCGCTCTGACTGCCGGAGGGAGATGCTTCGGCCGCCTCCGGCGGCCTCAGCATGACAAATAGGGGTTCGGGTGTGCCAGAATGCGCGGTCACACCCGCGATTTCGGGCCATGACGAATATGCTTGACACCCCCCCCTGGGCAGCCCTATAAGAGGGCGGGTTAAGTCTGCTGTGCTCGATGGTCGAGCGTACTCTTGTGCGCCAGCCGCGCGGCTCCTGGGGTAGGCTGTGCTATAATAACGAGGAGGTCTGTAGATGGCGATTAACATCGGGATCAATGGTTTTGGGCGCATCGGGCGAATCGTGTTCCGTACGATGTGGGTGCGCAAGGGCGAGTTCAATATCGTCGGCATCAATGACCTGACCGACGCCAAGATGCTCGCGTACCTGCTGAAGTACGACAGCGTGTACGGCCGCTTCGATGGCAATGTCAGCGCCGACGGCAACAACCTGGTCGTCGACGGCAAGAAGATCCCCGTGACGGCCGAGAAGGACCCCTCGAAGTTGCCGTGGGGCGCCCTGGCGGTCGACGTGGTCTTGGAGTGCACCGGGGCGTTCACGAACCGCGCCGACTGTGCGAAGCATCTGGCCGCGGGGGCCAAGAAGGTCATCCTGTCGGCCCCGCCGAAGGACGAACTCGACGCCATCATCGTCATCGGCGTCAACGACGCCGCCCTAAAGCCCGAGCACAAGATCGTCTCGAACGCGTCCTGTACCACCAACTGCCTGGCGCCGGTGGCGAAGGTCCTGCACGAGAACTTCGGCATCAAGCGCGGCCTTATGACCACCTGCCACGCCTACACGAACGATCAGCGGATCCTCGACATGATCCACAAGGACCCGCACCGGGCCCGCGCGGCGGCGCTCAACATCATCCCGACCACGACCGGCGCCGCCAAGGCCGTCGGCAAGGTCATCCCGGCCCTCAAGGGGAGACTGAACGGCTACGCCCTGCGCGTCCCGACGCCGGTCGGCAGCATCGTGGACCTGACGGTCGAACTCGAGAAGCCGGCCACGCCGGAGGCCATCAACGCCGCCATGAAGAAGGCGGCCGAAGGCGAACTCAAGGGAATCCTCGGCTACACCGACGACCCCATCGTCTCCAGCGACGTGATCCACACGACGGTTTCGAGCCTCTTCGACGGCACTCAGACCCAGGCCATCGACCCGACGTTCGTGAAGGTCTGCTCGTGGTATGACAACGAGTGGGGGTTCTCGAACCGGATGGCCGACCTGGCCAAAAAACTCGCGTCCATTTGATGACGTTGCCTGTGCGAAGAAACGGAAGCAGCCGATCGGCTGGCCCCCGTCAGTGTCAAGCCCATTAGGAGGTCCGTCATGGCCAAGAAGACACTGGACAAACTCCCGATGAAGGGCAAGAGGGTCCTGGTGCGGGTCGATTTCAACGTGCCGCTCGACGATGCCCTGAACGTGACCGACGACCGGCGCATCCGGATGGCCCTGCCGACGATCAAGTGTGCCCTCGATGCGGGCGCCCGCCTTGTCCTGATGAGCCACCTGGGGCGGCCAGAGAGCGGGCCGGATCCGAAGTTGAGCCTGAAGCCGACGGCCGTGCGGCTGTCGCAACTCCTGGAACGCGACGTTCAGTTCGCTTCCGACTGCATCGGGCCGCAAGTCGAGAAGATGGTCACCGCCCTGAGGAACGGCGAGGTCCTGGTTCTGGAGAACCTCCGGTTCCACGCGGGCGAGGAGAAGAACGATCCGTCGTTCGCCGCCGCCCTGCGGAAATTGGCCGACTTCTACGTCAACGACGCTTTCGGCACCGCCCACCGCAAGCACGCCTCGACGTACGGCGTGCCGGCGCTGATGCCGAAGGGCACCCGCGCCATCGGCTTCCTGATGGAGAAGGAACTGAAGTTCCTCGGCGAGGCGCTCGAGAACCCCGTCCGGCCGTTCGTGGCCGTGCTCGGCGGCGTCAAGGTCTCCGACAAGATCGCCGTCATCGAGAACCTCCTGGCGAAGGTCGACCGCCTCCTGGTCGGCGGCGCCATGGCGTACGTCTTCATGGTCGCCCGCGGCCAGAAGGTCGGCAAGTCGAAGGTCGAACGCGAGGTTACCAAGAAAGACGGCACCAAGAAAGACATCATCGCCGTTGCCCGGCAACTGCTGGAGATGATTGAGGCCTCGAAGAAGGAGGTCCTCTTGCCGGTGGACCACCTGACGGCGCGGGGCTTTGCCGCCGACGCCGAGACGGAAGTCCAGGACCCGGATATCAAGGACGGGTGGATGGGGCTGGACATCGGGCCGGAGACGACCGAACTGTACCGCGAGAAACTCGCCGATGCCCGGACGGTCGTCTGGAACGGCCCGATGGGCGTCTTCGAGATGGCGCCGTTCGCGGAGGGCAGCCGCGCGATCTGCGAGACCCTGGCCCACGTGGCGAAGCGGGGCACCGTGGTGGTGGGCGGCGGAGACACGGCCGCCGCCGTCGAGAAGTTCGGTCTGGCCGAGCAAATGACACACATCTCGACGGGCGGCGGCGCCAGCCTCGAATTCCTCGAAGGCAAGCCCTTCGAGACCATCGAGATCCTCGACGACGCCTAGCGGCCTGAAGGGATTCGCCCTGGCGGGCCTTGAGCCGCGAACCTCGTCCGAAGACCCGCCGTGGCAGGGCACGCGCGCCTCTTGGGCGGTGGCATCTTCTGGCGACTTGCATGGGGAGGGCAGGCGTGAAACGCTCGCTGGCCCAGTTGCCGCGTCCGGCGATTGCCCCGTCGATCCTGGCCGCGGATTTCGCCCACCTGGCCGACGAGATAGCGCTGGTCGAGGCCGCCGGGGCCGACCTCCTGCACATCGACATCATGGACGGCCACTTCGTGCCCAACCTGACGATTGGCCCGCCGGTGGTGGAGAAGATCCGGGCCGCCACGGACCTGCTGCTCGACGTGCACCTGATGATCGAGCAGCCTGCCCGCTACATCCAGGCGTTCGCCGCGGCGGGGGCCGACAGCATAACGTTTCACGCCGAGGTGGTGACCGACCCGGAGGCGATGGCCGGGCGCATCCACGAACTGGGATGTGCCGCCGGCGTGACGATCAATCCCGACGGGCCGCTGGACCGCGTGGGCCAAGCCGTCCCTCATGTGGACATGGTCCTGATGATGACGATTTTTGCAGGTTTCGGCGGCCAGCGATTCCTGCCGGAGGTGCTTCCGAAAATCCGCCAGGTGAAGGCGTGGCTGCGCGAGGGCCAGCGGCTGGAAGCCGACGGCGGCCTGAATGCCGAGACGGTCGCGATGGCCGCCGAGGCGGGCGTCGATACCTTCGTGGCCGGCACGGCTGTCTTCCGCGCGGCGGATCGCGATTATACTCGCGCCATTGCCGAACTGCGGAGGCTGGCAACCGAGGCGGTGGCGCGGTCGAAGGCGCAGGCCTCGGCCGACGCGTGAGGCGGCGTATGGCTATCAACGGTCGGACCAAGAAGAAGGACATCCCGGAAGGCCTGTGGCTCCGATGCCCAGGCTGCGAGGAGATGGTCTACCGGAAGCGCGTGGAGGAGAGCCTACACGTGTGCCCGGAGTGCCAGTACCACTTCAAGGTCGGTGCGCGGCAGCGGATCGCCCTGCTGGCCGATGCCGACAGTTTTGAGGAGTACGCGGCCAACCTGATGTCGCCGGACCCGCTGGCGTTTGTCGACCGCAAGAGTTACATCGAGCGATTGGCGGACGCCCAGCGGCAGACGAATCTTTACGACGCGGCCGTCGTGGGCCGGGCCTATGTCAAGGGGCGGCCGGCGGTCCTGGGGGCGCTGGATCCGAATTTCATCATGGGCTCGATGGGGTCGGTGGTCGGCGAGAAGATCACTGTGGCCGCCGAGAGGGCGGCGGAACTGCGTCTGCCGCTCGTGCTGTGCAGTGCCTCCGGCGGAGCCCGGATGATGGAGGGCATCCTGAGCCTGGCCCAGATGTCTAAGACCAGCGCGGCCGTGGGGCGATTCAGCCGCGCCGGGGGTCTTTTCATCAGTGTCATGACCAATCCGACGACGGCTGGCGTGGCCGCCAGTTTTGCCTCCCTGGGCGACATTATCATCGCGGAACCGGGGGCCATGATCGGTTTCACGGGACCGCGGGTGATCTACCAGACGATGAAGCAAGAATTGCCCGAGGGCTTCCAGACGGCCGAGTTCATGCTTGAGCACGGGTTCGTGGACCGGATTGTTTCTCGCCACAACTTGCGCAGCGAGATCGCTTCGCTCATCGACTACTGCGGCCGCTAGGAGCACGAACCTTTCTGCTTGGCCCGTCTCTATTTTTTGCTGTCGCGCGGGAGTCGCGACCGCCGAAGAAATGTGAGCACGATGACGCTTGGCGCGGGGCGCGGCAGGGATTAGAATATGGCCCTGTGGGTGGGGCCTGCGCTGCCCCTGAGGCCTTCTGCCGCAATGAAGGAGCAAGGTGTGCTAAGGCGACTGTTCCAGAAAATTCGCGGCGGCGCGGCCGAAGTGCCCGGCTATGACCCGCTAGGCGTCATTCGCGAAGGGAGCATGTCGACGATCATCAGAGCCAGGGACCAGGCGACCGGCCGGATCGTGGTCATCAAGATTCACAAGCCCGGCGCACGCCGGGCCATGGAGAAACTCGAGTCGCAGTACCGCGATTTCACCGAGGGGCAGATTACCGCGTCGTTCGACCACCCGAACGTCATCAAGTGCATCGCCCACGGCGACCTGGCCGGCGCCCACTACCTGGTGCTCGAGTACCTGGAAGGCATGACCCTGGCCAACCTGATGGCGGGGGACAGCAAGCGCCTCGAGGGTCGCCGGCTTGCCTACGTACGTCAGGCGGCAGCGGCCATGGCGCACGTCCATGCCAGACGGTTCATCCACCACGATTTGTGCATGAAGAACCTGTTCGTGACTGCCGACGAGCACATCAAACTCATTGATTTCGGCCTCGCTACGCCCCTCCTGGACAGGCCTGCACTGGCGAGCCGCATGGGGACCATTGAGGTGCTGGCTCCCGAGGTCTTGAGACGTGAGCCGAGCGACTACCGGGTGGATATATTCGCCTGGGGAGTGGGGGCCTACCAACTGATCTCGGGTCATTGGCCCTTCGAGAGCCCGGAACACCACCAGACTCTCAGCAAAATCCTAAATGTCCGGCCCATGCCCCTGGAGCGGCGTGTTGCGGGTCTGCCACCCGATGTGTCCAATCTGATTATGCGATGCCTCGAAAAGGAACCTGTGAAACGCCTCAGCACAGAGACGACGATTCTGGGCGTGCTTGAACGGTACAAAGGCGTCCCCATCTAATGGCGGTTGTCCTGTCTGCCATACTCATGGCCTAGGGGTGCCGCGGATCACCAGCGATCCTTCGCACGTGCAGTGATGGATTGTGGGGTGGGGCGCGTTTCCCGCGCCATCTCCCACGCAACCCCCAAGCCGGTCGGCTGGAGATGTGGGCCTGACCGCCGGTTTCTCGAAATAGGCTCCTGACCTCTTGAGTGAGCATAGGGCGGGCTCGCCGTCTCCTTGGCGTGTAATGGCATGACCTCTTTCGCTTCTGGCTCTCCCCCTTGCTGCCAAATCCACGTCTGGGCGTGGTCACATGATGGGACTGGGCGCGGCATGGGAGGGCCTGACGGAGTCAGGAAGGGCTTGACTTTCGCCGCCAAGTGACCTGTAGCAAGCAGGCCCAACCGGTCGGACACCTGGGGAGTAAGACGGCCTGATTTTCCTGTTGACAGCGGGTTTTTTATGGGTTAGTATAATAAAAGGGAGCAGGACACACGGCGCGTGAGAGCGTCACCGGCCATGGCCAGATTCCACCAGACGCAGATCGAGGACCTGGCAACCCAGATGACGTACCTGTCTGCCAAGGTCCGTCTGGAGCAGGTTAACCGGGCCGAGGAACTCGTCTGCCTGATGGATCCGGCCAAGTCGTATCCGTATGAGTTTGTCTGCTATCAAATCACCGGCTACCGCCCGCGCGGGGACGTCGGCAAGGCACTGAAGGGCAGGGCGCTGCGCGAAGACCTGATAGCCCTGGTCGAGCATGTTTCCGCAAGCCTGAAGATAACACTGGAGGACGTGGGCGAACCGGTCCTTTCGATCGACGAGGCGTCGAAGCACTTCAACGTGTCGGCCAAGACGATCCAGCGATGGCGTAAGAGCGGGCTGGTATCGCGCAAGTTCATCGGGCCGGACGGCCGGATGCGGATCGGCTTCCTCCAGAGGAGCATCGAGAGATTCGCCACCCGGAACCGCGAACAGGTCCAGGCGGCGGCGGAATTCAGCCGCCTCAGGCCAGAGGAGCGGCGCGAAATCATCCGTCGGGCCCGGCGATTGAGCCTCTTCTGCCACTGCTGCCTCTTCGAGGTCTCGAAGCGGATTGCCCGGAAACTCGGAAGGGCGGTTGAGACCGTTCGCCTGGCCATCAAGGAGTACGACCGCGAGCATCCGCAGGCGAAACTCTTTCCGCAGGTCGGCGAACCACTCCAGGAGACTGACCGCAAGTTGATCTACCAGGCGCACCTGCGCGGCCGGAGCGTCCACGACCTGGCGAAGCGGTTCTGCCGGACCCGCTCCAGCATCTACCGGATCGTTACCGAGGAGCGGGCGCGGGAACTGCTGCACGAGCCGATCGATTTCATGTCCAGCCCGGAGTTCGAGCGGCCCGACGCCGACGCGCGGATCCTCGGCGACGAGACTGCCATCGCCGCGCTGGCCGGCAGCGACCGCCGGCCCCCGTCGGCCCCCAAGGGCCTGCCGATTTACCTGAAGACCTTGTACAGGACGCCGCTCCTGACGAAGGACCAGGAGCAGTCGCTCTTCCGCCGGTACAACTACCTGAAGTTCAAGGCCGCCCGGATCTGCGAGAGCCTCCAGAAGGACCGTGCCCCCAAGGTCGAGGACATCGAACAGATCGAGCGCCTGATGGACGAGGCGAACCGCGTCAAGAACCGCATCATCCAGGCGAACCTGCGGCTCGTGGTCAACATCGCCAAGCGGCACGTCGGCCCGCAGACCAACTTCTTCGAACTCATCTCCGACGGCAACATGAGCCTGATCCGCGCAGTTGACAAGTTCGATTACACCCGGGGCTTCAAGTTCTCGACTTACGCCTCCTGGGCGATCATGAAGAACTTTGCGCGCAGCGTGCCGCAGGAAGGCGCGCGGCGGGACCGCTTCATGACCGGCCGCGACGAACTCCTGGAAATGAGCGAGGACCTGCGGTTCGAGGGGGAGGAACAGTACCACGAGCCTGACATCTCGGTACGCCAGAACATCGAGAAGGTGCTCGACCGCCTGTCGCCGCGCGAACGCGAGATCGTCATGCGGAGGTTCGGCCTCGGCGACGTGCCCGGGCCCCAGACGCTCGAGGAAGTGGGCAAGCACTTCGGCGTGACCAAGGAACGCATCCGCCAGATCGAGACCCGTGCCCTCAACAAACTCCGCGGCCTCCTCAGCCCGCAAGCGGTGGAGGAAGTGATTAGTTAAAAGGCACGCGGACCTGCCGTCAAGGGAGATTGGCTGCCCTATCTGACGTTCAGGTTTGTGTTTTTCGGGCAATTTTTGCGTAGTGGGCAGGGGTCTTCCGGCCAATCGCAGTAGGCCTTCTTCGCAGTGCACCAGCCCATACCAACCTCGACGGCGGGTTCATCAAGAGCCGCTGGAAATCTCGGGTAAAGCGACCTTGCTTTCGCGGTCACGTCTTCCACTAATCCGATACGGGATATGTGCCGGGTGATCGGATGACCAGTCCTGTGCGAAGAAAAACCCTGGCGACGTGACGGTCGACGGCAATATCCAATTCCTGCCAGTTCACCAAAGTCACTCCCAGATACGCAACAAGAACGCGCCCCATCAGGCGAGATAACTTCTGCCCGATGCCTTTAAATTCATCGAGGCGAGAGACTACCTCGGTCGCCGACTCGCCGTTGGGCCAGATGTTCGCAGCATTGCCCCCATACTTGCGCAGGAGCAACTTGCTTGCGGCGATCAATCTCCCTGCAATCACAGTCGGAAACCTATGGAGCGAGTGAACGGTCTGGTCTCCCCGGATGTGCTTGGTCAAGTCCTTTTGACGCATCTTCGCGAGCCGCCGCACGTCCAAGTGCCCAAGTCGCAAGGCGAGTTTGAAAGGCGCTTCCAACGCTTTCTCATACCTTATCAGATAGTTGAAGATGGTACTGAACAGAAGTGCGTTAGGGTTGTATAGAAGCAAATCACCGACCTCTCTTGCGATGCCCCAACTGTCCAGGTTTTTGGCCAGCATTGGGCGATCTATGGGCGGAGGTTGTTTGTAGGCCAGCATGTCACGCACAACTTCGTTCATCGTCATGGTTGGCGTTCCTGCTCATCCAGCAGATGGCCCAGTTTGCGGCGCTTCGTGTCGAGGTAGCGGGCGTTGAGTTCGTTCGGCTCGATGACCAGGGGCACGCGCTCGACGATCACGAGGTCGAAGCCATCGAGGGCGACGATCTTGCGCGGGTTGTTGGTCATGAGGCGGACCTTACGCACCCCCAGGTCCGACAGGATCTGGGCGCCGATGCCGTACTCCCTGAGGTCGGGCCGGAAGCCCAGGCGCTCGTTGGCCTCCACGGTGTCGAGGCCCTCTTCCTGCTGGAGGCGGTAGGCGCGGATCTTGTTGGTCAGGCCGATGCCGCGGCCCTCCTGGCGCATGTAGATGACGGCGCCGCGGCCTTCCCGTGCCACCTGGGCCATGGCCACCTGGAGTTGCTGGCCGCAATCGCACAGGAGGCTGCCGAATACGTCGCCCGTCAGGCATTCCGAGTGGATCCGCACGAGGAGGGGTTCTTCGTGGACGGGCACCTTGCCGTCGGGGCCCGGCAGGCCGATGCCGCCGAGGGTCAGGGCGATGTGGGGGAACGGGTCGACGATGCTCTCGTAAACGTGCAGGTCGAACGTGGCGTGCCGCGTGGGCAGTTTGGCCTGGGCCACGCGCTTGACGAGGCGTTCGTTGCGATGCCGGAACTCGATGATCTGGGCCACGGTGCCGATCTTCAGGCGGTGCTCCTTGCAGAACTCCAAGAGGTCCGGCAGGCGCGCCATGGTGCCGTCGGGTTTCATGATTTCGCAAATGACGCCGGCGGGCCTCAGGCCGGCGAGGCGGGCCAGGTCCACGGCCCCCTCGGTCTGCCCCGCCCGGACGAGGACCCCGCCTTGCCGCGCCCTGATGGGGAAGACGTGCCCCGGTCGGGCCAGGTCCTCGGCCTTGGTCGCGTCGGCGATGGCCAGGCGGATCGTCCGCGCCCGGTCGGCCGCGCTGATGCCCGTGGTGACGCCCGTCCGGGCGTCGATCGAGACTGTAAACGCCGTGCCGAATGCGGCCGTGTTGTCGAGCGTTTGCGGCGCCAGGCGCAGGCGGTCCACAAACTCCGGGGCCATCGGCAGGCAGATCAGGCCGCGCCCGTGGGCCGCCATGAAGTTGATGATCTGGGGGGTGACCTTCTCGGCGGCGCAGACGAGGTCCCCCTCGTTCTCCCGGTACTCGTCGTCGACAAGGACGATCATCCGCCCGGCCCTGAGTTCTTCGAGAAGTTCCGGAATGGGGCTGAATGCGGTAGCCATAACCTCATTATCGTATAGACCGGTCTAAGGCAAATCAAGGCGCAGGGCGCTCCCGGCCGGTCAAACCTGCCGCAGAGCCTGCGCCGCGATGGGTGGCCTCCGGGCGCCTTTCCTTTTGACGGTCTGCGGCGGCGACCCTATAATCCGGCCGCCTCAGCGGAGGACGCGATGGTGATCTTCGCCGACATGGGCGGGCCCTTCCCGTGCGTGATGGTCTTCGCCTTCGTGGTGATCGCGGTGGTCGCCATCGTCATGGCCATCATGAAGGGCCGCGCGCGGCGTGAGGCCATGGCGGGCCTGGCGGCCGAGTTGGGCCTGACCTATTACCGCGACGACCCCTGGGACATCCCCGAGCGTTACTCGCAGTTCGACCTGTTCCAGGAGGGCCACTCGCAGAAGGCGTCGAACGTCCTGGCCGGACGCGCCGACGGCCGCGCGGTCATCGCGTGCGACTACCAGTATTCCACGGGCAGCGGCAAGGACGAGACGACGCACTACTGCCAGGCGGCCATCCTGGAGTTGCCGATCTTGGCCGCGCGGCTGAGCCTGCGGCGCGAAACCGTGCTGGACCGCGTCGCCTCCTGGGTGGGATACGACGACATCAATTTCGAGAGTGCGGAGTTCAGCCGCCGCTATTATGTCAAGTGCGAGGAGCCCAAGTTCGCCTACGACATCTTCCACGCGCGGCTCATCGAGTACCTGCTGGCCTGCGGCGACGCGCCGGCGATGGAAATGAAGGGTCCCCTGCTGGTGCTCTCGGAGACGCAGGGCGAGGCCGAGAACCTCCGGCGGCTCCTGGCGATTGGCCGGCAGATCATCACCAGCATTCCCGAGTACGTCCTGACGGCGCGCGGCATCCAGGGAAAGGCAGGAGGTGGGCGATGACGGCAGGCATCATGGGACTCCTGCATGTGATGGCTTTCACCGGCCCGGAGACGTTGTTCGGGACGCTGCCGGCCTGCCTGTGCGTGTTCGTGCCGATTCTCGTGGTGGTGCTCGTCTTCATCGGGATGTACAACAGCCTTGTGAGCGGCCGCAACCATGTCAAGGAGAGTTGGTCGGGCATCGACACGGAACTGAAGCGCCGGTACGACCTCATCCCCAACCTGGTCGAGACCGTCCGCGGTTACGCGAAGCACGAGCGCGAGGTGATTGAGCGCGTCACGGAGGCCCGCACGCGCGCGGTGGCCTCGACCGGGTCGCCGGCGTCCCAGGCCCAGGACGAGAACGTGCTCGTCGGCGCCCTGAAACAACTCTTCGCCGTGGTCGAGGGGTACCCGGACCTGAAGGCCAACCAGAACTTCCTTGCCCTCCAGCATCAACTGGCCGAGACCGAGGACCGGATCCAGGCGGCCCGCCGATTCTACAACGCTAATGTACGAGATTACAATAATAGATGCCAGATGTTCCCGACGAACCTGATGGCGGGGATGTTCAACTTCCGGCCCGAGGATTTTTTCGAGATCGAGGCGGCCATCCAGCGCCAGGCCCCGCCCGTGAACCTCGGCGGCGCAGGGCCGGCGTAGTTCGTTCCACGGGCTTGCGCCCCGTGGCAACTTACAGACGCCCCTGCGGGGCTGTGGTTCGGACGCTCCTGCGGGGCTGTGGTTCAGTCGCCCCGATGGGGCTCTTTGTTGAGGTTGCCCGGGTTCGTTCCACGGGCTTGCGCCCCGTGGCAACTTACAGACGCCCCTGTGGGGCTAACGGCCCGGCTTCCGCCTGCCGCGGAACCGGCCTCGGTCCTGCCTTTCGCCAAGCACCTCGTCCATCGCCCCGGAGCGGTAGCCTTCGAGGTCGACCGTCACGTAGGTATAGCCGAGGGCCTTGAGGGCGTGCGCCAGGCGCGAGCGGTCGCGGATGCTCACCTTTTCGATATCGTCCGGGGCGACCTCGATCCGCGCCATGGTGCCGTGATCTCGCACGCGGACCCCCTGGTATCCAAGTTCCTTGAGCAGCGTCTCGGCGGCGGCGACGCGCCGCAGGCCCGCCGCCGTAATCGGCTGCCCGTATGGGAAGCGGCTCGCGAGGCACGGCATCGCGGGGCGGTCCCAGGTGGGCAGTCTCAGGCGGCGCGAGAGGGTCCGCACGTCGGCCTTCGTGAAGCCGGCTTCCTTGAGGGGGCTGCGGACGCCGAGTTCGGCGATGGCCCGGAGTCCCGGCCGCCAGACCTTCTGGTCATCGACATTGCCGCCGTCGCACACGGTTGCCATGCCGCGCTCCTTCGCCAGGGCGATGACTGCCGCGAAGATGCGGTGCTTACAGAAGTAGCATCGGTCGGGCGGGTTCTCGCGGAAATGCTTCGAATCCAGTTGCCGCGTCTTGAGGACCTCGTGGGCGACGTCGAGGCGCGCGGCCATGGCCTTGGCGTCGTCGAGTTCGGCGGGGGCGAAGATTTCGCCCGTCGCCGTGACGGCCAGGATCCGGGGGCGGCCCAGGACCCGCCGGGCCTCGGACACCAGGAGCGTCGAATCGACTCCGCCCGAGAACGCCACGGCCACCGAGCCGAGTTGCTTCAGGATCGCCTCGAGGCGTTTCCGCTTGGCGGCAAGCGACGTTCGGCCTGGCGATGCTTTCTTCACGTGTGTTCCTCCGGCGCGATGATCCACCGCCGCGCTTCCGAGTCCGGCGCCGGCTCAACCGCGAGTGTCCGAGCCTCGCCGCCGACGGGCGTCACGACCGCCGGCCAGGGCTTCCCCCGCTCACACTTGGTGTACCGCAGCGTGAGGGCGGCGGCGAGGGCGATGTCCTCCGGCGTCGGCTGGCCGCGGACCAGCGTGGTCGGGCCGGGTATCTCGGCGGCCTCGATGCGGACGTCGCCGGCCAGGAAAAGCCGCTCCAGCCGCGTATTGTCCTCCAGGTGCCGCCCGATGACCACCAGTGCGCCGTCGGCGAGGCGGAAGCGGCGGCCGACTTTCAACAGGTCGATGTCGGCGGGCGTGGGCGCCTGGTGGTCCATCAGTTCGCGCAGCCGCAGGGCAAAGCCGGGGTCGGTCAGCAGGCATCCGCCCGCGGGCGAGGGATACTCCGTGATGCCGAATTCGGCGGCCAGGGCCATCTGCACCTTGCGCGACCGGCCGACGATGCCCAGAAGTTTCTCGCGGTCCAGGATGCCCTCGCGCTCCGGTTTCGTGGGCGCGAGGCGCATGGCCGAGAGCGGCCGCACCAGGAGGTCCGTAAGGCCCGACTCGCGCTCAATCAGGTCCATGACCGGTCGGCGCTGCGACATCGGACGCTGGCCGAGCACCTCGCCCGTGAACACGAAGGCCGCGCCCTGGCGCTGCATAAGCGCCTTGGCCTGCACCAGGACCCAGATGCGGCAGTCGATGCACGGGTTCATCCGCTTGCCGAGCCCGTGCTTGGGATGCCGGACGATCGCCAGGTCGGCGGCATAGGCGTCGATAATCTCGAGGCACACGCCCAGGGTTTCTGCGGCGCGCAGGGCCGGCGATTTTTCGCCCGGCTCCGCTGGCAGCGGGCCCCAGAGATGCTTTGCATGCAGGGCGACCACCTCGATGCCCTGGCGCTGGATCAATTTCACCGCAAGCATCGAATCGAGTCCGCCCGAGATGCATCCTATGGCTTTGGCCGTGGGAGTTCGCCTTGTATTCCACCCCCTCACCGTATAGTATGGATTTACCTGGGGGTAATCAAGCGGATGCCGAGGCGCCATAGGAACATGGGGCCCAAAGGGAGCGCATGACCAGCGATCGTGCCGTGAAGATCACGCCGGATGCTATCGAAAAGGCCCTGCGCGGTCGGGTGGCCGGCGATGTCTGGACCGACCGCTTCAGCCTGACCGCTTACTCGACGGCGGCGTGCATCTACAAGATTCTGCCGCTGGCCGTCGTGGTCCCGAAGGATGCCGCCGACGTCGAGGCGGCCGTTCAGGTGGCCGGCGAACTGGGCGTCTCGATCATTCCGCGCGGGGCGGGGTCGGGCCTGTGCGGGCAGGCCCTCGGCAGGGGTATCATTCTGGACTTCACGAAGTATATGAAGGCCATCCTCGAGATCGACGAGGCGGGCGGCACCGTCCGCGTACAGCCGGGGGCGGTCACCGGGCAGGTCAACGAGGCCCTGGCCGCCCACGGCTTGATGCTCGGCCCAGACCCGTCGAGCGAGCCGTTCTGCACCATCGGCGGCAACCTCGGCAACAACGCCTCCGGCAGCCGCGGCATCCGGTACGGGTCGATGAAGGATTATATCGCGTGGCTCGACGTGGTGCTGTCCGACGGGTCGCGGGCCCGCCTTGAGCCGATGCGGATGGGCGACCCGCGGCTGGCCGCGATGGAGTCGCGCGGCGACCTGGTGGCGAGGATTTCCGCAGGCACACGCCGGCTGATTTCCGAGAACATCGACCTCATCCGCCGCCACCGGCCGCACACAGGCAAGAACTCCGCGGGGTATAACCTCTTCGAGGTCCTCCGCGACGGCACCTTCGACCTGACGCGCCTGGTCCTGGGCTCGGAGGGCACGCTGGCGGTTGTCGTCGAGGCGGGCATCCGCGCGGTGCCCAAGCCGAGCCAGCGGGCGAGCGTCCTGCTGTGGTTCGCCGACCTGGAGAGGGCCGGCGAGGCCGTTGGCCACGTGCTGGCCCTCCATCCGAGCGCATGCGAGATCATGGAGCGGCACTTCCTGGATATCGTCCGCTCCGACGGAACGGTGCCGAAGGAGTTCCTGCCGAAGGAGGCCGACACGGTCCTGCTGGTGGAGTTCCTGACGGACAGCCGCGAGGCGAATGAGGCGTCGATTGCGGCGGTCCGCCGCCGCGTCATCGACGAACTCGGCCTGGCCTTCGGCGCCGTCGACGCGTACGACCCGAAAGAACAGGAGCGCCTGTGGCAGGTCCGCAAGCGTGCGGTCCAGATTCTCCAGCGCCTGCCCGGGCCGACGCGAATCACGGCCTTCATCGAAGACGTGACGGTGCCGCCGAAGCAACTCGTTGCGTACATGCATGGCCTGCGTGGGATCTTCGAGCGGTTCGGCGTCGAGGCGGCCGTTTACGGCCACGCCGGCGACTCGAACCTGCACGCGCGGCCGCTGCTGGACTTGCGGCGGCCGGAGGACGTGGTGCGCATGAAGGGCATCGCCGATGCCGTGGCGGGCCTGACCGTCGACCTCGGCGGCACCATCAGTTGCGAGCATGGCGACGGCCTGACGCGCAGCGGATACCTGGAACTCCAGTTCGGCGAACTCTACGCCGTCATGCGCCAGGTCAAGGAACTGTGGGACCCCAGGTGTATCCTCAACCCCGGCAAAGTCATCACCGATGAGCGAGAGATTCACCTCGAGGACCTCCGCATGGGGCCTGCTTACGAACAGCGGCCCACGGGCGGGGCCTTTGACCGCGAGCCGTGGGTCACGCAACTGGGCCGGTGCCACGGGTGCGGCACGTGCCGCGCGTACTGCCCGGTCTACAAGGTCAGCGGCGACGAGGTGGCCTCGCCGCGAGGCAGGGCGAACCTGCTGCGGGCGGCCCTCTCGGGGGACCTTGCCATCGAGGACCTCGACGACGCCAAGATGGCCGCCATCGCCGACCTCTGCTACAACTGCAAGACCTGCCTCGTGGAATGCCCGAGCCACGTGAACGTGCCGGGCCTGGTCCTGAAGCACAAGGAGCGCCTGGCCGACCGCGGATACCTGACGTGGCGCGAGCGGCTGATGCTCAACGTCCGCCTGGTGGGGCGACTGGGCAGCACCCTGGCGCCGCTGGCGAACGCGATTATGAAGTGGCGGCTGGCGCGGCGGGCGATGGAGACCCTGGGCGGCGTGCACCGCGAGGCCCCGCTGCCCCCGTTTTCCGCCGAGACGCTGCGCGAGGGGGCGAAGGTCGAGGCCCGAGCGCCCGCCTGCCGCATCGCCTACTTCGCCGGGTGCTTCGAACTCTTCAACGAGTCCAAGATCGGCCGGGCAGCCATCGGGGTGCTGGGCGCCCTGGGGTGCGAAGTCGTCATTCCCGAGCAGAAGTGCTGCGGCATTCCGAAAATCTCGGCCGGCGACGCCAGGGGCGCCCTCAAGGACATGCGGTTCAACCTGGACCAACTCGCGCCGCTGGCCGAGGCGGGGTACACAATCGCCAGCGGATGCCCGTCGTGTGTCCTCACGCTGACCGAGGATTACCCGGAACTGGCCCAGGACGATGTGCGGGCGCGCACGGTGGCCGAGCACACGGCCGACGTTCACGCGGTGATTGAGAGACTCCTGGCCGATAAGCCGCCGGCGGCCAGCGCCTGGCAGACGTGGCGCCTGGCGTATCACGCCCCGTGCCACCTGCGCGCGGCCGGACGCGGGGAGCAGCCGAAGCGGCTCCTCGAAAAGGCCCTGGGCCTGGAGTTCGTGGTCACCAGCACGACGTGCTGCGGCATGGGCGGGACGTACGGCTTGAAGGCGAAGCACGCGCCCGTGTCATCGGCCATCGCCCGCGAGACCATCGAGCGGATCAAGGCCTCGGGAGCCGAGGCGATCGTCACCAGTTGCGGGATGTGCCGGACGCAACTGGCCGCCGGCACGGGCCTGCCGGTGTATCACCCGATGGAACTCCTGGCCGAGACGCTGTCGCCGGCGAAAGACGAGCGGCTTGCCTGAAGGAGCCCCGCACCGAATTCCGAAGCGCGCTGGCGGCCCGGACTACCTCATTCCTCGCCGCCCTCCTGCCTGACCTCCAGCCGGAAGAAGACCTGGGGCAGCGGCGGCAACTGGTCCTGGACAATCAGCAGCCGGCCCTGCGTGTCGACGGCGATCCCTTCGGGCTTGGCGATGTGCTTGAAGCCGGGGACGCGGAGTTGCTTCAGTTCGTTCTTTACGGGATCCCACCGGACGATCCGCGGCTTGGTCTTATACACTTCTCCCGAGGATCCGAGGATCATGAGAACGGCGCCCTCGGTCGCGCACATGTCGCGGATGCCCTCGCCGGGTGCGGTCGGCAGGATCATGATCTGGCCGAACTCGGGCGGGTTGCGGCTCAGGGCGGCCTCGAAGAGTTTCGCGGGGTTGTTGACCGGGATGACGATGGCGCCGCCCTTGGCGACCGGGGACCGCAGGCCCAGGAGGAGTTGTTCCTTCCACACGGCGATGCCTTCGACATTCAGGCCGCCGGTGGCGGGCGTCCCCTCGGCGATGGCCTCGGTGTTCTCCACGAGGTCGGCGGCCCGGGCGCCGAGGTAACCGAGCAGGTGCTCCCGCAGGCCGTCGTACACGCGGACGGAAGTGACCTGGCGGGCGTCGGGCGTCAGGGTCGCGAGGGCCAGGCGGTTACGCTCGGGCTTGACGCGGCCGTGCGGCTTGGTCCGGCTTTGCGAGCAGCAGACAAACAGGTCGTTCTGGCCCCAGGGCGCCAGCGCCTCGATATCGTCCAGCGGCGGCGTGCCGGGCGGGAAGGGGAGTTCCCACCGCTTCGAAAAGTCCTCCAGCGAGACGCCCCACAGGCGGGCGCGGGTATCGTCGCCGCCGACGATGGCCACTTTGCCCTCGGCGCGAACCGTGAGGCCCGACGCCTCGATAAGCGCCACCCGCGAGTCGGGCGACGGGCCGGGCCCGCCGGTCTCGCCCTGGCTCTGGCATCCGGCCAGAAGGGTTAGCCAGGCGGCGGCCGCCGCCAACCGTGCCGGCAGATTCTGTTTCATGGAAAGCCCCTTCATCCGCTTGCAGTTTAGAGCGGAAAAAGGTGTCAGGACCCTTTTTCGAGAAATTGCCATTATTCTTGGGAAAGGCTTGAGTTTACAGAAAAAGGGTCCTGACACCTTTTTCCCCATGCATGCTCCGGAGTCCCCTCGGGCAGGAGGCCCGGCCCGTCCTGCCACTTCTTTCTACGATTATCATGGCTGGGTTCATATCGGCGCAAGGCGCGGATGACGCCGGCGCTGTCGGCCTCGATGGCGAGGTTCAGGGGCGTCTTGCCCTCGTTGTCCTTTGCCGCGGGGTCGGCGCCGGAAGTGATGAGAAGGTTCAGGATATCCAGGTTGCCAAGGTTGTAGGCGGCAAAGTAGTGGAGGGGCGTCCGGCCGGCGTTGTCGCGCGCCGCCAGGTCGGCGCCTTTCGCCAACATGGCCCTCACGCCGTCAAGGTTGCCGTAGGCGCTGGCGGCGCTGGGTTTGTCGTTGATGCCCCGGCCGACGGCCAGATGCAGGGGCGTCGCGCCGTCTTGGTCGCGGGCGTTGATATCGAGGCCGTGGGCAAGCAGGAAGTTGAGCATCCGCTCGGAGAAGTAGTACGGGTTGTCGGCCAGGTAATGGAGGACCGTGCGGCCGCGGTCGTCGGTGTCCGCCAGGTCGGCCCCGTAAGCCAGAAGCCACTCGATGACGAACGTGGCATTCTGGCCGTGCTGGACGGCCTCGTGCAAGGGCGTGGCCCCGGCAAAGTCGCGGGCACTGGGGTCGGCGCCGAGGCCAAGAAGGAACCTGACGGTATCTGCCGACTGGGTGACGGCGTAGAAGAGCGGCGTGCGGCCGCGCGCGTCGAGGGCGTCGACGTCTGCCCCCCAGTCGACCAGGGCCTCGCGCACGGCGGCCAGGTGGCGGAGGGCGGCCCCGCGTCCCCCGCCGGAGCACGCGGCATGGAGGGGCGTCCACCCGCTGCGGTACTCGTGATAGCCCACCTGCGCGCCGTGCTCAAGCAGGACGCGCACCGTGTCGATGTGGCCGCACCAGGCCGCCAGGCACAGCGCCGCCGACTTCGCGCGGTGCTCCGGAAAGACACTCAAGAGGAGCCGTACGCGTGCCGCGTCTCCCTCGTCGGCGGCCCGCATCAGATCATACTGCCAGAAGTGGAGGGCGGCGACGGCCACCACCGCTGCCGCCAGGACCACGACGGCCCATCGGCCGGGCAGCCGCGCAAGCGCCGCCGACACGCCGGTGCAGGCGGCGCTGGCGAGCAAGGCGTAGAGCGGAACGAAATCCTCGCGCGCGACAAAGACGGCCTCGGTCATGATGAGCGCGGCCAAAGCGGCCGCCGGCAGGACCGCCGCGACGGCCGCAATCAGGGCCGTCTGCCGCCACGGCCTCGGTCGGCCAAGCCTTAGAAGCAGCGTCACCGCCGCGGCGCTGGCAAGGCCCGAGGCGATCCAGAGGAACTGCTCATTCCACGTCAGGAAGTTCTCGTGGCGAACACGATAGGACCACAGCGGCACGGCGGAGTAGATGGCCGAAGGGGCCACAAGCGCCACGAGGGTCGTCAGCACGCGCATGCCAACCTCCCACATATCCCGGACCGGGGCATCAGCGACCCGGGCGATGGCCAGGATCCCTCCGAGGGATCGTGCTCAGTTGACTCAACTGGTCGATGAACGGTTGCGGGATGAGGCCGGTCGGCCGGATCGGCACGTCCCGCGTGACCACGCCGCATGGATTCTCTCAATCGAAAATCAAAAATCTAAAATCGAAGATGCCTCAGTGGGTCGACGGCTCGCCGAGGATGGCGATGCATTTCTCGAACATCTCGTCCTTCAGTTGGGCGGTCTTGGCCTCGAGCGTCAGCCGGAGGAGGGGTTCGGTGTTCGACGGCCGCACGTTGACCCACCAGTCGGCGTACTCGATGGTCACGCCATCGAGGAAATCGATCTTGGCGTCCGAGAACACCTGGGCCAGTTGCTTGATGGCGCCCTTCTTGTCCTCGACCTCGAAGTTGACCTCGCCGGTGGTGAAGTACCGCCGCAGCGGCTTGACGAGGGCGCTGAACGGCTCGTCGGGATGCTGCGAGAGGACCGTCAGCACCTTCAGGAGCGTGATGACCGCCGAGTCGCAATAAAAGTTGTCGCGGTAATAAGAGTGGCCCGAGAGTTCGGCGCCGAAGGGTGCGTTGGTCTCGCGCATGGCGGCCTTCATGTGGCTGTGGCCGACCTTCTCGCGCCGCGGCACGCCGCCGTGCGCCAGGACCTCTTCCTTCAGGGCCCAACTCGAGCGCAGGTCGTAGACGATGGTCGCGCCGCGCTCCTTCGCCAGGAACCCCGGCACCAGTAGGGCTGCGACGAGATCGTTCGCCACGGTCGTGCCCTGTTCGTCGACGAAAGCGACCCGGTCGGCATCGCCGTCGAAGCAGACGCCGAAGGCGGCCTCGGTGGCGCGGACGCGGGCCTTCATCTCCTCCAGGGCCGATTCCTTCAGCGGGTTCGGTTCGTGGTGGAACCGGCCGGAGCGCTCCAGGTTCAGCGATTCCAAGGGGATGCTGAACTCCCTGAGCAGGCTCGGCACCCACTTTGACGCCATGCCGTTGGAGCCGTCGAGCACCATCTTCATCGGCCGGATCGCACCGGCGAACTTGCGGACGTGCCGCAGGTAACCGCTCGAGATGTCCTGCTCCCGCACCGGGCCGATGGGCGGCTGCGAGGCGTCGACCAGCCCGGCCACGACCTGCTTGACCTTCTCCAGTCCCGATCCCATGCCCACCGGCACGCACTGCGGCCCCGTGACCTTGAAGCCGTTGTACGTGACGGGGTTGTGGCTGGCGGTGACCTGGATGCCGCCGAGCGTCTTGAGTGTGCCGATGGCGTAGTAGATGGCGGGGGTTTCGATCTCGCCCACCATCAGGGCCCCGGCGCCCGTGGCGCGGACGCCTTCGGCCACCTCGTGGGCGTATCCTTCGCTGGTGGGCCGCATGTCGCGGCCGACCGCGATCCACTGCTCTTCGGGCTTGGTGCGGGCCGCCGCCGGCAGGCGCGACAGCAGGTACGCCGCGGCTGCGTAGCCGACCTTCCAGGCAATCGACTTGGTGATCTCTTTGTCGACGAGGCCGCGGATATCGTAGGACTTGAAGATGGCATCGAGGTTGACGGGCGGCTCGGCCGGAGGCTTGCCCCGGTCACCCGCGCCCTGGCGCCACTTGCACTGCTTGCACTTAGGATAGTGCCGCGAGAGGCGGCCCTCGCAGATGGACTGGCTGACAGCGTATTTCTCGCCGGGACACCGGCGCTCGTCCGAGGTCTTGCTGGGCACGGTGGCCTCCATCCAGACCTTACACCGAGAACTTGGGGTTCTGTCCGAGGAATGCCTTGGGGTTGTGCCACACGACGCGTTCGATGACGCTCTCGGGCATCGCCATTTCTCTCATGGCGCCGATCGTGACCAGGACGGCCAGGGGGTCGCTGTCTTCCCAGTCGGCCGACGAGTTGACGAGCACGCGGTCGGTGCCGTAGTCGCGGACCAGGGCGGCGGCCTCCTCGGGCGATAACTTGCCCGGATACACGGTCAGGCCGGTCCAGCAGCGGGTGGCGCGGGCGATGTCGATCGTCTCGCGCGTGCAGTGGTCGATGACGCACAGGTTCCGCGGCGGGTCCAGTTTCTCGATCGTCTCGGCGATGATCTCCGTGCCTCGCTTCTTGGCGGCGCCGTGCGGCGTGTGGATGATGCAGATGACCTTGCGCTCTGCGGCCATGGCCAGTTGCCGCCGCAGCATCAGGATCTCGTTGTCGGTGTTCTTGTTCAGGCCGATCTCGCCGAGGCCCAGGACCGTGGGCCGGGCCAGGTACTCGTCGATCCGCTCCAGGACCTTCTCGGCCAGGGCGACGTTCTCGGATTCCTTGGGGTTGACGCCCAGGAACGAGTAGTGCTTAATGCCGCGCTTGGCGGCGCGGCCGGGCTCGAAGGTCGACAGGTGATTGAAGTAGTCGAGGTGGCTCTCGGGGTACTGGCGGTCGGTGCCGAGCCAGAAGGCGGGTTCGCAGACCGCGGCGATCCCGGCCTCGGCCATGAGGCGGTAGTCGTCGGTGGTGCGGCTGAGCATGTGAATGTGCGGGTCGATGATCCGCATGAGCGCCTCGTTTCTCGTGGTTGTCCGTAATTCCCCCAGAAACTCAATCATAGGCGAACCCGGTGGCCGAATCAAGAAAACATCGTTGCACCCGCGCCGCGCGGTGCTATAATAGAACGCTGATGACGATTTCCAGGGCCCCTTTGAGGAGGATTGGCGATGTGCAAGACATGCGGCTGTCAGGACAAGAAGAAGGCCACGCCGAAGAAGAAGTAGTCTGCCCCAATGAACTTCGGGGATGAAAATGTCCGCCGGACGCGGACATTTTTGTTTCTGAGGGGTTGACTTTTCCGGGGGCGGGGGTGAACAATTCATTGGAGTCGAGAGGGTGGCAAAGCACAGGGAGAAGTGAAGAGCGGGCGGCCATTGAAGAACGTTCCGTCGTTGTCCCATCCCCCCGGGCGACGACGGCGACAGCAGCCGGACGGGGCCACGGCGACCTCGTCCGGCTCATTTTCTGCGCACTTGCGGCGGACTGCGTTCTGGGGCTTTGCGTCCGGGTTTGCCCCGTAAGGGCACGGCATGACGTGCCCCCACGGGGCGGATGCTCTACTCAACCAACTCCAGCATCTTGTCGTAGAACTCGCGGTAGTGGTTGCGGTTAGGCGATTTCAGGACCGCCATGGCCGCCCGGGGATGTTGGTTCAGGATGCCCGTGATCATGTGCGGCACCATGTAGCCCCACTCGATCTCCTTCTGAAGCGGCATGATGGTGTCGGCCACGCAGTCCAGGATGGGCCGGATGTTGAACTTCGGGTTCTTGAGGAATCCCAGCAGCAGTTCCAGCGGGCAATTGCCGGAGGCGCGGCCAAGGCCGTAGACGGTGCCGTCGACGAAGTTGGCCCCGCGGATGATCCCCTCGATCGTGTTGGCGAAGGCCAGTTGCTGGTTGTTGTGGAAGTGGACCCCGACCTCCCGGTCCTTGAGGATCCGCTGGTACTTGCGGACGAAGTAGTCCACCTGCTCGCTGTACAGCGCCCCGAACGAATCGACGACGTAGCAGGCCACCACGCTGGTCTCGTGCGCGATCTGCTCCAGGGCCGGGTCGAGTTCCCAGTCCGACTCCACCGAGATCGACATGATGTTGATCGTGGTCTCGTAGCCCTTGGCATGGGCCGCGTTCTCCAGGGCGATGGCCTTGTCGATGTCCTTGACGTACGTGGCCACGCGGACGGTGTCGACGACCGACTCGCTCTTCGGCAGCAGGTCGTCGGCCTTCGCCTTGTGGGCGTCTTGCATGATGGCGATCTTGGTCCCCTTGTTCTCGATCCCCTCGACCACCTTGCGCAGGTTCTCCTCGTCGCAGTACCGCCAGGGGCCGTACTCGTCGGGGGCGAGCATCTCGCGGGAATTGCGGTACCCGAGTTCGACGTAGTCGATGCGGGCATCGCAGCACGCCTTGTACACGCCCCGGACGGTCTCGAGGGCGAAGTACGAGTCGTTCGCCAAGCCGCCGTCGCGGATGGTGCAATCCAGGACCTTGATCTGCGGTCGAAACACGGTTCACCTCCGTAACTTCACGCCAGACTATCTGTCGGCCGGTTTCGCGGCCGAGAAACAAGGAATTCTACCCGAGATTCAGGCGGGAGGCAAAGAAATCGGCCTTGCCGGCGTAATGCCTCAATTACGGGTGGGGTCTGACCTAATGTCCTCGGTTGTCAACCGAGAAGCCACTACCCCAGGAGCCGGTCCAGGAGTGCCACCGTCGCCTCCTTCGACGGTATGGCGTAGCCGTACGACAAGTCGGGGTCCTGGTGGACGGGCGGCCGCAGGTTCGCCAGGCCCACGCAACTTGGGCATCCCGACTCGCACGTGCACTCCTTGACGAGCCGGCGGCACATCTCCAGGAGTTTGCCGATGAGTTCGTAGCCCTTCTCCGCGAACCCCAGGCCACCCAGGAACCGGTCGTACAGGAAGGCCGTCGGCCGGCCGGTGTTGGAACTCTCGACGATGCCCGAGATGTCCCGCCGGTCGCACATCGCCAGCATCGGCAGGCACACCAGGGCCAGGTTCCTCAGGCCCACCAGGCCCTCGACCGCCTTGAGGCCCATCCCGCGCAGGTCCTCCAGGTACTCCGGGTCCACCATCATCCACAGGCCGGTGGTCTCGAGTGTCTGGGCTGGCAGGTCCAGGGCCGTCTGGCCGATATTCTCGTTGGTGTAAAACTTGATCTTCTTCATCGCGACCGTGGCCCACGTCACCGTCAGGTCGCCGAAGCAGGCCGTGAGGCCGCGATGGTTCTTGCGCTCCCGCTCCTGGCGGCTCTTGCACTTGTCCGCCAGGACCGGCTGCGTGTAGTAGTCCGTCTCGGCCCGCTCGACGTAGGCGACTTTGGCTGCGAAGTCGAGTTGGCGGACGAGGTAACTTTCGCCCTCGTGCAGGTAGACGGCGTTGGGGTACACCAGTTCCGGCGCGCTGATGGAGTCAACCTGGCCGATGACCTCGCTGGCGCCGCGGTCGGTCCGCGGTTCTCCGCCGCAGCCCCCTGGGCGAAGCAGGACGATGCTGAATGTGTCGTTCGAGATGGTCCTCAGGTCGGTCTTCTGCGAAGGCGACTCCGCCCTGGACCAGTAGTACCGGTCGTCGATCCGCGCGAGCGCCCCGTCTGCGGCCAGGAGGTCGGCCACCTGGGGCGTGCGGGGGCCGAACAGGTCGGTGTCTTCCGGGGCCAGCGGCAACTCCGCGGCCGCGCACCCCAGGTGGCCCGCCAGGATGTACGGGTTCTGTGGGTCCACGACGCCCTGCTCGACAGGCCGCCCGAAAAAATACTCGGGATGGTGCATCAGGTACTGGTCGATGGGGTCATTGTAAGCCAGGAGGATAGTCAGGGCCTGCTCGCGGCCGCGCCCGGCCCGGCCCGCCTGCTGCCAGGCCGACGCGATGGTCCCGGGGAACCCAACCAGGATCGAGGCGTCGAGCGTCCCTACGTCAATGCCCAGTTCCAGCGCGTTGGTGGAGGCGATGCCGAGCAGTTGGCCCGTGAAGAGCGCCCGCTCGATGGCCCGGCGCTCCTCGGGCAGGTACCCGCCGCGGTAGGCCCGGACCTTGTCGGCCAGCGGCTTGCACGTCTTCTGGAGCCGCTCGCGGGCGTAGCGGTACACCAGTTCTGCCACGACGCGGGCCTTCGTGAAGACGATCGTCTGGACGCCGCGCTGGACCAGCCGTACCAGCAGGTCCGTGGCCTCCATGTTGGCGCTCTTGCGTGCCAGGGCGTCGGGGCCGAAGGGCGGGGGGTTCCACAGGACGAACAGGCGCGGCCCGCGCGGGCTCCCGTCGGTGTCGATGGTCTCGCACGGGCGCCCGATAACCGCCTCGGCCAGTTGGCCGGGGTTGGCGATGGTCGCGCTGGAGCCGATGAACTGTGGGCGGCTGCCGTAATGAGCGCACACGCGGGCCAGCCGCCGCATCACCATCGCCACGTTCGACCCGAAGATGCCGCGGTACTGGTGAAGTTCATCCACCACGACGTATTGAAGGTTCTGCAAGAACGACGCCCACCGCGGATGATACGGCAGGATGCCGACGTGGAGCATGTCGGGGTTCGACAGGATGACGTTGGCCTCGGTGCGGATCTTGCGGCGGTTATGCGTGGGGGTGTCGCCGTCGTAGGTGGCCGGCCGCAGGACGGCCCCCACGTCGGGGCAGGTCTCGGCCCACCGCTTGAGCGTGCCGAGTTGGTCCTGCGCCAGCGCCTTTGTGGGGAAAAGGTACAGGGCCTTCGCCTTGGGGGCCGCCAGCAGCCGCTCGATGACCGGCAAGTTGTAGCACATCGTCTTGCCGCTGGCCGTGCCGGTGACGACCACGAAATCCCTGCCCTGCCGCGCCAGGTCCAGCGCCCGCGCCTGGTGAACGTAAAGGCGCTTGGCGCCCATCGCGGCGAGGCCGGCCTCGAGCGGCGCAGGGAGCGCTTCGGCAGGGTCGGCGAATCTCCCGGGCCGGGCGGCCAGCGACTTGACGTGGACCACCTGGCCGGCGTATCCGCGCTCGTCCATCAGGTCGGCGAGAAACCGGTCGAAGGGTCCGAGGTCCTTGGTCACGATGCCCGCTCCGAAACGGCAAAGGCCGCGCCCCGTGAAGGGGGCGGCTCAACGGTCCGCGCCTCCAATTGACGGAGTCGCGCTGTAGTACCAACGCCGGTTGCCGGCTCCGGCCTTCAATGGAGAATCAAAAATCTAAAATGTTTGTTACTTGCCCGGCTCGCCGACCTGGATCGTGATGGTGTTGGTCTGAAGGTCGCCGATCCACCATTCCTTCGGCTGGTCGACCGGCTGCTTGCCGTCGGCCGTGTGGGGGCGGGTGACCGCGTAGGTGGCCGACACGTTGTAGTGCCCCGGCTTGGAGAACCCGAAAAGGTTCTTGCCGTACCGCTCGTAGGTCAGGGCCTTGCCGGCGGCGATCTCTTCGGGCGTCGGCGCGGGCAGGTCGTCGAGCGATTTGCCGTACAGCGTGTTCAGGTTGATGATGCGGCCCCAGAATGCGCCTTCGCGCAGGAAGGACCGTTCCTCGGGCATCGCCGTGGCGTCGGCCGGCCATGGGATGACCTGCCGGACAAAGAGGGGCTGCGGGCTGTCGCCGACCGACTGCACCTGGATGGTCAGGCACCGTTCCAGCCGCGCGTCGACGGCCAGCGATCGCGGCCCGACGTTGATGAGCCGAAACTCCAGGTCCACCGGGTCGCCCAACACGAACTTCGCCTTGGCCGGCCTCAGGAGCGCCGCCAGGCCGGCGGTCGCCTTGCCGGGGGTGTACTTGGCCGGGTCAGGCACGTTCACGGCCGGGGCCACGGGCCTGGGGGGGAGCAGCACGTCGGTGCCGGCGGCCTCATTGCCGACCTTCTCGGGGGCCGGCCTCTCGGGCGCCGTCTCCGGCAGCCGCACGGGCTCGACTTTCGGCCTCGGCGGCGCCTCGGCCGGAAGGTTCACCGCTCCCACCTGGAACGAGAATCCGTTGGAGACCACGCGGCTGTGCAGGTCGGGCGTCGCCAGGGCCAGCGAGAGCGTGTACCGGCCTTCCGAAAGATCGTAGAACCTTGCCAGGTCCAGGTTCTCGACGAAACTGGCGTTCGGCAGGATCAGGGCGGGCCTGGGCGGCGGAGGAGGGGCCTGGCCCATCACCACGTTGCCCTTGTCCTTGACCAGGTGCCCGGTGGTGTCGCGCACCAGGAGCGACCCCGCCCCCGTCAGGTACAACTTGCCCTCCTTCTCGCACAGCGGCGCCTGGAGATACGTGGCCGAGTCGGCGCCGGTGTTCGTCAGGCGGACCTCGATTATCTTGGGCCCCGCGATGGGGAACGCCCTGTCGGCCTTGTCGAGGGTCTTGATCGTCAGTTGCAGGCTGGTGCCGCCGGAGCCGCTGTCGGCCTCGCTCTTGGCGAGTTGGCGGAGGGCTTCGGCCTCGCGCCCGTCGGCCGGGAATGCGCACGGGCCGACCAACTGGAACCGGCGGTCGCCCGCCCCCGTCAGCGGCTTGATGGCCACCACGAACTGCCCGCCCTCGATCTGGTCCCGCGGCATGTCGAAAACGCGCAGGGGGCTGTCGACGTGCAGGAACATGCGGCCGGGCAACAGGCTGCCCTTGATAACCTCGACGACCGGCCCGCGAACCTCCCACGCCAGGCGTTCGGCCACGCCGGGCTTGCCCGTCACGGCCTCCGCCTGGAACTGCACCACCATCGGTGCTTCCTTGTAGAGGGCCTTGAGGTCCTCGATTCCGACGGGCGGGCGCGAACTCTCTCCCGCGGGGGCGGCCGCGGGCTTGACCGGGACCGGCTCGGACTCCGCCTCGGCCGGCGGCGCCTTGGCTGGCGCGCCACGGGTTGCCGACGGGGCTTTGGCGGGCGCGGCGTCGGGGGCGGCCGGCGTCCTGGCAGCCTGGTCCTTGGCCGGCGCGGCCGCCAGGCTGACGGCCGCCGCGGCCACAAGTATCAACATCCATGTATGCTTCATTTGCGGTGTCTCCTCCTGCGCCGGGCCGCCGCGCGCCTCAATCGTCGCACGCCGGGATAACAGTTATGATTCGCGATAAAGGTCCCCGTGCGCCTGCGGCACCGCGTCCGGCCCGGTATACGGCAACGTAACAGTGTACCGACGCAAGGCACGCGCGTAAAGGGTTAGCCCGGCGTCGGTTAACGTAAGGTTGGGATGGGCTTGCGCTTCGGGCGGCGGGCGGTCTTGCCCGCCGCGCTATCGGGGGCCGCTGTGCGCGGTGGCCGGCGGCAAGGCGCCCGCCCTGGCGTTGTAGAACTAAGCGCCTCGAGGATGCGAACGTCCGCCGGCGGGAGGGGATAATCGGCAACCTCCGCGGGCCGGACCCACCGGGCACCGTCGCAGCCCAGGAGCCGCACGCGCCCGCTTGCCGCGCGGCAATGGTAGCACCGCAGCGTCACCTTCAGGTGCGAGTAGGTGTGCGTCACGTCCACGAGGTGCTCGCCGACCGTGACAGGCAGACCGCACTCTTCCCGCAGTTCTCGGCGGATGCACTGCTGAAGGTTTTCGCCGGGCCTGCGTTTGCCCCCTGGGAATTCCCACAGGCCGCCGAGCATGGCATCCTGGCGGCGCTTGCATAGCAGTATCCGCCCGCGCCGCCAGACGATGCCGGCGCCGACCTCGATGTGCGGAACGGGTTTTCGCTTCCGCTTCACGGGCGGCCGGCCCTGGATGCCGTGCCTGCGGCTGCGAGCGCGCGGTGCGTCGGGGCGACGACTGGCAGTGGCGAGTGACCCGCCACGCGGCAACTCCGTCCGCTTACGTCTCTGCTGCACGTTCGAGCGCCTCGTCATACCGGCCCATCTGCGTGTCCCAGTCATATTGCTGAACGTGCTCGGCGAGTTGGGCGGCACGGTCCCACGGGCCCTTTCCTTTAAGGAGGGCCTTCAACTTGGCCCGCAGTTCCCGCTCGTCGCGGTAGAAGAACGTCTCCTGAAACTCCGCGGGCACGATCTCCGGGTAACTCAGCCGCGCGGGCATCAGGGGGAAGCAACCGGCGGCAATCGCCTCGACGATCGGCAGGCCGAAGAACTCGTGCAGCGCGGTCGAGACGGCGATGTCGGCCTGGCCCACCTGGCGCTCGTAGGCTTCGCGCTGGCGGATGTAGCCGAACTGGACCAGCCGGTCTGCCAGCACCCGCCGGGCCTTCTCGAAAACCGGCGGCCACTTCCGCAGCGCCTCGCCCACCACCGCCAGACGGAAATCCGTCCCTTCCTCGGCCAGCAGGAAGAGGACCTCGAAAAAAGCCTCCGGGTCCTTGTCAGACTCCCAGCGGTGATTCCAGAGGATGGTCAGCGGCGGCTTGCCGCGCGGGCGGCGGCGGCACTCGGCGAAGGGTTTGAGGTTCACCCCCGGCGGCATCACGCGGCTGCGGGCCGCCAGCGTCTCCACAAGGTCCGGCGGCACGAAGTCGGGCATCTTGGCCAGCAGGGCCCGCACCGCGCCGTGGAATGCGTCGCGGTGGAACGCCGAGTTGAACCACACTTCCGTCGAGGCCAGCGCCGAGACGAGGTT
>Ga0315280_10002629_pt1 | contig 28820 bp, 17 predicted proteins | sample YL17G06_40_MG_FD_203697 | JGI IMG/M metagenome (GOLD analysis project Ga0315280, IMG submission 203697) | Sediment microbial communities from Yellowstone Lake, YNP, Wyoming, USA - YL17G06_40 | ecosystem: Environmental > Aquatic > Freshwater > Lake > Sediment | place: USA: Wyoming | collected... | reverse complement strand
CTATGGGCCATCCCAGGAAAGGGGGAGGGCAGGGCGGTAATTGTGACAGGTCCTTTGCGGAAACGGTGTCAAGACCTTACCCTGCCCTCCGAGATTGTATCAAGCAGGGTAGAAACTAACACACGCAGCCGTGTCACAAAAAGTGCGTAAACCCGCCTAATTCTGTAAAGGTGCGCAAAGGAAAACAAAGCATTTCCCCCTGGAAATAGGGTTTCCCCCATATGTCCAGGAGGGTGGAGCGTTGGACTCCGGATCCAAAGGTCGGAGGTTCGAATCCTCTCAGGCACGCCACCTTCGGTCTGACAGCTGGGATTCCGGCTTCTTGACACCCCTCCGCGACCGGGAATATCCTGAATTCATTATAGGGAGGGTCGAAGCCGAGCCATGAGAACGGCCACTGCCGTCAGCGCGACGGTTGCTCTTGCTTTCAACTTTCTTGTGGCCGGTTCTCCTGCCTCCGCTCGTGCCCACGTGAAAACCATATTCATCGTGCCAGGGGCCCACTTCGACGTAGGCTTCAATGACTTGCCTTCGGTGGTGCGCGAGCACCGCATCCAGGCAATCGAGGATGTCTTGAAGGCTGCCGACGCGGACTCCGACTTTCACTGGATGGAGGACGGCGCATGGGGCTTCGGCGGCTGGCTGGAGCGCTACCGAGGGGATGCGGTGCGTATGGCGCGGGCACGCCGGGCTCTGCAGAGCGGCCAACTCTTCGTCAGCGCAGTCTGGGTAAGCCCGCACGGCTCCATGTTCCATGAATCTCTCGACCTCCTCACCGCCCACCTGAACGAGTTGGAGCACTTGTTGGGCTACCGCCCTCAGGTTGCGGTGCTCGACGACGCGCCGTCCCACCCAGAAGCCCTGGTAGATGCGCTGGCGGCTCGCGGTGTGCACTACATGCTGGTCGGCGCTAACATGTTCGTCAGCGCACCCCTCCCGCCGAAGCTGGTGCGCTCACCTTTCTGGTGGGAATCAGCAAAGGGTGCGCGAGCGTTGGTCTACATTGATCCGAATAGCTACTGTCAGGCGGCCGCCTGGCCCGATGTAACCGACACCACTCGTTTTACGGACTTGGCCCGGTCCCCGAGCGACAGGGCGTTGCTCGCCACAGCGGATCAGGGCTTCCGCAAGCTACTTGCGGAGACCACATCCCGCTACGACGCCCTGATATTCGAGCACGTCGGCGACGACTGGAGCGTCCCGATTATAAAGTGGTTACCGGATCTCGTCCGCCTCTGGAACGCCGGGGGGCTGCACCCGTCCCTGGTCGTTTCCTCGCCCTTAGCCTACTTCCGTCATATCGAGGCGCGATATGGAGCGGGACTTCCGGTGTACCGGGGGGAGTGGGGCGGGGAGTGGGATAACATAAGAGCCATGTGCCCGGCATGGACATGGCGACTTCGGGAGGCCATGAAGATGGTCAAGCCGGACACTCCCGTGGACGTGAAAGAGGCCCTAGCCACCGCTATGGACCACGGGCTGACGCTCGGCCCCGGCTGGCCGGGGATGTTCACGGAAGAACAGACGGTCGCCCACGCCCGTGAGCAGGCGCAAGTCTTCGCCCGGGCGGTGGAGTTGGCTGGAGGTGCCGCGGGGAAGGAGTCGGGCACCGTGCCGCTCGTGGAATCGCTGCCGAAGCTCCGGCTGCCCTCGGATAAACGCGTGCCGGACGCGAGCTGGCCGGAGGTTCTGGCGGACTCGGGCGGGATCCGAGTGCGCGTCGGTGCCGGGCAAATCGCGCCGTTCATCGCCGGGGACGCTCCGTCCTGGGACGTCCCGCTGATGGTGGAAACGCACGGTTCCCGCCTGGTCGTCTGCGCCCGCATCGACAGGCGCAAGATCCCCGGGGTCGATACCGGCAATACGTACGTCACGCTAGAATTGCCGTTGCGGGCTCGCGCGGACCGGCTGCGGATCGCGGCCGAGGATAGCCCGTCGGCACTGGCCGGGAAGTGGTTGCGCGGCGGGCCGCCGGCGGTCGTCGTCGCCCCCGAGGGCCTGCGAGTGACCGGATTGCCGCGTCCGCTGCGAGTGGCCTCTCCGTTGGCTTTCTCTTATACACTTGCGCCGGATTCGATCCACGCCGACCTGACGTGGCTCCAGGTGTTGCTGGTATGGCAGAACACGAAGTGCACACTAAAGGGAGGTGTCACGAAGGTGCTGCCTTTCAAGGATCTGTTCCCCGGCGAGCCCGAGGTCCTGGACACGTGGGTGGAAGTGACGCTGCTGGCAGACAAGTCGGAGAAGCACGACCGCTCCCAACGCATATCCCCCAACGGCAAGTGATCCAAACGTCGGAGGTCCGAATCCTCTCAGGCACACGCATGCTCACCATCAAAGCGAGCAGCAGTTTACTGGGTTAATCTATAAGGATGGATCTGGTCAGGATGGGGATTCGTGGGCAGAGTACTCGGGCCACATAAGCAACATGGTTAAGATTACCCTTAAAAAATTGAGCAGAGATTGTACAAACTCTTGCTCAAAATAGCTCAGTCTAGCCTAAACGTGATCAAACCATCAAGATCGGTAAATGCAAGAAAACGAAGCTGGATGCAGTCCAACAGGGGAGAATCCACTGAAGCCGAGTTCCGCCGGAATCGTTTTTGAAGTCCGGAGGCATCACCGGATGCCTCACCCTCCCATGGGCTGATTAATCGTATTCCGTCGAGCCAACGGCGTCAAGAACCGTTGACTTTCCGCTCACCCCTCTGTTAATCTGAGGCCAATTTGGAGAATGGGAGCTCGCTTGGCCAACAAGTGTCCCGAGTGTCATTCTGACAACGCGGACGCGGCGCGATTCTGCGCCGAATGCGGCACACAGCTCCCTGCGCCTCAGGACCGTCCTCCGCTCATGACGGAAACCCTCCAAACGCCCGTCCACGACCTTACCACCGGCTCGACCTTCGCCGGCCGCTACCAGGTGATTGAAGAGCTCGGCCATGGCGGGATGGGCCGGGTCTATAAAGTCTTTGACACCGACATCAAAGAGAAGGTCGCCCTCAAGCTCCTGCGGCCCGAGATGGCCCTGGACAAGGAGACCGTCGCGCGCTTCTCGAACGAGCTTAAGCTCGCCAGGAAGATCAGTCATCGCAACGTCTGCCGCATGTTCGATATGGGCAAGGCCGAGGGCACGACGTTCATCACCATGGAATTCGTCCCGGGCGAGGACCTGAAGAAGTTCATCCGGAAGTCGGGCCAGCTCGGGGCGGGCCGGTCCGTATCGATCGCCAAGCAAGTGTGCGAAGGCTTGGCGGAGGCCCATCACCTCGGGGTCGTCCACCGCGACCTGAAGCCGCAGAACATCATGGTGGACGAGGACGGGAACGCCCGGATCATGGACTTTGGGATTGCCCGGTCCATCAGGGCCAAAGGGATCACCGGCGCCGGAGTGATGATCGGCACGCCTGAGTATATGAGCCCGGAGCAGGTCGAGGGGAAGGACGTTGACCAGCGCTCGGACATCTATTCGCTTGGGATCATTCTCTATGAGATGGTCACTGGCCATGTGCCGTTCGAGGGCGATACGCCGTTTACGATCGGCGTGAAGCATAAGAGCGAGCGGCCTCGGAACCCGCGAGAGCTCAACACCCAGCTTCCCGAGGACCTCAGCCGGGTTATCCTCCGCTGTCTGGAGAAGGACAAAGCCAAGCGTTATCAGACGGCGGAGGAACTGCGGGCCGACTTAGAAAAGGTCGAGCAAGGCCTGCCGACGACCGAGCGCATCATCGCTCCCAAGAAGTCTTCCACGTCCGGGGAGATCACCGTCAAGTTCAACTTGAGAAAGCTCGCCGTCCCTTTCTCGGCCGTCATCGTTCTGGCCGCCGCGGCCGTCGTTCTTTGGAAAGTCATCCCTCACCCAAAGACCCTTGCCGCGCCCAAAATCGAGAACTCCATCGCCGTCATCAGCTTTGAGAATCACACCGGAGACAAGGCCTTCGACTATCTGCAAAAGGCCATTCCCGACCTCCTGATCACCAGCCTGGAGCGGGAAAACAAGCTCTATGTGGCCACCTGGGAACGGATGCAGGACCTTCTTGAGCAGATGGGGAGAAAGAACGTTGAAGTCATCGACAGGCAGCTCGGTTTCGAGTTGTGCCGAAAAGAAGGAATCAAGACCATCGTTTTGGGAAGCTACATCAAAGCCGGAGAGACCTTCGCCACGGATGTGAAGGTGCTGGATGTGGACACCAAAAAGCTCCTCAGGAGCTCCAGCTCTAAGGGAGAGGGTGTTTCCAGTATCATCAATAAACAGATCGATGAACTGACGAAGGAGATTTCCGCGGGCATCGGCCAGGCCGGAAAAAACGTTGAATCCGGCGAAATGCCTATAGCTGATGTCACAACCCGTTCCATGGAAGCTTACAGGTATTATGTGGAAGGGAAGGAGGATCTCAGAAAGTACTATTACAATGATGCGCGGATCGCTTTCGAAAAAGCTGTTGCGCTTGACCCGGATTTCGCCATGGCCTATTTCAACCTCGCTTATGCGAATTACCAACTTGAAAATATTGAAGCGAGAGATACCGCCATTAAAAGGGCCAAAGCCTTGTCGCTTAAGACAACTGAGAAGGAAAGGCTCTATATCGAGGCGGATTATGTCTGGATCGTCGAGAAGGATTCGACAAAATCCGATCGCATCCTCCAGGAGATCGTCGAAAAATATCCTAAGGAAAAAGGAGCGTTTGTTACTCTGGGGATATCCTACTCGAGTAGGGGGACTTTTGACAAAGCCATAGTAGATTTGAATAAAGCCTTGGAACTGGATCCCAACTATGGGGAGGCCCATAATGAACTGGGTTATGCTTATCTCCGTATGGGGGATTATTCAAAGGCAGTGGAGCATTTAAAAAAATACGTGTCCTTAAGCCCGGGTGAGGCGAATCCCCTTGATTCTCTGGCTGAGGCCTATTTTGATATGGGCCAGCTGGATGAGGCTATAGCCAATTACAAAGAAACGTTAAAGATCAATCCCGATTTTGATAGTTCCTATTTTTGTATCGGGTACATCTATGGCTTGAAAACGGATTATGCTGAGGCGATGAGATGGATGGATAAATTCATCGCCACGACCCCTTCTTCGGAGAAAAAAAGGACGGGTTATCTTTGGAAAGGATTCTGCCGCCTCCTGTCGGGGAGTTTGAAGGACTGCGATTTTTACTTTCGTGAAGCCGAAAAATGCTCGGTACCAGGGTACGTTTGGGGACGGCAGTACGTCAACTTGCTCAAGGCCTTCATTTATTATGACCGGGGAGAGCTGGATCAAAGCCGCGGGTCTAACGAAGCCTGGCTTGACGCTTATATCAAAGCTCATCCTGGACAAAAATTATACTGGCAGGGAGTCTATAAATTCCTATCGGGGCTATTGGAGCTACGAGTCGGGCACATGGATTCGGCCAAGAGCATATTATCAGGGATGAAATCACTCTATGCAGAGATGCCGCCCTGGCGGAAAGAATGGGTGTCGTTCTATATAAATTTCTTAGATGCCGAGCTATCTCTCAAGACCGGATCCCCCGAAAAAGCTATCGCCGTTTTCGAGAAACAAACACCCTTGCGCCCGCTGGACTTTGCTTGGAAAGACACGCTGATCTTGTACAATATGCCCCTGATGAAGGACGTCTTGCCCCGGGCGTATAAGCGGAAAGGCGACATCGACGGAGCCATTGCCGAATATGAGCGGCTTATCACCTTTGACCCCAAAAACCTCTCACGCTATCTCGTTCACCCTAAATACCACTACAGGCTGGCCCAACTATACGAACAGAAAGGCCTGAAGGAGAAAGCGGTCGAGCACTACCAGCGTTTCCTCGACCTCTGGAAAGACGCTGACCCCGGCCTGCCCGAGGTTGAGGATGCCAAGATGCGGCTGGCCGGTCTTCAAAATTGATACAGGCGGCTCCGCCATCCTTGCGCTTTCGGCGACCGTGCGAGGCCAGGATTAATACTCGCGCTCCTCAAATCTGATGGCAGACCCCGCCGCCGTAGTTGTCAACAGACACGAACAATTGTGCAGAGATTGTACAAACTCCTGCTCAAAATAGCTCAGTCCAGCCTAAACGTGATCAAACCATCAAGATCGGCAAATGCAAGAAAAACAAAGGAAATACGGTCCAACAGGGGAGAACCCATCGAAGTCGATTTCTATCGAGATCGTTTTTGAAGTCCGGAAGAATCACCGGATCCCTCACCCTCCCACGGGCAAAGTGATGGTAGTCCGCGGAGCGAGCGGTGTCAAGAATACGTACCAAATTCTTAAGGCTTCCCAGGCTAAGATTTCGGTAAGCTAGAAGCCGCGAAAGATCTGCACCTCCCTGAACTTCGACTTCTTGATCCGGGACGTCCTCCTCCCTCGAATTTAGCCACAAAACTCTCATTTTCGGTGGACCATTTTTTAGGGATGAGGTCCAATGCGGCGTTGACCGCCGGAATCAGCGGCGGAGATACTTATCCATCTGGGCCGCCGCGATCCGCGCGTCTCCCATGGCCAGAATGACAGTCGCTCCGCCCCGGATGATGTCGCCGCCGGCATAGACTCCCGGAAGGTTCGTAGCCATCGTCGTCCAGTCGACTTCGACGTTCCCCCACTTGCCTATCTTGAGGCCGGGTGTCGTTTGGGGGATGAGGGGGTTCGGGCTCTGGCCAACGGCGCAGACGACGAGATCGACCTCCATCGTGTACTCCGAACCCTGGATCGGGATGGGGCGGCGCCTCCCGGAAGCGTCCGGCTCGCCCAGCCCCATCTTCTGGCACTCCATAGCCCGGACGCGGCCGTGCTCGTCGCCGAAGTACCGGACGGGAGTCGTCAGGAGCTGGAACTCGATTCCTTCCTCCTCGGCGTGATGGATCTCCTCGGTCCGGGCCGGCATCTCGACCCGGGATCGGCGGTAGACGATGACTGCCCGCTCGGCGCCCAGCCGCTTGGCCGTCCTGACGGAGTCCATGGCCACGTTGCCGCCGCCGATGACGGCCGCCATCTTGGCCTTGAACACGGGCGTATCGTAGACCGGGAAGCTGTATGCCCGCATTAGGTTGACCCGGGTCAGGTACTCGTTGGCCGAGTAGACTCCGACCAGGTTCTCCCCGGGGATCTTCATGAAGTTGGGCAGGCCCGCGCCCGAGCCGATGAAGAAGGCCTGGTAGCCTTCGGCCCGCAGGTCATCGATGGTGGCGGTCATGCCCACGACGAAGCTCGTCCGGATCTCCACACCCAGGCGCTTGAGGTAATCGACCTCGGCCTTGAGGATGGCCTTGGGCAGCCGGAATTCGGGGATGCCGTAGATGAGGACGCCGCCCGATTCATGGAGGGCCTCGAAGACCATGACCTTGTGGCCAAGCTTGGCCAAGTCTCCAGCCACGGTCAGCCCGGCCGGCCCGGCGCCGATGACGGCCACCTTCTTTCCCGTCGGCGGAGGGGGCGAAGGGATATTTGCCGACCCGCTCCAGCGCTCGTAATCGGAGACGAAACGCTCCAGGTTCCCGATGGCCACCGGGGTCCCGCCGGCTTTCTTTAGCGTACAGACCTCTTCGCATTGTGTCTCTTGCGGGCAGACGCGGCCACAGATGGCCGGCAGCGAGTTCGTCTCCTTGATCTTCCAGGCGGCTTCCAGAAAGTCGCCCTTTTCGATGAGCTTGACGAAGCATGGGATGTCGATGCACACCGGGCAGCCGGTGACGCACTGGGGATTGGCGCAATCGAGGCAGCGGCGCGCCTCCTCCCGGGCCATCTCGGGTGTCAGTCCCTGATTGACCTCGTTGAAGTCGCGGTTCCGCACTTCGGCCGGGCGCTCCGGCATCTTCTGGCGGGCAATTTTCATCCGCTCCTTGGGAGGCACGGCCTTGCGCAATTCCTTGCGCCATTCTTTATCGAATTCCGCCTTGAGCCGCGCCTTTTCCTCAGGGCTCAGTTCTTTTTTATCCTCGGCCATGGCCTTCTTCTCTCATCTTAAGGAAGCTCGTTCTCCTCCCATTGGCAGAGCGACTTGATCTCGTCGTCAAAGTAGGATTTCCGGCGCATGAACAGCTCGTCCCAGTCCACCTCGTGGCCGTCGAAGTCCGGGCCGTCGACACACGCGAACTTTGTCCTGCCGGCGGCCGTACAGCGGCAGGCCCCGCACATTCCCGTGCCGTCGACCATGATAGGATTCAGGCTGACGATCGTCTTGATCCCCAGCGGCCTCGTGGCTTGGGAGCTGGCGTACATCAGGTAGGTGCAGCCGACGGAGATGACCCGGCTCACGGGCTCCTCGGCTTTGAGGACCTCCACGAGGGGATGGGGGATGAAGTCCTTGGACGCGGCCACGGCGTGGTCGCGAGACGAAAACAGCACCTTGTCGCAGACGGAGCGATAGCGGTCCTTCCAGTAGACCAGGTAGTCGGCCTTGGCGTCGAGCAGGGCCACAACCCGGTTTCCTGCTGCCTTGAGCGCCCGGGCCACGGGCCAGAGCGCGCCGATGCCGAAGCAGCCCGCGGCCAGGACCACGGTTCCGAACTGCGCGATCTCGGACGGACGGCCCAACGGACCGACGAACACCGGGACCTCGTTTCCGGGGTTGAGGGCGGCGAGCTTACGGGTTGTCGTCCCAACGACGAGGACGACGGACGTGACCGAGCCGCGCTCGGCGTCCCAGTCGGCGAGGGAGAGCGGAATGCGCTCGCCCTTCTCGTCTGGCATGATGATGACGAACTGGCCGGGCCGGCATTTCTTGGCCACTTCGGGAGCGTGGACTTCGAGCAAATGAATGTTGGGCACGAGGCGCTGTCGAGTGAGGATCTTGGGCATCATCGTCCTCTGACGAGCCGCAGGCTCTTGTTCTCCCGGGCCATGTTCAATCCCTTGTAGACGTCCGGGTCGCGCGGCCAGGCCGGCCGAGTTTTCGCGTCGCGAGCGGCATCCCCCTTTTCGCCGGTCCCCGCTCCGGGTCGCGCTTGCTCCTCGATGAGGAATAAACCTTCCGAGAGACCGGGAAGCATGAGGAGGTCCTTAAACGCGGCGGCGGCACCAGCCAGGTCCTTCCTGACGTCCCCCGCCGTGGTGTAGCCGAATCCGGTGCCGCCCATCTTCCCGGCCAGCTCGCCCAGGATGAGCCAGCCGGGTCTGGCCTCGCCCACGGGTTCGACGGCGCGGCCGGCGAGCTGAATGCGGCCCTCGACGTTGACGAAGGTTCCCTCCGCTTCGAACGAGGTGGTTTCCGGCAGGATGATATCCGAGATCTCTGCATTTTCGTCCATGTAACTGCCCTGGACGATGACGAACTTGGCCGCCCCCGAGGCGAGCTTGGGGAACGGGCCGGCAAGGTAGAGGGCTTTGACATCACCACGCTCAACGGCCGCGAAAAGACCATCCGCTGAAATGAGCTTCGCCGGAAAGGCGCCGGCCATGCCGCCTGCACCGCGGATGTTGGCCGCTCCATCCAGGGGGATGATCTTGCCTCCGGTCAGGGCGGCAAGCTCCCGCAGGGCGGCCGGAGCACTGCTCCGGCCCGGCGCCCGGAGAAAGTCGGGGCCGACGAGGAAGAGGGCCGGCTTGCGCTCTGTCAATAGACCCGCGATCTTGAGGAGCTTTGCTTTTTCAACTCCTCCGGCCTTGACGGCGGCGGTACCGCCGGATTTGCGAATGACGGCGGCCAGCGCTTTGAGGAATCCCGCTGCCTTTCCTGAGGGAAGCCCAACCTTGATCGACGTCCAGCTCCCAGCCTGAGTTCCCTCCGGGCCGACGCTCACCAGCGCGGCCCCTTTCCGGAAGGCCCGATAAACGGCGAGGCCGACGATCGGTTGGGTCACGGGCAGTTCCTCATCGAAGATGACGATCGTTTCCGCCAAGCTGATGTCGGAGAAACGGAAATTCGCCGCGCCGTCCCCCCGCAGCCGGGCCGCAGCCGACCCGGCCCATGGCCCGGCGACCGACGGGGATTTCAGGATTTCTGCTGCGAACCTGTGGAGGACGAAAAGGTCCTCGCAGGAACTTTCGGCGGAGCCCGCCGCGGCGACCTCGCCCGGGCCGAAGCCGGCCAGCCGCTCCACAGCGACCGTTAGGGCTTCCTCCCAGGTCGTCTCCTGGAGGCGGCCGTCCTTTCGGACCATCGGCCGGAGCAGCCGCCGCTTGTGGTAGACGGCGTCCTTCACGAGGAACCGGCCCTTGACGCAGGCCTGGCCGTTATTGACGGGCCCGTCCGGGTCTGGGAGGGCGTTGAGGATCCTGCCGGCCCGGAGTTCAAGCCGAAGTCCACAGCCCTGGCCGCAGAGCGTGCAGACGGTCCGTTTCTCCTCGTTGGGAAGACGCTCATAGCGGACGGCCCGGTCGGCGAGCGAGCCCGTGGGACAGACGTCCACACAGGCGCCGCAGAACCGGCATCCGGACTCGACTAGCCGTCTGTTCAGGGCTGTACCGACCACGGCTTGAGAGCCCCGGGAAACGAAGGTCAGCACGGACGCGCCTCTGACTTCGTGGCAGACCCGGACGCAGCGCCCGCAGAGGATGCAGAGGCTGTTGTCACGGTCGATGAAGGGGTCATCCCGCCGGACTTCGCCCTCGCGCCGGACGGAGGGGAAGTGGACGCGTTCAACGCCAATCGCTTCGACGACCCGCTGAAGCTCGCAGCGTCCATTGACCGGGCAGAGCACGCATCCCGTGACCTCGCTGGTCTTGCGGATGGTCGATTTGTATTCGTCGCAGGACGATTTTTCGGCACAAATCAGACAGGCGTTTGGGTGCTCGGCTAGGATGAGTTCGAGAATCCCCCGCCGCAGCGCCTTGATCTCCGGCGTGGCCGTCCGAACCTCCAGGCCTTCTTCCGCCATCGTATGGCACGCGGGGACGTAGCCCCTCCGGCCTTTGACCTCGACGAGGCAGAGCCGGCAGGCCGCGAAGGGTTCGAGGGCGCGATGGTCACAGAGGGACGGAATGTCGATCCCGTTGGCGCGCGCCACGTCTAAGATCGTAGGCTGTCCCTCGAATGCGATCGGGCGTCCGTCGATGGTGATGTTCATGTTTCGACTCCGCCCGGCACCCGGCCGGCGAGGGTCCTCCCTTTCTCTCCTGTATATTTTGAGACGGCCCGGACTTTGGCCGGGCACACGTTGAAGCAGGCGCCGCACTTGATACAGGCGGCCTGGTCGATGACATGGACCTTTTTCCTTTCGCCGGCGATGGCGGCGACCGGACAGTTCTTGAGGCAGAGCAGACAGCCGATGCACTTTTCGGGTTCGATGAAGAAGGTGATTAGGTTCTTGCAAACGAGCGCCGGGCAGCTCCTGTCGGTGATATGGGCCCGGTATTCGTCCCGGAAATAGCGCAGCGTCGATAGGACCGGGTTCGGAGCTGTTTGTCCGAGGCCGCAGAGGGATCCCTGCTTCACTACCCGGGCCAGCCTCTCCAGTTTCTCCAAATCCTCGTCGCTGCCCTCACCGCCGGAGATCCGGGCCAGAATCTCGGCCATCTGGCGTGTTCCGATCCGGCACGGGGCACATTTCCCGCAGGATTCCTCCTGGGTGAAACGCAGGAAATAGAGGGCGATGTCCACCATGCATGTATCCTCGTCCATCACGATCATGCCGCCCGAGCCCATCATCGCCCCGGCCTGGGTCAGGCTTTCATAGTCGACGGGCAGATCGAGGTGCTCCTTGGGAATGCAGCCGCCCGACGGCCCGCCGATCTGGATGGCCTTGAACTCGCGGCCGCCGGGGATGCCCCCGCCGATGCCGTAAATGATATCCCTCAGCCGGATCCCCATGGGCACTTCGACCAGCCCCGTGTTATTGATCTTGCCGACGAGCGAGAAGATCTTCGTTCCCTTGCTCGTCTCCGTGCCCAGGCCGGCGAACCAGGCGGCGCCCCTCCGGATGATGGACGGGATGTTGGCCCAGGTCTCGACGTTGTTGATGACGGTCGGCTTCCCCCACAGGCCGTGCTGGGCGGGATAAGGCGGTCTCTGGCGAGGGAAGGCCCGCTGGCCCTCGATGGAGGCGATGAGAGCCGTTTCCTCGCCTGAAACGAAGGCGCCGGCCCCCCGGACGATCTCGAGATCGAAATCGAAACCCGTGCCGAGGATGTCGGTTCCCAGGAGGCCGAGCTCGCGGGCCTGCTCGATGGCGATGCCCATCCGTTTGACCGCCAGGGGGTACTCGTCCCTGATGTAAATGAAGCCTTTCGCCGCTCCAATCGCCTTGGCGCCGATCACCATCCCTTCTAGCACGGCGTGGGGATCGGCTTCGAGGAAGGACCTGTCCATGAATGCCCCCGGGTCGCCCTCGTCGCCGTTGCAGATTAGGTATTTGGGTGTCGCCGCCTCCCGCCGGCAGAGTTCCCATTTCTTGCCTGTCAGGAAACCTGCGCCCCCCCGTCCCCGGAGCCCGGAGGCAGCGACCTCGGCCAGAATCCCCTCCGCCGTCATGCCCGTCAGGGCCTTGGCCATGCCGTCGTACCCGTCGTAAGCGATGTACTCCTCGACCCTTTCCGGATCGATTCGGCCCCTGTTGCGCAGAACGATGAGCCGTTGGTGTTTGAAAAACTCGATGTCGGCCATCTTGGGGACGGGCTTTTCCTCCGCGGGGGGCACGTACATGAATTTCTGGACAGGTCGTCCCTTGATGAGGTGCTCTTCGACGAGAAACGGGACGTCCTCAACCTTGAGACGCTGATAGAAGATGCCCTCCGGATGGACCATCACGATTGGCCCCCGCTCGCAGAATCCGTTGCAGCCCGTAGCCACGACGAGAACCTCGTTCCCGAGCCCCCGGCGGGCGATCTCCGTTACGAGGGCTTCCTTGAGCGGGAACGCCCCGCAGGAAACACATCCTGTCCCGGCGCAGACGAGAAGGTGAGTGCGATAGGGCATCACGGCTCCCCTTGCTGGCTCTTTTTCGAAGCCTTGACCGTCTCCAGGACCTGGTTGGCTTTGATCTCGTTCATTTGGACATAATACCGGCCGTCGACGACCGCCAGAGGAGCCAGGGCGCAAGCGCCCAGGCAGTTGACCCGTTCCAGCGTGTATTCTTTGTCGGGAGATGTTTCACCGGCCTTGATTCCGAGCGTCCGCTCGAAATGCTCCAGGACCGCGGCTCCTCCCCGAACATGGCAGGCCGTCCCCATGCAGACTGTACAGATGTGACGCCCCCGGGGCGACAGGCTGAACGATTTGTAGAACGTGGCGACGCTATAAACATGCGCCGGCGGGATGTCGAGCTCCCGGGCCACCTCGTCGAGTGTTTCAGGCGAGATCCACTGGCACCGGCCCTGGATGTCCTGCAGGATTTGAATGAGTGAGCGTTTCTGGCGGTGATGCTTGGTGACAATGAGCTGGACCAGGCTCAGCTCTGGACTCATTTCAGGCTCCTCGTTCCGGGCCATCTTCCTGGATGAATCCGAGCGGAGAGCAACGCAAGCTTGAAAACTCCCTTTCGGACCGAGTCCGGCTGTGGCCCTTTTCTGAATCATACGGAGGAAAAATTATCGAAAGTGTTGAAAACTTGTCAACGATTATTTGGACCGACTCGGGCGGCCGGCCGAGGAGCGATTTCGGGCCGGTCTGTTCGTTTGCTGTGTCCAAGCGTCCTTTGTCCTGGCGGCCCAGTTTTCTTCCCGGCGGTCCGCAACCACTATAAGAGGCGGGGGTGCACTTGTCAAACAGGTCGCGGCCCGGCCCGCGCTCAGACTCTTGACCGCAGGCCGGAGCTGGAGCTAAAATTCTTTTCAAAGATGACAGGTTTCGATGTCGAGGTTAAAGGCTGGCCGCCAATGCAAGACAGAAAACCAAATTGTTATACGCCGTTGAGTGATGCTTAGCGCCAGATCGGTTTTGGAGGAACTGAAAACTTGCCGTGTGACGTTCTGTGTCGGTTTGGCGGACACGGCATTGGCTGCTCTTACCACCCTTCTCGATAACGATCATTCGGTGCGGTTCGTTCCTGTGACCCGGGAAGGGGAAGCGTTTGCTCTGGCTTCTGGATTATGGATTGGCGGACAGAACGCGGTCATCTTGGTGCAAAACACGGGATTGCTGGAGAGCGGAGATGCACTTCGCGGAACGGCTCAGCGCATGCGGGTCCCAGTCCTTTGCCTGATTACGTATCGCGGCTACTCGAATGTGCTCGGGCAAAAAACGTATTCGCCGTCTAAACCACGGGATCCCGACGAGTTCAGCAAGCCCGACTTGGACTCGGCAGCTCTCGCCACGGAGCCCACTTTGAATGCCTGGGGCGTCCCCTTTGAATTCTTGACCTCCGATGCGGATCTCCCAAAAATTCTGCAATCTTTCAGCCGCGCCCAGAGGGAATCTCGGCCTGTCGCCCTCCTGGTCACGAACAATATGGCCTAAGGATTCTTGGCGGCGACGATGCTAACCAAGGAACAGTTGCTTAAGCCCCTGGCACAACTCCGAAGCACAGCCGTCGTCGTCACCTGTATGAGCGTGACGCGCCCCTGGGGACGCTATTCGTCGAGCGAGCTGGATTTTGCCTCGGCTGACAGCGCGATGGGTCATACAGCCGACCTAGCTCTGGGGATTGCTCTGGCCCAGCCGCAGCGCAAGGTCATCTGCTTAAATGGCGATGGAAGCATGCTGATGACGTTGGGAACGCTGGCCACGGTCGTTAACGCGAGAGCCACTAACTTCGTCCTCTTTGTAATCCAAAATAATACTTACGAGATTACCGGAAATCAGCCGATCCCGGCGGCAGGACACATTGACTTTGCCCAGCTGGCGCGAGGCGCGGGTTTCGAACACGTCTATTATTTTGAAAATCCAGATGATTATGAAAAGCAATTGCCGGCCGTTCTTGCCGAGGAAGGACCGGTGTTTGTAACGGTTCGAGTAGAAAAAGGAGCGGAGGGCCCGATCAGCCGAAGCGATAAGGAACAGTCTCGGTACCTTCAAGTCTCCCTCGCTGAATCAGCCCATCGTCTCAGGAGGATGTTGACATCGTAACAATGCCGGCGGGCCGCTCCCGCTCACCCTGCCACCCTAAGGTGAGATTTTCAACCCTGACGGTCTCTGGAGCTGGAGGCTCATAACCCAGAGAGCTATGTGGGCGGTGCTGCTAATATTCGAGAGCTGCTGAACCAGAGGGAGAGAACTTGACCACTACTCAGGAGAATCCCAATAGGGCATAAACCCTCAAACAATCCCCTCAATAAGGCCCAAGCCGGGCATTATGAAGGGGATATTGGAAACACACCTTTCGCCGCCATATAATCAGATGATCAATTAAGGCTGTGCTGGTTTGATTTCAAGGGAAGCATGCTAAAATCAATGAACAATCTCCAGCGCCGCCCAGCATCGTTTACTTCCCGAAGGGTCTATATTAAGATTAATGAAGGCGAATGAGTATCTCCGTTATTGAAGAAGCCGGGGACGTCAAAATCTTCGGCTCGGGATCTCCCGGAGGGAAGGGGGCCGGACTTATCCAAGTCAATAAGATCTCCATCCCTAAGGTCGCAAAGCTGAAAACGCGAGTCCTCGCGACGTCATTCTATGATGGCTTCCTGGGAAGCGGTAGGACATTAGAAGACGAGGCCCTTTCCGTCGTGGCCTCGATTCTTGAGGAATTCGGGGACGTGCCCCTGGGCGTCCGTTCTTCCGCTACAAACGAAGCCGGTCGGGCGACGGCGGCCCCCGGCCCCCTCCATGCCGGCGAGAATGTTTCCTTCATGCTGCCCAACAATCACCCCGACCCCGCCGTGCGGCAGTCTCAGGCGGCCCGGGCGATTGAATGCATCTATATCGATTTCCTCCAGAAGCAGGAGCCATCGAGTCGGGAAAAAATGGCCATCGTTATCAACCCCATCCCGGGGCTCTTCGACGATACGTTCGCGGGCCCGGTGTACTACCCCTATATTTCCGGAGTCGCGAATTCTTTTTTTCCTTACGCCCTCAAGAACCAGGACCCGAAAGACGGATTCTCCCGCATCGCTTTCGGACACGGCTACGCCACCGTGCTGGACGATTTCCCCGTGATTTCAATGGCGACCATCCGCAACCCCATCCCCCTGCAGCTGCTGACAATCGGCAAAGGCCAGAAGTACTTCTACGCCCTCGACATGACGAAAAATTCGACGCTTCAAGGGCAGGAACTGGAGACGATGAAAAAGTTGCACGTCCGGTTCGCCAATTATCACAAAATCCGGCTGCTCGGACTCAAGAACGAGCTGATCACCATCGAGGAGCTCATCCAGAACAATCACTTTGATTTCAAGACCGGCCTGATCGAAATCATGGACACGATCGGATCTCATATTACGTCACAATTCCAGATCGAGTTCGTTTTCAACCTCGATTTTTCCAAGAAGGAGAACAGGATAGGGACTTTTCACATTGTCCAGCTAACCCTGCTGCCCAGTTTGAGACTCGACGCCATCCAAGTTCCCGGGAATATCCGGCATACCTACATGAGTACGAGCAATTCCCAGGGACACGGCATCATCAGGAATATCAGGTTCGCCGTCGTCGTCTCTCCTTTTGTCTATATAAAGGACATCCACGAGCTCGTGAGAAAAAGGATCATCGAGGTCAATCAGGACATGGGGAGGCGCAACGAGAAATACATTTTGGTCGTCCCGGGACGGCTCGGAAGTCGGAACACCGATTGGGGGATTTTTGCAGAGTACAAAGACGTGAATCACGCTGCTGCGATTTTTGAGTACGGCGTGGACGTGGCCGGGCGGCCGGAACCGCTGCTGGAAGAGGAGAGCATGACGGGAGGCATCTACGGCAGCCACTTTCTCTACATGATCCAGGGCGGCCACGACGAGGAGCAGAAGAGGCTGCAGACGAGGATGTACGGAACCCAGGGCACTCATTTTCTCACCAACTTGATGGGCAACAATATCGTCTACGCCTACATTGCGCCGATGCAGGACACCTTTGATCCGTGGTTTTTTTCCAAGTCCGATGCAGACTCCATCCCCGCCGTTCTCGCCTTCCCCGGACCGGTGGCTGTCTACGCAGATTCCCTTAACCAGCACTGCCAGGTCGTGCTCGAGAATGATTAGCCGCGCCAGCCCTCGCGAATATGAATTCGTCCCCCGGATCATCAACCCGGTCAGGATCAGGCGGGCGGTCTTTTTCACTGGCGAAGCCGAGCTCCGGGAGTCAAAAAGGGTTCTTAAAGAGAATATGCCCTGGCTCAGGGCTGAGATCCTATCCGATCCCTTATCGGCGGCGCACGCGGCCTCTGAGGAAGCCGTGGTGTTTCTTTGCGACGACGCGGGACTGGCCATCCTCGACGGCGATAAAATCCGCCAACAGAATCCGAATGCGGTCCTTGTTCTTCTCTCCTATCAGACGTTCATCCAATGCTCCCCCCCGCAGGCGGCCCGCCAGCGATATCCTTACACGGCTAAGGCCGATCTTGTCTTCGCCGTCAATAAGAGCGATTTCCCTCCGTCGAGGATCATTCCTTCGGTCGTGAGGGCTGCCGAAGACCTCCTCAACATCCTGAAGTACTCGCAGGTGCGGCGATTCATTTTCCATATCGTAGACGACGAGCCGCGCTGGTTTTCCCAGTTCCTTCCCGTGCTGTACGGGATCATCGGCCAGCGGGCCGACATTATGATCACCCGAACCTACGAGGAGACTCTCAATTTCATATTTGGAGTAGAAAAGGAGTCGCAGATACCCGCCCATGACTACCGGTTGCACGGAAAGGGCGATGACGTTGTCTGCCTGATCGCGGACATCTTTTTCCCCCGCGGTGCTGACCTCCAGTACTCGGCGGGCCGCGACTTGATCCGCTTGGTGAACAAGTTTTACCCCCGCATCCCCGTCATCATAGCTTCCAAAGCCCCGGAGGCCTGCGAATTGAAGGACCTGGGTTTTGTCCTGCCCAAGGGCGATCCGGACAGCCTCGAGAGACTGAGGGATTACATTCTCAACCTAACCGGGCTGGGCGATTTCTTGATATATGACGGAGCGGGAAGGGAACTGCGCCGGGCTAAGAATATTCATGGAATCTGCCAGATTCTGCTCGAAGCTGAGAAAGACACCCGCCAGGGACGGGAGCTCCGCGAAATCCTGGAGAGATATGGAGAAGAGGACAGATTTTCCACGTGGCTTTATATGCACAGCTACCGAGAGCTGGGAGACCGGCTGCGTCCCCGGAGGAGCCGCGGCCAGCAGCTCATTACGCTCCTGAAAAGAAATCTTCAGAGTGAAATCGCTCGGATGGAACAGACACCGCTCCTCCTCCAGGACCGGAAAATCTTCAACTTGGATGATCTGCGCGCGGCCATCCAGAGCTTGGACCCGGAAACGATTCAGCCCTATTCCGACAACGACATTATCTCCTACTGGCTGGATCGGCAGGGCTATCCGGAGCTGGCTGAAGAGCTGCGCCCCATCCACGGCAGCGGCGTGGGGCTCAGCCGGACGCTGACACAAACCATCGAGAAATGGATCGGCCTTTACAAAGAAAAGGATCGGGGGCTTTAGCGGTTTCCGGCGTCTGGCCTCTCCGCCTCACATCCTGGCTGGATTTCTTGCCCCCCGATTATTATGATTGCGTTTGCTTTTTATTAGGATTTTAATAAAATAATTGAACCGGCCCAAGAGGCCGTGCTTTTTGGAATCGGATGCCTGGAAATCGGCCATCAATGAGATCATCAGTGCCAGCGGCCCGCCCCAAAGCCAAGATCCTCTACGTTGAGGATGACATCGACCTGCAAAAAAGTGTTTCGTTCATTCTCTGGAAAGAAGGTTATCAAATTCTCTGCGCCGAGACGGGAGGGGACGCCATCGAGCTCGCCCGACAGGAAAAGCCAGACCTCATCCTCTTAGATCTCCTTCTGCCCGGCATTGATGGCTATAAGGTATGCAATATTCTGAAAAGAGACGCTGCCACAGCGAACACCGCCATCATCATGGTCACGGCAAGAAAGCAGGTGAAGGACGTCGTCGCCGGATTTAAGGAGTTTGCGGACGACTACATCACAAAACCGTTTGAACCGGAAATCTTGCTGGCCCGCATCCAGGCTCTGTTGCGGAGGCGGATCAAACTGGGAGAGCAAGCAACATCGATAATTAAGGTCGACGACCTCGTGATTCACCCTGATGCCTATGAGGTTTTTATCAGCGGAAAAAAGGCTTGCCTGTCGAAGACCGAATTCGATATCCTGGCTGTGCTGGCGGGGAAGCCAAATCAGGTCTTCACCCGTTCCCGGATCCTCGACTGCGTCCGCGAGGACGGCTACCCCGTCACGGAGCGCGTTGTGGATTACCACATCACCGGATTGAGGAAGAAAATGGGCAAGGCCAGGAAATACATCCAGACCGTCCGAGGCGTCGGCTACAAGTTTGATGCGGGGGACAACACCTCATAACAGCGAAATAAATAATGTGACATCCCCCTTCGGGCGGCGCTGTCACTTCATTTATTGAGTACGTACTAGCGTCCCGGCCTGGATCGGAAGAATTGAAATCCCCGCGGTTGCCGGGCGAGGCCGTTTCCGTTATCATCTTCCCGTGCCCCCGTGTTTCTTCGTGTCCGACCTGCATGGAGATGTGCGCCGCTACCAAAAGCTTTTTGCGGCCATCGTCCGGGAGAGACCCGAGGCGGTCTTTATTGGGGGAGATTTATTACCCTTGACATGGTGCCTACACCAATCCGCGGATTTTGCGGCCGAAGACTTTATCGGCGGTTTTTTGCTCAAAAACTTCCTGCACCTGCAAGGAGAGCTTCGAGATGCCTATCCGCGTGCCTTCCTGATCATGGGCAATGACGACTGCCGGGCCGAGGAGCCAACGGTCTTGGCGGCGGCGACTCAAGGCGTTTGGCAATACATCCAAAATAGCCGCGTGATTTTCAGGGGATTTGACGTCTACGGTTATTCCTATGTTCCCCCGACCCCATTTCGGCTAAAGGACTGGGAGCGCTACGACGTTTCCCGCTATGTCGATCCGGGAGCTGTCTCCCCAGAGGAGGGAATTCGCTCCGTGCCCGTCCCCGATGAGGAGAAAAAATACGCGACGATCCAGGATGACCTCGAGCGCCTGACGGGGAGGGCCGACCTGTCCCGGGCCATCTTCCTCTTCCATAGTCCGCCATACAAAACAAACCTCGACCTTTCAACCCTGGAGCCAAAAATGGTCGATCATGTCCCTATCGACCCCCATCTCGGCAGTATAGCTGTCAGGCGGTTTATCGAAACCCGTCAACCTCTGCTGACGCTTCACGGCCACATCCATGAGGCCGCCAGGGTGTCTCATTCCTGGCGTGACGTTATTGGCCGAACCTTTTGCTTCTCCGCTGCCCATGACGGCCCGGAGCTCGCGCTCGTCCGTTTCGATCCGGAATATCTGGAATCCGCCACCCGGGAATTGATCTGAGCTCCCCTTCAATCCACGCCAGCGCTCGTGGTTTTGAGGGCAAGAAGCCTCGCGGCGTCGGTGACGGCGCCGATCTTCACGGCATAGCTCGTCTTGTTGGCAATGTCCTTATCGGTGATCATATGGATATCGAGGAGTCCGTTGCTCCGGTATCCCGTCCTTTGGTAATTCATCTCGTCTAGGCACAAGCTCCAGCCTTGCAGCCAGAGCATGAGCTCGAGGCGCTGCTTATTCGTCCCCTGAAAGTGGAGTAGAAGGTCGATATCGCTTTGCGGGCCGGCCGTAGCGTTTTTGGTGCTGCCGATGACATACAGGGCTTTGACGCCGAAGAGGCGGCCGTCGAGCTCGGAGGCCACACGCTGGGCCATCTCGAGCCGCCACGCCCAGTGGTTCTCGGATTTCCATGAGCTTGCTTCGTGCGGGACAAAGGACGGCGGGGGTTCGACCCGCGGGTCAACCAGGAGACCCACGGCTTCATCGATGTCCGCGTTCATCAAGACGCGAAGCACGAATCCTCCCGTCGTCGTGGGAACATCGATCACCTTGACGGTGTCTGCCAGATCCGCAAACTCCGGCAGAACCTGGGCCAGGATATTCGGTGAGTTCTTAAAGAAGCTCTCCTGAAACATCATTCCCGGCTCGTCCAGATAAAGAGGGATATAGCGGACCTCCGCCTCCACGATGTCCTGAAAGAAGTGGGTACCGAAGGAGAGATCGGGCAGGCCGCCTCCCTTTTTTTGGCCGAGCTCGATGAGCGCGGCCGTATTCGAAATGTCGGAGTAGGAGACCTTTACGCCGAGCCTGAGATCTCCTCGGCTTCCCCACCGGCCGGGTCCCATCAGGATGAAGCGGCGTCGCGGCAGGAGCTTGTTGAGATGCCCCACCGCGCGGCCGACGGCCAGATAGGCACCCTGGCTTGACAGTTCGTCATAACTCTGGGGATCGACGTAAACGACGTGGGTAATATCCGGGACGTGGCCGTTGGAGATATAGCGGTTGGCTAGGAAGAGAATCCGCTCTCGGGGGAGGTCCTTGGGGATATGGGCGGGGCCTCCGCCCTCGGCATAACTCTGAGGCCGGCACTGCAGGAGGTAAAAATTCCGGCCGTCCGAAGCGAACTCAATGTCTATAGGGGAGCGGAGTTTGTCTTCCAGCACGGCCATGATTATCCGAAGCTGGGGGATAAACGTGGTGTCGTTGATTAAACCGTCAAAAGTAACGACGAGGTCGTCCTTCTCGAAGTCGATGATCCTTCCCACGGGTCTTACTAAGTGCTGGCCGTCGTAGATGGAGACGATTTTGTCAAAGGCGGGAATCTTATCACCGCACGTACTGAGAAGGTCCCTGATCCCGATCGTCTCGAAGCTGTTCGTCCTCAAGTTGATGACATCCACTTTCTTCGGCGCGTAACAAACGATCTCGTCGGCCGTGACGTTAACGCGGTGGTCGGTCTGCCCCGGCGCTATCAATACGGGGTAATCGTCGCTCGTCCGGTCAACGGCTCTTGTCCCCAGTCCGGGGACTAGACGCAGCAGGCCGTCCTCGCGTTTGACCCTCGGGGACCAACGGAACTCGTTGAGGCTGAAAGCGACGCCGGCGAACGCAGGAAGAAAATAATCTCCGACCCGGTTGCCTACGACCTCTTGGATCATCACGCCCATTTCCTCGGCGAAGTCAAGTAGCCCCCTCTCGGAACGGTATCCGATCGCGTCCGGTTCGAAGGTTGAGGCATAGACTTCAGCCACGGCATCCCTCAAAGCGTCCAAGCGCTCCTGCGTGCTCCCCTGATTGGCAAGGAAGAGGCTCCTATATTTTCCCGAGAATGAAGAGCCCACCCGGTCTTCGAGGAGGCTCGAGCTGCGGACGATGATGGGCCGGTCCTTAAAGTCGTCCACGACCATCGACAATCCATGATTGATGTCCGTGGGGAATTGGCAATTCTTAAAAGTCTGAACCAGATGAGGGTATTCCAGGCGGACTTGATTGATATCCTTGTATTTTTGTTCAACTACATCATTGAGATTGTTGTACGAGAGAAAGCTCAGGAGCGCGTCTGAAGAAATATACCATGTCTTCGGCACCTTGATCTCGCCGAAATGACTCAGAGAATCCGAGGCCTTCTTGAGGATATGCTTGGCCAGGAAAAGTCCCGTGCTCTTCCCGCCCAACTTCCCCTGACTTTCCGGCGAGAACACGAGGTGGTCGAGAATTTCGTAGAAGTCGCCGATCTCGATGTTCTCGACCGCCGTTTTGATGAATTCCGGTTGGTCGGAGAGGAAGCGCCGGACGAGCGAAACCAGAATGCCGCGCTTGTTAGCCGCGGGGAGTTCGACGCCCTCAGCGGCGATATGGTGGTAACGCCGGATAGCGTCGATAACCTGAGCCAGGGCCAGATTCCTGTTCGTCACCTGGACAAGGAAGCTCAGCCGGTCCTCCTGGATCCACTTATGGAGGCTGGAAAGGATTTGCTCGTTGGTTAAGTGCCGAGCCGCGATCTCAAACGTTTCATTACTGAGCTTTTCGCTGAAGACTGGAAGGCTCGCGTGAGAAGGACGGTTATTATCTTCGCCGTAGGTCTCGGTCCCGTTTTCAAGCCCGCCCAGCGATTTCTGGAGAAGACTCTCCGCCTCCTGGACGCCGCTCCAGCTGAGGAAATTAAGCATCCGGCGGGAGATGCTCAGAAACAGGTTCTTGTTGGTTTGCCGAAGGAAGTTTAAGGCCACCCGCCATTCTTCGGTCCGGTGTGCTGAGATGTCGTGCCGGGCCGTCTGGTACTCCTGGTAAGCTTGTTTCATTCGGGAGTAGAGGATATAATGCGCGAGCCTCTCGACGATCGTCCCTAGGAGCTTAGTCTCTTCCTTTAGAAAGGGCCCGTCATAGGCATGAGGCATTTCGCTCGTGTAGTAAATGCTCAGCCGCCCGACTCTCTTGTCTTGGACGTTAATGTCGGCGAACTGGACCCAGGGGGTTTCCTGGAAATTCTGCGACTGGCACATTTCCCCCTCGATCGTGATCCTAGCGACGCATATGTCCGGATACTGCCAGCCTGGTGGAATGGCTTCGATGACCCCCTTGCAGATATCCGTCAAATGGGCATCGGGCCTGTTGAGGATCTCCTCGATTTTATAGAGACAACTCAATTCCTTGGCACGCTCGGAGAGAAACCAGATTAAGGTATCGTCATTCTTAGGCTGATCAGTCATGACAAATTACTCCCCGGCCGGTCCGCCCGTCAACCTTGATCTTAAGGGGGGCAGGAAGTCTGACATGCCGCACAAATTCCGTGTCATGGACGGCATTCTGCCCATTCAGCCAGCCCCAGTCGATTGTATACTTATCCGACGGGCTGATCGAGAAATAGAAGACTTTAAAGCTTGTTATGTTATGGAAGAAATGGGAACCTTGACTGAGCATCGTGCTTGTCTCGGGGAGGGCCGATTCAATGATCACTTTCGCGCCGCAGATCTGGCCGAAATTAACGGGAATCCCCGCTTGCGGGTCGGAGGTCCCCCAGCGACCGAACCCGATGAGCAGGTAGGGACGTCCCTCCTCGACCAGCGGATAATTCAGACCCTCGAGTTCGGAGGCAACGGCTTCCGAATGGTGGACGTTGAATTTCTCTGGCTTGACGTAAACGACGTCCTGGATGCTGCCCAGGACACCGTTTCCTAACGCGGATTCGGAAGCGGCAAGCACGTTCTTCCCCATGAGCTCAGCCAGCGACAGCTCGACATTGGCCTCAGAGACGACCATCGGCCGGACCTGGAGGAAGCCAAATCGGGCTGGCGTGCCCCGACCCTCGTCGAGCGTCATGGCGAATTCAACTTCCACCATCTTCTGTAGGGTATCCTCGCAGAGCTTGAGCAGCTCCTTGAGCAGCCTGTTGAGCGGGATCAGGTCGAATTTCAGGATGGGTGCGAAATCCACGACCCGCGGCCCGCTTTCCGTGATGCCATAGACGATCTTGTCGTCCTGAGCCCTATAGGTGGAGGCGATGAAGCGCAGGATGCCGTCGTTTTCGGCATCCTGCAAGCTGAATTTCATAATGTGCTCGTTTTCTTTGATAGGATTGTATTCGAGCGGCAAATCCATGTTGACGGCCCAAAACTCACGTTGGGCCTGGGCCAGGAGGTCGTCCAGCGAATTATAGGGCGGATTCGCTTGGGGGTAGCCCGGGGAATAGGACCAGGCGACGCCGTCATCCACGATCGTCTTTCCCAATCCAAGGGCAAGGTTGACGATGCCTTCGGCCGGCTTGGCCAGCCCGAGAGGGTAAAAATTGTAGGAGCGGGCCACGCCGGAAATATGGGGATAAAAGCGCTGCCCGTGGCGGACGCCCACGACTTCTTGAATGATCACGGCCATCTTTTCGTCGTTCATCGTGTGGACGGTGGCCTGGAGATAGTTCTTCGCGTCCTTGAAAAACGTGGATGCATAGACGAATTTAACGGCCTCCACCAGTTTCCGGAAGCGGGTATCAGCATCCACCTGGTTATTTGGGATCATTTTCGTGGCGTAGACGCTGGCGAATGGCTCGAACATCGCGTCCTCGAGCACGCTGGAGGACCGGACGGCCAGCGGAGTATGCACCTGTTCGATAAGGGCGCGGAGGTCGCCGACAAGCTGGGGGGGAAGACTGGCCCTCTGGAAAGCGATAGCGACCTGATCATCACGGGCAGAGGATGAAGCGACATCGAAGAGGTCGTTTTGCCGCATGAACAGCTCAAAGAACTCCGTGGTGATCACGGTCAGCGTCGGCACCGCGACCTCAATCTCGGGGCGCAGCGACGGCGCAAGCTGACCCTCGAGAATGTCCTTCATCAGGGCCAGACCATGTGCCTTGCCGCCGAGAGAACCCCGGCCGATGACCGTGAACTTTTCCGCGCCGGTGAAAAAACGGCGGTCGAACAGCTTAAAAGCATGCTGAAGGGACACTCTTAGACCCAGCCTCGGTCTTTGCAGGCCTCGACAACGCGAGCCACGGCGATAATAAACGCCGCATCCCGCATCGAAAGATTCTTTTTTCTGGAGAATTCAAGGACGGTATTGAAAGCGGACGTCATCTTCACGTCAAGCTTGCCGAGGACCTCGTCTTTCTCCCAATAATAATTCATGTTGCTTTGGACCTGCTCAAAGTAGCTGCAGGTCACGCCGCCGGCATTGGCGAGGATGTCCGGGATGACAAGGATGCCCCTCCCGGCGATGAGCTTGTCGGCTTCGTTCGTCGTCGGGCCGTTGGCGCCCTCGGCGATGATCTTAACCCGGGGCCGGATGGCCCCGACATTCTCTTCTGTGAGTTGATTCTCAACGGCCGCCGGAATCAGGATATCAACGTCCTGGGCCAGCCAAGCCTCTCCGGGAAGGACCTCATATCCCATCAGCCGGGCCTTCTCCTTTTCGATCCCTCCGAAACGATCGGTGATACCGGCGAGGGCCTCGTAGTCAATTCCGGATTCCTTTTTGTAGGCGTAGGATGTGGCTTCGTGATGATCCCAACAGGACACGCACGTGACTTTGCCGCCGATCTGCTCGAAAAGCCGCACGGCATTCTGGGCGACATTGCCGAATCCCTGCACGCTGGCCGTTGTGTCCTCCGGAGTAACATTGAGCTCTTTCAGCGCCTCGCGCAAGGTGAATACGATCCCGTATCCAGTGGACTCCTTCCGGCCGAGCGAGCCCCCCACTCCTACGGGCTTCCCGGTGATAGATCCTGGTACCTTCTCCCCGCTCAGGGCCTCGTATTCATCGAGCATCCAGAGCATGTGCTGGGCGCTGGTCATGATGTCCGGCCCGGGGACATCGCGCCACGGGCCGAGGTTGCGGGCCAGCGCCCTGACCAAGTTCCGGCACAGCCGTTCCTGCTCGCGAAGTCTCATGTCGTGCGGATCACAGGCGACGCCCCCGCTGCTGCCGCCGAGCGGGATATCCATCAGGGCGCATTTCCAGGTCATCCACATAGCCAAGGCGCGGATGGTATCGATGGTCTCGGAAGGGTGGAAACGAATACCGCCTTTCGCGGGGCCCCGGGCATCATTATGGATCACGCGGTATCCCTGCAGAACTTTCACGGTTCCGTCATCCATGCGCAGCGGGACGAGGACGTGAAATTCTTTTAGCGGCACGCGCAGCAGCTCACGGGTCGACTGGTCCAAACCGAGCCAATCGGCCGTCCGATCGAATTGTAACTGCGCCGTAACGAATGGATTACAGACAGAATTCTTCATAAACTCATTCCTCTCTTGATCTCGGCAAAAACATAATCCCGCTCCTGATAAATGTCAAGAAAGCGCAGAGCCCGACCCGAGCGCGTATTTTTTATTAGAATCCTAATCATACCCAAATAAGTCACTAATATTTCTGTGTTATTTTTGATCGGACTAAGTATCTATAAGTCCATGCTTAATTAACCCACTTTCAAAGGAGCTTTTATGAGTAACTATGTCAAGGATTTCATGGAGGAGATCAAGGCAAAAAACCCCGGGCAGCCTGAGTTCCATCAAGCTGTCGAGGAAGTCGCCCGTTCCTTGGCTCTGGTCTTGGAGCGCCACCCTGAATACCGTAAGACCAAGATTCTCGAGCGGATTGCCGAGCCCGAGCGGGTCATCCTGTTCCGCGTCACCTGGATGGACGACGCCGGTGAGGTCCGCGTCAACCGCGGCTACAGAATCCAGATGAACAGCGCGATCGGTCCCTATAAGGGCGGGCTGCGCTTCCACCCAACCGTCAACCTGGGCATCCTTAAGTTCCTGGCTTTTGAGCAGGTGTTAAAGAATTCACTGACAACGCTGCCGATGGGCGGCGCTAAGGGCGGCTGCGACTTTGATGCTAAGGGGAAGAGTGATAACGAGGTCATGAGGCTCTGCCAGAGCTTTATGAGCGAGCTCTTCCGGCATATCGGCCCGGACACGGACGTTCCCGCCGGCGATATCGGCGTAGGAGGCCGGGAGATCGGATTCCTGTACGGCCAGTACAGGAAACTGAGAAACGAGGTCACGGGCGTGCTCACCGGAAAGGGCCTTGACTGGGGCGGCTCGCTCATCCGTCCGGAAGCCACGGGTTACGGGGCGGTGTATTTCGCTGCGGAAATGCTAACCACCCGGAAACAAACTCTGGCAGGCAAGACTTGTCTTGTCAGCGGCAGCGGCAACGTCGCCCAATACACGGTCGAGAAGATCAACCAGTTGGGCGGCAAAGCCGTGACCCTGTCGGATTCGAACGGCTATGTCTACGACCCGGCTGGCATCAATGCCGATAAATTGGTGTTCGTCATGGACCTCAAGAACGTGCGGCGCGGCCGGATCAAAGAGTATTCCGACAAATTCAAGGGCGTGACCTACACTCCGTTAACCCCGGATATGGACCATAATCCTCTCTGGGATCACAAAGCGGACTGCGCCTTCCCGAGCGCGACCCAGAATGAGATCAACGCCAAGGATGCCAAGAACCTGCTCAAGAACGGGGTCTACGTAGTCGCCGAAGGAGCGAATATGCCGACGACGGCCGATGGCGTGGAGCTTTTCCTGGACGCCAAGATTCTCTTTGGACCCGGCAAAGCGGCCAATGCCGGCGGTGTCTCCACATCGGGCCTCGAGATGAGCCAGAACAGCATGCGGATGCTTTGGTCGAGAGAAGAGGTTGACGAGAAACTTCACCAGATCATGAGGAGAATCCATAAGACATGTGTTGAAGCCGCTGAAGCCTACGGGACCCCGGGAAACTACGTCAACGGCGCTAACATCGGCGGTTTCCTTAAAGTAGCCCGGGCGATGATGGAACAAGGTCTGGTCTGACGTAGCCCGGTACAGTTTCTTTTCTTGAAGGAATCTGGCTTTTGCGATCAGTTGAAATCTGCGGGAGCCTCACCCAAAAACTGATCCAGCCAAAAATAGAATTTTCCGGCTGCAGGGATAGCCCGTAAGAGTAGAAATCCTGGAGGCGATCTCCTAATCCAGGAAGCAGAGGTGTTTTGGATTCCCTGTCCAACGCTTTACGACCGTCCGGGCTCCTTAGTCCCCTTGATAATCAACAATGAATGGGGGAGGGGTGGGTTCGGCAGGAGAGGATTGTGACCAAATTGTGACCGACAGGATTCTGTTCAATAAATAGCGAAGTGGACTCCGAATCCAAAGGTCGGAGCTTCGAATCCTCTCAGGCACGCCACGTTTTCCCCCCATATATTGTTAAGAAAACAGAAGAGGCAGACCACCCCGCCGTAAATGCCTACATACTCCAAAAAAATTGAGCAGAGATTGTACAAACTCTTGCTCAAAATAGCTCAGTCTAGCCTAAACGTGATCAAACCATCAAGATCTGTAAATGCAAGAAAAACAAGCCAAATGCAGTCCAACAGGGGAGAATCCACCGCCGCCGAACTCCGCCGGAATCGTTTTTGAGGTCCGGAGGATCCACCGGAACCCTGACCCTCCCGTGGGATGAATGATGGTATTCCGTCCAGGAGCCAGAGTCAAGAACCAGTGTCATCTACTCCCATTCGTCCGTCTCTTC
>Ga0315280_10002628_pt1 | contig 28835 bp, 18 predicted proteins | sample YL17G06_40_MG_FD_203697 | JGI IMG/M metagenome (GOLD analysis project Ga0315280, IMG submission 203697) | Sediment microbial communities from Yellowstone Lake, YNP, Wyoming, USA - YL17G06_40 | ecosystem: Environmental > Aquatic > Freshwater > Lake > Sediment | place: USA: Wyoming | collected... | reverse complement strand
GGGTGGTGTGCCGGGCATGTTCGTCGTCATGGAGGTGAGAGTCCTCTGTACAGGTAGTCGAAGCCGAAGTGCGAGCGAAGCGCAAGGGCGTCGCCGTGAGGCGGGGTCTGAAGGAAGCGTGGAGCGCCGGCGCGGCCCGACGAACAGGAACCGCGAACGAGGCGTGTCTGGCGGGACGAGTGAGCCACCCATCACGAAGTCCTCCATTCGATGAGGCCAGGTGCGTATACGCGGCGGGCGTGCGCCGGAAGACGACGGGCTTACCCCGGGAGGCCTGCGCCGTGTCCCGATGGGACTGATCGCTCCGCGAGGAGCGGTGAGCGCGGCGCAGGAGTCAGCAGAGGGCATAGTAGGCGGCGGTCACGCGGAGTCGCCGAAGGCCCGAACGGATCGGAGAGGCGAGTAGGGCGATGAGGCTTCGGCACGGTAGGCGACAGGAGTTCCAGGGTCAGTTCCAACTGGCGTTGGACTACGGGAGCGGGAGAGAAGCCGCTGGCGTAGGCGTGGAGCCGGGTCGGGCGACTCGTGGTTCCGAAAGCTCGGCACGGCACGAGGGGCTGATGGAGAGGATCTGCGAGCCCTCGAACTTGGTGGGAGCGCTGTGGCGGGTCGTCCGGAACGGCGGGAGTGCCGGCGTGGACGGGATGACGGTCGAGGAACTGCGCGAGCAGTTCGCGCGCTGGCTGCCCGTGGTACGCGAACAGCTCCTGTCGGGACGGTATCGACCGTCGGCAGTGAAGCGAGTGGAGATCCCGAAGCCGGGCGGCGGGGTCCGCCAACTCGGAGTCCCGACGGTGCGAGATCGGTTGGTCCAGCAGGCGGTGCTGCAGGTGCTCCAGCCGCTGTGGGACGAGAGCTTTTCGGAGCGGAGCTACGGCTTTCGCCCGAAGCGATCGGCCCACGACGCGGTGCGTCAAGCGGAGGAGTATGTGCGGTCGGGCCTGGAGTGGGTGGTGGACCTGGATCTGGAGAAGTTCTTCGACCGGGTCAACCACGACCGGCTGATGCACGCGCTGGGACAACGGATCGGCGACAAGCGTCTGCTTCAGTTGATCGGGTGTCTGCTTCGCTCGGGAGTGCTGGAGAACGGTCTGGTGAGTCCGAGGGTGGAGGGGACGCCGCAGGGCGGTCCGCTCTCGCCGCTGTTGAGCAACATCGTGCTGGACGAGCTGGATCGGGAACTGGAGCGCCGCGGTCACGCGTTCGTGCGCTACGCGGACGACGTGACGATCTTCGTACGGAGCGAGCGGGCGGGTCTCCGGGTGCTGGCGAGCGTGACGCGGTATGTGGAGAGACGCCTCAAGCTCCGGGTCAATGCGGAGAAGAGCGGAGTGGGTCGGCCGTGGGAGAGGGAGCTGCTGGGTTTCACGTTCGCCCTCAAGACGCGGGCAGCAGTTCCGTCGGAGCGGTCTCGGAGTCGCCTGAGACGACGGGTGCGGGAGTTGACGAAGCGGAGTCGCGGGGTTCGAGTTGAGCGGGTGATCGCGGAGTTGTCGGCCCTCCTTCGAGGTTGGGCCGGCTACTTCGGTCTGAACGCTCTTCCCGCGAGCGTCCGAGAAGTGGATAGCTGGATCCGACGTCGGCTCCGGAGCTACCTGTGGAGCCAGTGGAAGACGGGCCGCAACCGCTTCGAGGAGCTGACCCGCCGTGGCGTCAACGCTCGTGACGCCCGTGCGGCGCAGTGGAGCAACCGAGGTCCGTGGCGGCAGAGCCACTCGCGCGCGGTGGAACGAGCACTTCCGAACTCCTACTTCGCCAAGACGGGCTTGCTGACCCTCGCCAGCCTCTGGGCCGGCGCTTAACCGTCCGAACCGCCGTGTACGGACCCGTACGCACGGTGGTGTGGGAGGGGGGAGGCCGCGAGGCCCCCCCCTATCCCAATAGGGAAGCTCATCCCGGCCCGGGGGCGGCGCCGCCCGGGCCGGAGCGTACCTGGGTCGGCCTTCATCGCTCTCGCGACGTAGCCTTGCCTGACCCAAGCGGCGTGTAGGACGGCGCCTCACGCGTCAGGATCGCCCGGAACCTCTCGCCACAGTGCTTGAGTCTGATCCTTCGCCGGCGCTTGCGGAAGGCCGGCTCGATCTTCCCGATCTCAACCATATCCTGCGGGCGCACGCCGCCACCATGAGCAATGAACGCGTAGGGTACGACCCGGCCGAAGTCAGCGCCGGCCTGCGCCAGAACGCGCTCGGCAACGGCGACGCCATTGCTGACCTGAAGCGCTGCATGGCGCGCGTTGAACCTACCCCTCTTGAGCTCCACAACCGCCAGGTGTACCCATTCGCCGTCAGGTACCATGGCGATGCGGTCCGGCATCTTGTCTCTGTCGAGGGACGCGCGTAGGCGATCAGGGAGTAGTTCCTCGAGCGACTCGCCCTTCAGAATGACGCGCTGGGGCAACGCATCAAGGACCAGCTTGCAGCACTTGTCGTGGCAGTCGTCGACTAATGCTGTCGGGTGAGCCCGCCGGACCTCAGCCAACAACGCGTCCCCCCGCAGACTCACTCCTCCTCGCCCCCCGGCAGCCACGAGCGGATCCGTACACTGTCGTTGTACATCTCCTCGAAGACGCGGGTGAACTCGTCGGATGGAATGCCGTCCTCGGCCGTCACCTTGAGCTCCCTGATCCTCGAGCCCACGAACTCGCCCTTCCTGTTTGTGGGCCTGGAGAAGAGGAAGACGCCCACGTCATCGGGCGGAAGCGTGCAGTCGTGGTACTCCCCGAGTGCACGCTTGCTGTCGCGCTCATCGAGACCGTGTGCGAGCACGAGGTTGTGCAGCTCCTCCAAGAGGAAGTCGCTGTGGGTGGTGATGATCATGTTGAGGCCCTCGCTGACGAGCTTCGCGAACAGCCGCGCGATCAGTCGCTGGTTCTCGGGGTGGAGGTGGGCTTCGGGCTCCTCGATGATGAGAAGGTCGCCGGGTCGCACTACCTCACGCAGGTACACAAACAGTGGGGCCAGCTCACCTACCGACGATGATGCGCTCTCGATGGGGACCTCGCCCCCGTCGAACCGGAATCGGAGGTCGGGAGCCAACAACGGCTCTGACCTCCGCACTAGGATGGTCCCGCCTGTGAGCGAAAGCTCGGCGCGCGTTACGGCCTCCGGTGCTATGCCGCCCTCCGGTGGTGGCTGGAAGAGCACGGACAGGAAGCGAGCAACGGCACCGAGCAGTCGGGGGGCGCGCGCAGGCTGCACGCCTGCCCACTGGGCACCGGCGATAACGGATGAGACGATCGGTCTGTATCCCTGCATCAGCCCAGAGCGGCCGGCTGGAACGTACCAGCATGCACGGCGCAAGTCACCGAGTGCCTCGCCAACGCACCTCCGGTCAAACGAAGCGAGCGCATAGCTCAGCCTTTGCCATTCACCGCTCAGTGCCAGCCAGAGGTTCCACTCGTGACTGCTTCCGACGCTGACGCCGGGGGCCGAGCCGTGCCTCGCCACGGTCAGTCTCACCTCTGGCGGGGCCCCCACATTGACGCTGCCGCCACCTCCCTGGCCGTCCAATCGGACTGCGGCCGAGTGGGGACGCGCGGACACCGCCAGCATCGCCTCTTTCGCTCCCGTCGATCGCATGTCGCCCGTCGGAACGCCAAGCAGAGCCAAGAGCTGGTTGGGCAGGAGGATCTGGTAGACCTCAGTAAGCGCTGCCTGACAGTGACCACGAACGAGGGCAGGGTCAAGCATGCCCGTGTAGTCCTCGCCCACACCGGTCAGGTGGCGCTCGAGCTCTCTCTGGAGGCGACGCAGTCGAGGGGGTGCGTTCCTGAGCGAGTCCGCGGCGCCACCGGCACCGTCTACTGGCGGCGGGTCTGCATAGGCGGTGACCCGAGCGGCCGACGCGCACAGCGCATCCACCAACCTCGCCAGATACGACTTCCCCGAGTTGTTCGGCCCGATGAGGACGGTCAGCGGATGGAGCTTCACCTTGCCTGACCGGATCGGGCCAAAGCTCTCGACCTTGATCGTGAGATCGAGACGCGGTGACTCGGCGGGCTGCGGCGTGGGTTCGGGCTTTGGCTTCCTGGCTGCCACGGTCGACACCACCTCTCGCTCTGCGGCGTCCCTCACCCCAACCCTCTCCCAGTGGGAGAGGGAGTCCCCTCCCCCTTGGGGGAGGGCTAGGGAGAGGGCGCGTCTGGCCCTCACAGCATACCACCCCTCACCCCCCGTTCCACCACCCGACGCTCATCTCCGGCAGCAGCTCGCCCTTCGGACCGTCGAGGGCGAGCGTAGTCTCCGCGCCGGGGCGGAGGCAGAAGGCGTTGTCGGAGAGGTACCAGCCGGGCTCGGGTGGGAGGCCGGTGACGGTCACCATGAAGGCCGGGGCCGAGCCGGTGTTGCGGACCGTTGTGGTCCAGCGACCGGGTGACTCCTCGCGCCAGGGGTCGGTCTCCACCGTCGTCGGCGCGAGTGCCTCGCGAAGGCGCGACCGGGGAAGCTCCGCGTAGGCCTGGAACACCTCCGGCATCTTGCCCTCCGGATAGCCCCAGTGCGGCAGCGCGCGCGCCGCCCGAACCGCGTCAGTGATCTCCGCGAAGCTGAACCAGTACCACGACTCATCGATCTGCGCGCCACCTGAGTCCGTCAGCGTCAGGCACAGCAGGAACGGCCCCTCCGGCGCGGTTAGGGCGACCTCCGGCAGGCCCGCAAGCCCGTCGGCCGCGACGGACACGTCGCCGTCGCTTTCGGAGAGCACCTTGCCGTCCGCGCCGTAGACAGTCGCCGCGAGCCGCGCGCCCGTGACATCGGCCGGCGAGTCGTTCGCGACGTGCACCTGTGCCGTGAACGGCTCGCCCGGGGCCCACTGGAAGCGCTCGAACGTGGCGAACGCGTGCACCGGCCGACAGACGCGCGCGGCCGCATAGTACGCGAGCTTCGTCGCGCCGTAATAGTCGACGACCGACCACGACTGCCCTGGGAACACGTCCGTCAGCTTGTAGAAGGTGAACCCGCACCCGCCGCGATGCGCCCTGGCGCGCATCAGCTCCGCCCCGTACCTCAGCGCGTCCGCCTGGGCCATCTGCGAGTAGAGGGTGAAGTCGTCCCAGCTTCCCACAGGCCCGTAGTCGCCCGCATAGGTGAGCATCTTGCCCCAGTCGCCGAGCGAGAACTGCTGCGAGTGGCTGATCACGGCCCAGTCGCCCGCCTGTGGCGGCCACCGGCCGAGCGCGTTCTCCGGGAGGTAGAGCAGCAGGCTGTCGCGGGCGGGGCTGCTCGGAAGGCCGAACTCCGAGAGGAACGGCCCCGGCGTCTCTTGGTAGTTCTCGATCGGCGCGCCGCCGTGGAAAACGTTCCAGTTGTGCACGTCCCCGCCCCACGGGCTCGTGATGTGATACGGGCGAGTGGGGTCGAGCTGCCGGACGCGCTTGCCCAAGAGCTTCAGCGCGTCGCCCATCCCGCGCTGCCGCACCTCGTTCCCGCCGCCCCACAGTACGAGCGACGGGTGGTTCCGCAGTCGCGGCACAACGCGCGCGGCCTGGTCGTCGAGCACGCGCGGGTCGGTGCCGGGGATGTCGGGCGCGTCGAAGCAGTACGGAAACTCCTGCCAGACTAGGATCCCCGTCCGGTCGCAGAGATCGTAGAACAGGTCGCCCTCGACGGGCCCGCCGCCCCAGACGCGGAGGAGCTGCACGCCCGCTCTGCGCGCGAGCTCGATGAAGTGCCGGTAGCGCTCGGACTCTTGCCGCAACAGCGGATCGGGCCAGCACCAGTTCGCGCCCTTGAGGAACACCTCGCGGTCGTTCACCACGAACCGCCACGCATAGTCGCCGGGCCGGGCGTTCGGCGTGCGCCGCATCTCCAGAGTCCGCACCCCGAAGGTCGTCTCAGCCGCGCCGCCGCCCTCGACCCACGCCCGGAATCGGTAGAGCGGCTGCTCACCGTACCCGAGCGGCCACCAGACGCGCGCATCGGGCACGCGGACGCGCATGCGCACATGGCCAAGGCCCGGGCGCAGGTCGGCGGGCACGCGCCAGGCGCCCGCGGGCCGGTCGGACCCCTCAAGGGTGATCGACAGGAACACATCCCGCGTCGCGGATTCGGCGAGGTGAGACACGAGCGTGAGGTCGATCTCGACGTCACCCTCGAGTGACTGCGTCCTCACGCACGGGTCACGCACGTCGATGGCCGGGACGCTCTCGAGGCTCACGCCACGCCAGATGCCCATCGAAATGAGGTGCCCGTAGTGCCAGCCGTACCCCACCGACGGCACCGGCCGCCCACGCCAGTCCGGGTCGGCCGGAGGCCCGGGTGGTGGCGGGTCGATAGCCACGACGAGCGTATTGCGCTCACCGCGCTTGACAAGCGCTGACACGTCGAACTCCGGCCCGCCGAACATCCCCTCATGCGCGCCGAGAGGCTGACCGTTGAGGAGGAAGCGCGCGGAGTAGTCCACCCCGTCGAACGCCAGGCGCACCGGCCCCTGGGGCCAGTCGGCGGGCAGGTCGAACTCGCGTGCGAGCCACCACTCGAGCTTCTCGGGCCCGCGGCGCTTCATGGGCCAGCCCCGCGCCGGGCCGCCGACCTCGAGGAACCAGTTGTCCGCCCAGAACGGATGGAGCATCAGGCCGGCATCGAGGAGCGCGGACTGCACCGTGCACGGCACATCCGCCGGGATCCACCGCGACCGGTCCACACCGGCCGCGTAGTAGCCGTTGTCGATGCCGGTCCCCGGGTCTGCGCTCTGCATGAACCAACGCCCGTCGAGGGACAGTACCGTCGGGGTCGGCTGCGGCGGGACGTTCTCGACCGGTTCTGCATTGACGTCCGCCAGAGGCAGTGCGAGCTCATAGTCGAGCAAGGGGTCGCCGGACAACGGCAGAGACAGTTGCTCGTCGCGCTCGGCGGCGTCCCGGTCCTCGGGGATGCCGGCCGCCGGCGGGGACAAAAGCAGCGGCTCGACCCTCGCGCGCAGCGGCACGGACCCCCGGCCCTCGATCACGCCCTCGGCGAGGTCCGCGGTCGTCCACAGACAGAGCGTGTCCGGGTCGACGACGAACGGCTCCGCTTTGCCCTCCAGACCGCGAGCGATGCCGGAGATCCTCAGCGCCCGGAAGTCACCCCTGCATTGGAGCGTGCCGTCGATCAGTCGGCCCACTTCTACGGGCACGGCCGCCGGTGTCAGGCTCCCGCTGACCGGGCTGCCGACCACCTGCTCGCCGTCGACGAACAGCTCCGAGCGCTTCCCGTCGCACCGCCAGCCGATGAAGTGCCAACGGCCGTCGGTCACCGAGCGCTGTGACTGCACGTCTGTGGGCAACAGATCAGGGTGGTAGACGGAGATCATGCCGCTGCCCGGGAGCGTGTAGAGCTCCCAGTGGCCGGGCGCTTTCGGGCCGCGAGCGACGAGGATGTTGTACGAGTCGTTGCGTTCGAGCTTGATCCAAAGCTCGACGGTGATCGGCAGGCTGCCGAACGCGTCCGTCGGATCGACCCGGACCCGTACGTTCTGTGCGCCGCCGAGCGGTATCGCGCGTGGCTCGTCCGCAGGCCCCCTCGCGAAGGGGGTAGCGATGAGAACGATCATGGCCGCGAGGTAACCTGGCACCACGGCACGCCCCCGGTCTGGCCTTCAGTCGCACTCGTCCCGCCAGCTCCGTGCCGGTCGGAAGCCGAGCACGGTCTCGCAGGGCCCATTGTCGACCAGCGTCCGGTTGGGCTCACGCATGAAGCGAGCGAGCTCACGGACGGTGACATTGGCCGAGAGGTACGAAGCCACCAGCTCGAGCGTGGCCATCGACACCATGGTGTCGGGCGCCGAGAGAGGGATGACGTGGAAGCCGGTCTCCACTCGCTCCGCGGCGTGGTGGAAGGCCTGGGCCACATCGCGCGCGTCGATGTACGCCCAGAGCATCCCCACATGGTTTGCCGGGTTGCGCTCGATCTCGGCGCGCGCGGGGTAGTCACCCGGGTGCCACACCCACGGGTACCGCAGGCACGTGACGGCCACTCCATAGCGCCGGTGCATCGCGTGGAGCAGCTCCTCGCCCACAAGCTTCGACAGCCCGTAGGGATCGCTCGGGTGAGTGGGGTGGTTCGCGTCGAGCGGAACGTACTCCACCAGAGGCAGCGGGCAGCCGTAGTTGCCGAAAACGAAGCCGAATGTGGAGTCCGAGCTTGCGAACACGATCCGCCCCACCCCCGCGTCGACGGCGGCATCGGCCACGCGGTGCGTGCCCATCACGTTGACGTGGAAGACCCGGTCAGCGGGGTCCGCCATAGGATGGCGTATCGCCGCGAGGTGGATCACGCAGTGAGCTCCCTTCATCGCGGCGCGCAGAGCGTCGAGGTCGAGGATGTCGCCCACGATCTGCTCGCAGGGGAGTTCGGTGCTTACACGCTGGTCGAAGCTGATCACCTCGTGCTCTTGTGCGAGCTGCGGCACGACACAGTGGCCGATCTCTCCGGAGCCGCCAGTAACGACAACCCTCATAGCGACGCTCTCCCTCCGACGGCCGAGATCCCAGCCCGCCTCCGGCCTGTGCCCAGGTCAACTTCGCCCGACCGGTGCCGTCTCCTGTCGGTTCGCCCCCTTCGCGCGTGGGGCAGGCGTCCCGCCTGCCGACCGGCCCGTGCCGCTGACCGACCATCGCCAAGAGGAAGCGATGCGCCTTATGCCAAACCCTCCCCCTGAGGTGACACACGACATGACCGGCGACACACGGCCGAGGCCGCTCCGAGTCTGCGGCACCGCCGCCGCGGAGGGATTCCCGGGCATTCACTGCGGGTGCGACACATGCGCCGAGGCCTGGCTGCGGGGTGGCAAGGACCTGCGTTCAAGGGCGGCGTACGACCTCGGCGATGACGTGAGGATCGACTTCGGCCCCGACTCGTATCTACACGCGAGGGCCGCCGGGCGGGGCTTCTCCCGACTGCGGCACCTGCTCGTAACCCACAGCCACGAGGACCACTGGTACCCGCTCGAGCTCGCGTACCGCGATCCCGGCTTCTGCATCGTCCCCGAGGGACCACCGCTCGTCGTCTACGGGAACGAGCGGGTCGTCGCCTCCGCGCGGACGATCCTGGGTGACGGTACGAAGCTGAACGTCGAGTTCCGCACGATCGCGCCGTTCGAGACGTTCACCTTGGGCGATGACATCCGGGTGACCACGTTGCGCGCCTCGCACGCACCGGACGAGGACGCGCTCAACCTCATCATCGAGGAACGCGGGCGATCCGTCCTGATCGGACACGACACGGGCTGGTGGGACGACGAGACCTGGGACTTCATCGCCGGGCGTCATGTGCATGTCGCCCTCGTGGACTGTACCTACGGACGGTATGACACTGACCGTCACCACCTCGGCGCACCTGCCGTCATCAGGTTCGTTGGGCGCCTCCAAGAGCTGGGCTGCCTCGACCCGTCGTCTAGGCCGATCGCGACACACATCAGCCATAACGGCCACGCGCTGCACTCCGACCTGAAGGCCCTGCTTGGCCCGCACGGCATCGAGGTGGCCTGGGACGGGATGGTCATTGAGTGAGGCCGGCTCTACGGCCTCGTCCGACGGTGCTATACTCAGCGTGCGAGCCCCGGGAAAGCCGCAGCACTGAGCACTGGGGGCTAGCTACATACCATAACCGGGGTGCGGTGACTTCCTGCCCGGGGCCCGCCGCAGAGGGGGTAGCCATGCGGGCGCGCAGTCGCAGGGCTACGGAGCGGTACGCACTCACGTTCGTCCTGGCCTTGGCGTTGGGGCTCGAGTGGAGCGCGATCGGCTGTCGGAAGGGCCGCCCGCCACGCGATCTGGCGGTCGTCAGTCAGGGAAGCGCGGCGGAGTCCCTCGTCGCCGGGCCTCCGGGGGAGTCGGTCCTGCCCATCGGACCGAAGACCCCTCACGTCGAGTGGCGCTACACGTACCGGTACGGGTTCGTGGGTCTGCCGCGCGCCATGCCCGACGGAACCCTCTACGCCGGCACGCAAGACGGGCAGCTACTGGCCTTCGGACACGACGGCACAGTGAAGTGGCAGGCCGACGTCGGCAATCAGGTAGTAGGCGCGCCCGCGGTCGCCAGCGACGGCAGCATCTACGTGGGCACCACAGACGGGTACCTCGTCGCGCTCGACCCGGACGGCAACATGAGGTGGCGCTACTTCACCGTCGGCCGCGTGTCAGGGCCGCCCGTCATCGCCGCCGACGGTGTCGTCTACTTCGGATCCGACGACGGCTGCCTGTACGCGATGAACCCTGACGGTACGGAGAAGTGGAGCCACCGGTTCGGCGATCCGGGCAAGTACGGATTCGAGGTCGGGCAGGTCGAGGTCGCGAGCGACGGGACGCTTCGCGTGTTCGGAGGGGCGCTGTACGCGCTCGATAGAGCAGGTGCGGTTCTGTGGTACCGAGACGACGTGTCCCGAGGCCCCATGGTCGCTCTTCCTGACGGTGACACGATCATCGCGGAGACACGCGTCCACGAGACAGATGACGGCTGCTTCTCGACCATGCTGACCAGGGTTGGCGGTGATGGGAGCATCGTCTGGCAGCATCGCCTCGCACAGGAGTTCGCCCAGCTCGCGGTGTTCTCCACCGACTGTGTATGGGTGTTGGACCCGGGCGGCGGCGCCTCCGCCTTCCACCTGAACGGCGACACCGTGGTCGCCCCACCCGCACCGAGACGCTACCACGATACGCTTGTGGTCTACACGACCGCGGATGGCGAAGGCACGCGCTATGCGGTCTGCAAGGACGGCGCGCTGCGGAGCTTCGACCCCGGGGGCAGCCCCCAATGGGCCATTCAGGTCACGGGCAAGCCCGCCAACTACCACGACGGCGCGACCATGGTCTTGGGCCCGGACGGGCGCGTCTACGTCACCCGCTGGGATGGCGTCGCCTACGTTGTGGGCGACAAGGCATGCGGCGACCCCGCTGACGAGGGCTTCCCTCCGGAGTCGCCGGTGCTGCGTGAGGGCGACCACTCCTACTCTCGCGGCGGGATCGGTGAAGCTGTGCGGGCGGTCGAGGCGGGCGGCCGGACGACAAGAGGCCCTGAGGTGGAGCGGCTGGGCAGCCGAGGCGAGTGGGCGGCTCCGGCCGTGCCCGCGCTGATCAAGATGCTGGGAATGGACAAGCCGGAGACGCGATGCTACGCGGTGACGGCGCTGGCCAGCCTGGGCCCGGTGGCTGCTGACGCCAGGCCGCATCTGATTGAGCTGCTTGGCGTTGAAACGCACCCCCAGGCCCTGCACGCTCTACTGCAAGCCGTGGGCGAGATGCGGCCCCTGGCTTCTGAGGCGGTGCCGGCGCTCGTGCGACTTCTGGAGTCGCAGTCCAGCGGCGGGGACCAGACCCGTCAGGAGGCGATTGACTGCCTCGGCAAGTTGGGAGGCGCCGCGGCACCGGCGGTGCCCAAGCTCGTAGAGATCGGTTTTGCCGAGGAGCCTCGCAACATCGCGGACGGGGCCAGGAAAGCACTGGTGGCGATAGGACGGCCCTCTGTCGCGCCCCTCGCGAAGTTGCTCGATGCAAGCGACCGAGAGACATCCCGGGGTGTCTGCACTACGCTCGGCAAGATCGGCGAGCCAGCCCTGGATGTGCTCGTGCGCGCCCTGAACAACGCAGACCCCGAGACGCGGCAGTACGCCATAGCGGCGCTTCGGTGCATCACCTGTGACGGTGCGATCGCGGCGCTTGAGAAGCGCGAGCGGGCCGAAGACGACCCCCTGACCTTGGCTCGCATACGTGGGGCCCTGGAGGCAACCCGACCCAAGCCAGGGGCCGGTACCACAGCCAGGTGAGCGACCGGCGGGCGGCGGGCTTTACGCACCAGCTTCCTACGCCTGCCCGGCAGGCGGCACCTACTCGCCGTGGGGTCGAGTGCGCCAGGGCGGAGGTCAATACGCCCAAGCAGGCGTGCCCATACGGAGGGCGAAAGCTGCACCGGAGATGGCCTGGATGAGGAGGTGCGGAGTGCAACCGAGCGACCCCGCCGTTGTGGTTCACCGCTGTGAGGATTACGCGACTGCCGACCTCATCACCCGCGTGCTGCTCGATGAGGGCGTTCCGGCGGCGATGGTCAACGACAGCCCCTCAGCGGGGATCACCGGCACGGTTACGCTGGGCGACGGCCTCGACAGCGCCCCCTGGGCCTCGTTCGCGATCCTCGTTCCCGAGACGCACGCTCCGCGCGCCGCGGAGATAGTTCGCGATTGGCTTGCCGCGACGCCGGTCAGCGAAGAGACGTGACGACGCAGGGAGCGGCGGCCCGAGGGCGAAGCCTCCTCTTGAGATGGCTTACCAGTCACTCTACCTGAAGTACAGGCCCCAGCGATTCGCCGACGTGGTCGGACAAGACCACGTCTGTCGGACGCTCAGCAACGCCCTTGGCCAGGGCAAGGTGGCCCACGCCTACCTCTTCTGTGGGCCGCGAGGGACGGGAAAGACAACCACCGCCAGGCTGCTCGCCAAGGCCCTCTGCTGCACCTCGTCGCCGGGCCCGACCCAGGAGCCGTGCAACGAGTGCCCAGCGTGTGTCGGCATCCGTGAGGGCAATCTGCTCGACGTGGTCGAGCTGGATGCGGCGAGCAACCGCGGTATAGACGAGGTGCGCAACCTCCGCGAGATCATCGGCTACCAGCCCACCTGGGCCAGGTACAAGATCCTGATCATTGATGAGGTCCACCAGATGACCAAGGAGGCGTTCAACGCCCTCCTGAAGACGCTGGAGGAGCCTCCTGAGCACGCCTTCTTCATCCTCGCGACGACCGACCCTCAGAAGGTCCCCGTGACGATTCTGTCGCGGTGCCAGAGGTTTGACTTCCGGCGAGTGTCGATGCCCGAGGTGGCCGCGCTCCTGCGCCGGATCTCCGACTCCGAGGGGTTCCTCGCGGAGGAGGCGGCGCTGGCGGCCATGGCGCGGCTGTCCGACGGCTGCGTGAGGGACGCGATCACCACGCTCGATCAGGTGGCGGCCTACACCGACGGCAATGTGTCCGTGGCCGCTGTCAACGAGGTGGTCGGCGGGGCGGGCTTCGACCTCCTGTTCGAGCTCTCCGACATTCTCGCACGCGGCGCGGCGGCCGAGGTCTTCCCGTTCGTGGAGCGCCTCGTCGCGGAAGGCAAGAGCTGCGTGCAGGTGATGGAAGAGCTGGTGCGCCACCTTCGTAACGTCCTCGTCGCACGGCTGGGAGCCGCGTCGGAGACCGGACTCGAGGCAGACGCCGCCACGGTGAAGCGGTACCTCGACCAGGCGAGGGGCTTCACCGAACAGCGCCTCGCGGCGGCTGTCGGCCGTGTGGCACAGGCGCTGGATGAGATGCGCTGGAACGGGCAGCACAGGATCGTGACGGAGATAGCACTCGTCGACATCGCGGGAGGGTTCAGTGGCGCGGCACAGGCGATCGCCGAGCCGCCCGCCGCCCGGCCTGCCAAGCCACCCGCGCGCAAGCAATCGCCAGCCAAGGCCACTCCCAGCCCAGCTCCTGTAGGGGCGACCGGTAGGTCGCCCGCTGCCGAGCCGGAGGCGCTCGATCTGAGGCAGCCGGCCCCGGAGCCGCCGGCCGCCGAGTCGTCACCCCCGGACGCCCCCGAGGGTGACCTGCCCGGCGCGGCGACACCTGAGTGGCAGCGCGCCGTCATCGCAATCGTCGGGCGGCGCCCGGGCCTCAGCGCGGCGCTGACCGAGAGCACCGCGACCGTAGTGGACGACGAACTCGTCGTTACCGTACCGAAGAGCTTTCACCGAGACGTGTTCCGGGGCGCACTCGAGGACCCGGAGCAGGCGGCCGAGGTGCTGCGACTCGTCGTGGAAGCGTACGGCCGCCCGCTGACGGTAGTGTGCGAGGTCGGCGAGGTGCGGCCCGGCCGACGACCGGCGGCGACGGAGTCAGCCGGTGAGGCGCAGCGATCGCCGGTCGACCTGGTGCTGAGCATGTTCGATGGAGCCGCTATACTTGACGGGTAGTGTGGCTTGGGCCGGGGGCCGGATCACGGAGGCCGTGCTATGGACATGCTGAAGCTTCTCCGCGAGGCACAGCAGATGCAGGCTCGGGCCCAAGCTCTGCAGGGGGAGCTCGCGGCCGCGATCTACGAAGCCACGTCTGGCGGCGGCGCCGTGACGGCCACCGTCACGGGGATGGGAGAGCTCAAGTCCGTCGTCATCTCGCCCGAGGTGGTCGACCCCTCCGACGTCGGTATGCTGCAGGACCTGGTGATAGCCGCTGTTCGCTCCGCCCAGGAAGCCGCGGCGGCGGGAAGAGAGGAGCAGCTCGGAAGCCTGACCGCTGCGTTGGAGGACCTAGGTCTCCCCGGCCTCGACGCCGCGGGACGGTGAGGCAAGTGCCGGGTATCGACGCCTACTTCGAGGAGCTGCGCGACTCGCTTTCGCACAAGCGTCGATTCCGTCCCGGTGAGGACAGCTTCCTCCCGTGGCGGGCGGCGACCCGCGCGCGTCTCGCTGAACTGCTTCGACTGCCGCCCGGTCCCAGACTCCTCGATGTCCGCGAGGAGCCGGCCGAGTCGGTGGAGGTGCGCGGCTCGCGCCATCGGAGGCAGCGCGTGCTTCTGCGCACGGAGCGGGAGCTATGGGTGCCGGCTTATCTGCTTCTCCCGCCGGACGCGGATGGGCCACTGCCGGTCACGATCTGCTGCCAGGGGCACGCGAAGGATGCGATGAGGCTCAGCGTGGGCCTCATCTCAGACGAAACATGGGAAGACTTGGTGGTGAGCGGTGACCGCGACTTCGCGCTTCAGGCGATCCGTCGCGGCCATGCGGGGCTCGCGCTCGAGGTCCGGAGCTTCGGCGAGCTGCGCAGCACTGAGGATGCCGCGGGCGACAGCGTTTGCTCGTGTCTCAGGCACACGCTCCTGGCACTTCAGGCGGGCCGCACACTCATGGGCATGAGGGTGCACGACGTGATGGCGGCCGTCGACTACCTGGAGGGCAGAGCCGAGGTGGATCCCGCGCGTATCGCGATGACGGGCAACTCAGGCGGCGGGTCCCTGACCCTGTACTCGGCGGCTCTGGACGAGCGGATCGCGGCCTCGATCCCCTCATGCGCATTCTGCACCTACCGCGACTCGCTCCAGGCCGTGGACCACTGTGCCTGCAACTTCATCCCCGACATGTGCACCGAGATCGAGATGGACGACCTCGCGGGGCTGTGCGCCCCCAGGCCGCAGCTCATCATCTCCGGAGACAGCGACCCGATCTTCCCGCTAAGCGGGGTGCATGAGGCCTTCGAGCGCCTCCGCGGGATCTACGCGGCGGCGGGGGCGGCGGACAAGCTCCACCTGCACGTGGGGAACGGAGGCCACCGCTACTACGCCGAGCCGGTGGCCGAATTCCTCGAGAAGGCCTTCAGCATGACAGGCACACCCGCGGGAGCCTAGCGCGCGCGTAGACGTCTGCAATGAGAGGAGAGCCTAGTTGGGAGACATCACAGTCGAGTACAGCGGAAGCTTCCCGATGAGGGTCAGGATCGGCGAGCATGAGGTGCTCATGGACGTTCCCCCGTCGCTCGGCGGGACCGCGACGACGCCGTCGCCGACCGACTACTTCATCGCCGGCATCGCCGCCTGCAAGGTCGCCTACGCGGCCGCGTTCGCGCAGCGCAGGGGTCTGAACGTCTCCGGAATCACGGGCACGGCCGAGGTTGGCAAAGGCGACTCGTGCGTCGAGACGATCCATGTGAAGCTCCACGTGGACGGGGACCTTCCGGCGGACATGAAGTCCGGCATGGAGCGGATGGTGGGCTCCTGCTACGTGGGGAAGAGCGTCAAAAGGCCGACGGAGCTTACGTTCGAGATTGAGTGCTGAGGTCATGAGAACCGCTAACGCCACACTAGCCGCAGTTCTGCTTGTCACGCTCACGCCCGCGTGGGCGCGGGCGCCCCAGCCCGGCGTGGATTACGTTCCGGGCGAGGTGCTCATGGCGCCAGAGCCCGTGATAACTGGCGCCGCCGTGCGCGGGGTCGCGGAGGCGGCGGGTATGACGGTGGTGCAGTCGGACACCCTCACAGGTGTCTGGCGCCTGTCCGTCCCCGCGGGCGAGTCGGTCGAGTCAGCCGTCGCACGGCTGTCCGCGATGTCCGGCGTGCGTTTCGCGCAGCCGAACTACATCTACCGAATCCCGGAGTACGGCCGCCGAGCCATCCTCGGGGGATCGCCACCCGCGGTGTCGACCCGGTTCACGCCGAACGACCCGTTGTTCCCCCAGCAGTGGCACATGCAGCAGGTGCGCGCCGAGCAGGCCTGGGACATCGAGCGGGGGTCGACGTCGGTCATCGTCGCGGTGGTCGATACCGGTGTCGCGTACCGCGACGCGCCGGGCCAGTACGCGCAGGTTGAGGACCTCGCGGGCGTGCACTTCGTGGCCGGCTATGACTTCGTCGACAACGATGAGTTCCCCGACGATGAGATGGGCCACGGGACGCACGTTACCGGCACGGTTGTCCAGGCTACGGGCAATGGGATCGGCGTTGCCGGGCTGGCCCACGGATGCTCGCTCATGCCCGTGAGGGCACTGGATGAGAACGGCTCGGGCACCACCGCTACGGTCACCGAAGCGGTCACGTGGGCGGTTGAGCACGGCGCGGACGTCGTCAACATGAGCATCGGGTCGGCGTTCGGCGGGCCAGCCGATATGGAGGCGATGCAACAGGCGGCCGAGGCCGGAGCGGTGCTTGTGGCGGCCACCGGCAACTCCAACCAGGGCGACATCGACTTCCCTGCCGTGTCGCCGTACGTGATGGCGGTCGGCTCGGTGCGCTACGACAAGACCAGGGCGCCGTACTCGAACTACGGGCCCGGCATCGACATCATGGGCCCGGGCGGAGACAACGACGTCGACCAGAACGGTGACAGCAACCCCGACGGCGTCTATCAGAACACGAGGTACCCGGGTCAAGGCGACTCCAACCTCGATGCTTCAAAGTACTACTTCGTTGACGGCACCTCCCAGGCGACCCCTCACGTCACAGCGACCGCGGCTCTGCTGATCTCCCACGGGATCACGGGAACACCGCGGTGGGAGGTCGTCAAGAACACGATCGAGAGCACGGCGGAGGACCTGGGTCCCGCCGGCTATGACGAGTTCTACGGATCGGGGCTCGTGCGGCCCGACCTGGCCTTGGCCTCGATCGACGGCGGCAGCGGCTTCAGGCTGGGCGGCACTATCAGCTATGGCACGGGGGGACTGGCGAATGTGGGGGTCTCCATCGGGAGCCGAACAACGACCACCGACTCGAGTGGCGGCTATGTTTTCACCGGCTTGCAGGCGGGGTCTTACACAGTCACTCCGACGCGCGCGGGCTATGCGTTCAGCCCGCCTTCGCGAACCGTGGACCTCGCCGCCGATTCTCTCGCAGTGGACTTCGCGGCAGTGCGATCGCTGACGCACGACTTCACCGCGGGCCTGCGGATGGTGAGCTGCCCGCTCACACCCTCGCAGGCGGGCACCACGGCCGCCGACATCTTCGGCCAGAGCGCAAGCAGCCTCTACGCCTTCAACCCGGGCACGGGCACGTACTCCGCGGTCACCGGCGCGCCCGAGCCGGGCGTCGGCTACTTCGTGCGGCTTTCGAGCGACACGGAAGCGCAGGTGGCCGGGGTGCCGGCCGCGCTGCTGCCAGTCTCGGCGGACCTGAGCGTGGGCTACAACCTCCTCGGCACCGTTCGGTCCGGCACCGACCTGGCACTGACCGACCTGTCGTTTGTCGAGGCAAGCAACACGATGAGCTTTGACCAGGCGTCCGCGGCCGGGGCCGTCAGGGGCTACGCCTGGACCTGGGACGATGCGTCGGAGTCCTACGTGCTTCTCCATCCGACGCTCACCGGAGCCAGGCACGCAGTGAGTCCTTGGGGCGCGTTCTTCCTCGAGGCCATGCGGGCCGTGACGGTCCGGCTGCCTGTCGCGGAGGCATCGAGCGCATCGGCGACGTCGCGCTCGTACGAGGGCTACGCTCTGACCGTCCGGGCGGCGACCGACTCAGCGGGCTGCGCCATGGTGGTCTGCGGCCACTCGTCGTCGGGGCCGGTCGTCGCCTCCGCGCCCGCGGTGCCCGGAGCGCGCGGCGGGGTGGAGCTCCGGGCGGTGGCTCTAGACGACGGAGGCAAGGCGGCGTTCTCGGGGCAGGACTTCCGGCTCGTGCTGGCGCCCGGCGGACTCCCGCCCGGAGCGCGCGTGGCCCTGAGCGTGGACGGGCTTGCGGCCCTCCCGCGCGACCTGTCGGCCTACCTGACCGATGAGTCCACGGGGCGGACCATCTCGTTGCGGGTGCAGCCTTGGCTGGAGACGACGGTGGACAGCGGAGTGCGCGCGTACACCCTCCGTGTCGCTCCGCGCGCTTGGGGGCTGTCCGTGTCGGTGGTCGACGCCGTCGGAGCCAGAGGGGTGGCGACGGTGTCCTACCGTCTGTCGTGTCCGGCGGAGGTGTCGGCCGAGGTGCTGAACGCTGCGGGCCGAGTCGTGGCCGGACTCGACCAGGGCGTGCAAGCGCCCGGCGTGCGCGAGCTCACCTGGACGGGTCTCACGGATCGGGGGACGCGGGCTCCGGCCGGCGAGTACCGCATCCTGTTGACGGCGCGGTCGGAGACAGGCGAGCGGGCGACCGCTACGGCCCGGGTCGCGTACTGAGGCTCAAGAGAGGCAGGCACGATCGATGCGAACCATAGCGAGGGCGCGTATCACCCCGGACAATGGGCTCAAGCCCATTGTCTTTGTGCCCATTGCCTTGGCACTGGCGGTCGCAGCCGCGGCCATCGGCTGCGCACCCACCGGCCCGTCCGGGCCGAGCCTTACAGGCCTGAGCGTGAGCCCCGCGACCCTGGACTATGCCGGAGGGGCGGTCACCGCCACGGTGACGCTCGTGGGCGGCGACGCCACAGTCACGCTGCGCGGGCAGGCCCGCTACGACGGCGGCGCGAGCGCCGACTTCACGCTGGACGCCCAGGGCGCCGGGCGATACGCAGGACAGGTCACCATCGCGGGCAATACGACCACCACCGACGCAGACGTTCAGGTAGCCGTTCAGGTTGTGCGGGCGGGCACCGGCGAGGTGGTCGCGTCGGCCACGTCGTCCGTCACCGTAACGGCCGCCGGCAGCCATCCACCCGCCCCGCCGGAGATATAGGGGTGATGCGCGCCGGGGCCCCCGCCCGGCCTGCAGGATTCGGTCCTGCGGCACCGGAATGGACGGCCACGGCGTGCATGGAGAGACGAGAGAGTGATCGAGACCGAGAGATCGGCCGAACCCGCGGCTGACAAGTCCGTCGCATCACGCCCACGCGGCGTAACCTGGCGTTCAGTTACAATCGCATTCCTACTCGTGCCGCTCAATGCCTACTGGGTGGCAATGACGGAGACCGTCTGGTACGCCGGCTTCCCCACCACCATCTCGCTCTTCTACAACGTCGTCTTCATCCTCGTCGCCCTGACGCTGCTAAACGCGCTGGTACGACTGAGGTGGCCGCGCCACGCGCTGCACCACGGCGAGCTGATGGTCGTCTACACGATCCTGTGCCTGACGTCGACCATGGTCAGCCACGACATGCTCCAGGTCCTCACGCCGATCATGACCTACTGCTACAACTACGCCAAGCCGGAGAACGAGTGGGGCGAGCTGTTCCTGCGTTACGTGCCCCGCTGGCTTACGGTGGATGGATCGATCCCGGCCTGGCTCGGCGGCGGCTCATCGGATCTCCCGACCAGGCTGATGTACGAGGGCGGCTCGAGCCTGTACATCCCGGCGATCTGGAAGGCGTGGGTCGTGCCGGTCGGGATGTGGACCATCTTCTGCACGATGCTCTACGGGATGACCCTAGGGCTGAATGTCATCTTCCGGCGCCGGTGGATCGAGTCCGAGCGCCTCACTTTCCCTATCGTCCAACTCCCCTTCGAGCTCAGCAAGCCCCGCACGACGCTCACGCGGTCGCGCATGTTCTGGATCGTCCTTGCGGTCGTGTTCGCCGCGGACATTCTGAATGGGCTCAACGTGTACAATGCGAAGTGGCCCAGGATCCCGCTGACGTCCGGGTCTGCGCCGGGCTATAACATAGGCGCTCAGATTCCCGACTGGCCGTGGAATGTGCTCAGCCACGGCGGTTTCATGCTGGGCTTCTACCCTTTCGCCGTGGGGCTCTGCCTGTTGCTGCCCACCGAGCTGGCCTTCTCGTGTTGGACCTTCTTCTTCATATTCAAGGTGATGCGCGTGTTATGCGCGGTGTGGGGGATCTACAGGGGGGAGGGCCCTCCGTACATCGAGGAGCAGTCTTTCTCCGCGTACATGGCGCTCGCGGTCTTCTCCGGCTGGACGGCCAGGCATCACCTCGTCGGAGTGTGGCGCGCCGTCTGGGGCCTTCCGGGGCGGCTAGACGATGCACGAGAGCCGATGAGTTACCGCATGGCGGGTGCGCTGGTCGTCATTGGCTTCTCGGTGGCGGTGATCTTCGGCTGGAGAGCGGGGATGGGCCTCACCTACGCGTTCTTCTTTTTCCTTATCTACCTGCTGTTGAGCCAAGCCGTCTCGAGGATCAGGGCGGAGATGGGCCTGCCCGCACACGACCTTCATCACGCCGGGCCGGGCGTGATGCTTGAGCGCATCATCGGCACGGTGAACATCCCGCCGCCGACGCGCACGGCGACAGAGGTGTTCTGTTGGTTCAACAGAGCCTACCGCGCTCACCCGGCCCCTCACCAGATAGAGGGATTCAAGCTGGCCGAGAGAACCCGCTTCGGTGCCAAGCCGCTGGCCTGGGCGATGGCTCTGTCGATCCCGATAGGAGCGATCACCGCCTACTGGGTATTGCTGCATTGTATGTACGACCGCGGGGTCGCGGCGCACTTCATGGAGCCGAAGGTGCCGTTGATCTTTGGCCAGGAGCCCTGGATCAGGCTCGCGGGGGCGATGCAGAATCCGCAGCCGTACAGGGCGACGCCTGCGTTCGCGATCGGGATCGGCTTTGTCGTCACCCTGGTGCTGATGAGCCTCCAGGTGCGGATCCCGTGGTGGCCGCTTCACCCGGCCGGCTACGCGGTTTCCAGTAGCTGGGCGATGATGTACCTCTGGTGCCCGATGCTGATCGCGTGGGTCGCGAAGTCACTCGTGACTCGGTACGGTGGCAACCGGGCGTTTCATTCATTGGTGCCGGTTGCGTTCGGGCTCATACTCGGCGACATGGCAGGCGGCTGCTTCTGGTCGATGTGGGCGCTCTGGAGGTTGCCGGCCACGGCGCCGTACTGCATCTGGGGTAAGTGACGGGCGGCCCGACCGTCGAGCTGCCCGTGGCAGGGAGGTTCGGTGGATACCGTGAAGCGACTCTTGGTGCCGGTACTTGCCGCCCTGTGCTTCCTTCCGTTGCTGGCTCTCGCGCCCGCCGAGGAGGACACGGCCCCCGCCTCCCCCGAGAGCTCCGCGCTCTGGCCCGAGTCCGCATCCGCGGAGTCAGCGCCGCTCCTGACCGAGTCAGAAGCGTTCCCGACCGTCGAGAGCGGCAGCCCTGAGTCCGAACCCGCCGCGGAGGAGCTCCCCATCCCGCCGAGTGGGGCCGCCTACGAGCAGATCGCTTCTTACGTCAGACAAGATCGCATCGAGCGCGGCGTGCGCTATCTCTCGAGTCTGGGCAGCCGCCTATCGGGCAGCCCGGGCAACCTGGCCGCGGGCGCGTGGGTTGTCAGGCAGTTTCACGACATCGGCCTCGACAACGTGCGTGTGGAGGAGTTCGACGTCACGGTACCGGTCAACCATGGCTCCTCAATCGACGTCGGCGGCGACAGGATCGAGCTCTACCCCCTCTGGCCGAACCTGGTGCGGACGTGCAAGGTATCCGCCGAGGGACTGCGGGGCCAGGTGGTCGACGGGGGCAGCGGCTCGCTGGGCGACCTCTCCGGCAAGGAGATTCGGGACGCCATCGTCCTCATGGACTGGACTCCGGACTCGAGCTGGTTTAACGCCCCACTCCTCGGAGCGTCGGCGGTCATCTTCATCGAGCCCCCGCTGATCTCCCGAGGGAGTGCGGAGTCGAAGTTCCTCTCGATCTCTGCGGACGTCCCGCGGTTCTGGATCCCACGGGCCGTAGGTTTGGCCCTTCGCGACAGCCTCAAGTCGGGAGGACCGCCCGGCCTGCCGGGCACTCTCCGCTGCGATGTCCGGTGGGAGACGCGGAAGACCTTCAATGTCCTGGGCGAGGTCAAAGGCACCGAGGAGTCCCACCTCCCGGGCGCTCCTGACAGCACGCTCGGCAAGGATCAGCGGGTAGTGGTCACGGCCTACTATGACTCGATCTCGGTCGTACCGGACCTGGCGCCCGGGGCGGAGAACGCGGCGTCCATCGCGACGATGGTCGAGGTGGCGCGAGCGCTGAGGGCCAACCCGCCGAGGCGCAGCGTGCTGTTCCTCGCGACCTCGGGGCACTTCCAGGCGCTCTACGGCGTGCGCGACTTCTTCCGCCGCAGGTTCGATGCCCTCAAGCGCGCTGACGCGGATGTGCAGAAGGCACTGGACGAGGCCGGCGCGGAGCGCCCCGACACCGTTGGGCCGATGGATGTCGCGGCGATGTTCGGCCTCGACCTCTCCAGCCAGAACGACCTGATCTGCGCGCTGTACAAGTCGTACTTCTACGACTCGAATGAGTCCATCCAATGGAAGTTCGCCGACTTCGGCAAGTTCGCGAACAGGCAGGCCCAGGCGATCCACTCGACCCTCGGGCTGCCCGGCAAGGCGAACTTCGCGGACGCGATCAACTCGATCACTGGCAAGAACTGGCGGTCCTACCTCCCCGGCCGCCTTGCGATGGACTTCGAGGAGGCGCCGATCGCGTCCCGACCGGGCATCGGCTTCTGCACGGGCAACGACATCCGCGCCTTCGTCGACACCCCGCACGATACGCCGGACCTGATGAACTTCACGAACCTGTGGCGGCAGGGCGCGATGATGGCCTGCCTCCTGAAGGACATCCTCGACGACCCCAAGCTCGGCGGCCTGATTGACAAGAACGACAAGTACGCCGAGCTCGATAAGGACGTGTTCTGCACGGCCCAGGGGCGGGTCGTGGAGTTCCAGCCGAAGAACCACGAGTACTTCCCCAACACCCCGGTTCCGGGCTCCGTGGCCGTCACGCGCAGCTACCCGAAGACAAGCGTCGGGGTCCGGGGCGACGCGGTGCAGCTAGTCGACAGGGAGGCGAAGTTCGCCTACGTCGGCCTGCCGAACGTGAAGTTCGCGCGGGGAGGCTTCGCTATCGAGGCGTACTTCCTGGACCCCGGTACCGGCGCCATAGTAATGGCCCCCGACCGCGGGGCGAACGGCGATAAGCTGCGGCCCCTCGTGCTAAACATCGACGCGGCGACCAAGGACTGGAAGATCGCGCTCTTCAACTGCGCGACCACGAACCTGTTCGACATCATCGACCAGCGCCAGTTCATGCTCTGCGGCGCGATGGCTGTGCTCGACGCCGTCTCCAACGCGGAGCCGTACCAGTACGGTTTCGCGCTCCCGGAGCCGCCGCAACAGTGGGTGTCGTACTACGAGCCCGTGGCGACGGTGTTTTCCGCCAAGCAGTTCATTGGCGGAGGCGGCGCGAAGGCCCTGAAGAGCGACGAGAGACTCAAGCTGCTCATGGGCGCGGGCGCCTTCGGCCTCCGGTTCATCCTGCTCAACGCCGACGCCGAGCATCCGGAGGGCCAAGGCTACGACTTCACGCAGTACCCGAAGATCACGCCGACGCCCTACTACGTGGCCCGGGACCTGTGGGCGATTGACGAGTACCGGATCAACACGCTGGAGAAGTACGGGATCGAGAACCGGCGCTCGATCGACCTGCACCAGAAGGGCAAGATCTACCTGAAGGAGGCCGACGACCGCCTCAAGGTCTACGACTACAGCGGGTTCCTGTCGAACCTCCGGACCGCGCTCGCGTATGAGATGCGCGTGTACCCCGATGTCATGAAGACAACGACCGACGTCGTGAAGGCCGTCATCTTCTACCTGTCGCTGCTGATCCCGTTCGCCTACTTCCTCGAGCGCCTTCTCATCGCATCGCCGAATATCGTCAAGCAGGCGGGGTGGGGGTCCTGCTTCTTCGGCCTGATCTTCGTGATCCTCTGGCTCGTTCACCCCGCGTTTGAGCTGACCAAGGCTCCGACCATCGTGCTCCTGGCGTTCGTGATGCTCGCCCTGTCCGCGATGGTGGCCTCGCTTATCGTGTCCCGGTTCGACCACCGCATGAGGCTCATCAGGCAACAGGTCACCGGAGTACGCGAGACCGACGTGGGGCGCCTGTCCGCGTCGGGCATGGCGTTCACGCTCGGCGTGGCGAACATGAGGCGGCGAAAGACCCGTACCGCCCTCACCTGCGCGACCCTGATCCTCCTCACATTCACCGTTATCAGCTTCACTTCGGTGGTGGACGAGGTGAAGATGAACAAGCGTCCCACTGACGCGGGCGGTAGCTACCAGGGCGTGCTCATACGCGACCTGAGATGGGAGCCCCTGGGGCTTCCCGCCCAGCGCATCCTGGAGAACGAGTACGGCACGCGGGAGGGCGTGGTGGTCGCTCCTCGGGCGTGGTACATGTCCTGGCAGGTCGGCAACATCAGCTACGTGCCGATCGAGTACGGCGACAACTCGGTGGATGCCCGGGCCCTTGTGGGCTTCTCCGCGAGCGAGGCGCAGGTCACCGGGTACGACAGGTGTCTCATCGCCGGCAGGTGGTTCTCCAAGGACGATGAGGGCCCGAAGTGCATCCTCCCCTCCGAGCGCGCGACCCAGCTCGGGCTGACGGAGGCGGACGCGGCGGCGGAAGGCAAGCCCGGGAAGATCGTCCACGTCCTTGGACAGGCGGCCGAGCTTATCGGCATCTTCGACTCGGAGAAGACCAAGGAGATCACGGACGTCGATTCCGAGCCGCTGACCCCTGTCGACTACCAGTCGATGCAGGAGCAGCGCCGACAGGGCGGCGGCACCGAGGGGAGCGGCGGCGAGGAGGCTATCGAGCGGTACATCCACCTCTCCTCCGACCAGGTTGCCTTCGTGAACTACGACTTCGCAATTGACGCTGGCGGCACTCTGCGCTCGATCGCGGTGAACTTCGGCACCCAAGAGGAGCTTGAGAAGCAGATCCAGCCCCTGCTATCACGCATCGAGCTCAACGTCTACGCCAAGATAGGCGACGGGAACTTCCTGCTCAGCACGCGAGCGAAAAAGGGCGTGCAGCAGGCCAGCAGCGTGCTCATCCCGATCTTCATAGCGGCCTGCATCGTCCTCAACACGATGCTCGGGTCGGTGTACGAGCGCACACGCGAGATCGGCATCTTCTCGAGCTTGGGCCTCGCGCCCATCCATGTCGCGAGCCTGTTCGTCGCGGAGGCGCTCGTCTACGCGGTCCTGGGCGCGGTCTGCGGCTACCTCGTGGGGCAGGTGACGTCCAAGGTCATCGTGAGCATGGGGGCGCTCGAGCTGCTCAGCCTCAACTACTCGTCCGTCTCCGCGGTCGGGACGATCATCGTCGTGATGGTCACGGTGCTGGCCTCGACCGCGTACCCCGCGACAATGGCCTCTCGGCTGTCCACGCCGGGGATCGACCGACGCTGGAGGATGGTCGACCCGAAGGAGGGTCTGCTCGCGATCGAGCTGCCGTTCTCGTCCACCGAGGGCGATGTTCGCGGCCTCAACATGTTCCTGCAGGACTACTTCAGCGCCCACGTCGAGTACTCGACGGGCCGCTTCTCCGCGGACAACGTGGCGCTCGCCCGGATGGACGCGCCATCTGAGGCCGGCGAGGGCACCTACGAGGTGTTTCAGCTCGCGGCGACCCTGTGGCTCGCGCCCTACGACCTCGGCGTGCGGGAGCGCTTCACCCTGGTCTCGGCTCCGTCGCCCGAGATGGGGTTTGGCTCGTACGGGTTCTGGGCGCTGATCCATCGCGAGGATGGGGACGAGGCGTCGTGGGTCCGGCTGACGCGGAACATGCTGACGATCCTTCGCCAGCAATTCCTCCTCTGGCGCACGTTCGACATGGAGACGCGCCGGCCGTACATCGAGCGCGAGCACGCCTTTGAAGCGGGGGATCCCGCAGTCCTGGAGACCCTGAAGGTCGCGAAGGGCGAGACCGAGACGCCGGCCGAGGAGGCCGCCTAGCACGACCCGTAGCGCAAGCGGTCGAGCCGACGCTCGACCTTGGATGGGAGGCTCGAGTCCAGCTTGGCTGAGAAAGAGCAGATAGAGCCGGAGGCGCCGAGGGCCGGGCCGAGGACCGATGCCGAACTCGAGGCCTACAGGTCCCTCATGGACGTGCCTGAGGCATTCGAGGACGGCTTCAGCAAGCGGACCGTGATCGGGGCGTTGTTTGTATGCCTCGTAATGATGCCTGCCTCGATCTACCTCGGCCTCCTGACCGGGACCACCCTTGGGGGCGCCGCCGAATGGGTGACGGTGATCCTGTTCACCGAGGTCGCCAGGCGCTCATTCATGAGGCTGTCCAAGCAGGAGGTCTACATCCTCATCTACGTTGCCGGCTCCCTGGTGGCCGGGGGCCCCTTTGGTGACCTTGTCTGGAAGCAGTACCTGGCACAATCGGCTGCGGCGAAAGGCTTTCAGATCGCGGACAAGATACCCACGTGGGTCGTGCCCCATCCGGGCTCGCTGGGCATCATCAATCGAACGTTCCTGCACCCAGACTGGCTCATACCGATCGGCCTCGTCGTTCTTGGGCAACTGATCTCCCGTCTACAGTGGTTTGGGCTGGGCTACCTGCTGTTCAAGGTCACGTCCGACATCGAGCGCCTTCCCTTCCCATTCGCTCCCATCGCCGCCCAGGGGGCGACCGCGCTGGCGGAGCACACTCAGAAGCAGGAGTCGTGGCGCTGGCATGTGTTCTCGACAGGCGCGGTGATAGGCCTGGCGTGGGCAGGCTTCTACGTGTTCGTACCGGCATTGTCGGGAGCGGTACTCTCCAAGCCGATTCAGCTCATCACCATTCCGTGGATCGATCTCACGACGCGCACGGAGAGGATACTGCCGGGGGTCCCTACAGGCATAGCAACCGACCTGGGCTCATTCCTGGGCGGGTTCATCATACCTTTCTGGGGCGTCGTGGGCGCGGCGGGGGCCTCAGCCGTCACCTTCATTGTCAACCCGTGGCTGGTGCGCAGCGGCAACATGCCCAACTGGGAGCCCGGCATGGACACTATCCAGACGAGTTTCGCGGCGTGGCGCGACTACTGGCTGCCCGCCACCATCGGCGTCCTCCTCGCCATCAGCCTGATCGGCTTCTTTGAGATGGGCAAGAGCATCTACTACCGGAAGAGAGCTGGGGCCGCGCGACGGACGGATGACATCCGCATAGCGGGCCGGCGAGGAGACATACCGATCGTTCTTGCGGCAGGTCTGTACCTGGTGTCTGTGGCTATCCTGATCTTCATCTGCCGGGTCCTCATTCCGGGGTTCCCGCTCTGGTGGCTTCTGTTCTTCGGTTTCCTCTATACCCCCCTCATGTCATACGTGAGCGCGCGCCTCATGGGCTTGATCGGCCAGAGCATCGACATCCCGATGATCAAAGAGGTCAGCTTCATCGTGTCAGGGTACAAGGGGATCGACATCTGGTACGCGCCGATCCCGATCGGCAACATGGGCGGACAGGCACAGTTCTTCCGCTCCGTGGAGCTCACCGGCACCAAACTGAAGTCGGTGATCAAGGCCGAGGTGCTGATGTTCCCGCTGATCATGTTCTTCAGCTTCCTGTTCTGGCAGTACATATGGAAGCTGGCGCCGATACCGTCGAACGCGTATCCGTACGCACAGAAGCTGTGGCCACTGAGGGCCCTAGGCGACTGCCTGTGGCAGACGGCTACGCTGGAGGACAACCGGTTCTTCTATGAGGCGGTCTTCGCGCATGAGAAGCAGATGGTGATCCTCTACTGGGGGGGGGCGGCCATCGTCGGCTACACGTTCATGGCAGTCCTACGGCTACCGACGATGTTCATCTTCGGGTTTCTGCGCGGCCTGAGCTCAATGCCCCACTACACGGTACTGACCCTTGCCGGAGCGCTACTCAGCAGGTACTACTTCGAGCCACGCTACGGCTGGAAACAGTGGAAGCTGTGGATGCCGGTCATGCTGGTGGGTTTCGCGACCGGCATGGGCCTGGTCGGCATGGCTGGCGCGGCGCTCGCGATGGTCATCAAGTCGGTCAAGCAGTTCCCGTACTGAAGGCGCTTGCCGCCCTCACCCCCTCCCCTCTCCCTAGGGAGAGGGGTGCCTGAGCGGAGCGAGGGCGGGGTGAGGGCAGAGGGCATGAAGGTCATCCTCGGCATAACCGGCGCGAGCGGCGCGATCTACGGCGTGGAGATGCTCCGGGGACTCGTCGTCCATGGAGTCGACGTCGATCTGATCGTCTCCCCGGTGGCCGAGAAGGTGTTCCAGGACGAGCGGGGCGAGAACGCGCGCTCGGCCGTGGCGAGGGTACTGCGCGAGACAGGCACGAAGGTCACCGTTCAGACCTGGGACTACGACGACTTCGCCGCCGGCCCCGCGTCTGGCTCGTACCAGCATGACGGCATGCTCATCGTGCCGTGCTCGATGGCGACGGTGGGCAGGATCGCCTCTGGAACGGCACCGAACCTTATCTGCCGCGCCGCCGATGTCTGCCTGAAGGAGCGCCGGAAGCTCATCCTCGGCGTACGCGAGACACCGCTCTCCGCGATCCACCTCCGCAACCTCGCCGCGTTGTCGGAGGCCGGCGCGCTCGTCGCTCCCGCCTCGCCCGCGTTCTACGGCCGGCCGCAGACCATAGAGGATCTCGTGCGCGCCTTCTGCGGCAGGCTTCTCGATGCGCTCGGGATTCCGAACGACTGGGCGCCCCGGTGGCTGGAATGAGGCCGCCCGTGGGCGAGCACAT